>ERZ791912.131-NODE-131-length-52225-cov-45.307150_pt1 | contig 52225 bp, 48 predicted proteins | sample MGYA00510141_ERZ791912 | MGnify/ENA primary metagenome ERZ791912 (study PRJEB30046, sample SAMN00792082) | human gut metagenome | study: EMG produced TPA metagenomics assembly of the A metagenome-wide association study of gut microbiota in type 2... | reverse complement strand
CTATCAACAACTTGAACACCGTCATGCAGGCTGCTTCTCAGCAGATGTACCAGGGCGGCCAGCAGGCAGGTCCTCAGGGTACACAGGGTGGTCAGCAGGCACAGGGTGCTAACGATGGCGCTCAGGATGTACAGGATGCAGATTTCGAAGAAGTTAAGTAATCTCTCTCTGCGTAAAGCAAGAAAAGTTTACAGAGCTTCAGCTCTGTGAGATATAAATAATAAAAGGTGTACAACTGGAAACGAAGAGTTTTGAGTTGTACACCTTTTTTATTATTTATTTGTGAGTCCTCTATCATATCATTATAACTTTTGCTTCTCTTCTGATTACTTTTTGTTAGTATGTGGTGGGTGAAACTGATGCTCATGAAAGCAACGACAGGAAAGTCTTCTAAATTCGTCAGTTCAAACTGACGAATTCTATTGCTTTCATTATCAGATGTTTGCGACAATCTTTTCTCCAACACATGCAATTCGTCAGTTTGAACTGACGAATTGTAGTCTAAACTTTTCCATTTGCTTTATGGCACCAGTACCCCATTTGCCTTCTATGGTATTAGCGGAAATAAATCTGCCTATACAAGAGTATTTTTTTTGCAGATGGAAGGGAAAATACATTGCTTCCATCAAGAGGCGACGGCAGTTGGAACTGCTGTTGCTATATTAGTCATCGCTAGATATAAATCAATGTCAATATAGCAAAATTGTGCATATTTGTAATAAAATTGCAACAAACGTAATAAAAAAACGTAAATATACGCCCATTGCAAGGTGAAAATTCGTGAATCTGGGAAAAAAATCATATTTTTGCATAGCAAAAAATGTAAATAAACAAAAAAATGGCTACAGCTGATCAAATATTATCTCTGATACGAAACCATCTGAACAACGATGATACGCAATTCAGAAAAGTTGCCCTGCAGATTTCCGCTGTGGAGGCAAGGAGTGGTCATGCCATAGTAGCACGTACCATACAAGAATTGCTCAACCAAAAAAAGACATCCTTGAGTACGGTACGTTTGGTATCTAAAAACAAGGATGTAGATGACTTGCTGCTGCAAGTAGATACCTATGATGACATGACAAGTCTGGTACTCAGTCAGGAGTTGAAAGAGAAACTGGACAGAGTCATCAAAGAGTATCTAAAGAAAGAAAACCTAAGTAAGTACGGATTGGCAAATCGCCGAAAGCTCCTATTGTATGGAGCATCGGGAACTGGAAAGACGATGACAGCCAGTGCCCTTGCAAAAGAATTCAATTTGCCATTCTTTGTTGTGCGAACGGAAAAAGTTGTGACCAAGTTCATGGGAGAAACAGGTCAGAAGCTAGGTAGAATCTTTGATTTTATCAACGAAGTACCAGCAGTATATCTGTTTGACGAATTTGATGCCATAGGCTCTCAGCGAGGAATGGACAACGAAGTTGGCGAACAACGAAGAATACTCAACACGTTCCTACAACTGTTGGAGCGAGATGATTCTGACAGTTTTATCATAGCTGCCACCAATAGCATAGAATCCATAGATAAAGCCATGTTTAGGCGATTTGATGATGTCATAGAGTATAAATTGCCAGATAGAGAACAGCGATTAGCATTGCTGCGTGAATATCTCTATACGGCAAAGGACTTGGATTTCTCATCTACAGAACCCCTGTTTAACGGCATGAGCCATGCCGAAATCAAGATGGTTTGTTCAGACATATTTAAGGAATCCCTACTTAATGACAGGAAGATAGACCTTCCACTGGTTCAGACCATAGTAAATATGCGTCAGCAGTTAAATCGTCAAATCAGCTAAATAATGGAACTATATGCATAAGAAACATTTCTTTTTAAGCAACAATATAGCCGAAGCCCGTGGTTTCTCACCACAGAATCAGAAGTTTGGAGGTCATCCCCTTCCTTCAAAAGACAGAGCTGCACAAGCAAGTATGGTGAAGGAGCAATACGTAGCTGTGGTTAATCAGGTTGTTACTCATTTGGAAGAAAGAGAAAAACAAGGACAACCTGTGGCTAACGGGATCTATGTCGATTTGAAAATGGACAAAAGTTTCATACCAAAGTCTTTGGGTAAACAAGACAGTCCAAAAGGAGCAACCATCATGAAAGTAACTGACAACGGAGAAGAAAATGACGTTGACGTTACCATATATGTAAAAAAGGACAAGAAGGATTGGCTTAAAAATAAAGCTGACGACTATTCTTGCAAGAACACAGCAAAGGGAAAGCCATGCAATGAAAGGTTAATCGCCCCTATCAATGGTGTAGTAGCAACAGACATTCGCACACTCTACGTGTCAGCGGAAGAATTTGACTCAATACCAGAAGAAGGCTCATACATTTACGAATTGTGGATGAGCCATAGCAAAGAAAACAGCCAAGAGAGCATAGAGAGCACTTTGCATCAAATGGGCATAGAGAAAATGGCAGAGCCTTTGCTTTTTGATGGTGTTGATGTCTGGTTGATTAAGTCAACCAAGCAACAACTCTACACCCTGCCACTGTCGCTGGGATATATTGAAGGCATCCGTCCCTATCATAAGCCATCCATTCTGACAAGCAGCAACCCTGAGAAAAGAGAATGGAGTGAACTCATTAAAGGAGAAATCACCTACGACAAAGATGCGGATGTGATAGTCGGCATTTTGGATTCGGGTGTGAACAATTCACACGAACTATTAAAGCCAGCACTACCAGACGAGCGAATGGATGTAGCCATTGGCGTGCTGGAAGCAATCGACAAGACAGACCATGGCACTGGTATGGCAGGACTCGCCTTGCTTGGCGACTTGACAAATATCGCCTACCAACGAGAAACATCAGTAGCTGTGCATCATGCGTTATCGTCGGTGAAAATATACGAGGACGGATATGATACCCCCAAAGAATTTTATGGAGCAGTCATAGAAGAAGCCATCGGTAAAGCTTCGGATATGGGGGCATCCATTCAATGCATGGCCATTACAGACGAAAGTGCCTACAACGGCATAGCCACCTCCAGTTCAGCAGCACTTGATGAAAGCATCTACCACCAGGGGCAATGTGACAGATTGGTTCTGGTTTCAGCAGGAAACATACAGACACCCGATGTAGATCATAACAACTATATAGAATCCTGCAAGGCAAATGCAGTAAAAAGTCCGGCACAGGCATGGAATGCACTGACTGTGGGAGCCTATACAGAAAAGACTATTGTAGGCGATGAGAGTTATGAGCCTTTGGCAGCCCCAGGTGGAATTTCGCCATATTCTTGTAGCTCATACCCTTGGAATGAGAAGCGCAACAAGCCTGAAATAGTGATGGAAGGTGGAAATGTAGCTTATCATGCCATGCTAAAAGAAACGCCACACGACGCATTGAGTCTGGTAACCACCAGCAACGAGCTGAAAGAACCATTGGAGCCTTTCACTGCCACCAGTGCAGCAACAGGGTTGGCGGCAAGACTTGCCGCACAGATAAAAGTGGAGAATCCGAAACTATCAATGCTCTCCATCCGAGGCTTGATGGTGCATTCTGCCCGATGGACAGATGAAATGATGCGTATAAATAACGTTGAAGAGCGTATGACACTCTGCGGATACGGTGTTCCAGATGAGAACGCAGCCGTATATAGCAACGAAAAATGCGCCACTTATATTTTCGAGAATCAACTGAAGCCCTACACACAAGGTGCCAACGGCAACATTTATGGCAAGATGCACTACTACGACTTGCCATGGCCCAAAGAACAGTTGGAAGATATGGGAGACGAAGACGTAAGAATCCGCATCACCTTATCATATTATGTGAAGCCATCCCCTGGCTATGCCGGAAGAACAAGTAAGTACCGCTACCCATCTGCGACATTGCACTTTGACCTAAAGACAGCAACAGAAACAGAAGAAGAGTTCCTGTGTCGCAGGAACAAGCAAGAAGGAGAAAAGACCACCCAAAACGATGCAACCAGATGGAACGTGAAACAGCAAAAACGAGAAAGAAGCACTGTTCAATCCGACTGGATCGAATGTACAGCTGCAGACTTGGCTGAAATGGATAAGATAGTAGTATTTCCAGGTTCAGGATGGTGGAAAGAAAGGAAATTGGACAATGTGGACAATTCTGTTCCCTATTCTCTCATAGTTTCAATAGAAACCAAAGAGACAGACATATACAACGCTGTAGAAACAGCTATTAGCAATCGTATAGGAGTACCTATTGCACAAGAAGTGTAATATGCTCCATAAGACATTGAAGAAGGGCAAAGCTAAACACTCAGCCCTTCTTATTGTTTACACCTGTAATAGGTAATATCACCAAGAGCACTTCATTTTATCTACTTTTTACATTATCTACTTAGTCATGCCGATGCTTTAACAAATGGCAAACAATAATTCACCCATTAAAATTAAAGTATTATGGCAACAGTAAAAGTAAAATTCAGAGCATCCTCGGTGCCGGGAAAGGAAGGCACATTGTATTATCACCTCATTCACCAGCGCAACCTGCGCTGGATCAGTACCGACTATCATGTTTTTCCAGAAGAGTGGAACGACAAGAAGTCGGCTATCATTGTTTCTAACCGCAACAACCGACAGGCGCATCTGCTGCTCATCCAGTCGCAAATAGATTGGGAGATGAAGCAGATGCAGCGTATCATCCGTGATAAGGATGCAGAGGGCATCCCTTATACCATTGACGACATAGCCAAGGAGATACAGCAGCTGTCACCGAGCCAGAGCGTTTTTGCTTTCTTCCACCAGCAGATAGCCAAGAAAGAGCAGATGCAGTGCATCGGCACCAAGAGCAACTACACCAGTGCCGCCAACCGATTCATGGAATTTCGTGGCAATGAAGACCTGACCTTCTCTCAGATGACCAGCGAGATGATGGAAATGTATCAGGCTTGGCTATGGAACAGAGGAGTCGGCCAAAACACCGTAGCATTCTATCTACGAACCCTCCGTACCCTCTACAACAAGGCAGTGGAAGCAGGACAAGCTCCACCCAACGACATCTTTGCTCACGTGCAGACCGCTAACGTGAGAACTGCGAAACGAGCCATTACTGTAAAGGATATTCGCAAAATAGGAAATCTGGACTTGCCAACAGGTTCCTCCCTTGACAAGGCACGAGACCTGTTTCTGCTCAGCTTCTTTCTGCGAGGCATGGCATTCGTGGATATGGCGTTTCTGAAGAAGACAGACTTGAAGTGTGGCTTGGTGAACTACAACCGTCGCAAGACCCACCAAAACCTCAATATCGAGTGGATGAAGCCAATGCAAGCCATCATCGACAAGTACGCCAAACAAACGAAGGACTCCCCTTATCTGCTACCCATCTTGACAGGCAAGGAATCCTCTCCATACACGGCATACCGCAAGGTGGAGCACAACACCAACTACAACCTGAAGAAAATCGGTGAGATGGTAGGCTTGAAGATACCGCTGACCACCTACGTGGCACGCCACACATGGGCAAGCGTAGCCTTGCACATGAACATACCGATAGCAACCATCAGCGAGGGCATGGGTCACAACTCCTATAAGACCACACAGATTTACTTGCAGTCATTAGACGTAGCAACCATCAATGAAGCCAACAAGCGGATTATAAGCAAAATCTTAAAAGAGTTGTAAACAAATTGTTATATTTACCCCTTTTCCAAATGATAGGGTAAAATGTTTAGCAAACTTCGCCCTTTCTTATGGTAAGAGATACAACTTGGTACAAAAGTACAAAAAATAGTTGAATTACGTGTCAGATTTTTTCCTTTTCTGTATGTCACTCCCCAGATTTTACACAATTGTTTAGCAAATCTGCCTCGGAAGAACTCTCCAAATGGCAGATTTGCGGTCAGTTCGGCCATTTTTGCTCTCTTACCATAAGAGTGTGCAACAAATGTAAAATAAAGATACATGTGCAGAGGCTGCATGCCAAGCACTCATATTACGATTAAGATTATGCACAACAAGAACAAATGGACTAGGCTTCCACAACCATCATGTATGGTTGCAGCTGAGGACATAAAGTAGAGCAGAATTTATGAAACCGGATGGTACGAGTTCTTTTTCTACAGCCGACGAGAAACTTGTTTCTCCAAAGGGCAACCACGTTACTGAGCCAGACGTAAAGACTGGTTCAGAGGTAAAGAAGTGTCGTCAATCGGACGGAACCACATGGTCGTATCTCTTTATGCATCATAGCAAAGTGAAGAGCATGGAGGCACAGCTGATTAAAGACGGCAGAACCTATTTTGTGCATAAAACCATACGGTATTTCAAGAAACAGGGCAAACATAGGGTGCAGCATCAGGAAGTGCCAACCGTCAGCGGCCTGGTCTTCTTCCAAGGTTTTCCAGAAGAAATACAAACCTATCTTGACAAGAATTTCCCTCGTACTTATTTGTGCAAGAACTGCAGCACAGGCAGAGTGGCAGAAATCAAAGATTCACTGATGCGACCATTCATGCGTATCGTAGAGACTTCACCTGAGCGCATCCGTTTTCTTCTCCACCCTTACCATTATTATGCTCGCAACCGCATCCTCCTCCGTATCACCACTGGTGAGATGGCAGGACTGGAAGGTTACATCATCCGCATTGACCGAGACCGCCGCTTGGTGATGAGTATCGGTGGACTGAGCGTAGCCATCAGTGGTGTTCATGCCGAGCATTTTGAAGAAGTGGAGCAAGACAAGTCCCGTCTTGCCAACGAGGAAATCTTCTACCAGCGCAACCTGCAAGAGCGGCAAGTACTGATAGACCGCTATTTCCATCCTGTGAAAGATGACAAGGAAGTGGCGTTGCAGGCAGAAAACATCGACTATTTGAGAAAATATGCCTTGGATGAAGTGGCACACAATCGCATTACCTTCAATGACACATGGAACATCTATTCCTTCATCATTGAGGAGATTGGATACTATTATTCACCATTCATAGAACAGTTCAAGGAACACCTCGACCCCATCATGCGCGAAGGAGGTAAGGTACTCCAAGAAATGGAACAGATTATCAAAAGTCCTCATATCAGTCCTAACGACAAGACCAGATATGAGAATGATTATCAAAGAATCTTTTCGCAATATGATTATCTGTTCTAAAGATTCATACATCATAACATGACCGATTTCGCAACTTTTGTAAACATTATCATCGACGAGCTTACGAAAGAAGGTAGAAAGCATACCGCTGAAACACGCAAGTATTCAGCCAATCGCCTATTGATGTTTATGGGCGACAATCCCACACCTATGGACAAATGGGACGATTTGTTTGTTCTGGACTACGAGACATGGCTGAAAACACAGGGGCTGTCGGCATCTACAACCGCTTTTTACCTGTCGCAATTGTGTGCATTCTATAAGCAAGCTGTAAAAAAAGGCAAAATACAAGGGCACGACATTTTTCGCCTGGTAAACAAGACTCCAGCGCCAAAACTTGCCGCCCAACAGTTTCCCTCGATAGCCGAGTTGCGCTATTTGCAAACTCTCAATCTTAATAAGTCGCAGGATTTCGCACGAGACATGTTCCTGTTCTCACTTTATGCAAGAGGTATGAATTATGTAGACATGGCATATCTGAAGAAATCCAACGTTAAAGACGGAATGCTCACCTACATTTCCCATACATCAGACAACAATCCTGCAGTCACGATCAAATGGGACAAGGCAATGCAACAGATAGCTGACAAATATACCTCCGACACAGAGTATATGTTCCCTATCATCACCAAGGAAGGGAATGCTGATGAAACAGAACAAATAAAACGAAGTCGCCATAATGTGGTGTACAACTTGCGTTCTATTGGCAAACAATATAAATTCAGCGTCTCCCCCACCATCGCCATGACCAAGGACTTGTGGCGCAAGATTATGGATGAGGTGAGTGTGAGTGAGGTGATATAATTACCGTTGAATACAATTAGATTATATAAAGAAAAATGTTTCTAAACAAGATAACAGTACAGAACTTCCGTCTACTTAAAGATTTCTCTGTAGATTTGGAACAAGAGCTATCCCTTATCATTGGAAAGAACAATTCTGGTAAGACATCGCTCTTGTATCTTTTGGATAAAATATTCCATTGGAGAGATAAAGGCAGTTGCATCCATATAGATGATTTCAATCTTGACTACAAGAAATCATTGGTTGACATGTTGACCAAAGATGAAGATATCAATGAGGATGATTACCAAGAAGATGGCATTAGACTTCGATTATACATAAAATATAATGACGAGGATGACCTGTCAAATATTGGTCTAATCATGATGGATTTAGACGAGAATAACTATTATGTCGTTCTCGGGTATGACTATGTACTTCCTTATGATGCTTATTGCAGACTCCGAGAAAAAGCAAAAGTCAATGCAACAAAACATGGAACTGAAATATGTGAGGAAGTTGAAAATCTTTTAGATAAAAGTATAGCCAACTATTTTGTGCTACGCAGAAAAACTGTTGCATACGATTCGACAACCAATAAAACTAATGAGAATGATTATATTGACTTGAAGAATCGGCCTCAATTTCATGAAGACGCCTTGATTTCCATAGGTTATATAGACGCAAAGCGTCAAGTAGCCAATAAGGAAAATGATAAAACTTTGTCCTTGCAGACTGCAGAACTGTTTGAGCAGTTGAAATCTGAAGACAACGAAGAAGCGCTTGACAATTTCATACAAACAATTTCTGACTCTGACAAGAAGTTAGGAGTTGTATATAGTGAAATGTTTAGTACTGTTCTTGGGAAAGTGGAAGAAATGGGTGGCGTTAAGCCGAAGGAAACAAAGCTCATGGTTACTTCTTCCCTAAAGCAGCAGAACCTTCTGAAAGGAAATACCAAGGTTGTTTATGAACATACAGGAACCCAATTGCCTGAAGACCATAACGGATTGGGATATATGAACTTGATTTCTATGATATTCCAAATTGAAATAATTCGTCAAGTCTTTATGAAAGGGCGTAATGGAAAGATGGCAGACATCAATCTGCTCATCATAGAAGAACCCGAAGCTCACACGCATCCGCAGATGCAATACATATTTATCAAGAACATCAAGAAATTGCTGAATGCGCCATTGACAACAAAAGATGAATCTCGACAAATTCAGTCTATTATCAGTACCCACTCTTCTCATATTGTTTCAGAAAGTGAGTTTAGTGAAATAAAATACATGAGAAGAGCAGGAAATGAGGTGACAGCAAAGAACTTGAAAGACTTGCAGAACGAATATGACAATGATGAACAGCAATGGTACACATTTCTGAAACATTATCTGACACTCAGCAGAAGCGAATTGTTCTTTGCCGACAAAGCAATATTCATAGAAGGAGACACAGAGCGCATACTTCTCCCGATTTTAATGAAGAAGTTAGACCAAGAAGAGCTGTGTGATGAAGATAAAAATGAGCTACCACTCTGCAAACAGAATATTTCTATCATAGAGGTAGGTGCTTATTCGCACATCTTTGGAAAATTCATCAACTTCATAGGATTAGAAAAGGCTGTTGTATTTACAGACTTGGATGTTGGACATAAAATAAATGGCAAAGGTCATATCCTTAAAACAAAATATGTTGACTCTGATGCAATGCTGACATCCAACAATGCACTGAAAGAATATTTCAAGAATTTGAAAGATGGTAAAGATTTGAAAGTAAACAAATTGCTCTCGTTGACAGATAATCAAAAAGTATTCACTTGGAATACTGTAGAATCCCAATGGAAACAAGATGAGAATGGCAATATGAGAGTTTGTTTTCAAATGAAAGAGAACAACTACCAAGCAAGAACATTTGAAGACAATTTCTTTGCTATTAATAAGGAATTCTTGCAGAACAACAAATCGAAAATTCGAGGTTTGGATGAAGGGAAATTAAATGATTTCTTAGATACGACCAAAGATGTAGATGCGTATGATTTGGCAGAAAATGGCATTGAGAGCAAGGCAACTTTTGCGGTTGAGATAATATACAACAGCACGAAAGACGGTAACAAGGAATTCTGTGGCTGGAATATACCACAATACATAAAGGATGGACTCTTATGGATCAGGAAGTAGAGAAAATCATCGTCCATATAGAAAAAGGAGAAAATTTTCTCCTTAGCGGTGGCGCTGGTAGCGGAAAGACTTATTCTTTGGTACAGGTCATACGTGAGGTTATTACAAGACATCCGTCAAGTAAAATAGCCTGTATGACCTATACGAATGCTTCAGTCCATGAGATAGAGCGACGAGTTGACCATTCCAATCTTAATGTTTCGACCATTCATGATTTTCTGTGGGATAATATCAAAAACTTTCAACGTGAGCTTAAAGCTACGTTAATAGAAATGCTGAACACAGAAGATTCTGGGATATCATTAAATGGATATGAAGGAGAAGTTCCATCAAATTTCTTCGTCCAAGATAGAGAACCAGACTTTGCCATACAATACAAAGAATATCTAAAGCTTCAAGATGGCATTATCTCGCATGATGAGGTGTTGAAACTTTCGGAAAGGATGTTTTTCAAATATCCCAAGATTGTGTCTTTCGTTAAGTCGAGATATCCTTTTGTCTTTATAGATGAGTATCAAGATACCAATCCGCTTATTGTCAAAATATTGCTGGAGTATTTTCCAAAAGTCACAAAAAAATGTATCGTGGGCTTCTTTGGCGATTCTATGCAAGCCATTTATGATGATGGCGTAGGTAATATTGACAGCTATCTTATAACAGACGAGAATCCTGATGGTTGTGTGTACGAAGTGCAAAAGAAGCAAAATAGAAGATGCCCACAATCAGTCATTACTTTAGCGAACTCCCTTCGATTAGATAGTTTACACCAAGAGCCTTCTGATGATTTGAAAGCTCCAAATATGACAGGAGAAGGACATGTAAAAGAAGGTTCTATCTCATTTTATTATTCGGATGAGGATAATACAGATGTGTTAAAAGAAAAGCTCACGAACGAATTCGGATGGGATTTTTCTGATACAGAGAATACAAAAGAACTACGTTTGACTCACAATCTGATTGCAAATGAAGCAGGATTTGAAACTTTGATGCAAATCCATGATTCTGACAAAATCATAGATTATGGAATTCGACTTAAAAAATACGCTAAAGCTAAAGGCGTATTTGATGACATTAGAACTTTAACTTTGGATGGAGCCATCAATACTCTTTCTTCAAAATATCCCGCAGATAAAAAGAATTGGTCTCCTACCCCTACTCAAAAAGCTTTTATAGATTCCGACGCAGTACTTTTTGAAGAAGCGAAAAATATGCCATTTGAAAGCATTGCGTGTTATGTGGACAAAGACCAATTGCTGGATGACAAGTCAGAGGAAGATGCAGGCAAGGGAACAGGCTCCAAGTTATCCCCCCTCAATCATCATTTACACAAGATAGAACATTGTATTCAATTATACCTTGATAAGGATTATAATGAGTTCATGCGTTCTACGAGTATAAAACAGATAGTAAGGGCAAGACAGAAAAAAGAACTTCGGGAAGGAATAACAAGGATTATCAGTTCATATAATGATATGACCATTTCTGAAGTCATTGATTTAGCTGATGGCTTGGGAATTTGTGTAAAAGACGATAAGGTTAATTCTTATATAGAAAACAATCCTTATCTTTGGAGACGAATAAAAGATGTAAGCTATAAAGAGGCAAGGAATGTTTACGACTATCGAATGGGAAATAAACCATTCTCTACTCAACACAAGACAAAAGGATTGGAATACAAAAATGTATTAGTGATATTAAAATCCAATTGGACTAAATATAATTTCGAATCTTTGTTTTTTAATACACGCAAGAGTGTTTCTATTGTGGAACGCACAAAGAAATTATTCTATGTTTGTTGTACACGAGCAAAGGAAAACTTGGTTGTCTATTATCCATCAGCATCCAATCAAGTAATAGAAGGTGCAAAAACACTGTTTGGAAAAGAGAATGTTTATAGAATATAAGAACAACGATGGATATAATCAATACAAATATTGATGGCGTACTCATTATTGAGCCACGCCTCTTCCGTGATGCTCGAGGCTACTTCTTCGAGAGCTTCAGCGAGCGAGAGTTTGAAGAGAAGGTCTCTCCTATCCTGGGACACAGTGTTCACTTCTGCCAAGACAACGAGTCTATGAGTAGCTATGGCGTGATGCGAGGCCTGCACTTCCAACGCCCACCTTATACTCAGAGTAAGTTAGTACGTTGCGTAAAAGGTAGAGTGCTCGATGTAGCAGTGGATATTCGTAAAGGCTCCCCTACTTACGGCAAGCATGTGGCAGTAGAACTGACAGAAGACAATCATCGCCAGTTCTTCATCCCTATGGGCTTTGCCCATGGTTTCGCTGTCCTCTCAGAGACAGCCGTCTTCCAGTACAAGTGTGATAACTTCTATCACCCAGAAGCAGATGGAGGTATCAGCATTCTTGACAACACCCTTGGCATTGATTGGAAAATTCCAACAGAGCATGTCAATCTCTCAGAAAAAGATATGAAGCATGCAATGCTGAAAGACTTCGATTCTCCATTCGATATCAATGAGGATTTATACAAGTAACGGTTGAAGACAAAAAACTCCCTCTAGCCAGTATTCATATACTAACCAGAAGGAGTAAATAAAAGAGTTAATCAAGGTGGTGCCGCGCAGCCCAGCTGCCAGCATCCAGGCACGGACACTCTTTGGGAGTAGTCCCAGGCAGATCCCGATGCCCCACAATCTTCGCTTTCGGAAAGAGAATCTTCAGATTCCTGAAAAGATCGATGAGTCTCGTTTCCTGCTCAGCGGTCATGGTATTGCAAGGCTTGCCTTCCTCATCGAGCCCACCCTCATAGCAGATGCCGATAGAACATCTATTATAAGGTCGGGCATGAGCCCCCACCTCCAGCAGCTTACGGTGCTGCGTCATCTTCCCATCCTTACGGATGTAGAAATGATAGCCGATATCATAAAACCCACGAGCCTTATGGTCACGTCGCAGCTGTTCCACACTATAGTCCTGATTGCGTCGGGTAGCCGAGCAATGCAGCACCAGAAATCTCACAGAGTCGGCAGACGTCATGTATTTGCCGTTTTCAACTCCGGTGAGGAGTGTACGTTCTGAGCGTACCTTCTCCTCCCCGACGTTCATAGGAAATGTATCTTTTATCATAAGAGACAATCTTTATTATAAATTATACATTATAAACTATTAATTGCACTCGCGCACGAGCTTACTCCCAATGCCGTAAGTGCAGCAATCAAAGCTTGCACGACGGCATTCACAATCTGTACCCAAGAAATTTTCTTGGAACCATTAGAATCATTCATCATTATGGATCAATTTAAAGGGTTAAACAATACGGCTTAGAGTCCAACATCGCCGCTATCACCGTTCTCTGAACCGGTACCTCCCGTATTCTCACTGCCACCACCTTGTGTGGTATCCCCAGTAGTAGGCTTCTTCTCCTCATCGGTAGTACCGTCAGTAGTCTTGTCCTTCTTCTCTTCACCGTATTTGACGAGTTCGATGGAAACAGGAAGCAGGTTGTAGAGACGAGTACCATTCTGCAACTTGGTGAAAGAAGGACGGAAGGCAGGAACAAGAGTCTTGACGAGTTTGGCGTTCGCCTTGCTCTCATCTTCTACGGCTTTGCCGGTAATGAAGCGGATGAAGAGCTTGCCGAATCCAAGCAACTCGATGTCGTAACCCTTCTTCAGGTTCTCCTTCACGTAGTAAGCATAGCGGTCAAGCACTGCCTTTACGTCTGCAGGAGTAGCAGTTGACTCCACAGCAATTTGGTTAGCAACCTCCTCGGTAGTCAAGGTGCCGTAACTGTAAGGGCGAACGCTATAGACGGTCTGACCCTTCTTGTCACCCATGTTAATGGTCTTCTTTGCAACTTTGTAGCTTTTACTCATAATTAAAACATTTAAAAGATTAATACTAAAGTTTTGTCATCGTCAGTCCAAAGAGATTAGCAATCCCGTTTGTTCTGATTGACGCTGCAAAGATACAATATTGGCGAGGCGAAAACAAATGCCTTCACTGACGTTCACCATCTGTTTACTACTCATTCACTATACGTTCACTTTTTGTAAAAATCATAGCAATGGAAGATACCAACAAGGCAAATATCGTCTTTAATATCTCTGGCGGTAACAACCAGATTCTGCCCAATGCTATCAAGGCTGAGCAAAACTTTTATGGCGACAAGTACATAGAGGAGATGATGAAGGCGAAGACCAAAAGTCAAGAGCCTGTTCTCTCACCCGAAACAACCCGTCTCTCCTTATATATTAATAATGTGGAAGCATTAGCAGAATATGTAGCCAAGCTCTCTGCATGCACCAATGCCAAGGAATTGGCTCAGGTGGTGATGGATATGGTGAATGATACAGATGTAAAGGTTGACCAAGATATTATGGTGAAGCAGGAGTTCATCGAAGTCTTACAGCCCTTGGCTCCTCAGGTTTCTACAGGCATCAGTAATATCCGCAAGTATATCAATGAAGCTTGGTATAAGTGGAAATGATCACCAATGAAGTAGCGTGAGGAAAAATACTGACAAAAGGTACCTTTACGCACTTCATAATTTCAGAATTTTCAATGAATCCAAATTCGTTTTGTAGAATTGAAAATATGCTAAGGTTTGTTAAGTTGCTGGTAGTCAATAGTATACGAAAATGAAAAATATGCTAGGGCTTTTGAAAATCTATAGTTGTACGACTATGACCCCTATAGTTGTACGACTATAACTCCAGAGTTGTACAACTATAGCATGTATAGTCGTACAACTGTAGCTTTACAGTCGTACAACTATAGAATTTTCAACTCGCAAAACTTGCGGATTATGGTCAATTGCTGCTGAAAATAGGCTCATATTGCTTCTAGATGGTTAATTTAGTATGGAGGATAAATATTTGTACATGATACGACAGGCACAGGAGTTCATGAATGAGAACCACTATGCCGACATCTCCCGTTTGCATTGTCTGCTACGCAAGATGATGCCCAAGGAGTATCATGACCTCATTGATCAAATCAAGGAGTGCCAGGATCCTCATGTCATCTTCAATATTCACGGAGGTAACAATCTCATTGCGCCCAATGCCAGCCAGGCAGAGCAGAAAGTGGTAGAGAAACCTGTTGACGAGTTAAAAAACAAGATAAGGAACAATCAAGAAAGAAGACCTATGGACTTACAGGTACAACGATTTTCAGATATCGATCTCAATGATTCCTTTTTCGATTCATTGAGAGCCAGCTATCCGGAGTTTAATGAATGGTATAACAAGAAGGCTGCAGCAGGAGCCACAGCTTATTGCTATTATGTAGATAACGAGTTGAAAGACTTTCTTTATTTGAAGATAGAGGAAGAGGAACTTTCCGACCTTACCCCAGCGCTTCCTGCCAAGAAACGCCTGAAGGTGGGTACCTTCAAGGTGGACAATGAAGACCGACATACCACTCGTGGTGAGCGATTCATGAAGAAAATCATGGATAAGGCAATTGCTGAGGATGTTGATGAAATCTATGTCACCATGTTTCCAACAGAAGAGTTGCAAGGTTTGATTCGTATGTTTGAGAAATTTGGCTTCTCTCATATTGCAGACAAGCCACATGAGGGCGGTAATGCGGAATATGTATTGATAAAGGATATGACAACCCATGTTGATGACTTCAAACTCGACTATCCTTTCGTAAAGAAAGCAAATTCAAATAAATATGTACTTTCTATAGTCCCAGAGTTTCATACGCACCTCTTCCCAGACTCCATCTTGAAGAATGAAAAAAAATATGATCTCATCCAAGATGTATCTGAAACCAATAGCATCTATAAGATTTATCTCTGTTGGATGCAGGGTACACGTAATTTAAAGGCAGGAGATAAACTAATTATTTATCGGACCTCTGATGAAGAGGGAAAAGCGTACTATCGTAGTGTTTGTACATCGGTATGTACGGTATGTGAGGTAAAAACATACAGAGACTTTGAAAATGAGGAAGAATTCATAAAATATACCAATCGCTATTCTGTATTCAAAGAACATGAATTGCGAAGATGGTACAAGTACAAAAACTATTTCATCGTCATTAAGATGGTGTATAACATAGCCTTCACCAAGAAGGTAATCAATATGGTAATGAAAGAGCAGGTTGGTTTGAATCCCAAGTATTGGGGATTCTTTAAACTTACCGATGCTCAATTTGATAAACTATTGGAATTAGGAGAAATAGATGAACGTTATATTATCGATTAAGCCTGAGTTTGTAGAGAAGATTTTTTCGGGCGAGAAGCAATATGAATACCGCAAGATTCTCTTCAAGCAAAAGGTGGATACCGTATATATTTACGCCAGTCGTCCCATCAGTAAGATAGTCGGTGAATTCAAGATAGACGAAATCCTTTGTGATACCCCAGAGAACATCTGGAAAGAAACCAGACGCCAGTCTGGCGTTACCCGTAAGTTCTTTGATAAGTACTATAAGGGAAGGGAGAAGGCAGTAGCATTGAAGATAAAGGATTGTAAGGAATATAAGGAAGCAATTAATCCCGAGTCTTTGATTCCAAACTTCAAGGTTCCCCAGTCGTTCATCTATATATCAAAAATACGATTATAACTAAGTAATGAAAGAAACATTTAACATACTCTCGTTATCTGGTGGAGGAATAAAAGGTATCTTCCAATCTACATTTTTGAAATTTTTGGAAGATATGTACAAAGTACCTCTTTATCAGATTTTTGATTTAGTGGCAGGTACTTCTACAGGTTCTATTGTTGGGGCTGCTTTGGGATGTGGAATATCAATGGATGAGGTGACTTCCTTATATAAACTGCATGGTAATGCCATCTTTAAAAAGAAAAAAGTGGGTGTCAAATTATTGCGACCTTCATGGTACTCTAATGAAGAGTTGAAGAAACAATTGGAAAATGTTTTTGAAAAGAAAAAACTCAGTGAAACCAATACTAAATTACTGATACCATCAACAAGTCTTGAAAACTATAAGTACAGCGTATTTACACAAGATAGCAACGAATCAATTGTTGATGCTCTCATGTCAAGTGCAGCTGCTCCTTTTTATTTTGATGCCTATCAAACATCTGGTGACATTAGGCATTATTATATGGATGGTGGTCTTTGGGCAAACAATCCCACTTTAGTTGCTGTGCTCTATTGTGTCAATGAATTGGATGTTCCGTTAGACAGAATAAGAATTCTTTCAATAGGAACATCTTGTATGCCAGACGGTAATGATGCATATCACTTCAATTCGTTGAAAACATTAAGTGCAGACAAGATAAAAAGCGTGATAAGTGCAATATTCAATTCGTCAGAATCATTTACGCATGAGTACTCTGAAGAGCTTGTAAATGAATTGAATATCATACATATAGATCCATCAAACGAAATTCGGTCAAAGGTTGAGCTGGATGATGTAGATACAGCCATAAAAGAACTACCTATAATCGCTGAAAATGCCTTCAATACGACTAAAGAAAAGTTGCAAACCCTGTTAGGTGGAGAAGGTCGTAATGCTTGTTCTCTAAAACGCTCGAATTATATCTCCGAATCCGCTTTGCTAAAAGTAGGATTAGCTGATTTTGTACCAACGAGAAAACATTATAGGGAAAGCGATAAAGATTCTACAGCTTCTGACTATCTTAAAAATGCAACAAAGACACTGAGAATAATGAGTGTTTCTTTATCAGATGGTATACACTATCATGGGATATGTAACACTTTGGAAGAGTTGTTGAGAAATCCAGATTTGACAATTAAGATATCATTGTTGAATTTCCAAAATGAGAATCTCATTAAGGTCATGGCTCCTATATTGAACATGTCAGAAGCGGATTTGGTGTCAAAGATAAGATCGTCAGTCAAATCATTGTGTACTTTGGCCTTTCAGAACAAGCAACGAGTAAGTTTATATCTACATAATACAATCCCTTTTGGAACAATCATTGCTTTGGATGAAAATACGCCGGAAGGTTCTTTGATTGTGGAAACAAAACCTTATGGTCTTCATTCTGTAAGCAGTTTTTCGTACAAGTTGCTTAATGCAGAAAATTCTATTTTGTTCAAGAACATCATTGACGGATGTATAAACATAGAAAAAGATTCTTTTAAGGTAACAAAAAAGCTTATATCATCATGGAAAAAGTAGAATATATTAGAACATTGGTGACTGATACTCAATCGTTACTGCTGATTTTAAGAGTACAGCAAGAATGCTTCCTTTCAGAGATTAAGTTGGTCTTTGATGATGAAGAAAGTATTAAATTACCAAAAATTAGAGTGAAGAAAGGTGACTTTATTTGGATTACCAATATGGATAATGATGAAGTTAACCAAATTGTTTCTGGCAATTCTTCAAAAACACAGACGCTGATTCTCCAGATGGTAAATAATAAATACGACTTGCAAAAGTTCAAAATGTTGGAGGAAGTGAAATGTTGAAAAATCCATTTTCCTTTTATGATTTCTTGGGCTATTTGTTTCCAGGACTTGTCTGTGTGATATTCCTAAAAATGATAGTCTCAATAGATGGAGCTATTACAATAGATTCCATATTTCTTCATGGGCTTGTATCTTCTTTTTCTTGGAAAGATACAGTTCAATACACTGTGTTAGCGTATGTCGTAGGTCATCTTGTTTCATATTTCTCTTCATTGACTGTTGAGCCATATTTGATATGGAGCTATGGATATCCGTCTGTATTTCTAATGAAGGAGAACTATGACAAGAAGTTCTACGAAATAAACCATAATGTAGGACCATTCGGTACGTATTGTTGGAAGACATTAGTTTGTATATTAATTTTTCCAATATGCTTAGCCTCCTTGTTCTTTGGACGTTTGCTGCATTTCAAGTATTATGTATTAAAGCCATTAGATTCCTATTTACAGCAAAATATCAACAAAAAGATAGATTCTTTATTGGAAAAATTGAAATTATCACAAAGAGATAATGATGCTGATGTTCATCGAGTACTTATGCACTACAACTATGAACATTATGCAAATCATGTTAGAAAATATGATAATTATATAGCACTATATGGATTTCTTAGAAGTCTGAGCCTTTTATGTAGTTCTATATTCATATTTCTATTTGTTATAGAAGTAAAAACTATAGATTTTGAAGCATCTATAGACTGGAATGCTGTAATTATATTAGCAGCACTTTTTTGTGTAACATATCTTTACTATTTAGGATTTATAAAATTTTACAGGCGATATACGCTTGAAAATCTTATGAGCATATTAGTAGATGATAAATTCAATGGTGACATTACAGTTCAAGCTAATAATAATGCCCCAAATAGGGCAAACTGAAATTCAGAATAATAATAAGCGAATAGCAAAGAATATGTAGCTTCTGTATTTCCGAATGTCCTTTATTGTGGTGTAAAATTTTAGATATGTCTTATGCATAATTACAAGGATATTCAAATCATAATTATGGTCGGCGGCGTAGGTAGCCGCTTCTGGCCTATGTCATCCCCCGATTACCCAAAGCAGTTCATAGATGTGATGGGTGTCGGCCGTTCCCTCATACAATATTTAATTTAAAAAGTAAATAAAACAATAAACATATAAATCATGTTTAATCTCAGTAAATTCATTGGTCAGTATGTGACCCATCGTGAAAAGAGTATGTTTGCTCAGGATATCGAGGCAAACAAGGAGAAACTTTCTGCTGAAATCAAAGGCAAGAAAGTTTGTGTGATAGGTGGAGCCGGTTCCATCGGTTCTTCATTCATCAAGGCAGTACTTCGCTTTGAACCACAGAGCGTAGTCGTTGTTGACTTGAATGAGAACGGATTGGCAGAATTGGTTCGTGATGTGCGAAGCACAGAAGGACTTTTCGTGCCAGATGAATTCCGTTGCTACACCCTCAACTTTGCAGACCCAATCTTCGAACGTATTTTCCGTGAGGAGAAGGGCTTTGACATTGTAGCCAATTTCTCTGCCCATAAGCATGTACGTTCAGAGAAAGATAAATATAGTGTTCAGGCGCTTATTGAGAACAACGACATCAAGGCAAAGAAACTGATGGATTTGCTTTGCGTGTTCCCACCAAAGCATTTCTTCTGTGTTTCTACAGATAAGGCTGCAAACCCAGTTAATATCATGGGTGCCAGCAAGCGCATTATGGAAGACTTGGTGATGGCTTATAATGAGCACTTCAAAGTAACTACCGCTCGTTTTGCTAATGTTGCTTTCTCCAATGGTTCTTTGCCAGATGGATGGATTCATCGTTTGCAGAAGAAGCAGCCATTGGCAGCACCATCTGATGTGAAGCGCTATTTTGTATCTCCTGAGGAGTCTGGCCAGATTTGTATGTTGGCTTGTATCCTTGGTAATGGTGGCGAAGTGTTCTTCCCTAAGCTGGGTGAGGAGCAGATGCTTACCTTCTCATCTATCTGCGATGACTTCGTAAAGGCAGAGGGTTTCAAGAAGGTGGAGTGTAAGAATGATCCTGAGGCAAAGAAGTATGCTGCAGATATGGATTACGAGAGTGATAACTATCCTGTAGTTTACTTCAAGAGTGATACTACTGGCGAGAAAGCTTACGAGGAATTCTATGTTCCTGGTGAGAAAATCAATATGACTCGATTCTCAGCACTCGGTGTAGTAGAGGAGACAACCCGTCGCCCGATGCCAGAGATTAACCAGTTCTTTGATGAATTGGAGGGTATCTTTGCAGAGCCAGACTTCACCAAGGCTGAAATCGTGACATCTATCAAGAAGTTTATACCTAACTTCGAGCATGAGGAAAAAGGTAAGAACTTGGATCAAAAAATGTAATTTTCAATAAAATGGCAGATTTTAAGAAAACGATAGACTTTATCAAGTCAGTTTATGGCAACCAGGAGTTTACTCCGTTGGCTGTTCCTGTGTTTGTAGGTAATGAAAAGAAATACCTCAACGAGTGTATCGATACAACCTTCGTTTCATCCGTAGGTAAGTTTGTTGATCGCTTCGAGGAGGATATGGCAAAATATACAGGTGCCAAGAAGGCAGTGGTATGTGTTAGTGGAACTAATGCTCTTCACATGAGCTTGTTGCTCGTAGGTGTAAAGCAAGATGATGAAGTATTGACTCAGGCTCTTACTTTCATTGCTACCTGTAATGCATTGAGTTATATTGGAGCTCATGCGGTATTCATCGATGTTGACCGTTCAACAATGGGTCTTTCTCCAGATTCTTTGAAGGCATGGCTCGAGAAGAATGCAGAGGTTCGCAAGAACACTCGCAAGGGAGAACTTCCTGAAAGTAAGGATTTCGCTTTCGAAGAGGATGACTTGGCTTGCTATAATAAGAATACAGGCCGTCGTGTCAAGGCATGTGTTCCTATGCACTCATTCGGTCATCCTGTCCGTATTGATGAGATTGCAGCTATCTGTAAAGAGTGGCATATCGAACTTGTAGAGGATGCTGCAGAGAGTATTGGTTCTACATTCAAAGGACAGCACACTGGTACATTTGGTAAGATTGGTGCGATTAGCTTCAATGGCAACAAGACTATTACTACTGGTGGCGGCGGCATGATGCTCTTCAATGATGAGGAGTTGGGAGCATACGCAAAGCACATCACTACACAGGCGAAGATTCCACATCGTTGGGAGTTCCGTCATGACCATGTAGGTTACAACTATCGTATGCAAAATATCAATGCAGCTATGGGATGCGCCCAGTTGGAGAACATAGACAAGTATGTAGCAAGCAAGCGTAAGGTTGCTGCTGAATATGAGGAGTACTTCAAGAATGTACCAGATATTGAGTTCTTCGTAGATTCTCCTAATACGGTTTCCAACTATTGGCTCAATGCAGTTATTTTGAAAGATAAGGAGGCACAGATAGACTTCCTTACCCAGACGAATGATAATGGTGTGATGACTCGCCCAATCTGGGAATTGATGAATCGTCTGCCAATGTTTGAGAATTGTGAGAACGATGGCTTGGAGAACACTATCTGGTTTGCGGATAGAGTCGTGAATATTCCAAGTTCTGTTCGACAAATAGATTTGTCAAAGTAATAACATAATTAAGCATTAAAACTATGAAAGAAAGTTATATGTCATTGTTAGCGTGCCAGTTGGCTATTACAGGAGTTTTGATGAAAAATCCATCAAAACATTTCAAAATTGGAAAGACGGCTCAATTAAATCCTTATGACAGATTTGATGAGGAATATCGTCAAAAGTATAGCCTTTTCAAATTAATTTATGGAAATGAGACTTTGGCTTTGATTGATGAGCTGGAACAAGAATTGATAGCCTATTATCAACGTAGTTATCCTACAAGATGTGATAATAAAATGATAGATATCGGACCTGCTTTGCAGGGACCAAATATGGGCTATATTTATATTGTAGTCGAATAGTCAGTTTTAAATAGAAAGTTCTGATTACGTAAAAGTAAATTTAATGAAGAAAGTATGTGTAATCACGGGCGCCCGTTCTGAATATGGGCTCTTGCGATGGGTGATAGATGGAATAGATAAAGATGAAGACCTGCAACTACAGTTAGTAGTTACAGGTGGGCATCTTTCTCCTGAACAAGGACTTACCTATCAGGCAATTGAAGATGATGGCTATCATATAGATGAGAAGGTGGAGATGCTCCTTTCTTCTGAAACATCTGTAGGTATCTCCAAATCAATGGGACTCTGCTCCATTGGAATGACAGATGCATTCAATCGCTTGAAGCCAGATATGATAGTGGTTTTGGGAGATAGATATGAGTTGCTTCCAATTGTAGGTACAGCCTTGGTTATGAGAATTCCTGTTGCTCATATATCAGGAGGAGATATCACAGAGGGAGCAATTGACAATGAAGTGAGAAATGCTGTGACAATGATGTCAACTCTTCATTTCCCTGGTACTGAAGAATCTGCTGCTCGTATCAGAGCTATGCGCCAAAGTTCAGACAATATATATGTTACTGGTGAGACAAACCTGGATAATTTCCGCAATTTTACATTGCTGTCAAAAAAGGAACTAGCATTATCTCTAGGTCTTGATGAAAATAAGAAATGGATTCTATTTACTTATCATCCGGTTACAAAAGAAAGCCTTGACGATAATATGAAGTCACTTCAAAATATCCTAAAGGTTATTGACGAATTAGGTGAGGGTTTTGAAGTGCTAATAGGTAAGGCCAATACAGATCTTTATGGTAATGAAATAAATCACTGTCTCGGTAAATATGTCCCGACCAAAAGTTGTTGTCATTTGTTTGCCTCTTTGGGACAACTAAGATACACAAGTATCTTGCAACACCTGTATTGTATGATAGGTAATTCTTCAAGTGGAATATATGAAACAGGTTATTGGAAATTACCAACAATAAATGTAGGTGATAGGCAAAAAGGCAGATTCACGACATCTAATATTATTAATGTAGGAACCTCATACTCCGAAATCAAGAATGCATTTAATTATATTGATACTGACAATTATCGGGAGAAAATGAAGATGATTGTAAATCCATATGGAGATGGAAAGGCTTCCGAACGAATAGTAAAATACATAAAAAAATATTTTTATGAAGTTTGATGAAATAAAAACACCCTGTTTTGTTTTAGAGAGTGAAAAACTTGTCTCTAATATACGTTCTTTTAAAAAGGCTTTGGACAGGCAATTTAAAAAAAACATATTAGGCTATTCTGTTAAGACAAATTCGACTCCTGTATTACTTGATATTTTGAGAAATGAGGGTTGCTTTGCAGAAGTTGTGTCTTATGATGAATATAAGTTGGCTCGTAGTAAGAACTTCAAGGCAAATAGCATTATATACAATGGACCTTTAAAAGATAAAGCAACATTTGTTGATGCAATTGTAAACGGAAGTTATATTAATATTGATACGAAGCGCGAATTAGGGTGGCTGGAAGATTTACCAAAAGATCGTTCTTATGAAGTAGGTCTTCGACTTAACTTGAATTTAATGGAGATTTCTCCGGAGGACTGTAAGGATGGTGAAGAATTCAGCAGATTCGGTTTTTCTGATGAAAACGGAGAGTTCGAAGAAGCTTTATCTTTCATCAAAAGAATTGGTAATGTTTCAATAGCGGGTTTGCATCTTCATAGAACATCCAAGACAAGGAGTCTTTCCGTGTATAAAAATATATGTAGTTATGCAATCAAAGTAATAAAAAAATATAATCTAAAACTTAAATATTTGGATTTAGGTGGAGGATATTATGGAGACATGCCGGGAAAGCCGACTTATGATGACTATGTAGGGGTAATGGCAGATTCCCTTTCCTCATTTATAGATATCTCTCAATTAACTTTGATAGTTGAGCCTGGTAATGCTATTATTGCATCTCCTTTTTCTTTCTATTCATCAGTAATAGACACAAAGTATATAGGAGATAAACGAATAGTTGTCATTGATGGTAGTAGAAATGACATAGATCCATTCTTTCATAAGAAAGATTATTTTAAAACACTTGTCAGTGATATTACTAATAGAAAATTAGAAAAACTACAAGTTGTTGTAGGCTGCACTTGTTTAGAGAATGACAGACTTTTTACTGAAAGTAATTTGCCGATGTTAAAAGTTGGCGACATAATTAAGTTTTCTTTTGTTGGTGCATATACTTCATGTTTATCTCCGTTGTTTATAAGATATTTCCCTAATATCTATTTGCAAGAGGGGGACAATTTTATATTAGTACGTCCTTCATGGTCAGAGTGTGAATATTTACAATTAGATAATTCAAATAAATAAACGTTATGAAATACAATATTTTGTGTTGTAATGTCGGTAGAAGAGGCCGACTTATGTTAGACTTTCGTAAGACCCTTAGCGGAAAAGGTAATGTTATTGCTACAGACAATTGGTCTGTAGCCCCTGCATTATTTTTGGCAGACAAGCAATATGTTGTGCCAAAGATAACAGATTCTTCATATATCGAGACAGTTCTTGATTTGTGCAAAAAGGAAGATATAAAGGCTATAACTACATTTATTGATCCTGAGATAGAGGTGTTGTCTAAGAATAGAGAACTCTTTATTGAAAATGGCATACTTCCATTATGTCCTTCTTATAAGTCTGCAGGTTTATGTTTTGATAAATATGAGATGTTCTTACATCTGTCTAAGAATGGAGTTCGTACAGTACTTACTTATAATTCTTTAGATTCTTTCAAGGCTGGATTAGAGAAGGGTGAGATTTCATTCCCTGTGTTCATTAAGCCAATATCTGGTAGTGGAAGTGTTGGCGCTCAACGTGTCAACACAATGGAAGAATTGGAAGTTCTATTTCATGAAGGTAAGTTTAATTACATTATTCAGGAATTAATGACTGGTGGTGACTGCGATGCCGATGTTTATGTAGATTGTATCAGTCATAAGCCTGTAGCTGCATTCTCAAAGCGTAAAATAGAAACACGAATAGGAGGTGCAAGTAAAACAATTTCTTTCAAGGACCAGAAGTTGTTTGATTTTATAGAAGAGGTTTGTAGTGTTTTGGAATTGAATGGACCTTGCGATATGGACTTTTTCTATAAGAATGGAGAATATTATCTTTCTGAGATAAATCCTCGTTTTGGCGGTGCTTATTTACATGCCTATGGAGCTGGAGTTGATTTTGTAAAACTCATTATGAACAATATTGAAGGCATTGAGAATAAGTCACAAATCGGAGAGTATGATGAAGGCGTCCTGATGTTAATGTATGATGATGTCGTTATTACTAAGGAAAAAGATTTACTAAGAGACTATCATGACTAATCAACATGTATACATTATAGCAGAGGCAGGAGTAAACCATAATGGTCGACTCGATTTAGCTCTGCAGCTTTGCGATGCTGCAAAAGCTGCCGGTGTTGATGCCGTGAAGTTCCAAACTTGGAAAACGGAACTTATTATAACCAAAGGCACCAAGAAAGCAGAGTATCAGGAAAAAAATCTTAACAATGATGATGACCAGTTCACGATGCTGAAGAAATTGGAATTGTCTTATGATAATTTCCAAATAGTTAAGCAGCATTGTGATGAAATCGGTATCCAGTTTCTTTCCACAGCGGATGAGACAGAGTCTTTGGACTTCTTGGTAAATCTTGGTATGCCATTTATCAAGTTGGGTTCAGGTGATATCACTAATATCCCATATCTTCGCTCTGTTGCTAAATATGGAATGCCTGTTATACTTTCTACAGGCATGGCAAACTTGGCACAAGTTGCCATTGCTTATGATACATTGCAGGAGGCTGGTGCCAAGGATATCTCTATTTTACACTGTACAACCAATTATCCATGTCCTATGAATGAGGTCAACCTTCGAGCTATGCAGACAATGAAGGAAGCATTTAAGTGCAGGGTTGGATATTCAGATCATACCATGGGAATTGAAGTTCCAATAGCAGCTGTTGCCATGGGAGCAGAAATTATAGAGAAACATTTCACTCTCGACAAGAATATGGAAGGTCCTGATCATAAGGCTTCCTTGAATCCCGACGAACTCAAGGCAATGGTATCTGCCATTCGCCATATTGAACAGGCCTTAGGAGATGGAATAAAGCAGCCAAATGAGAGTGAAAAGAAAATTTCAAAGGTAGTTTTGAAACGTATTGTTGCAAGCCGTCCTATCAAGAAAGGTGAGATCCTTTCTGAGGATAATATGACCGTAAAGCGTAGCGACAATGGTATCAAGGCTTCTTATTGGGATGTTGTGGCAGGAAGAGTTGCACAACAAGATTATTCAATTGATGAAGAAATAAAACTTTAGGAGTATGAATTTTTTATATGTTATTCCAGCAAGAGGTGGCAGTAAAGGTATTCCTCATAAAAACATTAAGTTGTTTGGAGGAAAACCTCTCATCTATTATGCCATAGAAACGGCTCGTCAGCTTACTGCTGATGAAAACATCTGTGTAACTACAGATGATGATGAGATTATTTCAACAGTAGAACAAACAGGGCTTAATGTACCATTCAAACGACCTGACAGTTTGGCGACAGACCACTCTTCATCGTATGACGTGATAATGCATGCTATCAACTTCTACGAACAGCAAGGAAAGCATTATGATGCAATCGTTTTGCTTCAACCAACATCTCCTTTTAGAAGTTTAGGTGATGTGAAAGCATGTGTTGAAAAGTATTCGCCAGACTATGAAATGGTGGTGAGTGTAAAGAATGCTTCTTCCAATCCATATTATGATTGCTTTGAGAGCAATAAAGATGGTTATCTTATTCCTTCTAAAGGTGATGGTAATATTAATAGAAGGCAGGATGCTCCAAAAGTGTATGAGTATAACGGTGCTGTCTATGTTATGAACGTTGAAGCCTTGAAAAAAGGTACATATAATCTTTTCCACAAAATTGGTTTTGTAGAAATGGATGATACTCATTCTGTTGATTTAGACACTATGTTTGATTGGAAGGTTGCAGAACTCATGTTGAACGAAGGTTTAGTAAAATAAGATGAATACAATACATATTATTAATAAACGAGAATCTCTTTTGTCAGCATTAAAGATAATCAATGCAATGGAACAAGAACCGTTGGTTTTGTTTGTTGTTGATGACGATGACAGAATGGTGGGTACGTTGACAGATGGCGATTCTCGCCGAGCTTTGATAGCTGGTGTTTCAGTTAATGACTCTATCGAGAAGGTGATGCATAAAAACTTCAATTTCCTTCGTAGTGGTGTTGATGATGATGTACAGCATCTTCATGAGCAGAAACTAAAAAAAATGAAGTTGGTTCCGATTCTTGATTCTGACAATCATATTGTTGATATAGTCAATCTGGAAAAGTATATTACACGACTTCCTATTGATGCAGTTCTTATGGCAGGAGGAAAGGGAGAGCGTCTTCGTCCTTTAACAGAAAAGACTCCGAAACCATTGCTCGAAGTTGGTGGTAAATGTATTATTGATCATAATGTAGACCGATTGATTTCTTATGGAGTTAATCATATTGATGTAACTGTAAATTACCTTGCAGAGCAATTAGAGGAACATTTTGCCATTCCTCGTGATGGAGTACAGGTCCGTACTTTCCGAGAGCCAAAGTTTCTTGGTACTATTGGTAGCATTAAGTTTGTAGATACATTCTATAATGATACCATCCTCGTGATGAATTCTGATCTTTTCACCAATATAGATTATGAAGATTTCTTCCTTCATTTTCAACAGAATGATGCAGAAATGTCGGTAGCAGCAGTTCCTTACAACATCAGTATAGAACTAGGTATTCTTGATTTGGATGGTCGTAACATCAAGGGACTCATCGAGAAGCCGAAGTATAACTATTATGCCAATGCTGGTATTTACCTTATCAAAAAGCGTGCTCTTGCCGAGATTCCAGAAAATACATTCTTCCATGCAACACATCTTGTGGAGAAGCTTATCGCTCAGGGAAAGAAAGTTATCCGTTATCCGCTTAATGGAACATGGATTGATATAGGTACTCCTCAGGAATATCAGAAGGCTAAGGATTTAGTAAAGCATCTCAAGAAATAATCTAATAATTAATCATGATGAATGATTTTAAGAATATAAAAGTAGCAGTAGCCGGTACCGGCTACGTCGGTCTGAGTATAGCAACCTTGTTGTCTCAGCACCATCATGTAACAGCAGTAGATGTAATCCCAGAAAAGGTGGAGAAACTCAACAATAAAATTTCTCCAATCCAGGACGATTACATCGAAAAGTATTTGGCAGAAAAGCCATTGAACCTCGTGGCAACTCTTGACGGCAAGTCAGCCTATAAGGATGCAGACTTCGTAGTGATTGCAGCACCAACCAACTACGACCCAGTGAAGAACTACTTCGATACAACCCATGTAGAAGAAGTCATCGACCTGGTTCTGGAGGTAAACCCAGATGCTGTGATGGTCATCAAGAGTACCATCCCGGTAGGTTACACCCGCAGCCTCTACTTGAAGTATGCCAAGAAGGGCGTGAAGAAGTTCAACCTTCTCTTCTCTCCAGAGTTTCTTCGTGAGAGCAAGGCACTCTATGATAACCTTTACCCTAGCCGCATCATCGTAGGCTATCCAAAGATTATCGATCGTCCAGAGTTCGCAGAGGAGAACGAAGCTATCAAGTCAGTAACCAATGTCGAGAAGTTGAAGGAAGCAGCCAAGACATTCGCCGCTTTGCTCCAGGAAGGTGCCATCAAGGAGAACATCGATACCCTCTTTATGGGCATGAAGGAAGCAGAGGCTGTCAAGCTCTTCGCCAATACCTATCTGGCACTCCGAGTAAGCTATTTCAATGAGTTGGATACATACGCTGAGGTAAAGGGACTCGATACCAAGGCAATCATCGATGGTGTAGGTCTTGACCCACGAATCGGCACCCATTACAACAACCCAAGCTTCGGCTATGGTGGTTATTGCTTGCCAAAGGATACCAAGCAGCTCCTGGCAAACTATGCCGATGTTCCAGAGAATCTGATTGAGGCAATCGTAGAGAGCAATCGTACACGTAAGGACTATATTGCTGATGCCGTACTCCAGAAGGCAGGCTATTACAGCTATGCCGATGCCAACAGCTATGATGCCAGCAAGGAGCATAACTGTGTGATAGGTGTCTATCGCTTGACCATGAAGTCAAACAGCGATAACTTCCGCCAGTCTGCCATTCAGGGCATCATGAAGCGTATTAAGGCAAAGGGCGCCGAGGTCATTATCTATGAGCCAACCCTGGAAGAGGGCAGCACTTTCTTCGGCAGTCGAGTAGAGAACAACCTCGAAGCCTTCAAGACACAGAGCCATGCCATCATCGCCAACCGCTACGATGCTTGTCTGGATGATGTAAAGGAGAAGGTATATACACGAGATATTTTTAGAAGAGATTAAAATATAATATACAGAAATAGCAGGTGAAGTGTTTAGGGCAATTTTATGAGCTACTTTTCTGCTTTGAACATGGATCCTGCTTCTTTATAATATATAAAATGAATACATTATATAAGAATAGTCTATTATATTTGCTAGCGACATTATCTGTAAAAGCTGCATCATTTATTTTACTTCCTTTTTATAGCTATTTAATATCTCCAGCGGAATATGGTTATATTTATATCGTTGTATCTTTTGTGTCATTTATGTCCATAATGATGACTTTTTCTGTTTCTGCTTCCATATCGAGATTTTATATCGATTGTGAAGGAATTGTAGAAGTTAGAAAAATGTTTTCGACTATAGTTTATACCGTAGTTGGATGTTCTTTGATAATAGGAAGTTCTTTACTTTATTTTCATGAAGAAATAGCTTTTTGGTTAAATATTCCATCTTTATATTTGATAATTGCTATAATTTCTTCGATCCTATCCTGCTTCTATTTGCTGATTACAAACCTTCTTTACATTCGTCAAGAGGCAAAAAAAATATCGTTGACAAGTATGGGTATGGGAATCTTGCAAATTGTTATTCAGTTGAGTATGGTGTTGTGTATGAATGATAAGGCATTTGCTATGATATGTTCACAACTCATATGTGCTTTGGTTACATTTGTTATTTTTATTGTATACTCTAAATCATATCTTGTGTTTTCCTACGATAGGAGAAAGGTTTTTTCGTATGTCAAATATGCTTTTAGTCAATTCCCTAGCGATGTTTCTGTTTGGTTATTGGCCTTTTCAGATAGATTGATGATGAATAAGATGCAAGGAAATATTGCAACTGGTGTTTACGGAATGGGGCAAACATTAGGTAGCGTTCCTAAGATAATTTTTAGCTCTATTAATAGTGCATATGTACCTTTTGTCTTTAATTGTTATAAAAACATGGAATCAGATGCTAAGTACCGCTCTGAATTAATTAATCAAACGACAAGAGTATTTTCAATAGTGACAATGTTCGTCGCAATTATAATTCTCTTTTCGAATAATATTGTTGCTTTATTGGATAGTAAATTTTCAAAGAGTACAATTGTTATGGCAGCGATGCTTTTTGCAATGTTGATAGATTCGTATCGTACTATTTTTACAAATCCTTTAGCATATAATATCAAATATACAAAAATAAAATCTTCTATTTGGTGTATGGCAGCATTGCTTAACATAGGATTAAATATTTATTTAATTCCTAGATATTCAATTTATGGAGCATGCTTTGCTATGATTATTTCTTACGGATTAAGCTTTTCTTTAATAGCTTATTTTGCAAGAAAAGCAATACCTGTTAACTATGATATAAAGAAAATGTTAATAGTATTTGCTGTTTCACTTATAATGTCTTCTTTTGTCTGTTTGGGAACATCGTTAATCATGTTGATTTTGAAAGTGATTTTCGTTTTATTCTATTGTTTCGTAATTGCTAGATTATTAAAATTTGATGTGTTTGATTTTTTCAAAATATTTAAAATAAATCGTTAAAGTTATGTCTAAGTTTATTTTATCTAATAATATAAATATTGTGCAGCAAATAATTGATGATTCTTGCTCTGCTGGTTTTGAAGTTTCTGGCAAAATTAATGGTCAGATAAACTATATAAGTTTTTATAAGCTCTCATGTAAAAATTGTAATTTTTATGCTATAGGTAATGACTTTATTTCAGTTGTAGGAACCTTTATATATAAGGGAAAACATGGGCAAGAGGCATTATTAGCAATATATGAGGATTTTAGTGCTAATATTAATGCTATTAGAGATAAAGTTATTGGTAATTGTGCTTTTATCATTAAAAAAGGTAGATCGTTGTATGTATTTGGTGAATATTATGGACTTTATGATATTTATTATTATAATAAAAATGGTCTATTTGTTATTTCTCATGACTTGTTTGATCTTTACAAAAGTGTTATTGGGTTGAAAATCAATAAGTTAAATATGTTAGAACATTTGGCTTTAGGAGTTAATTACTGTGGTGAGACATTTTTGGATGATGTTTATAGGCTTCAAGATAATGAATCATTAATAATTAATACTTCAACAGGCTGTTTAGAAAAGAGTACATTTAAGGTGGATTGGAAAAGTAATGAGAGTATATCTTATGATGAATGCGTCTCTAAAATAGCATCAACCTTGATGTCTATAGGTAAAACAGTTTTTGAAAATTTTGGTACACCTGCTCTTAGTTCAACAGGAGGATTAGATAATAGATTGAATCTTGCAATTTTTTTAGCAATTGGTGTAAAGCCAGAGTTATACTATGGTGTCGGTAATTCAGGAACGACAAATACTTTTCCTGGCGATTTAAAGGTAAATCAAGAATTTGAGGTAAAATTTGGAACTAAATTGAATCAGGTTTCATGGAATAATTCTACCCCTATTGATAGAGATTGGGAAGAACTTAAAAGTAAGTATGGTTTTAGTTCTGTATGTTATGGTGGTGCAAAAGATTTTTTTGATGCATATGGACGAATTCCAAATTCTACAATTTTATTTGGATCTATGGGTGAATTGTATAGAAACTTGGATATTTGGGAAAATAGGAAGTTTAAACCTATGACTTTAGATGAGTACATCGACAAATATCTTATTGATGAGTTTATTCAAAATGGTACAAAACTATTTGATGAAATTGTTAATATTAAAAATCATTTATATGAGAAATTACTTGAAGTTTGCAATAAATGGAATATAAATCCTTATATGATTACTGCCAATGATGATTTCTTCTTAAACTTAGAAAGAAGAAGATGTTCAGATATTGCGATTCTAAATTTAATGAACTATCATCATAATTGTTGTTACATATTTGCGCAACATAATGTTTTTCAAATATTAGCAAATGTTGATGCTATTGCAAAAAAGCAATATAAGTTCCAACTTGATTTATTGGAATGTATTTATCCTGCAGTTTTAAGTGTGCCTATTTTTTCACATTGTAGATTTCAAAAGTATGATTCATTAAATAATACCTTAAGTGATTATAAGTCTTTATATAGATTCCTAAAAAGTATAATTCCTATAGGTTATCGTAAGAAGCTCAAAAATCTTTTGCCTGTTAGTATCCTAAGTATCTTTAATAATAAGTATCTTGATAATAAAAAGAATTTGGAGAATTTATTCGACATAGAGTCGAATGAGGAAATCAAACAGATTTTGGAAAAATTCGGCTTGAGAGAAGATGTAGATTACAAGGCTTTGGTAAATGGTAGATTAGATCGAGATGTGCTAAAATTTGCACAAGAGTTAACTATCATAGGAAGTTCTCAAGGTTTCAAAGATTATTAATATGAAAAAGTCAGCAATAATATGTGTTGCTTCTCCATTGCAAGCACTATGTGCAATTGAAGCAATTAAGCATTTCAAAATTGAGAATTATAGGCTATATGTTGTCAATGATAACATATCTTTATCTAATATAGTTGAAGTATTAGGGGAAAAAAATCCATACGAAGTATTGCCTTTCAAAACGAAGTGGTTTCTTCAATTATATTTTATGATGTTATGTTTGTTTCCATCACATGGAGATATTGATTATTTAATTATGGGAGATTTCCGTTTGTTTGCTTTAAAATTCCGCTTTTTACCCAAATTGCGTAAGAATGGCAAAATAATATATGTTGATGATGGAAATTATCTTCTTAGCTTAAGCAAGGGACTTTGTCAATTGAGCCTGGCAATAAAAGTGCGTAGATTTTTCTTTTCATGTGTAACATATGTTAAATCAATCAATGACAATAACTATTTTACTATTTTTTATCAGCTTATAAATAAGAAGGGATGGAAACTTATTCATAATGATATGGATTCATTGTCGGGTTTAGTAGAAAGTAGCGAAAAGGCTGTATATATAATAGGTACGGCTTCTAGTATATATTGTGATACTATTGGAATCTCTTCTGATAGATATAAAACAGTTTTATTGCATGTTATGAAAACTCTCAAGAAACAATTTCCACATGATGTAATCTATTACATACCTCATCGTCGTGATGATGCAACTTGGATCAAAGATGCATGTGATGCAATTGGAATCAAGTATTATAAATGTGAGTCGTGTATCGAAATTGATATAATTCGCAGAAATGTGTCTCCAATTGAAATCCTTGGATTTTCTTCTACAGCATTAATAACTCTAAAAAGAATGTTTAGTAAAATAAATGTTACTAATCTTTATATTGATGGTGGTTGTAATAGTCAAGGTGTAAAGGAATATATGAGTTTAATAGATGAATTTATTCAATTAGGAATTCAAACACAAAGATATGAATGATAAAGAACTCTTAATATTAGTTACTACAACTGTTTTTTTGGTTTTGATTTCATATTTTTATTATAAGAAGAAGACAAGATTCAAACTTGGATTGTATATCTTATTAGTTTATACTTTATCTTCTATAATGAGTATTGTTTATGTATTTCAACCTTACAGTTGGTCTTATTTAAATGGTAAGAGTCAATGGTGGCCAATCATTTATTGGATGTTTGTATTCTTTTTAACATGCATTCCGATTTTTAATTTTGATAAATCGAAGGTCACATATATTGAGTATGATAATAATTTTCTTGTAAAAATATGTAAATTTGGTTTTTTTATAAGTATTATACCTTTTTTTGAACAATTGTTTTCCGCATCTCATCTTCTTTTAGGGGGAAATGATTTTGCTCAAATGGCATTATCTCTTCATGACGATAATGATGGTATGGAGAATTTATCACTATTAAGCCAGTTATTGTTAAAGGTAAATATAGCGATTTATGATTTATCATTTTTAATGCTTCTTGTTTTTTTTCTCCAGAAGAAAAAGAATAATTTCGCATTATTCTGTATAATTTTTATTATAGCTACAAGAAATTTGACTGGTTTGATAGCTGGCCATCGTTCATCTTTTATAGAGGTTCTTCAAAAATTAATACTTATTACTTTAATAGCACTACCTTTAGTAGATAAGATTAAGCGGACAAAAATATTGAAAATTGTTTCTATTAGTTTTGCGGTCTTTTTGGGCTTTTTCTTAATTATAACTATAGGAAGATCTTTAGCTTATAATGAGCGCGATTCAGAGTTTACCTTAATCGCTTTTTTAAGTAGATATATGGGCGAACAGTTTTTATTGTTTAATGAATATTTACCTAGTATGAAGGAGACCATAGGAGGAGAAATCACATGCTGGTATTTTTTAGATATATTAGGACTGAATCCTCATGAGTTATCTCGAGATTATTATTATATCACTTTGACAAGGCTCCAAGGTATTCAACAAAATGTATTTTATAGCTATATTGGTAATTTTGTTCAAGATTTTGGTTTTATAATAACAGCTGTAATATTACCATTTATATCAATGGTCTTTGCAAAATTAACTAAAGTGCGTGGTAATACAATCCCCTTGAGTACTCTCTTTTTATTTGTTTTTTATACATCAATTATACTTCAAGGTGTGACTTCATTTTGCTATAACGGAACACATGGCAAATTCATAATATTCTCTTTTATTATTTATTTAATTTTAAAACATGTTGAACAAAAAAAAAGTAAATTATGCAAATAGTAAAAAAAAGATTATATGCAGCATATTTAATGCTACCATATTTATTCCCTCATCTACTTTTCTATTTTTTTTCTAAAAATAGACAGGTAATCAAGTCTGATATGGGGGGGTGCAAAAACATTATATATCATCTGGTTTATGATAAACCTTATAGGAATGTTTTTTATTATAGATTAGGAAGAAAACATTTCTTGTTTTCTTGGATGCTGCCACGTTGTACTTATACACGAATTAATCAAAATATGAGTATCGGTAATAACTTTTATATGGAACACGCTTTTAATACCTTTCTTAATGCTAAGAAAATAGGTTGTCATTTTAGATGTTATCATAATGTTACTGTAGGTCAAAAAGGAGGAAAAATACCTACTATCGGTAATAATGTAACTATCTCTTGTGGGGCTTCGGTGTTAGGCGATGTTGTTGTTGGGGATAATGTTAATATAGGAGCAGGATGTGTTGTTGTAAACAATGTACCTGATAATTGTACCGTTATTGGCAATCCTGCAGTTATCGTTAAGAAAGATGGAATAAAAGTAAGAATACCATTGTAAATGAAAATTTTATTTATATCTCATTATAGCTTTCTCTATGGTTCAAATAGAAGCCTTGACAGTTTGGTTGATGCTTTTATAGAGAAAGGTGAAGATGTTAGTGTTTTATTGCCTTCTAAAGGTAAATTTTACTATCATCTTAAAGAAAAAGGAGTTAATGTCTATGCATTTCGTTTTTTTTATGAAGTGTTGTATGTTAAATTTAATAGGAAATACTTATCTTTACCATTATTGTGGATTTTTAATTTGCTAATGATGCCTTTTCTTATATTTAAAATAAAAAGATTAGCACCAGATGTTATATATTCAAATTCCTCTGTTGATGCATATAGTATTTTCTTTGCTAAGTTATTAGGAATAAAACATGTATGGCATGTAAGAGAATTTTTGGAAGAGGATTTTGGTAGCCATTTTATACTAGGTAAACAGCTAAAGAAAAAACTTATATTACAAAGTGATAAAATAATCTTTGTTTCGAAAGCTGTTGCAGTCTCTGTAATTGGGTATATTCCTACTAATGGTAAAGTTATATACAATGGTTTGCCTTTTCCGCAAAAAGTTAGGAATGAAGATTCTTTTGATTCAGAGTTAAAGTTAGGTGTTGTAGGTAACATTGATATATCTAAGCAACAACATTTAGCAATTGAATATATGGAAAAAATTCATGAGAAGTATCCTAAAATGACCTTACATATTATAGGTGATAAGGAATGCTCATATAAATACTATATTCAAAAGTTAGTATCGAAATTGAATTTGCAAAACGTCGTTAAGTTTGAAGGATTTGTAGGAAATGTTGAGGATATATATAGTAAAATCGATGTCCTTCTCATGTGTTCAAGATCAGAAGCCTTTGGACGAGTTACAATAGAGGCAATGCTTCGTAACATTCCTGTTATTGGCTTTGATAGTGGAGGTACATCTGAACTTATATGTAATGGAGTTACAGGCTTTAAGTTTCATAATGTTCAAGAAGTTATAGCTGCATTAGATGTTATTGTTAATGATCCTGAAAGAACGGAAGATATTATTAATGAGGCTAAATCTGTGGCTCTGAAAAAATTTTCAGAGCAAACCTATGTAAATAACATATATAATTATGTCAAATATGGCAATTAAAAAACGTTCTATTCTTATTGATATAGCAAAGGGGATAGCAATTATTTCTATTGTTCTCGGACATATTGGATTTGTTTACCCTTTAACATCATTGATCGATTCTGGTAATCTTGTTTATGCATTATGGCATGTTGCCGTATTCTTTTTGTTAGCAGGTTTCTTCATAAAGGAAGAACAGCTTGTTCAACCTAAGTTGTGGTTTAAGAAAAAGTTCTCATCGCTTTATCTGAAAATATTGTATTTCTATATACCAGCTGTATTATTGCATAATGTGTTGATAAAGATATGGTGGTATTCATTAGAGTCTACTGACCCAGTAATCAATACTTATTCAATGATGGATTTTGCTAAGCAAACTGTATTGGCTATCTGTTTAGGCGGAAGAGAACCGATTGTTGGTGCAATGTGGTTTGTGTATGTGCTTTTCATGGCTTTAATCGGATTGTCTATTGTGTCATGGCTGATAAAGAAGTTAGCCAAGGATGAAAGACAATACGAATGGATGAGAGGTATTGCATTGTTAGCAATGTGTATTGTTGCTGGTATTCTTAGTAATAAGTATGGTTTGACCATCCGTAGATTTAGCAATACATTTACTGCAATGCTACTGATATATGTTGGCAGAATAATGTATCAGAAGGTAAAATTGTCTTTTGATAATGGGTATTTGGCAATTGTATGTGGATTGGTGGCTTTCGAAGTTGCTTGCATGCTTGGTGGTGGATTTAGGCAAATTAAAACTTTAATTAAATAATAATATAATTATGGAAAATCCTATGGTATCTATCATTACGGTAGGTATGAATCATTTAGTATATATAAAGGAGCTTTATAAATCTATTTATTCGGGAGAAATAAAACCAAATGTTTCTTTCGAAGCCATTTATGTAGACAACTGCTCTAAAGATGGTAGTGTGGAATTTCTTCAAAAGGAATATCCACAAGTGAAAATTATCAGGAATACAACTCCTAAAGGATTTGGGGAGAATAATAATATTGGTGCATTAGCATCGACAGGTAAATATCTAGCCATCATCAATCCGGATGTATCTTTTTGTAAGGGAAGTCTTGATTCGCTTTACAATTTTATGGAAAAGAATCCCGAAGCAGGTATTGCTGTTCCTCACCTTTTTAATAAGGACTTGACTCATCAATTTTCTATTAGAGGATTTATTACTCCAATGATTTTTGTGAATCGTGTACTGTCGCATGGTAAGGATGATGCAGCAAACAAGGCTGTAGAGAAATATCTGTGTAAGAATATTGATGTGGAAAAGGTTCAACCTGTAAATTGGGCAGTCGGTGCAGCTCTCTTTATTTCAAGAGAGGTTTATAGCAAACTTGCTGGATTTGATAAAGACTATTTCCTATATATGGAAGATGAAGACCTCTGTTTAAGGTCATGGCTAATGAATAGACCTGTTGTTTATGTACCTCAATCGCAGATGATACATAATCATCTGCGTGCTAGTGCAAAAATAGGTAAAAAAGCTTTTATGCATTTCAAGAGTTTAAGGACTTTCTTTAAGAAGCATGGCTATTCTATACCGGATTTTGCTGGTGCTTGTAAGTTGAATTTTATTTTGTAATTGCTATTATGGAAGTAATAAAGACTGATATTGAAGGCGTGCTCATTATTGAGCCTCGTCTGTTTAGAGATGCTCGTGGCTATTTCTTCGAGAGCTTTAGCGAGCGAGAGTTTAAAGAGAAGGTAGAGCCATTGGTGGGCTACAAAGTGGAATTCTGCCAGGACAATGAGAGCATGAGTTCTTATGGTGTAATGCGAGGCTTGCATTTCCAAAGACCTCCGTTTACTCAGAGCAAGCTGGTGAGATGCGTGAGGGGTAGAGTGCTGGATGTTGCCGTGGATATCCGCAAGGGGTCGCCAACATACGGTAAGCATGTGGCGGTGGAACTGACAGAAGATAATCATCGTCAGTTCTTTATTCCTAAGGGCTTTGCGCATGGTTTTGCTGTATTATCAGAGACTGCGGTATTTCAGTATAAGTGTGATAACTTCTATCACCCTGAGACTGATGGTGGTATCTCTATCCTGGATGAATCTCTTGGGATTGATTGGTGCATTCCTACAGAACATGCTAATCTTTCAGAGAAGGATACAAAGCATGAAGTATTGAAGGACTTTGATAGTCCTTTTGAATACTAAATGTAGATTTAAACAAATAGAAAACAAATACTAATCATTTAATATTAAAACAATGAAGGGAATCGTATTAGCAGGTGGTAGCGGTACACGTTTGTATCCTATCACAAAGGGTATCAGCAAGCAGCTGATTCCAATCTTTGACAAGCCGATGATATATTATCCTATCTCGGTTTTGATGTTGGCTGGTATCCGTGAGATTCTGATTATCTCAACACCATTTGATTTGCCTAGTTTCAAGCGTCTCTTGGGTGATGGTAGCCAGTTTGGAGTGAAGTTCGAATATGCAGAGCAGCCTTCACCTGATGGCTTGGCACAGGCTTTCATTATAGGTGAAGAGTTTATTGGCGATGATGCTGCTTGTCTCGTATTAGGCGATAATATCTTCTATGGTGCAGGAATGAACAAGATGTTGCATCAGGCTGTAGTAGATGCAGAGCAGAACAACAAGGCTACAGTCTTTGGTTATCGTGTCAGCGATCCTGAGCGATATGGCGTAGCTGAGTTTGATGAGCAGGGCAATTGCCTCAGCATCGAAGAGAAGCCTGAACATCCTAAGAGCAACTATGCCGTGGTAGGCTTGTACTTCTATCCTAACAAGGTAGTGGAAGTAGCCAAGCATATCAAGCCATCTGCCCGTGGTGAGTTGGAAATCACTACGGTGAACCAGGAGTTCCTAAAGGATAAGCAGCTGAAGGTACAGACCATGGCTAGAGGATTCGCCTGGCTTGATACCGGTACTCATGATTCCCTTTCTGAGGCATCCACCTTTATTGAGGTCTTGGAGAAGCGCCAAGGCTTGAAGGTTGCTTGCTTGGAAGGTATCGCATATCGTCAAGGTTGGATTACCGCAGAACAATTGAGAGAGAATGCTCAGCCAATGTTGAAGAATGACTACGGCAAGTATCTCCTTTCAATCCTTGAAGAGAAAGATCAAACATTGAAAAAGAATTTAGAATATTAAGAAGATGAAGAATATCATTATCACGGGCGGTGCTGGTTTCATCGGCTCACACGTTGTAAGACTTTTCGTGAACAAATATCCTGAGTATCACATCATCAACCTCGATAAGTTGACATACGCAGGCAACCTGGCTAACCTCAAGGACATTGAGGATAAGCCTAACTATACTTTCGTTAAGGGTGATATCTGTGATTTCGACCTGATGCTGAAGCTGATGCAGGACTATAAGGTGGATGGCATCATTCATCTCGCTGCCGAGAGCCATGTAGATAGAAGTATCAAGGATCCATTCACCTTCGCTCAGACCAACGTGATGGGTACCCTGTCTCTGCTCCAGGCGGCAAAGATTTACTGGGAGAGTCTTCCTGAGGGTTACGAGGGCAAGCGTTTCTACCACATCTCTACCGATGAGGTTTATGGTGCATTGCAGATGACTCACCCTGAGGGCGTTCCTGCTCCTTTCACCACCAAGGCATCCAGCGATAAAAACCATGAGGCTTACGGCGAGGAGTTCTTCGTAGAGACAACCAAGTACAATCCTCACTCTCCATACTCAGCATCCAAGGCAAGCTCAGACCACTTCGTTCGTGCTTTCCACGATACATACGGTATGCCTACCATCGTGACCAACTGCTCTAACAACTACGGTCCATACCAGTTCCCTGAGAAGTTGATTCCGCTGTTCATCAACAATATCCGTCATCGTAAGCCATTGCCAGTATATGGTAAGGGTGAGAACGTGCGCGACTGGTTGTATGTAGTAGATCATGCCCGTGCCATCGATATGATTTTCCACAAGGGTAAGATTGCCGAGACTTATAACATCGGTGGTTTCAACGAGTGGAAGAATATCGATATCATCAAGGTGGTTATCAAGACCGTGGATAGATTGCTCGGCAGAAAGGAAGGCGAGGATATGGATCTCATCACTTATGTAACAGACAGAAAGGGTCACGATATGCGTTATGCCATCGACTCTAGAAAGTTGCAGAAGGAATTGGGTTGGGAGCCATCTCTCCAGTTTGAGGAGGGTATCGAGGAAACCGTGAAGTGGTATCTCGAGAACCAGGAATGGATGGATCATGTTACTTCTGGGGAGTATCAGAAGTATTATGAAGTGATGTATAAGGATAGATAATGTTTTTTTTCGAAAACCTACCCGTCCTTCCTTACCGTTAAAGAAGGCTCCACATCTCTCACCAAGCCTCTCTCTTGCCCGAAGAGAGAGGATGTAACCGCCCTTAGTGCTGTTTTTCTACCTCTCCGTCTCTCCTGCAAGGAGAGCTCCACATCCTAACCAAGCCTTCCCTTCTCGAAAAGGGAAGGATGTAACCGCCCTCCGGTGCTCGGAACCGCTTCGCTATAAGGTTGTCGGACCATCAAAGGTCTACGCCATGTTGTGCGGAATGGGACCGCATGGGGTATAGGTGGTTATGGTGTATTTATAGAAGATATGTTCTTGTATTAATTTATTGATAACCGTCTAGAATGATTATGCGACATATAACGAAAAGAAAGAATATCTATCGAAAACGCCAATATCTCTTGGAAACAAGGGAAATGAAGCGCCGCAGATATAGAAAGTTTAGAATCTGTAGAGGAAAAGTTGCGCAGATAGAAACATCTCGTTTTAAACGGTTTTGTCCTAAGGCTTTGCGTTATCTAGATGAGAAATGGCATTGTAAGGCAAGAAAGATAAGCGATGTTCAAATACCTGAGAACTTTTCTTTTAAAGAAAACTTTAATGAAAGTGTTGATGTCATAAAGGACTTCCTGTTGCTATTGCTTTACAAACGTAAAGAATTCCAGGTAGATTTCTCTAAGTGTAAGAATTTATCTTTTTCTGCAATATTCTTAATGAATTTGATTTTTCAAAAATATGGAAAAACTTTGGATGTTTTGGATGCGCTTGTCGGTCTGACAAGGCATAGAAAAATAAAAGTAATACCACCTCAAGGAACCGATACTATACGTGTATATAAGTACTTGCATGCATTGGAATGGTATTGTTCTTATAAATTTACAGACTCTGATGGTGAATTTATGCGCTTGGGGTTGCTGGAAGGTAAATATCGTGGATTTAAGGAAAATCGGAAAGGGGTAGTCGGAAAGAGAATTGTATCTTTTATCAATAGTTCCTATGGACCATTAAAGAAGAAATTAACTCATCAAAGTCAAAATCTTATTGAAAGTTTGATTTCTGAGATATTAAATAATGCAGAAGATCATAGCCTTCAGAATAATGAGTGGTATATTGATGGTATAGCTCTGCATGAAACGATTGATGAAAAAGAAGTAGTTGAATTGAATTTAGTCATATTCAATCTTGGTGATTCCATGTATGATGCATTTGAAAAGACAAAAGAAGATAATGGAACTATCTACAATAAGCTAGAAAATAGGTATCTGCAGCATAAAAGACAATTCACTCTTTTCAAGAGATTTGAAAAAGAGTCTCTTTTTACTTTATATATGTTGAATGAAGGTATCAGTCGTTTGAAGTTCAAGGATCCTTCCAGAGGAAATGGTACGATGCAGTTTCTGAAAGCTTTTGCTGATTTGGGAACGAAAGCTGCTTTAGGTGAAGATTCGAAATCTTGTTTGAATGTAATTTCTGGTCATACTGTTTTAACTTGTGATGATGAAGTTGTTCCTTTTGTAAACGGAACTCATCTTATAATCTCTTTAAACTCGCAAAAAAACAATAAAGATTTACCTGATTCACAATATTTGAAATACTATTCACGTTATATACCTGGAACATTCATAGATTGCAAGATCTATATAACAGATAATTTTGTAGAAAATATTAAAAATGAAGACAATTAGTTTAGATAGTAAATTTCGTGGAGTAAACAGTAATTGCTTTACTGGACGCAAAGAAGGTCAAGAAGCAAGAAAGGAATTACGTCTTGATGAAAAGGATCGAGACTCAGAAACCTATTCTATCATGATTCCGGCCTCAACAACCTCGTTTAATGCTTCTTTTTATCTCGGCTTGTTGTTCACGAGTATATCAAATCTAGGTAGTATGGATGCTTTTGATAAAAAGTATGTTATCAGCTATGACAAGTTAGAGGATGATTTACGTCCTATTATACAGGCAAATATAGAAGAATGTAGAAGAAAGGCTGCTAATGAGATTGCTGGCACTACTGGTCTTGATTTTTGAAGCAATGAACATCTTACCGATTTTTTATTTTTCTTTTGATTTTAATCTGTTTGATGCAATAGACAACCTCTTGACCATTTGTGCTTTATGCCTAGCCTATTGGCAGTTTAAAAAGCAGAATGAAGAGAATAGAAAATTACAAAAGCACCAAAATGAAGTAAATCGTGCTTTGCAGAAACAGCAAAATGAAAAGAATTGGTATATAAGTGTGATTGTGATTCCCCAAATGGATAAAATCAATACACTTTTCCATAAATTAATAAAGACTGTTAAAGAAGGATGTGCTTCTATAGAAGTTTCCCCAAACGACTTTGTGCTTATAGCAAACAAACAGAAAGAATGCAAGAGTTTGATAGAGTCGTATTTGGAGCATATTATACAATTGGTTTCATCTTACGATCGTTCTACAGGGAGTAAAATTTCTGAAATAGAAATGGAGTTGCAAGATGAGGCTACGAAAATGATTGAGAAAAGAAACTTACAGGAAAGTGAGATACGAAGTAGAGTCTTGGCATATAATGGAAGATTAATCTCAACACTATTTCAATGTAGTAAGCAGGATACCTGATTTATTAAAGCGATGCAAAAATAAACGGTCCAGCTTGTAGTCCTCACTTCTTGCTAATATGATTATGACGAATTATGAAGCAGATAAATTATTTTGGAATTCTAAAAAGGAATAAAAACTTTCTGGTATTTGCTGGGATTGGAACTTTATTGTTCCTAACGTTTCAGGTCTATATCATTGATCTGTTTAGATATCTGGTAAATCATGTTATATGCTATATTGACCAGTATTGGGGATTAGTATTATTACTGTTTTTATGGGTATTACTAGGTTCATATATATATCGTGCAACTCGAAACAATAAACTTTATATTCAGGACCGATATTGTGTTATTTCAATATTGGCAGTTCTTTTGAATTTCTATTTCCGGGTTGTTGATACGAATTTTGTCTTTTGGGGAGTAATAAGTTGTGGTCATTGTATTATAGCATGGAGTGATATAACTTATATCTTGACGGGATTTCTTATTTATAGGAAATTCAAATATAAACCTTACGAGCAGCAAAAACAGAATGCGAATCCTTTAGTAAGAGATTGCGCTATTACCAATCAGGATGAGGATTTCTTTGGCTATCAGAAAATGGTAGACTCTTTGCTCGCTGATTTATATGATACTGATGTTGAAAATGAAGCTTTTTCGGTTGGTATTGCTGGTAAATGGGGAGTTGGAAAGAGTTCTTTTATCAATCTCCTGAGGAATAGTATTCCTAAAAAGGGTGGTCTTATAGTTGATTTATATCCTAGATCATCTATGAATTTGTCTGCAATTAGTTTGGACTTCTTTAATTCGCTATCCAACACATTAAAGGGCTACCATACAGGATCTTGGCATATAGTTGACAAATATGTAAAGTCGTTAAGATGCATTGAAGGAAAGGGGTGGTTTAATAAAGCAATTGATGCGATAGAGGTTTTTGCTAAAACTGATGAGAAAGAACGATTGCAAAATGTTATCACGGAGATTGGACGGAAAATATTCGTAATCATAGATGATTTAGATAGACTTACTGCTCCGGAAATTCTTGAAGTTCTTAAAATCATAGATAGAAATGGAAGTTTTAAAAATGTCATCTTTATTGTAGCTTATGATAAGGGATATGTTAATGCTGTATTGCGCAAGTATCTTGGATATGAAGGCTCTGAGATGTTTACAGATAAGTATTTTAACTTCGAATATTCTCTTCCTGCTCATAACTTCTATATGGAAAAGCAATATGTTGCTAATTATATACAGAATAAAATAACAGTTAATGAGGGTGATGCTGTTACAAAAGCTGATTTGATTAAAGTGTGGAATCATATAGGTGATTCTGTTGTCAGATATTTAGGATTGATGCGAGATGTAAAGCGTTTCGTTAATATCCTAATGTCTCGATTAGCATCCGTAAAAGATAATGTAAATATAGAAGATTTTATCCTTATTACGCTGCTTAGATATAAAGACTTGGACTTGTATTATAAGCTATCTACAGCTGATATGCTCATTGGGGGCAATCAGTTCTTTGAAGGAGATCCCGTCCTTTTGTATCTTAGAGAGACTGCAATTCCTGAAATTAATGAAAGACATTTTGGGTGGCAATATGCTTCTAATATACTGCAAAGACTCTTTCCGATTAAAGGACAGGAGGTGGTTCATTATGACTTGAAAGCAGATTATCGTAAGGTTAGAACTGCTAATGCTTTTGATACATATTTCTTTGATGCTGTTAGTGGAAAAATTCTTCATAAGGATTTGCGAAGATTATTTGATAGTTCTTCGAAAGAAGCCTCTATTGACATAGCAAAAGAGTTGTATAATGCAGATCAAACTAGTTTGCTCCAGTACTTACAGAGTAGGACAATTAAAGTATTAGGAACTAAGGATAAACTTGAACGCTATTTGGAGGTATTGTTGTATTTATACCATTACAGTAATAGAAATGCCAGTATTGAATCTCTGTTCGTATCTTTTTGGGATACTGATATATATGATGATATTAAGAATTTTGAAATATTCAAAACACAAAACGAATATAAAAAATGGTTTTCGGCATTTATTAAAAGGACTATATTAAAGTATCCTGTTGCTATAGGTGGCATCTCTCTAAACTTCTTAGAACTCCAGGAAAAAGAAAGGAATATAACGATTTTTGAGAAGAATGAATTGGTTGCTGTTATTTTATTGTGCCAAAGAACCTATCTCAATAAATGGGGTGAAAAAGATTGGAAACTAGAAATAGCTTTTCAATTATCTACTATCAAATTGTCTAATAAACGACCTTTTAAATATGTGAAGAAAGCTGGCGAAGAAATTATGGCATTTATGAATATGAATGTGCAATATTTCATAACTAACGTTGTAAATATATATGTAGATTCTCATTCTTCAAGTACATATTTGATGTTTTACGACTGGTTTGTGCCATCTGTGATTTTTCAAACTAAAGATTATTCTTTTAAAGAATGGCTGGATGAGCATGTCAAAGATAATGATGCTAAATATGTCTTGAAAAAAATATATGATGCTAGTCTTAAATATAGCAAACCTATTCTCAATCAAGAATTACCAAAGGGTATATTTGATTTTAGTGAAGTTGCTACTATTTTGCGCGAGCAAGATGCAGAAGAGTTAGATGCCAAAGTTTTGGATGCGATAAGTTCATGTGTTGGGGTTGATTTAAAGACGTTAGCGGAAAGATTGGATTACGATGAAAAAGATGTTCAAATATCTCTTGGTAGATTAAGTAAGAAAAAACAGTGTAATCTATTTTGGGCAAACTTAAAACATCAGATGGAAACAATAAAAGAAGGAGATTTTGTACGGTTACATGATAACGTATATCAACAGAAGATAGATTCGTTGAGCTTTAAGGTTAATGCATTTGTTGTAGAATCTATAGGACAAAATCCTAATGATACAATAAAACTGAAAGGCATTGAAAACGAGTTATCTGTTGGAGATGTAGAGGCAATTCCTATTGATGGTATACATGACTTATGTATATATTATGATCCTTTTGTAGCTGCATCATATGTAGGAGCTGATGGTCATGTTCCTGCATATAATACAGATTACAGTTATTTTATAGATCATTTTAAGAAAGAACAGGTAGATAGCAATGGTACTTTATACGATGAAATGAAAAAAACAAATGTTCAATTCGTTCATGAAGTACAACATTGGCTTTCTAGTGAATTGAATGATAATGGTTTGAAAATTAATGAGTTTTATCATCAGTAAATGGTAAATCTTCTTAGGGTGAAATAGCTTTTAAAGTAAAACAAGTATGATACAATCCTACACAAAATATAAACAATTCAAGTCCTTGGTGGATGCCAAGGAGAATGGAAAAGCCTTGAGAAGCGGCTTGGACTTCCTGCGCTTCGTGGCAGAGGAATACAGCCGCTTGGAAGTATATAACGACCAAGAATGTGATGGGGATGATTTTTTCACTTATCAAGTGGAGAAAGAACTGGCACAGGTGTTGAGAGACGAAGCTACACCTATTGAATCTGTTGCTACGGCACAGAAAGAGATGGCTGAGATTGAGAAGATGGAGGCATACGATGATTATTGCCTGTGCTTCTTTGACCATATCCGTGAGGCTATCAACTTCAGATTGGCGGATGCGGAAACTTATCTTGCTGACCTTGACAAGCAGATAAAGCATCATACCCATGAATACAAAAGATTGGTGAATGACGAAAACTTTGACCAGTTGAGTTCGCTATTCAGATTCGAGGAGTTGGGTAAGTTGCTCATCAAGAAGATAGAGTATCTGCGGACTCACGATAGAGAGAATGAAGTGGATGCTATCATGGAAGAATACAAGTATGTACCTGATGTCTGCTCCTTTAAAATCAATGAACTTCTCGAAAAGGGATTGGAGAATGATGCCTTGAAAGAGATAGACAAAACGATTGCTGTGTATGGAGATGATGGATACAATACCACAGAGTCCTGGCATTTGCAAAAGATTGAAATATTGAAAAAGCATAATGACAAGGTTGGTATTATTGAGGAATACCGCAGATTGTTCCGCCAGTTCTTGGTGGACAAGCGACCTTACTTCGAGAAGTTGAAAAAGTTGGTAGCCAAAGAGGATTGGGATGAGTTTGTGGTGAAACTCTTCGGGGATATTCCACATATCACGGATGATGATTGCATTGAAGTGTGCGACATGATTGTGGAGGAAAAGAAGTATCAGTGTCTCTTGAAGATTCTGATGGACAACAGAATGTCGTTCAGCCGAGTGGAACTCTTCAAAAAGTATGCGCATTATATGAGCGAGAAAAATCAAGCTACTTATACCGAGCATGTTATTGATGATTTGCGTAAGCACTTGAGTTATGCAAAATCGAAGAGTTATGGCTATATCGTGGATGACATCAAGGGTATGTACACTTGTTGTGAAGTTTCCAAGAAACTCATCTTGGATTTTGTGGAGGAGGTAGAATACAATTATGGCAATCGTCCTGCTTTGATGCGATTGCTGAGAGACTGATTATTTTGATTTAGAACATATACTATGGTTATACTGAAGAATTTACCATTTAGAGATAAGCTCAACTTGGCGATGATGATTGAATACGACACGAAGAAAGTGATTCAAGAACATGCAAAGTTGATAAATGTGAGTTTGCCGTCATCCTATCGCAAAGGTGAAATGGCGGAAGGACTTGCTACATTGTTTCAGCATGATCCTTTCTATACGGTCAACCAATTGCCGATGGATGAGCAGAAGTTAATAGCTCAACTCATCAATCTGAAATTTGACGAGTGTGTTGAAGTGCCAAGAAATAACGAAAAGCATCTGATGATGCAGAAAGTTCATTTGGTGGTGACATACGAGGATGGCAATACTTGGAAATTATTTATGCCTGATTGCGTAAGGACAATACTAAGAGATACTACGGAAAGTCAGATTGGTGATATTCCTGGCATGATGGAATACCGCAAAGTATTGGAGAGTTTGACGGAATGTAACATCAAGTTGCAGGAAGTGATGGACAAAGAGGCTGGCAAGATTCCTATGTCACAAGCTTCCAAGCTGATTCTGAACCAACTGGAGAAGCAATATATAGAGAAGCGTGAGGAACTTCGCAAAATTCAAGCGAAATATTCATGGGCTTCGGACAAGAAAAATCCTGTACAGCAGAGTATCGCCGATGCCTTGATGTATATAGGATTTATGAAATTGGTATAACATTATTATTGATTCTTTGATATTGTTAATGAAGGAAATCAAATAATTTGATTACCAAGAGGATATGAAGGAACGGATTGAGAAGGCGTTGTGCCTTCATCGATCCGTAATGGCACAAATGCCAACGGGAACTGGAAAAACGGTTCTACTCGCTTAGGTCGTAGAATCGTTTTTGAGGGAACATTTCAATTGTAATGTCTGGATTGTTGCTCATAGAAGGGAGTTGGTTTCTCAGATTCGAGAAACAATTCAAAGAGTTTTTTTGAAAACCTACCTTCAATAGTCTTTTCGACCCCTTCGGTTCCCCTTCTAGGGGACAGAAGCCTTCTTTACCCTTAAGGAAGGCTCCACCTTTCTCACCAAGCCTCTCTTCCCTCAGGGACGAGAGGATGTAACCGCCCTACAGTGCTGACTTTTCTACCTCTCCGTCTCTCCTGCAAGGAGAGCTCCACATCCTAACCAAGCCTTCCCTTCTCGAAAAGGGAAGGATGTAACCGCCCTTTGGTGCTCGGAACCGCTTCGCTCTAAGGTTGGCGGACCAAAGCGGTCTGCGCCATTATATGCAGGATGGGACCGCCTGGGGAAAGGTGGAGACCTGATTAACTTCAAAGCCCTCGCCAAATTGTGCGGGATGAGACCGCCTGGGGAAAGGTGGAGACAGAAGAATATAATTATTCTTTGTCTATTCGCTTAAGTTCTGTTTTCATCTTTTTTCCATAGGCTTCGCCTCGTGGAGAAAGATATTGAAAAAATATAGTATTGCCAGAAAACTCGATTTCTAGAGTAAATAGTGCTCTATAGTCTCCTAAACGAATTCTATATATATTACGATACCCAACAAGTTTCTTGCAGTCAGTAATATCTTGAATGTCTTTGGCTGCTTTAACTTCTGCTATCGTACGTCTTAAAGAATCGAGCATCTTACCGGAAAGATGTTTGGAAGCTTTGATAAAGGCTTTAGAAAATTCGACTTTCATACGCCTAACCACTTTTCAAAATCTTCTTGTTCTTCTTTGTTGGCACGGATGAGACCCTCTGGATGCTCTTTTCTTAATTTGGCATAGAGCTTTGCATCTTCGTAATCCTCGGCTATACCATTAAGTATATCCTCAATATAGTTTTTGAGGTTGGTTCCCTTCTGAATAGCCATTATGGATAGGGTCTTAAAAGTATCATCTTTTAAGTCGATGATCTTTCTTTTGGAAGGTGTTACTGAAACTGTACTCATAAATGTATTTATTTAAATGGTTCTACTTTTTTGCAAAGATACATAATATATTCTATATATATGATATATCTCTATGTAAAATTAACAAAGATTTAAAGTTAAAGGAATTTCTTGGTGTTTTAGAATATGTTTATTAGCATAGACCAATCAATGGGCTATGCTGATGAGTTTACTACCTAGAGCTGTAGTCATGGCATTCTCAAAGAGAATCTATTGGTATCGCTGATATTATCCGGAGTAGTCAACCAATATGGCGAAAATATAACAATATTTAATTATAATTTGAAAATATGAATGTAATCAAACTGTTTGATTACCAAGAGGATATGAAGGAACGGATTGAGAAGGCGTTGTGCCTTCATCGGTCCGTGATGGCACAAATGCCAACGGGTACGGGAAAAACGGTTCTACTTGCTTCGGTCGTAGAATCGTTTTTGAGGGAACATTCCAATTGTAATGTTTGGATTGTTGCCCATAGAAGGGAGTTGGTTTCTCAGATTCGAGAAACGATTCAAAGGTTTTTTTCGAAAACCCACCCGTCCTCCCTTACCCTTAAGGGAGGCTCCACCGCTTTCCCCAAGCCCCTTTCCCCTCAGGGGACAGGGGATGTAACCGCTCCTCCTCGTCGCTCGGAACCGCTACGCTCTAAGGTTGGCGGACCATCAAAGGTCTCGCCAGATTGTTTGTCGGCTGGCGCATTAAAAGAGGCGTCTGAGTGTTTGCCAGATTGTTTGTCGGCTAGCGCATCAAATGTTCCTATCAAGGCTGTTTCGATACAATGGTTGGCTAAACACTATGACGAGATAGAGGAAGAACCGGGAATGATAGTGATTGACGAGGCGCACCATACGCTTGCCAAGACCTATAAGGAAATGTGGGAGAGATTCCCGAAGGCTAAGTTCCTGGGACTGACGGCTACACCTTGCCGATTGAACGGTAAGGGATTCACTGACCTGTTTGATGTGTTGGTACAGTCGTGGGATGCTCCTGAGTTTATCAGCAAGGGTAGATTGGCGACATACGATTTTGTGAGCATCAAATCGGATGGTGTGACGCAACGGCTCATCGACTCCTTGCAGAAGCGAGGAGCAGATGGTGACTACCAGAACAAGGAAATGGATATGTTGCTGAATAAGAAACCGAGTATCGAAAGGCTCTATCAGAGTTTCGAAGAATATGGTAAAGGCAGAAAGGGCATCGTGTATGCAATCAATATTAATCATGCTAATGCTATTGCCGAGTTCTACAGAGAACACGGCATAGCGGCTGTTGCCATTGATAGTAAAACGCCAAGTTCTTTACGAAAAGAACTTATTGAAAGATTCAAAGCTTCTTCTAATACTTCTCAATATTTTTCGAAAACCCACCCGTCCTCCCTTACCCTTAAGGGAGGCTCCACCGCTTTCCCCAAGCCCCTTTCCCCTCAGGGGACAGGGGATGTAACCGCTCCTCCTCGTCGCTCGGAACCGCTACGCTCTAAGGATGGCGGACCATCAAAGGTCTCGCCAGATTGTTTGTGCGGTGTAAACCGCCTTGCTGATGGGCTTGCTCCTATACAAGTATTGGTGAATGTGGATATATTCTCGGAGGGATTTGACTGTCCGGATGTGGAGTTTGTACAGTTAGCTAGACCAACGCTGTCGCTTGCCAAGTATCTACAGATGGTGGGGCGAGGATTGCGAGTAGCTAAAGGAAAGAAGAGCTGCTTGATTATAGATAATGTGGGACTGTATCGGGTGTTCGGGTTGCCTTCGCAAGTATGGAACTGGAATGCTATGTTCGAGGGAAAGCTGAAAGTTGGCAAGAAAAAGGAGACTCCGAAAGAAAGAGATTTCTTCTTGATGTACGGAAAGCAAGAAACTATGCCTGTTGGTCAAG
>ERZ791912.126-NODE-126-length-53997-cov-11.475251_pt1 | contig 53997 bp, 49 predicted proteins | sample MGYA00510141_ERZ791912 | MGnify/ENA primary metagenome ERZ791912 (study PRJEB30046, sample SAMN00792082) | human gut metagenome | study: EMG produced TPA metagenomics assembly of the A metagenome-wide association study of gut microbiota in type 2... | reverse complement strand
TGCGATAAATATACGAGAAGAAGCTAGGCGAATATCTGCCTGACATAACGCATAAAATACCGTGGGTCGCACGGGAATCTACGCCTGTGGAGAGAGTGTAAGCCGCAGCAGTTCCTCTGAGCTGCAGTGCTGTTCTCGTTGAAGCAGGAAGCTCCCGCCTCTGTAGGCGGGGGTACGTTCACGAGCGGTTTACAGTCTGTTCACTTGTCAAAATATTGCTGAGGCTGTATAATTTATGTTAGAGAAATATATCTGAAATGAGGTGAGTCACATGGGTAAAAAGTTAATAGTGATTTTGACTATTGCCGCTTTAGGCATCTTTACACTTGCTGCCGTTGGCTGTGCTGCTGTGACTGACCAGCGCGCCGCTGTCAGCGGTATTGTAGTTGCCGATGGACTGGTACAGGAGGGCACCCAGGTTAAGCAGGGTGACATTCTGGTAAAGGTAAAATCTATAGCTGGCGGCAGTATTGCTGCTGCACGTGCTACAACTGCAGGTAAGGTTAGCCAGGTACTGGTTAAACCCGGTGATAAGATTGAGGCACAGCAGGTTGTAGCTAAGGTTAGTGAATAACGGTAAAGAAAACCGGCGAGCTTCTTAGCCGCCGGTTTTTGTAGTATTATAGAGCAAAATACCGGAAGCGGACCGGTAAATATTTTATTTTTAGGAGCGAGTATGAGAGTATTTTTATTAGCATTATTGTTTTGCTGCCAGCTGCTGACGGCAGCTGCCGCCAATGTTCCTTTGATGCCGGTGCGTGATTTGCGTGCAGGCATGCAGGGCATAGGCAAAACCGTTATCAGCGGTGATACTATTGAAACCTTTAACGTAGAAATATTAGGCGTCAACGGCAGTGAAGCTATGGGTTATAATATTTTTGTGCGCCTTTACGGCGATCTGATTGAAAAGACAGGCGGTGTTGCTCAGGGCATGAGCGGCAGTCCTGTTTATGTAGACGGCAGACTTGTCGGTGCTGTGGCCTTCGGCAAGACCTTCAACGACCCGCATTACTGCTTTTTGACACCTATCGGCAAAATGCTGCCGCTGCTGGACGAACCGAGAGAGCTGCCGGCAGACTGGATTCCTAAGGGAACGGCGCTGATGGCAGGCGGTTTTACGGAATACGGCATGGAATATCTGCAGGAGAAGCTGCAGCCCTTCGGCCTTACAGCAATCAACAGCGGTGCTGCTGGTGCTTCCAGCTCTAAGCCGCTGGAGCCTGGCAGCAGTGTCGGCGTGGCTCTGATGCAGGGTGACATGACTTTGGGCGCTCTCGGCACTGTTACCTGGACCGATGACAGCGGTAAGATTCTGGCCTTCGGCCATCCCTTTATGCAGCGCGGCAGCAGCAATTTCTTTATGAATAAGGTGTGGGTGTTGGGCGTAGTGCCTAACCTGCAAAGCAGCTATAAGGTAGGCAATCTGGGTGAGGCTATCGGCAGCATTACGCAGGACCGTGCCAGCGGCATTGGCGGCGTAGTCGGCAAGCAGCCCGATTCTATTCCGATGTTTGTTACGGTTAACGACAGCAGCCGCGGTCAGGCCAACAGCATGCGTATGCGCCTAATTGATGATCCGCAGCTGGTGCCGTCGATGGTCGATGCAGCAGTAGTCAATACTGTGAGCAAGACTGTGGACCGCAACGGCGGCGGTACGGCCAAGCTGCATTTTACCATTACCGGCGTGGACAGCAAGAAGGAAATGCTGACGATTGACCGCGAAAATATGTATTATTCCAATGATGCGCTGCTGAAAAACCTGGATGCGGAGCTGACGGAGGCGATAACGATTCTGATGCAGAATAAGTTTGAGCCGGTGCAGCTTTATGGCATCAACGTAGAGGTTGAGGTCAGCAATGCGGTACAGGTTGCGGAAATCCTTAACGTGCGCATCAAGAATGCCAAGGTTAAGCCCGGTGATAAGGTAGCTGTTGATGTTACTATGAAGCCTTATCGTGGCGAAGAATTTACCAAGACGGTTTATTTCAAGGTGCCTAAGGATCATCCGGGCGGCAAGCTGGCGCTGAATGTACGCGGTGGCAGCAGCATGGCATGGGCTATCGAATTGCTGCGCAAGCAGCAGGCTGAAGGTGTTCCTGCAGCCAAGAAGAAGGAAACACGTCACAAGCTCAGCGATTATATCAAGAGCGTGAATACAGCCGACAAGAATAATGAGCTGATTATTGATGTGGCGATGGGACAAATGCAGCCGCCGAATCCGGAGGCTGCTGCTAACGATGCAGGCCTTGCGGGTATGCTGCAGGGCTCTCCGTTCAAGCAGAAGTATCCCTTTGATTTTATTATTGACGGCGAGAGCGAAGTTATGCTTACCGTTGAAAAGTAAACTTGCAGAGTGATAATTTCGTTCGCTAAACAAAAATTTTCCAGTTACTGTATCGGTATGGCCTCTTTGCGTCATACATTCGCCATATTTTGGCGGTATAATAATTAAGTAGAAAAAGCTGAAGATAAGGATATAAAAATGCTGAAATCTATCTGTGAAGCAATGGGCAACAGAATATTGGCCTTTTGTGCGGCCAGCGGCAGGCTGACGCTGCTGCTGCTGGCTACGCTGCGTCGTCTGAAGGACGCCAATGGCAAGGAGGTTGTGCGTCAGATGGCACTTTTGGGAGCAGATTCGCTGCCGATTGTGATGATGACGATTCTCTGTACCGGTATGGTTTTTTCCGTACAGACAGCCAAGGAGTTCGTGCGTCTGGGGGCGTCCTCTACCGTAGGCGGCATTGTGGCTATCGCCATGGCGCGTGAGCTGGTGCCAGTGCTGACAGGCGTTGTTGTTGCCGGCCGTATCGGTGCGGCGATTGCAGCGGAGCTTGGTACGATGAAGGTTACCGAGCAGATCGACGCGCTGCGTGTTATGGCTGCCAATCCTGTGAGCTATCTGGTGGTGCCGCGCTTTATTGCGTTGGTGCTGATGATGCCTTTACTGGTGCTTTTTGCTAACCTTATCGGTAACATCGGCGGCTGGGTGGTGGCGCATTATTACGCCGGCATCGGCAGCTTTACTTATGAAAATTCTATCAGGACACTGGCAGAGTTCTATGACGTGTTTGGCGGCATGGTCAAAAGCTGTGTCTTTGGTGCGATAATTGCTATCGTAGGCTGCTATAAGGGCCTGAACGCGCCGAATGGCGCGGAAGGCGTTGGCCTGGCGACTACAGCCTCGGTAGTGCTTTCGATTATTCTGGTGTTTATCACCAACTATTTCCTTTCGATTATTTTGTATGTGTAAGGAGCCGGAAAAATGTCAAATGCAGCAATGATTCAGCTCCGACAACTTAAAATGGCCTTTGGCAGCAAGGTGATTCTTGATAATCTTGATTTGGCTGTACGTCAGGGGGAAACGCTGGCGGTTATCGGCCCGTCCGGTACAGGCAAGAGCACGATTATCAAGCTGCTGACAGGACTGTTGGCACCTACTTCCGGCAGTATTGTTATCGACAGTCAGGAGGTAAGCTCCTTCACTGAGGATGAATGGGATGGCCTGCGCCAGCATATGGGCGTAGTGTTCCAGTATTCCGCTTTATTCGATTTTCTGAGCGTAGGCGAGAATGTAGCCTTCGGCCTGCGGCGGCATTTTAAGCTGCCGGAGGAGGAAATCCAGGAGCGCGTCAGCCAATTATTGGAAATGGTGGGCATGCCGGGTACGCAGAAGATGATGCCGGCAGAGCTTTCCGGCGGTATGAAAAAGCGCGTTGGCCTGGCGCGGGCGCTGGCCATGCAGCCGCAGATGGTTTTTTATGATGAACCGACCTCCGGTCTGGACCCGGTGATGACGATGACCATCAGCAGGCTGATACGTAAAACCCAGCAGACGCTGGGCGTAACTTCGGTTTTGGTAACACACGATATGGAATCGGCCTATTATGCTGCAGACCGTATCGCTATGTTATATAATGGACGCATTGTGCAGCTGGGCACAGTTGCGGAGATAAAAAACAGTACTAATCCTGTCGTGAAGGCTTTTATTAACGGCATGGAATTGAAAGAGGAGGAGAAAAATGAGCAGCAGTGAGGTTAAGGTTGGTGCCTTTGCGTTAGGCGGCGCAGTAGTGCTGGCAGGCATTATTACCTTTATGGGTGCTTTCAGCTTTGGCAAAAAGGGCTATGAGCTGCGCATTAACTATCCTCAGGTCAGTGGCCTGATGCCAGGACATGTTGTGCGCTATGCAGGCGTGCAGGTGGGCACGGTCAAAAAGATTAATGTGGCACCGGATAAGGTAGAGGTTATCACAGAAATTAATGACGATATCAAAATACCGCAGGGAGCAACCTTTACGATTTCTTCTGACGGTATTATGGGTGAAAAATATGTCAGTGTTATCCCGCCTACCAAGCAGGGACAGGGTTATGTAGCCGAAGGCAGCACGATTAATGGTGTTGCCGGCGGTGGTATTGATGAATTCTTTGCTTCCTCCGGTGATCTGGTGAAGCGTATGGAAAATATCGCCAATGCCTTTGAAAATGTTTTTGGCGATAAGGAAGTCCAGCAGTCCATGAAATCCGGCTTTAAGAATATGAATGATATCGCTGAGAACATGAATACCTTCACAAAGGTTATGGCTGATGTGGCAGTAGCTAACCAGCAGGATATTACTTCGATGATTCATCAGATTAACGAGCTGAGCCAGCGCATGAACGGCACAGCGGCCCACATCGAAAGCATTATGGCCGGTGTGGACAACAACGGCAAGACAGGCCAGAACGTGGCTGCGATTGCCCAGAATATGGCAGATACTAGTAAGCGTATGGAAAATATTGTCGAGGTGCTGGAAACGGTAGCTAAGGACCCGGTGACACAAAAATCGCTGAAGGAAACGCTGGTCAACGTTAAAGAAACGAGCGAGCGTGCCAATAGGATTTTGGGAACGCTTACTGAGGCGAAGGTTTCGACTGACGCCGGCTTTGCCGCCAAGGGCGGCGATTGGCGCGGCAGCTTGGGCGTAACGCTGCACCCGGCAGAGGATACCTTCCTTTATATGGGCGGTTATGACATCGGCAATGCCAATAAATTTGATTTTCTTGTAGGCCGTCAGTATGGCAACGTAGCCTTCAGCATGGGTGCGATGCAGGGAGATTTCGGTGTCGGTGCCAGCTACGATTTAGGCAGGGATTTCAGATTGTATTCCCAATTATACGATTTTGATGATCTCAAGGTACGTTTGGGCGGTGAAGTCCGTTTGCATGATAACCTGTCGCTTTACGGCGAAACCATGGATGTGCGCGGTAATAAAGCTAATACTTATATGGGTGTGCGTACTTATTTCTAAAAAATATTTGACAAACAGCCCTAAATAAATATATAATTTTACTACTGACTGGTTAGTCAGTTTTAGAAAATGGAGGTTTTTCGGATGAATAGAAATAAATTAACAAAACGTTTCTTGCTTTTATCTGCAGCGCTTACCATGGCACTGGGCCAAAGTGCTTTTGCCGGCGAGACTGTAGCCCTGAATCTGGACGACGCTATGCTGCGTGCATTCCAGACCAACCCGACCGTAAGCATTGCCCAATACGAGCTGGACAATGCCCGTGCCAGCTACAATGCTGCCCGCCAGAGCCGCGGCATCAGCATTACGGCAAGCCATCAGACTAAGCGTTATGGTAATGATGATGCAGTTGAAGTAAATGGTAACTGGACCAAGGGAATCGGCAATAAACATTCTAATGGTCTGACTGCTTCTCTGCCGATTTTTACTGGTGGTAAATTAAGCGGTCAAATTCAAAAGGCTAAGGCTAATTTCAAGTATAATGAAATTGGCGTACAACGTACTTATAATGAGATGCGTTCTACCGTTACCAGTGGTTACTTTGATATGCTGCAAGCGGATAATATGCAAAAGCTCAGTGCGGAATCCGTTACCCGTCTGGAGGACCATCTGAAAAATGTTCAGGCACAGTATGACGTTGGCGTTGTTGCTAAGGCCGATGTACTGCGTTCTCAGGTGGAGCTGGCAGATGCTAAGCAGGATTTGATTAAGGCAGAAAACCAATATCAGCTTGCAGAGGCTAGCTTGAATAGAATTGTTGGTCTGCCGATGGATACAAATTTAAAGCTCGATAATATTCTTGTTTATACTGCTTATGACAGAACAATGGAGGATTGCCTTGCTTATGCAGCAGAGCATCGTCCTGAATTAGAACAGGCTAAACAAAATGTTGAGGCTTATAAGGGGGCTTTGAAGGTTGCTCGCAGCGGTCATATGCCACAGGTGGCTGCCAGCGCCAGCCAGTCTTGGAGTGATACTAACTGGCCTGGTGATGAGAATGGCAATTGGGGCGTTGGTGTGAGCGTCGAAATGAACGTTTTCGATACCGGCGTAACCTTGTCGAAGATTCATGGTGCTGAGGCTGATTTGAAGAATGCGGAGGAAACCTATCGCGATACTGTGGACAGCGTAAATCTTGACGTACGTAATAATTATCTGAGTCTGCGTGAAGCAGAAAAACGTATCGGCAATACTAAGCTGGCTGTGGAGCAGGCTGATGAGGATTACCGCATTGCCCAACTGCGTTATATGTCCGGCGTAGGCACCAACACTGATGTGCTTGATGCTCAGGTTGCGCTTACTAAGGCTAAGACCAACTATACGCAGGCTTTGTATGATTATAACACCTCCAAGACCGCTTTGGAAACCTCTATCGGCGTACCGATGAGCAATCCTGCTACTGCCGTAAAGGTACAGGCTGCCAAAACTGCCGAAGCAGCAAAAGCAACTGAAGAAGCTGCCAAATAATTAAGGCGTAAATTTAATAAACAGTGACACAATCAGGCCGGTGGGGCATAAAACTCACCGGCTTTTTTATGCGGCTTTAGCCGAGATTTCAGCGGATAAAAGAAATTTCTTCTCAATAAGAGGATGTTTTCTGCTGATGTCGAATAAATAAAAGTCGGAGTATATAAAAAAACAGTCTTGTCATATTTTTGTCATAGAATTTTGTTAAACTATTGAATGGTGAAGTGTCATGAAAAAATATCTACAATTTATAGGAGCATTAATCATACTGCTTGCGGCAGGCTATATCTTTTTAGTTCATACGGTGATGCCTAAGTATATTAAGCAGGCCATACCGCAGCTCCAGCAGCTGGCAACGGAATACATCAACGGCAGTGTTTCTGTCGGCGGCCTGAAATGGGAAGGCGGCCTGACGGCCGAGCTGACGGACGTTGTCGTAAAGGATGCCAAGGGCGAGAAGGTAGCCGAGCTTCCGCGCACTGTTATTACCATGCGGCCATGGCTTGCTATGCAGAAGCCTGAGCGTGCGCTGAGTAGGATTGATGTAATGCGCCCGAAAATATATCTCACAATGAATGACAAAAATAAATGGAATATGCAGAATCTGCTGAAGCCGTCGGATTCTGAGGAAACGCCTTTTTACGGTACGCTGGCGGTAGACAAGGGCGAGCTGGTGGTAACTATGCCGCAGGGCAAGTGGCAGTTTGGTGTAGAAGGCAATATCAACGGCGGTGCCAATCCTGATTTTGCCGTGGATTTGTCTGTGACAAGCGGTGCTGATAAGCTGAAGCTGGCCGGCACGATGACTACCAAGGGCGAGGGCCGCATGAAGCTGACCGGCGACAAGCTGGCGCTGGCACCCTATGCTGCTTTGGCCAAGCAATATGGTAATGTTGATGAGCTGCAGGGCGGCTTAGGCAAGCTCGCTCTGATTTATGTGAATAAGAACGGCAAGCAGCGCTTTAGCGGTGAAGTGAAGCTGGCAGCACTCAGCGGTAAGCTGAGCCTGGCAGGCGAGCAGCACAGCCTGCAGCTTGACGGCCTGGTACGCGCGGATGAAAACCTTATCAGCGTCAGCAGTCTTGACGCTCTGGTTGACGGGCGGAAGCTGCACCTGGAGGGTGAAGCGGATTTGCGCAACACCGATTCTCCTTCAGGCTTTGGCGTGTTGAGCAGTGATGCCTTGGCCTATAAAGGCTATAAGGCGGAAAAGCTGCGTGTGCCGTTTGATGTATCTAAGGACGTTGTGCAGTTCCATGACGTGAGTACGCAATACGGCGGCGGTACGATTACCGCTAACGGTACGTATGACCTTAAGGAGCAGGTGCTGACGGCAGACGCACAGCTGCAGCATGTTACGCAGAATTTGCCCGGCAAACAGCAGGAGCAGGTACATATCAACGGTAAGCTGGCTGTTCTGGCCAAGCTGGTGCAGGACAAGCTTACGCTGCACGCTGCTGCCGATACAATGGATATCGGCTGGCGCAGCCTGAAGCTTAAACGCTTAGCCTTTGACGGCAGCTATGACAGCAAGGGCCTTAATATTGACGATCTCAGCTTTTTTGCCGACGGCGGCGGTACCTTGGCTGCCCAAGGACGTGTTGCCAAGGATGGCGCTTTGGCTGTTCACGGACGTATGGCCGATTTCCCGATTGATCCTGTGCTGGCTGCGTCAGGTCAGGACGGACGCGGACTGTGTTCCACCGGATTTGATGTCGGCGGCACGCTGGATGCTCCCGAGTTTTCCGGCATGGTACAGCTGACGCAGGCAGAATTTATGTCGCAGAAGCTTAACGAAGCGCATGGCATTATCAGCATGAAGGATAATATCTTGGGCTTTAAGAATTTTACCGCGCATATGGATCAGGGACAGCATATTCTTAACGGTACGATTAATCTGCAGGGTGCAGAGCCTGTGGCGGAGCTTACACTGACAACGAAGAACGTGCGCATTGAGCCGCTGATGGTGCTTGTGGGCAAGCCTGATATAGTTACCGGTAATCTTGATAATGTGATGCAGGTAAAGGGCAGCCTCAGCCATCCTGATATTCATGGCGAGGTGCATGCTGCCGACGGCAGTGCCGCCAAGCAGCTGTTTAACAATATCAGCGGTCGTTACGCTTATGAGGACGGCCTGCTGCGCTTGCAGGATTTTGTAGTAGATGCCTTCTATGGACGTCTCACATTGGATGGCACGATGACTGCCGACCGCAGGCTGAACTTTGTTATGGATGCCAAGAATGTTGACCTGGAGCATTTGCCAATCAGTGACGACACAGTTGCTTTAGGCGGCAAGGTTAACGCCAAGGGACATTTGAGCGGTACACTGACAGCTCCCTTCTTTGATGGTGAAGTCAGCAGTGACAGAATAACGATTAACGATGAACCGTTGACGGAGCTCAAGGGTACGCTGGCCAGCAATGGTCGTGATGTGAATAAGCTGAACGCTTCCTTTAAGCAGCCTTATCGTGATGATCCAATCAACTATGGCCTGTATAGTGCAGATCTTAATATTAACCTGGTTCAGCACTTTATTGAAGGCAAGGTAGAAAACCTTTGGGGCGATATTGGTGGCCTGCTGCGCATGGCGCGTCAGGATTATGATATCAATGGCCTGATGCAGGGAGAGCTGCTGTTCAGCTACAAAGGCCATGGCGAGGGTGTAAAAATTAAAGCTGCCGCTGATAACGTAAAAATCCATGATTTGAACTACGCGCAAATGCGTTTTGAAGGACGCATTGATAAGGGTGGCGTGCTGCATTTTGACAATGTCAGATTGCAGGAGCAGGATGGCGTAAGCGATAGAGGAATTATTGCTGTCGGCGGTTCGGTAGATCTTAAGCAAAGAATGCTGGATATCGAGGTTGCGGCAGTGAAGGCTAACCCGGCGATTGTTACGGCAGTTATGAAGGATCCGCCGGAAATTAAGGGCGAAACCGATATGCTGGTGCAGGTGCAGGGCAGCTTTGATAATCCCAAGGGTACTGCTTCGCTGGAAATTACCAACGGTTCTGTTGCAGGCGTAAGTGTAGACGATATGACGGCGATGCTGGCCTTGGCAGACGATAACATTAAGCTGCAGCAGCTGATTGCGACGAAGGATGCTTATGGCGTCAGTGCTTCCGGTGATATTCCGCTGGATCTGTTCCGTGATAAGAAGCAGCGTCATAACCCTGATGCGCAGATGAACATTGTGATGGACCTGGATAAGGCGCGCTTGGGAATTTTGCCGGCGCTTACCAAAATGGTAGAATGGGGCGTAGGCGATACGCAGGGCAAAATCCGTTTGGCAGGTACGCTGGAGGAGCCACTGCTGTTCGGTTCGGTAAGAATTGCCGGCGGCAGTGTTAAGGTTAAATATATCAATACTGTTTTTGATGATATCAATCTGGACGTACTGTTTAACGGTAATACTGTACAGCTGAAGAACCTGTCTACCAAGTTAGGCAAGGGCACGCTCAGTGCCGAAGGCAGCTATGCACTGCATACCGATGCTGATACAGCCTACAGTCTGCATATCAAGGCAGATAAGGCGCAGCTGGCCTCTAAGATTTTCACCGGTACGATTACCAGTGACGTAACTCTGCAGCCGGAAAAATACCCCGATATGAAAAACCGCAAGGGTAATGCTGCGCCGCCTATGGCGTTCCGCCCGCGGCTTGCCGGCAGTTTGCGTCTGGATGATGTTCTTATTAATATGCCGACAGTTCCCGAGCTGAGCGAGGGGGACAGCAATATCGGCCTGGATATGAAGCTTGTGCTGGGGCCGAAGGTGCACCTTTATAACAGCTATCTGTATGATATCTGGCTTAAGGGCGGTATTGATATCAAGGGCAGCACGCTCTTCCCAATGATTGACGGTACGATTAAAGCTGATAAGGGCACTGTTAAATATTTACGTACCGACTTTAAGCTGAATAATGCCAGTCTGGTATGGGTTGATCCGGGAAGCTTTTTGCCGAATGTCAGCCTCGACAGCACGGCGCGCTTCAGCCGTTATAATATCTTTATGAAGATTAACGGCCCCGTAAGCGAAATGGATTTGCAGCTGACAAGTGATCCGCCGCTGACACAAAATACGATTGTGCGTATGCTGACGCTGCAGCGTGAAAGTGCAGGCAGTAACGAGGTTACCGGTGATGATATGGCAAATCTGATGACTGTCGGCCTGCAGATGACAGTGCTGGGTGACGTGGAGATGTTTGTCAAACAGACATTGGGACTTGACCAGTTCCGTATCTACACCGGCAAAACACGCTCCGGTATCGGCTTTGAAAGCGCTTACGACCGGAATAAAGAGTTGACGGCAGATGAGAAAAACCAGTATAATGTTTTAGTAAGCAAATATCTTAATAATAATTTTATGCTTGGTTATACAACAAGCTTTGATGCTGTTGACAGAAGCATTTTCGGACAGTACGATATCAGTAAGCACATGAATATCACTTATTCACGCAGCTACGATATGTCGAGGGATCCGAAGGACTGGTATGGCTTGGAATATAAGATTTCGTTCTAAGCAAAGAATAATTTACGAGAGGAGGTGAACAGATGCTGCAAGGATATCTGGAAGAGCTGCGCAAGACTTCGCTGCTGGAGCCGGAAGAAGAGCTGGAGCTTTGGCGGCGTGACGCTGCCGGTGACGAAGCAGCGCATCAGCGCCTGATGACAGCTTATCAGCCGTTGGTTTTCAAAATTGCGTCGAGCTTCAGGCTGCCTGAGGCCGATACAATGGAGCTGATTCAGGAAGGCATGGTGGGTCTGCTGGAAGCGGCGGAAAGCTATGATTATAAGCGTCAGGTAGCCTTCAGCCTGTTTGCCTCATACCGTATCAGAGGAAGCATGGTAGATTATCTGCGGCACAGCACGGATAAGGGCATGCTGTATCTGGACAGTGAACTGTCCAAGGGCTTTACCTTAAGTGATGCTCTGCCGTCGGAGCTGGCATCTCCCAGCGAGGTGACGGAACAGCATCTGCTCTGCGAAAAGGTGGCGCAGGCGATGGACCGTCTGCCGCTGAAGGAGCAGCAGGTGCTGCAGGGAATGTATCTGGAGGACAGGCCGGCGCAGGCAGTTGCCGATGCTATTGATGTAAGCCTCGGCCATGTTTACCGCCTGCAGAAGCAGGGTGTGCGCCGTATCCGCGGTATGCTTTCCCGCTTTATATATGAATTTAATAAAGAATAGTATTTAGGCTGATAAATAACGAAAAAAAGCGAAAACGCAAGTTAGCTTTACTAAATCTGTTGTAATCATCTGAAATGACTTGTGAAAACTCAAGGCGGCAGACGATTATATAAGACATAGTTATTAAAAACAATTATGCACAGAAAGGGGTAAAAGCATGACGCAGTCAAGCCGTACATTGTTTCAACGCATCCGCTGCATAAAGAGCAGTCTGGATAAGGCGGAGCAAAGCTTTATGGATAATAAGGATATACGGGGCGAGCTTGATTTGATGCTGGCGGAGGCTGAGCTGAAAAATCTGCGTCGGAAGAAGGACCGCCCCTGGAGCTGGAACCGGCAGGTTCTGGCAGGCTGTGCAGCTGTTTTGCTGGTAGTTGCCGGTTTCGGCGGCTGGTGCTTTGCCAGAAACCATTACCGCGCGAAGGCGCAGGCCACGTTGCCGCCGCCTGTGGCAGCACCTGTTGTCAAGCCGGAGCAAAAAATGCCGGTGCAGGCTGCGGTCCCCAAGACTGCGGCTATACAGAAGCAGCAAGCTAAGGATACACCGGCACAGGAGAAACAAGGCGCTCCCGACCGTGTTACTATATCTAAAGCCGATATGCACAAATTAGTGCAGTCAGCGCGAGTTGAGTTGAGTAACTCTAAATGAAATATGAGGAGGAATATCAATTGAAGAAACAAAAATTATGGCGGCCTCTGACAGTAGGCCTGACAGCAATGATGCTGGCCGCACCTGTCTATGCCCAAGAAATTCAGACACCTGCTATGGGTGCTGATACCTCTGTAACGCAGACTGCACCGTCATCCCATCAGGAGGAAAACAAGCTGGCTCCTTACATTGGCAAGACCATTACCAAGCAGATTATTGAGGGTAATGTTACTGTGCCTGAGGCTGAAATTGCCGCTGCTTTGAAAACCAAACCCGGCATGCAGTTTACCGAAGCAGGCCTGAGCGAGGATTTGAGCGCTATTTATGATCTGGGCTGGTTCTATGACCTGCGTCCGGAATTCAAGACGGTACCTGAAGGCGTACAGGTAATTTACCATGTTATGGAAAACCCTGTATACCAAAAAACAGATGTTGAAGGCAACACTGTATTGAACAAGCAAAGGGTTGCAAGCTTCTTTGATCTGGAGCAGGGCAAAATTGCCAACCTGAAGGATATTAATAAATGCGTACAGAAGCTGGAAGAGGAATACCGTTCCAACGGCTATATTTTGGCGCGTGTTACCGACGTGCATATGGAAAAGGACGGCACTCTGAAGGTTGCTGTCAACGAAGGCATTGTTGAAGGCTTCAAGGTTAAGGGCAACGTAAAAACCAAGGATTATGTTGTTACCCGTGAAATGAAGCTGAAAAAAGGCGAGCCCTTCAATGCCAAGGCTGCCCGCCGCAGCATGCAGCGCGTATATAACCTGGGCTATTTTGAAGACGTTAATATTAAGCTGAATCCGGGCCGTGAGCCGAACGGTGTTGAAGTAGAAATTTCCGTAGTTGAAATGAACACCGGTACCTTTGGCATCGGCGCAGGCTACAGCAATGCCGACGGCTTTGTAGGCATGGTTTCCATCGGCGATAAGAACTTCCGCGGTATCGGTGACAAGATTAACCTGCGCTGGGAGTTCGGCGGCGAGGATAACAAGAACTATGACTTCAGCTATACCCGCCCCTGGCTGGATGACAAGGAAACCAGTGCTACCATTAACCTTTACGATATCACCAACGAATATGCCGATTATAATATCGACGGTGATGAAATTGCCCGCTACGACAAAAAACGTCGCGGTCAGGAAATTACCTTCAGCCGCAGAACACATAATGAATTTGTCAGCAACTACATCACAATCAAAAATCGTGATGATATCTACAAGGGCGAGGCTGACGGCTACGAAGGCGATGAAAATCAATATTACGAGGATAAATTCTACAAAGAAGAAGGCGGAAAAGTTATTTATCAAAGTGGTAAATATGAATCCTGGATGCCTAAGACTGCCGCTGAACGCCGTAAAGAAAACTTTGGTGTTACCCGCAGTATTACCTTCGGCCGCGTATATGATTCCCGCGACAACATCTATGATCCGCATGAAGGCAAGCGCATCGGCTACAGCGTAGAATGGGCCGGCGGCATGGGCGGTGACTTTGACTTCACCAAATGGACCGCTGACTGGCGCTATTACTTCCGTGCAGGCGGCGAAAGTGTTTGGGCACTGAACCTGGGCGCAGGCTATGCAAGCGGCGATATGCCGTTGTCTCAACGCTTCACCATGGGCGGCAGCGACACCCTGCGCGGCTATGAGGATGACCAGTTCCGCGGCAACAGCATGCTGAAGGCAACTCTGGAATACCGCTTCCCGATTGTCAAGAAGGTTCAGGGCGTACTCTTTACCGATAACGGTTATGCATGGGATAAACGCCATGAGGATGAATTTGATATGGGACTGCTCAAGAACAGCTACGGCGTAGGTCTGCGTATCAACTCTCCGCTGGGACCGGTTAAGCTGGACTATGGCTACGGCGAGGATGGTGGCAAGTTCCACTTCAGCTTTGGTGGACAGTTCTGATTTTGCGGAGAATATTTAGGCTATGAAGCTGAATAAGATTCTGTTCTGTGCTGCAATGACAAGCATCTTGCCATTGCAGCATGCTTTTTCTGCACCGGTTAACAGAGTAGAGGTGCAGGTTATAGATACAAACGGTGGCACCAGCCAGCTGCTGCTGCAGAAGATGAGCAGCAGTATGCAGGTGGTTGCAGACCAGCTGTTCCTTGAGAAGGATGCGGCAAAAATTGCTGCAGCCAGGGAGGATTATGCCCGGCTGCTGACGGAAATCGGTGACAGGGTGTTTACCGGCTACGAGCTGACTGATGTTCAGCTTGATGTAGGTGAAGCGACACAGGTGTGCTTGTATGCACGTCCTTGGAACAAGGTTATCGAAAAGCCCTTTATTGATTTGCAGTTTTCCGGAGTAGAGACGCAGACAGCAGTGCTGCTCAAGCAACGCATTCCGGCGCTGCAGGCTCAGCTGGAGCAGGCTATCAGCGGTGCATCAGTGGATGCAGGCGATTGGGCCGGCGGCGTACTGCGCAAGCTGGTACGCAGCGAGGTGCAGGCACAGCTGCCGGAATTTAAGCCGGCTGTTGACGTGCTGCAGGAGGATGGGCGCACTGTAGTGCAGGTTGTTATCTATCCTGTAGGGCAGTTGGTGCGCGACATTCGCTATGAGCTGCGCAGTGAGGATATTCCCAATGTGCTTTTGATGCAGATGAAGTACAAATATGCCGGTGAGTGCGACAAGTTGCGCGGCTTGCCGGTGGCTTATGTGCAGCGGCACCGACAGGAGCTGGAGCAGCAGCTTTTAGAGAAGCTTATGAATGAGCCGGAGGTAAAAAACTATCAGCTGCGGCCACAGGTGAAAATCACCCCGGGTGCGGATCTGGGTGTCAGCATTATGATTGAATCGGATGATTATAAAATCTGGTTTGAAGGCTATGGTGATATCGGCCGTGATAAGGATAACCTTTCAGGCAAGGCGCATCTTGGTAAATTTATTTCACCGCGTGACGAGATTTTTGGCGAGGCAGAGGTTATCCTGGATGATGTCCAGTGGCGCTTCGGCACCGGTTATACGCATTATTGGGGCAAGAGTGGCTGGAGCTATGTACGGCGGATACCGACAGGCGACAACAATTATCGTCTGGAATACAGCCTGAGTCCTAAATGGCGTTTGCGGGCCGAGCATTTTTCCGGTGATAACCGTAATGAATTTGCGGTGCGCTACCGCATTCATGAGTTCCTAAGTGCGGAATATATTTATGGCGGGCAGGAATTTTACCTGCGTCTTATAGGAAATCTGTAGCAATTCTTGAAAGAATGAGCGTAGACTGATATAATAAGATATATTATTGCAACAGACGGGACAGAAGCAGATGACAGCAGCTGACTGTTGTTTTCTGCTCTTGCCGCTTCTGAATTTTTGTATGAGGAAAAGAAGGTAGGGATTTAGATTATGATGCAGAAATTGCGTAACCCTAAAAATGTAAAACTGATCTCCTTGTTTATAGCAGCCATTTTTGTACTGGGCTGCTTTGCGCTTTCTGTAACGCAGAGCGGTGTTGGCAAGAGTGCTTTTGCAGCCTCCAGCGAATCTGCTATCGGTGTAGTTAACTATCAGATGCTGGTAGCACAAAGCCCGGATTTGAGCAAAGTTAACGAAGCTATGAACAAAGAAATCGAAGCTGCCCAAAAGGATTTCAATGAGAAAAGCAAGACCATGAACGAGGCAGAAAAGAGAAAGTATTATACTCAGACTCAGGAACGTCTTGCCAACAAACAAAAAGAGCTGATGGACCCTGTGCTGAAGAAAATCGAAGCCAGCATCAAAAAGATTGCCGACAAAAAAGGTCTGGCAGTTGTAGTAGATAAGAACACTGTTGTTTTCGGCGGTGTAGATATTACCGATGAGGTTGCCAAGGCTATGCAGGCAGGCAAATAACAGCTTCTTCAGCGCATTGCTCTCTGAAGTTGGCAGATTGCCTTGCGCAATGTCAATTTAATCGCGGTATTTACGGATGTACAGCAATGTTATTGGAGGCAGGAATGAAGAAGAACAAGCTGGTAAAAATAAGTGCTATTATTGCAGCTGCTCTGCTGATTTCGGCATGCAGTACCAATGTCCGGGGACCGCAGGAAAAAATTGCTGTTATCAACTGGGAGCAGGCGGTAAGCGCCCATCCTCAGTATGCTAAGCTGGAGCAGGGCGAAAAAATCCTGCAGGATCTGCTGAACAAGCGTAAAGGTCAGGAGGAGTTGGCTAAGGCGCAGCTAAGCAGCTTGAATAAGCTGCGCAGTCTGCGGCAGTTAAGCCAGCAAAGCTTCATGGAGGCTGATTTCAATACCCGTATGGTAGAACAGAGGGAGATTGAAAATGCTAAGCTGCAGAAGTTTGTAGCACAGGCTGAGGCAGAAGCAGACAGCAAGCTGGCTTCACGCAAAACAGAGGTTGAAGAAGCCTATAAGCTGAAGCTGTTTAATTTACGCGCGCTGCTGGAGACCGTAAAAATGAAGCCTGATGAACGTCAGGCGGTTGAAAAGCAGCTGCAGCATTTGCAGCAGGAGCGTGGTGTGCAGATTGGTGAGCTGCAGGCGGAAAAACGACGCCTGGTTGATGCCAAGGTATTGCCTTATAAAGAGCAGGCTGAGCAGCGGATGCGTGAGATGGCACAGAAGTATCATGCTCAGGCTATGCAGCAGCTCAAATCGCCGGAGGAACGCGACAAGGAAATGCTTGATACGGCACCGAAGGCCTTAAACAATGCGCTGAGTGTTATCGACAGAGAAATTGATAAGCAGCAGGAAAAGAACGATATCTTGAAGAAGCAAATCAATCAGGATATCGAAAGTCAGGCTGTGAAGCTGGCGCATGAACGCGGTTATACTATTGTTTTTAATAAGTTTAGAGTTAATATGAAGGCGGAGGATATTACCGATGCCATAATCAAGGCCTTAAAAAAGACGTGATACGTTCACGTGCCCGGGCCTGATTCATGCTATAATTAAGTGAGGTTAAAAATTATGAAAAAAATTATTGCTGGTTTGATGATTGCAGCATCTATGTTTACTTTTGGCTGCAGCGGACGCAATGCTGATTTTGGTACTGTTGATATGAGCAAGATTGAAGCTGAAGCTCCTATCGTAAAAACAACTCAGGAAGATGTTACTAAAAAAATGACTGACCTGAAAACCCAGATGGATAAGGATATGGCAGGCAAAACCGGCGATGATGCCAAAAAGGTTGCCGAGGATTATGGCGCTAAGGCTAAGCTGATTCAAAGCGAGGCTCAAAATAAACTGAAGGCCAGCCTGGATACTGCACTGAAGCAGGTTTCCGATGAGAAAAAGCTGGGCGCTATTTTAGATAAGCGCGCTGTTCCACAAGGCGGTACTGATGTTACTAGTGATGTAATTGCAAAAATGAAATAAGCAGCACCCTGAAGCGGGCGGGTAGTCCGTCCGCTTTTTGCGTAAGCAGCTTTATGGTGGAGGTATGAAATGGAGAAGAGTGTACAAGAATTAGCTGAGTTTTTAAAAGGTACAGTAGAGCATGATAACCCCGAATTGCTCATTACCGGTGTCAATGGATTGGTGGAGGCAGGTCCGAAGGATATTTCCTTTGCTGTGCCGCCTCATGTAGAGCATTGTCATCTCAGCAAGGCCGGTGTAATGGTTCTGAGCCCTGAGGATCCGGAGCTTGATGGCCGTCCGGTTATCAGAGTTGCCAACCCGCGTGCAGCTTTCGCTGCCCTGCTGGAGCTGTTCCGCCCGCAGGAGAAGGTAGAGCGCGTTATCAGTCCTTATGCTTATGTATCCAAAAAAGCAAAAATCGGCAGCAATGTTGCTATCCAACCCTTTGCGGTAGTAGAGGACGATGCTGAGATTGGTGACGGCTGCGTTATTTATCCGCACGCTTATGTTGGCAAACGCGTAAAAATGGGCAAGGATTGCACTCTTTATCCTAATACCACCATCCGTGAGGATTGCGTGCTGGGCGACAGGGTTATTCTGCAGTCCGGTTCTGTTATCGGCGGTGATGGCTTCGGCTATATTACTCAGAACGGCAAGCACAGCAAGGTGCTGCAAACCGGTAATGTAGTGCTGCAGGATGATGTAGAGATTGGCAACAACACCTGCATTGACCGTGCTACCGTGGACAGCACGATTGTTGGCAAGGGCACCAAGATTGATAATCTGGTACATCTGGGCCACAACGATATCTTAGGTGAAAACTGTCTTGTTGTTGCGCATGTGGGTATTTCCGGCAGCGTAACCGTAGGCAACAATGTTACCTTTGCTGGCCAGGTTGGTACTGTCGGTCATATTACCATTGGCAACAACTGCGTATTTGGTGGCAGAACCGGTATTACCAATAATGTTCCAGACAATTCCGTTATGGGTGGCTTCCCGGCTATGCCGATGAAGGAATGGCTGCGTCAGGAAGCAAATATGCGCAAGATGGGCGATATGCTCAAGCGCGTCAAGGCTCTGGAAAAGGAACTGGCAGAGCTGAAAAAATAAGTAGGTGGTGAAGGCTTGTTAGGTTATTATATAGTCAAGCTTTTTAGTAAATTTATGTGTGTTTCACCCCTGTGGCTGCGCAAGCTGGTAGCAAAATTCCTGGGCAGCGTAGCAGTAATGGTTGTACCGCGCTGGCGTATGCAGATGGCAGAGGCCAACATTCGTGAATGCCTGGGGGTGGATGAAGCAAGAGCGGCCCGAATCGCTGAAGAAAGCCTGCATCGCTTTGGTCGCATGGTCGTGGAGGTTATGCGCTTCCCCTTGCTGAATAAGGATAATATTGACCAAAAAGTAAGGGTAGAAGGCTTGGAGTATCTGGAGGCTGCCTATGCACAGGGCAAGGGCGTCATTATGGCTACCGGCCATTACGGTAACTGGGAGCTTTTAGGCGCAACTGTAGCGCTGCATGGCTATCCTATGCTTTCTATTACGCGTAAGCAGAATAATGGTCATATGGATAAGCTCATCAATGAATTCCGCCAGATGGTAGGACAAAAGGTTACCTATAACCGTGGTGAGCATGGCTTGCTGGCAATCAGCCGTATGCTGCGTGAAAAAAATCTTCTGGGTATTCTTTACGACCAGGATACGAATGATGATGGCGTGCGCATTGATCTGTTCGGCAAGGATTCTGTTATCCCGATGGGACCGGCGGCGCTTTCGCGTATTTATGGTTCACCGATTTTACCAATCTTTCTGCACAATAATGCAGATGGTAGCTGTACTGCTAAAATTTATCCTCCCTTGTACACCCCGAAAACTAAAAACAAGGAGCAGGATTTTTACGCAGTAACCCGTGAGCTGGTGACAATTCTGGAGCATGAGATTATTGCGCATCCGGAAATGTGGTTTTGGGTGCATGACCGTTGGAAGGACGGACGCCAGCGGTTTGGCAGAAAAAAATAAATTTGATAAAGGAGGAGCAAAATGACCGAACAAAAAAAGGAATACCAGCATACAATTGCTAAAGAGGTATCCTATTCTGGCATTGGTCTGCATTCCGGCAAGGATGTGCTGATGACGCTGAAGCCTGCAGCGCCTGATACAGGCATCATCTTCATCCGTACCGATTTACCTGACAGACCGGAAATAAAAGCTTTGCCGGAGAATGTAAGCTCAACGGTAAAGGCAACAACACTTAGTGCAAACGGTGCTGAGGTTTTTACAGTTGAGCATCTTATGGGTGCGCTGTCTATGATGGCGATTGACAATATCCGTATTGAAATGTCTTCCCCGGAACCGCCGGTAACCGACGGCAGTGCTAAGGTTTTCTGCGAGCTGATTGAAAAAGCAGAACCGGTGCAGCAGGAGGCAGAACGTCATATATATGCCGTTGATAAAGCATTTTCCGTTTATGACAATGACCGTTATATCGTTATTTTACCTTATGACGGCTACAGAATTTCTTTTACATCCATCAACAGTCATCCGATGCTGGGAACCCAGTATTTCGATATCCTGCTCGATAAGGAGAGCTTTAAAAAGGATATTATGGCTGCCAGAACAGTGGCTTTTACTTCCGAGCTGGAAATGCTGCGTAAGATGGGACTGGGCCTTGGCGGTTCGTTAGAGAATGTAGTTGTTTTTGATGATGAAAAAATTCTTTCTGTGCCGCGTTTTGACGATGAACTGATCAGACACAAGATACTTGATGCCATCGGCGACTTGTATCTGCTGGGACCGATTAAAGCGCATGTTATTGCCGTAAAAACAGGCCATGCCTTTAATTCCGCAATCGCTAAGCAAATACAGGCTTACAGAACAAAGGGGGAGTAATAAATGACAGTATTAGATATTAACGAAATTAAAAAGATTCTGCCGCATCGTTATCCGATGCTTTTGGTTGACCGCATTCTGGAAGTTGAGCCTATGAAGCGCGCAGTAGGTATTAAAAATATTACCGCTAATGAAATGCAGTTCTTAGGTCATTTCCCTAATGAACCGATTATGCCCGGCGTTCTGCTGATTGAGGCTATGGCTCAGGTTGGCGGCGTTGCTATGCTGTATCCGGAAGAAAACCGCGGCAAGATTGCTGTTTTCGCTAAAATAGACAATGTACGCTTCCGCAAGCAGGTTGTGCCCGGTGACCAGGTTGTAACCACCGCTGAGGTAACTAAAATTATGCGCGGCAGCATGGGTATCATTCATTGCGAGGGTAAGGTTGACGGCAAGGTTGCCTGCGAATGCGATTGCACCTTTGCTATTATGGACCCGAAAGAAAATTAATCAGCAAAATACAAAAAAGCTGTAATTGGTAGAATAAGCGAGCAATACAGCTAAAATTAATGCTAATTTCATTTAACTGTGATTTTTGTAATGTTAAAAATCGTGGATGCCTGTGATTATAGTATTATATTTATATTTAATTGCTTGATTAACATCTTGTTTGGGGAGTGAAAATAATGAGTTCGGTTATTATGCCAACTAGTGGTATCCATGAAACTGCAATTATTCATCCGTCTGCTAAAATCGGCAAGGACGTTAGCGTAGGTCCTTATGCTGTTATCGACGAAGATACGGAGATTGGCGACGGCTGCGTGATTGGCGCACATGTGACTATCCATCCATATACTAAAATCGGCAAGAATTGCCACTTTTTCCCGGGCTGCTCTATTGGCGCAGTCCCGCAGGATTTAAAATTTGTAGGTGAAAAAAGCTATACCATTATCGGTGACGGCGGCAGCTTCCGTGAATGCTGCACTGTTCATCGTGCATGCGGCGAAGGCAACGAAACCCGTATCGGCAACAATATCCTGATGATGGCCTACACCCATGTAGCACATAACTGCATCGTGGGTAACAATGTTATTATGTCTAACGTTGCAACACTTGCAGGCCACGTTATCGTTGAGGACCGTGCCGTTATCGGCGGCTTGTCTGCAGTACACCAGTTCTGCAAGATTGGCCGTAACGCAATGATTGGCGGTATGGCACGTGTAACCCAGGATGTTCCTCCGTTCATGATCTGCGCTGGTGATCCTGCTTTTGTTTCCGGCCTGAACAGCGTTGGTCTTTCCCGCGCAGGTATGCCGGTTGAAGAGCGCAGCGAGCTGAAAAAGGCTTTCCGCATTCTTTATCGCAGCGGCCTGCCGCTGCAGGAGGCAATCAGCACTATGGAGCAGGAGCTGACAAGCTCCGAGCCTATGGAACATCTGCTGCGTTTCCTGCGCAATGTTGAACGCGGTATTATCCGTACACGCAGAGGCTAAGGCTATGGAGGTGCTGGGCGTACTTTCAGGTGTCGGACATCTGCCGGTAGAGGTAGCACGCTCGGCAAAGGAGCTGGGTTACCATGTTGTCGCTGTAGGTGTTGTTCCAGGGATTGACGAGGAGCTGCCTGGCAGTGTTGATGCTTATTACGATATCAACATCGGCAAAATTGGCAAGATTATTTCTACGCTGAAAAAAAATAAGGTTACCAAGGTCACCATGATTGGTAAGGTAACAAAGGAAGTTTTGTACAAAGCAGGCAGGATTGTTCCTGATCTGCGGGCGATAAAAATTTTAGCTACTATTCCGGACCGCAAGGATGATACTATCATGAATGCGATTGTTAAGGAGCTGGAGGACGAAGGCATTGAGGTTATGGATCAGACGTTGCTGATTAAACCGTTGCTGCCGCCGCCCGGTGTCCTGACCAAGCGTAAGCCTACAGAGGCTGAACTTGCGGATATGGAATTTGGCTTTGAGATGGCGAAGGCTATCGGCGGACTTGATATTGGTCAGACCGTAGTTGTAAAAAATCGTGCTGTGATGGCAGTAGAAGCAATTGAAGGCACTGATGCCTGCATTTTGCGCGGCGGTTTTTTAGGCAAGGGCGGTGTGATTGTAGCCAAGGCTGCCAAGCCGAAGCAGGATCAACGCTTTGATATTCCCGGTTTTGGTACGACAACGATTGAATCTATGATTCATGCCGGTGCTACCGGAGCTATCATTGAAGCAGGTAATACTATCATTCCGGAGCGCGAAAAGGTGATTGCGCTGGCAGATGAGCACAATATTACCATTCTTGTAAAATAAATATCGTAAAAATTTCGTATTTCTTAGCGGCTGATAGCTTATGTCAGCCGCTTTTTGTGTTATAATATATACTGAATATATATAGGTAAATGCAAGGAGACATCATGGCGAAAATATTAATATCTGCCGGAGAAGCCTCTGGCGATATCCATGCAGCTGCTGTGACTGCTGCTATAAAAAAACTTGATAGCAAGGCTGAGGTCTTTGGCATGGGCGGTGACGCTCTGCGTCAGGCTGGCGGCGAGGTACTGTGGGACATTAAGGACCATGGCGTAATGGGCTTTGTGGAGGTTATCCGCAAGCTGCCAGATTTATTCCGCCTGCGCAGTGATTTTGCGCGCGTTATGGACGAACGCAAGCCGGACTGTCTGGTAGTTGTCGATTACCCCGGTTTTAATATGAAGCTGGCTAAGCTGGCTCATGATAAAGGAATTCCTGTTGTATCATATATTGCACCGTCGGCATGGGCCTGGAACAAGGGCCGTGCCAAAAAGGTTGCGAAGATAGTGGATAAGGTTGCCTGCATCTTTCCTTTTGAATACGATGTGTACAAGGAAGCAGGTGCTCCCGTAGAGTTTGTAGGTCATCCGCTGCTGGATATTGTGCATCCTGCGATGACTAAGGCTGAGGCTGAAGCCTGGGCCGGCAAGCAGCCCGGTAAAAAGCTGGTGCTGCTGATGCCCGGCAGCCGTCTGATGGAAATTGAAAAAATGCTGCCGACATTGCTGGCAGGCGCCAAGCTTTTAAAGCAACAGCTGCCGGATGTACAGTTTGTTATGCCACGCGCCAATACCATTCCGCTTGCTATGCTGCAGGAAAAAATTGCGGCGTATGGCATTGAGGTGAAAATTACTGAAGGCCATAACTATGATTTGTTCAGTGTGGCGGACCTGGCGCTGGCAACCAGCGGCACAGTAACGCTGGAGGCTGCTTTATGCGGACTGCCGAGCGTGATTGTCTATCGTACATCGGCACTGAACGCTTTTATAGCGCGTCTGGTAATTAACATTCCTAACATCGGCTTACCTAATATCGTAGCCGGCAGAACAATTATGCCGGAGCTGCTGCAGGAGGACTTCACCCCGGAAAAATTAGCGAAAACTGCAGTCGAGCTTTTGCAGCCTGAGCGTCAGGCGCAGTTGCAAAGCGATTTGTCATATATGAAGCACAGACTTGGTGAACCCGGTGCGGTAAACCGCGTTGCTCAATTAATCTTAAAAATGACTGAGGAGAGAAAATGAATTTATACTTTCGAGCATTGAAATATATTAAACCATATTGGAAACGAGGCTTGGCAGCTGGAATTTGTACTATTATTGCTGCAGGTGGTACAGCTTATTTGCCGTTTGTTATCAAGGATATGGTTGACCAGGTGTTGAGTGAAAAAAATACAACTATGCTGAATTGGATAGTATTAAGCATTATTGTTGTATTTGTTATTCGTGGTATTGCTTATTATGGTCAGAGCTATCTGATGAACTATGTTGGTCAGCGCGTGATTATTGATATCCGTAAGGCCGTTTTTGAAAAGCTGCAGCGCCTGAGCATGAGCTTTTACGACAAGCATAAAACCGGTACGATTATGAGCTATGTGACCAACGACGTAAGTGCATTGCAATCTGCGATGGTAGACAACGTTGTGGAAATGATTACTGAAACAGTGATTTTAGTAGCTTCTATTGTCATGATGATTTATTTGGACTGGAAGCTGTTTCTTGTAACCTTTGCAACCTTTCCGGTGGTACTCTTCTTTATCGACAACTTTGGCAAACGCATCCGTAAATCCGGTAGTCGTATTCAGGAGGCTGCTGCTGATATTACCTCTGTACTGCAGGAGGTTGCTTCCTCTCCGCGCGTAATCAAATCCTTTGTGCGTGAAGGCTATGAAGTGGACCGTTTTGACAAGGAAAATATGAACAACTTCCGTGCTAACATGAAGTATGCACAGCTTTCCTCAACGCTTACTCCGACGATTGAATTTGTTGCGGCTGTCGGCGTTTCCATTATTCTCTGGTACGGCGGCAACAGCGTTATCAATGGCAGTATCACCGCAGGCTCTCTGGTAGCCTTCCTAACCTATGCTGTTAATATTTCTAACCCGATTAAACGTTTGAGCCGTGTTATCGGCAATATTCAGAAGGCATTGGCTGCAGCGCAGCGTGTTTTTGACGTACTTGATTTACCGGAAGATATCAAAAATGCACCTGATGCCAAAGCTCTGCCGAAGGTGAAGGGTGATGTACGCTTCAATGATGTAAGCTTTGCTTACAACGAAAACGAAGAGGTGCTGAGCCATGTTTCCTTTGAGGTTAAGCCGGGCGAAATGGTTGCCTTTGTCGGTCCTTCCGGTGCGGGTAAATCTACCGTAGCCAGCCTGTTGCCGCGGTTCTATGATGCGATTAACGGCAGCATTACAATTGACGGTCAGGATATCCGCAAGGTTACGCTTGATTCCCTGCGTGAGCAGGTTGGTATCGTACCGCAGGAAACAGTGCTGTTCAACGGCTCTGTTTATGATAACATTCTTTACGGCCGCCTTGATGCGACTCGTGAGGAGGTAGAGGCAGCAGCAAAGGCTGCTAATGCCCACGACTTTATTATGCAATTGCCTGATGGCTACGAAACAATGCTGGGTGACCGTGGCATGAATATTTCCGGTGGTCAGCGTCAGCGTATTTCCATTGCCCGGGCAATATTGAAAAACCCGCAGATTCTGATTCTCGACGAGGCAACATCTGCACTAGATACGGAAAGCGAGCGCGTGGTACAGGAGGCTCTGGACCGCCTGATGGTAGGCAGAACATCCTTTGTTATTGCGCATCGTCTTTCAACGATTAAAAATGCCGATAAGATTATGGTTCTGGAAAAGGGCCAGCTTATCGAGCAAGGTAACCATGATGAGCTGATGGCTATGGACGGGCTGTACGCGCATCTGTATAAGATTCAGTATCGCAGCAAGGAAGCCAAGTAAGGCGAAAAGAGGTTAGTAAATGTATATACTCTACAATATTCTTATTTTAATAGTGTTGGTAATTTTTATTGTCCCCTATTACACTTACCGCCTGTTTACAGAAAAAGGCTTCGCTTTGCGCTTTAAGCAGAGTCTGGGCTGTGTAGATGAAAAGGAAATCGCTAAGGTTATCGGCAAGGACTGTGTTTGGATTCATGGTGCTTCCGTAGGTGAAATTGTTGCCACCAGTCCGCTGGTTAAACAAATCCGCAAGGAAATGCCGGAGCGTCCGGTGCTGGTATCTGCCTTTACCGTAGGCGGCTATAACATGGCTAAACAAATTATTCCTGAAGCAGATGCTATCATCTACTTCCCGCTGGATTTACCGTTTGTCGCAGAATCCTTGGTCAAGCGTATTCATCCAGGTGTATTCATGCCGGTAGAAACCGAGCTGTGGCCTAACTTCCTGCGTGCTATCCGCGAACGCCATATTCCCGTAATGATGGTAAATGGCCGTATTTCCGAAAAATCCGTTAAAAACTACAAATATCTTTATGGTATTTGGGATGATATGCTCAATACCGTAACCCGCTTCTGCATGCAGTCCAGCATTGATGCCGACTATATTGCGCATCTTGGTGCTGACCGCAGCAAAATCTTTGTTACCGGCAATACCAAGTTTGACCAGACCTACGCCGAGGTTACGCCGGAGGATTTGGCGAAATACCGTTTTGAGCTGGGCTTGAAAGAGGATTATCCTATTATCGTTGCCGGCTCTACGCATCCCGGCGAAGAAAAGGTGCTCTTTGAATCCTTTAAGTGCATCCGTGAAAAATATCCGCATGCGCGTCTGATTATCGCACCGCGTAAAACTGCCAGAGCGGAGGAAATTGCCAAGCTGGCAAGCCATTACGGCTATGAAACAGGCTTCCGTTCCAAAATGCTGGAGGAAAGCGGCGAGCGTAAGGAATATCCTTTGCTGATTATTGATACCATCGGTGAGCTGGGACGTATTTATGCTGTAGGCGATGTTGTTTTCGTCGGCGGCTCCTTCAGCAATACCGGCGGTCACAACGTACTGGAGCCTGCTGCTCATGCCAAACCGATTCTCGTTGGCCCGAGTATGCAGAACTTTAAGGATTCCTATGCACTGTTAAGCAAGGTTAAGGCCTGCAAGATGGTGAACAACAATGATGAGCTGACGAAGGAAATGCTGGATATTCTGGGCAATGATGAGCGTCGTGCGCAGATGGGTGCGGCTTCCCTGCAGGTTATCAAAGAGAACCGCGGCGCAGATGTGCGCAGTATCCGTTATCTCAAGGAGCTGCTTGATTTAACTGCTGTGCCTGCCCGTGAATACAAAAGCTATCCGATTAATACGCGCAACCTGACGGATGAGGGCGGCGGACGCTTGCGTCACGGTGATGCGATTATCCAATATGTTATGCAGGTTGCCTATGGACCGGAAACTCCGTTCTTCGGCTGGCTGCTGCTAGCAGTTCTGCGTGGCATGTCTTATTTATACGAATTCGGCGTTTGCTGCAAGCTGTCTATGTATAATTGCGGCCTGCTGCACAGAGAAAAGCTGAACTGCTGCGTTATCTCTATCGGTAATATTACCGTCGGCGGCACCGGTAAAACTCCTACCGCCCAGAAGATGGCAGCGATTATCAAGTCTATGGGCTATCGCGTTGTTATCCTGAACCGCGGCTATCGTTCGCACTGGGGCAAGGAGCTGGGCGTAGTTTCCGACGGCAATAAGATTTTCATGACTGCCTATGAAGCAGGTGACGAAGCTTACCTGATGGCCAAGACTTTGCCGGGTATTCCGGTAATCATCGGCAAAAACCGTGCTGTTACCGGCCGTTATGCTGTTGAAAAGCTGAATGCTGAGGTTATCATTATGGACGATGGCTATCAGCACTGGCAGCTGGAACGCGATCTTGATGTAGTTCTTGTAGATACGCTGAATATGTTCGGCAACGGTTGCGTGCTGCCGCGCGGTACTCTGCGTGAGCCGCTCGAAAACCTGAGTCGCGGCGATTTGTTTCTGCTGACCAAAACCGACCAGAGCAGCAAGCTGAGCCGCATTCAGCTGCGTCATACCATTGCCAAATATAATGACAAGGCACCGGTGGTAGAAAGTATTCACCATCCGAAAAATTTTGTGGAAATTGCCGACTGGTACAAGGGTATTTCCGAAAATATCAAGGATCTGGAAGAGCTGCGCGGCAAGGATGTTATGGTTTTTTCCGCAATTGGCAACCCGTCCTCCTTCGAACAGACTCTCTCCAGTATCGGTTTGAATATCATGGAGGCTGTACGCTATCCCGACCATCACGATTACGGTATGCTGGAGATGCAGTACATCAACGAGCGTGCCAGCAGCCTGAAGGCTGTAGCGATGGTTACTACGGCGAAGGATGCTGTTAAGATTCCGACTGAATTTATTTATTCTGCCCGCGAAATTCCTCTGTATATCCTGAACATGGATATCTGCATTACCGAGGGTATGGATAAGTTCAAAGAATATATTGACCATGCCATTAAAAAGGAGCTTGATAAAAAATGAAAGTTTTATGCGTAATTCCTGCACGTTATGCTTCTACCCGTCTGCCGGGCAAACCGCTTTCCCTGATTGCTGGCAAGCCGATGATTCAGCACGTTTATGAGCGTGCCTGTCAGGCTAAGCTGCCGGACGAGGTAGTTGTAGCTACTGATAATGAGCTTGTCAAAAAGGCTGTAGACAGCTTTGGCGGCAAAGCAATGATGACATCTCCCGACCATCCGAGCGGCACTGACCGTTTGGCCGAGGTAGCGCTGAACTATCCTGATGTTGACGTTATTGTTAACGTACAGGGTGATGAGCCGATGATTCCGCCTGAGGTTATTGACCGTCTTGCTGAATGCTTTACCGGTGACAGCGAGCTGCAGATGGCAACATTGAAGGTTGCTATGAACGAGGAGGATTACAACAATCCTGCTGCCGTAAAGGTTGTAACCGACCTTAACGGCTATGCACTGTATTTCTCCCGCAGCCTGATGCCGTATCCGCGCAATAAGCCCGAAGGCTACAAGGTTTACAAGCATGTAGGCATTTATGCTTACCGCCGCAGCTTCCTGCTGAAATATGCAGCACTGCAGCCGACACCGCTGGAAAGAGCGGAAAGCCTGGAGCAGCTGCGTGCGCTGGAGAATGGTTATAAGATTAAAGTTCTGGAAAGCGATTTCCAGGGCATCGGTGTTGATACCCCCGAGGATTTGGCAGCAGTCAACGAGCTGTTTGCTAAAATGAATAAATAAGCTGGAGGATACTTATGCAAATCGTTAAAGTTGGTAATTATGAAGTAGGTCAGGGCCATCCCCTGATGCTGATGGCTGGTCCCTGCGTGCTTGAAGGCTATGAGCGCAGCCTGATGATTGGTCAGCGTACAAAAGCAATCTGCGACAAGCTGGGCATTCCCTATGTATTTAAGGCTTCCTTTGATAAGGCTAACCGTTCCTCTTATGCTTCCTTCCGCGGACCCGGCATTGAAGAGGGCTTAAAGCTTCTGGCACAGATTAAAAAGGATCTGGGCGTTCCTGTAGTAACCGATATCCACGAGCCCTGGCAGGCTGATAAGGCTGCCGAGGTTGTAGATATTCTGCAAATCCCGGCTTTTCTGTGCCGTCAGACTGATTTGGTTTATGCAGCTGCCAAAACCGGCAAGACTGTTAATGTAAAAAAAGGCCAGTTCCTCGCACCTTGGGACATGAAAAATGTTATCAAAAAGGTTGAGGAAGCAGGCAATCATAACATTATGCTGACCGAGCGCGGTGCAAGCTTCGGCTACAACACATTGGTAACCGATATGCGCGGTCTGGCTATTATGCGTGAGCTTGGTTATCCCGTAGTTATGGATGCTACTCACAGCGTACAGATTCCTGGCGGTCAGGGTACCTCCAGCGGCGGCCAGAGCCAATATGTTCCGCATATGGCACGTGCTGCTGCTGCTGTTGGCATCGATGCTCTTTTCTTAGAGGTACATGATAATCCGGCAGAAGCATTGAGCGATGGTCCGAACATGGTTAAGCTGGATAATCTGGAAAAATTATTGACCGACGTACTTGCCATTGACAAGATTGTACGTGGCTAAAGGTAGGGTGAGAACATGGAAGCAATGCTAAAGCATGCACAGGACGTTCTGCGCATGGAGGCAGAAGCGATTTTAGAGCTGGTGCCGCGTGTAGATGAAAATTTCGCTGCGGCAGTAAAACTGATTTTGGACTGCCAGGGGCGTACCGTTATTACCGGTATGGGCAAATCCGGTCTAATCGGCCGCAAAATGGCTGCAACCTTAGCCAGCACCGGTACACCGTCCTTTTATCTGCATCCTGCAGAGGGCATTCACGGTGACCTGGGCATGGTTACAGAAAGCGATGTTGTTATTGCTCTCTCCAACAGCGGTGAAACTGGTGAGGTTTTGAATATCCTGCCGTCCTTGCGCCGCATCGGTGCCAAGATTATCGCTATGGTCGGCAAGCCTGATTCTACCTTAGGCAAAAATGCTGACGTGGTACTTGATGTTGGTGTCAGCAAGGAGGCTTGTCCGCTTGGTCTTGCACCGACGAGCAGCACGACTGCAGCGCTGGCCTACGGCGATGCGCTGGCCTTGGCGCTGCTTAAAAAGCATAACTTTACGGCAAGCCAGTTTGCTATCTTCCATCCGGGCGGCAGCCTGGGCCGCAAGCTGCTTTTGACCGTAGGCAGCATTATGCATAAAGGCGAGGAGAACCCGACTGTACTGGCGGATACCAAGGTACAGGATGCTTTGTTTGTTATTACCGCTAAAGGCCTCGGTGCTGTATCCGTTGTGGATGCAGACGGCATTATGCAGGGTGTGCTGACTGATGGTGATATCCGCCGCGGTCTGAGCAAGGGTGTTGATTTCCTGCAGCGTCCTGTTTGCGAGCTGATGACGAACTCTCCGAAAACAATTACCGAAGACAAGCTGGCAGCGCAGGCTCTGCATCTTATGGAAAGCAACAAACCGAAACCGATTACCGTATTGCCTGTTATTGACAAAGATAATAAGGTTATAGGCCTGCTGCATATGACCGACCTGGTAAGACAGGGAGTGGTGTAATGAAAAAAATCTTAGAATTTCCCTTTGGCAATAAGCAAAACAGACATGAAGAAATGTTGTCTTTTGATGATGAGATAGAATCTATATTTGATGAAGATGACGAGGATGATGATTTCTGTGAATTCGATGAGTTCATGGAAGAGTTTGCTGATGCAGCACAAGGGATTCGTATGCTGGCTCTTGATGTAGATGGCGTGCTGACTGATGGCACAATTTACATGGGCAATGACGGTGAGCTGTTCAAGGGCTTTAATGCTAAGGATGGCATGGGCATAAGCTATGCTATGCGCAACGGCATAGATGTTTGCATCATCACCGGGCGTAAAAGCGAGATTGTACGCAGAAGGGCTGCGGAATTAGGCATTACCTGCGTACTGGAGGGTGTGCGTGATAAGGCAGCGGCGTTAGAAAAAATAGCTGATTCCTACAGACTTGATTTAGAGGAAATTGCTTATGTAGGCGATGACCTCAATGACCTTGCACCAATGAATATTTGCGGATTGTCCTTTGCTCCGGCCGATGCTGCTGATGCAGTAATTGATATGTGTGACTTTGTATTGATTAATGATGGCGGTAAAGGTGCTGTAAGAGAGGCTGTTGATCTGCTGTTAGATGCACAGGGAAAGTTGGATTCTGTTATTGATTCCTACATTAATTCCGGACAAGGAGATAGACAATAATGTGGCTTTATTATTTATTAAAAACTATGAGTACCGTAATTTCCTGGCTGCCCTATAAGGCAGTTGTGGTTATTGGTAAGGGTATGGGCCACCTCTATCATAAAATTGCCAAGAAGCAGCGTGTGCGTGCTGAGGAAACTATCCGCGAGCGTTTAGGCTATAGTCAGGAGCAGGCCGAGGCTACAATCAAATCGCTGTTTGTGAAGCTGGGCATAACCTTTATGGAGATTATGTACATGCCGGCGCTAAACAAGGACAATATCCGCGGTCTGGTAACCTTTGACCGTCCGGAGGTTCTGTGGGATGCGCTCAAGGAGAAGCATGGCGTTGTTATGCTGGCCTGCCATATGGATAACTGGGAATGGCTGGGCGCGGCGCTGGCACTGAACGGCTTTCCGCTGAGTGCAGTAGAAAAACCGCAGCCCAATCGTGTGTATAGTGATTTTATGAATGAGCTGCGCAAGGGCGTTGGCCAGGAAATCTTTTCACGCGGTACAAGTGAAATCCTCGGCTGTGCGCGAGCTATGAAGAAGGGCCGTATGCTGGGCCTGATAGCTGACCAGGACGGCGGCTATGACGGCATCTTCGTTCCTTTTTTGGGCAAGATGGCATCAACGCCTAACGGACCGGCATATTTTTCCCGTAAATTCAAAGCACCTATTGTGCCGATTTTTATAGTACGTAAGCCTGACGGCTATGGCCATAAAGCGATTGTACGCGACCCTATCCATTATGAATTCACCGGCGACCAAAAGCTGGATGATTATAATGTTACCATGAAAATGACTCAGGAAGTTGAAAAAATAATCAAGGAATATCCTGATAACTGGTTGTGGTTCCAGCATCGCTGGAATACACCATACACCCCACTGGAGGAGGAAAAGCAGCCAGATGAAAAATAAGAAAGTAATTCTGTCAGTATTGGCAGGCATTGTAATTGCCGGTGCAATTATTGCCTGGCTGATGCTGAGCGGCGATAAACCTATAACTGTAAAACCGGGTGATGGTGTTACAGCGCAGATTAATGCTTCCTTAAAAAACAGTATGGTTAAAAGGGAAAAGGATGGCAAAAAGCTGTGGGAGTTTACAGTAGAAGAGGTTGTTAACGATAAGGCTAAAAACACAGCCTATCTGAAGGGCATCAAAGGCAAAGTTTATCGTGCGGACGGCAGCTTTATCGATATTTCTGCCGATAAAGGCAGTGCCGGCATGAAGAGCAATGACTTTTTCCTGGAGGGTAATATTAAGGCTGTACTGAATACCGGCGGCGAGCTTTATGCCGATAAAATAAGCTGGAATCAGGAAAAAGAGCTTATTACGGCAACAGGACATTTTAAAATGCATAAGGATGCCTATACCGCAACTGCGGATAGTGCTGTAACTACCAGTGCTTTTAAGCATATTAAGCTTAAGGGCAATGCTAAAGTTGAGAAAGGCGGCGAATAAGATGGCTAATAAAAATAGATTACTGCTGACACTGGCGGCAGCTATGCTGGCTGCAGGTATGACAGCAACTGCTTTTGCTGCTCCGGGAAACTTCAGCGTTAAGGCTGATGAGCTGGAATACGATCTGGGCAGCGGTGAAGCTGTGGCAAAAGGAAATGTTGTATTGATGCAGGATGGCGGCAGAGCTACTGCCGATTACGCCAAATTCAACAGCAAAAGCAAGAGCGGTGTGCTTACCGGCAACGTTATTGCTGATCGCGATGACGCACATATTGTGTGCAATGAGTTTATCGTGCACAATGAAAATGACCTGTCTGCCGTAGGCGGCGCTATGATTACCAAAGCAGGCAAAAGCCTGAGCTCTGACAGAGTTGATTACTACAAGGCACGCGAATTTGCTGAAACTATCGGCGGCTGGGCGCGTCTTACCGACAGCGACGGCAGTGTGCTGAATGCGGCAAAGATTGATTATAATATGGCACAGGGAGTTGCCAATGCATACGGTGGTGTTGATATCCGCAGTGATGCACGCAGCCTGACTGCTTCTGCTGACAGCGCTGTCTATAAAACCGATAACAGCGGTTATGTAGAGCTTATCGGCAATGCCAAAGCAACTCAGAACGGCAACAGCGTTGCCGGTGATAAACTGCGTCTTACCAATACCAACGTGGCTATTGCTGACGGTAATGTAGATATTATCTATATTCCGGAAAAGCAGCCTGCGCTGCCCGGTAAAGAAAAACAGGGCGCAGATGATAAAGCTTTAGCCTAAGAAGCGGAGGGCAAAGTTTTGGTTATAACAACAGATAATCTGGTAAAAATTTATAATACCCGTCACGTTGTTGACGGAGTAAGCATCAGCGTAGAGCAGGGCAGCGTAGTAGGACTTCTCGGTCCTAACGGTGCCGGCAAGACGACAACCTTCTATATGATTGTCGGTATTGAAAAGCCTGATGCAGGTACCGTGATGCTCGACGGCAAGGATATTTCCGCAATGCCTATGTATCAAAGAGCGCGTGCAGGTATCGGCTATCTGCCGCAGGAGGCTTCTATTTTCAGCAAAATGACGGTAGAAGACAATATCATGGCGATTCTGGAAACAACTGATTTGAATGCATCCGAGCGAGAAGCGAAGATGAACGCTCTGCTGGATGAGTTCCGTCTGAATCATGTACGCAAGAGTGAAGGCAAGGCGCTTTCCGGCGGTGAACGTCGCCGCGTAGAGATTGCTCGTGCGCTGGCTACCGACCCGGCCTTCATTCTGCTGGACGAACCGTTTGCCGGCATCGATCCTATCGCCGTAGCGGATATCCAGGGCATGATTGCACATCTGGCACAGCGTGGCATCGGCGTGCTGATTACGGACCATAACGTTCGTGAAACATTGAGCATTGTTGATAAGGCCTATATTTTGGCTGAAGGTCATATTTTACTGCATGGCGACAGCGAAACAATCGCTAATGATCCCGTTGCGCGTAAATATTATCTTGGCGATAACTTTAGCATGTAACAGGAGGAAGAAAAGTGCGCTTACGATTATTAGACCGTTATGTACTGAAGGAGCTTTTATACCCCTTCGTTTTCGGCATTGCTGCTTTCTCCAGTATTTTTATTGCCAGCACAATGCTGTTTAAAATTACGCAATACATGACTAAATACGGTGCTCCGCTGGAGACTGTAGCACGTTTATTTATGTATAATCTGCCGGAGATCATCAACTACACCTTCCCGATGTCTATGCTGTTGGCGGCGATGATGGCCTTTGGCAAGCTTTCCGGTTCCAGTGAGATTACGGCAATGAAGGCCGGTGGTATCAGCTACTACCGTATTGTTGCACCTGTTCTGGTGGTAGGTTTTATTGTCAGCATGTTCTCTGTAATTTGGGCAGAAAAGGTAGTGCCTACGTCGAAGGCGACGGCGTCACGGATCCTTAACGAGGAAATACGCCATAATACGCGTCCGACAACGCAGGACCATATTATTATCAAAACTATCAGCGGTGATACCCAACGTGTAACATATGCTAACAGATTTGATGAAAAGCTTGGCAAGATGACCGATATTACTATTGAAGAGTTCAATAAGGGCAAGATTTCCCGCATTCAGACTGCTAAGGAAGGCTACTGGGAAAACGGCAGCTGGCGAATTGTAGATGGCAACGTTTTTGCGTTGGATGACAAGGATGGCGTACAAAGCAGTGCCAAATTCAAGGAACAGATTATTCCTTTGAACTTCTCGCCTAAGCAGATTTCCTGGGAGCAAAAGGAGCCTGAGGAAATGACTATCCGCGAATTACGCGAATACATCAGTATGCTGGAATCCCAGCATTCCTCGGCAGCACGTCAATGGTGCGAAATCTTTATGAGAATCAATATTCCGCTGGCAAGCTTTTTCTTTGCTATGATTGGCGCCTGCCTGGGTACTCAAAAGCAACGTACCAGCTCTTCTATTGGCCTTGGCATCAGTATTATCGTAATATTTATCTATTACGCGGTAATGACCTTTACTACTGGCCTGGGCAAGGGTGGTGCAATGCCGCCGCTGCTGGCCTGCATGCTGCCTAATATTCTTTGCTTAGGCGCAGGTCTTTATCTGATGAAAAAGAAAAATGCCTAAATAATTTAGATGAGTGAGTCATGGAGGTGAGTACTTGGTAGGTATAAGATTAATTATCATTATGGCCGTTGTAGGTGGCCTGATTGCCTATCTTGCCGATAAAATGGGCAGTAAAATAGGCAAGAAGAGAATGTCGGTATTTGGCCTGCGTCCAAAGCATACGTCAATATTACTTACAGTACTCGGCGGTACCATTATTGCTGTTCTGACTATCAGTGTTATGGCAATAGCATCACAGAGTGCGCGTACAGCCTTGTTTGGCATGGAAAAAATTCAGCAGGAGCTGCTGCTTTTAAACAAAGAAAAGGCAGATACGAATGCTGCACTTGAGCAGGCCAAAGGCAAGGTTAACGAGCAGAACAAAAAAATCAGTGAGCTTGATGCTAAAATCCAGGAAGCAGTTGCCGAAAATGATGCAATGGAAATCAAGCTGGCCCAGGTTAATGACATGTACAGCCAGGCACAGAATGAGGTAAATTCGCTTACACATTCCAAGCTGCAGCTGACGAATGAAATTGACGAGCTGGAAAAAACTACGGAGGCTTTGCGTAAGGGTATCATCAATATGCGTGAAGGCCAGGTTTATTACCGCGCCGGTGAGGTTGTCTTTGCCGGTATTATGCGTGGCGGTCTGAAGCATGAAGAAAATATGATTCAGATGAACTGGCTGCTGCAAAATGCTAATGAAGCAGCATTGCAGCGCTTGGGTGTCATTCACGATGAGCAAAAGCCTCTGCAGGCTATCTGGATTGGCAAAAATGTTGTCGATAATGCTGTAGCAAGGCTGGATAAAAGCAAGGGTAATATGCTTTTCCGTATCCGTGCCGTTGCCAATATCATAGTTGGCGAGCTGGCAGTATGCGATATTGAAATGGTAGATAATCAGTTCATTTATCCTGACGGAACCTTGATTTTCAGTGAGCAGTATAATCTTGGTAATAACGGCCCGAGCTATGAAAGCGTGCTTATGGAATTCCTGACACAGATTAACCATAATGCGGTAAAGGCCGGTGTGCTGCCTGATCCGATGACAGGTAAGGTTGGCAGTATGGATGCTGCTACTATGATTGAAGCAGCTAATTCAATGCGTCGCACCAGAGGCAGCTTTATTCTGCGTGCTTATGCTAAAGGAGATATTACGACAGCCGGACCTGTAAGGGTAAGGCTGGAGGTGGTTCCGGTCAATGAGTAATTATCTTGGCGTAGATCCGGGGCGCAGCAAAACAGGATTGGCATTAGTTGCCGCTGATGGCAAAATCCTGAGCCTGCATATTGCGATGACGGATAATCTTGCTGCAGAGCTGCGACAGTTTGTCGGTTCAGCTCAGCTGCAGGGAATTATCATGGGCAACGGTACCAATAATAAGGCGATAGGTGCAGTTTTGCGCGAGCTTTATCCGGACTTATCGCCAGAGCTTGTCGGTGAAGCGTACAGTACGGAGGAAGCCCGTAGCCTGTATTGGCAGGAGAACCCTCCGAAGGGCTGGCGTAAGCTGGTGCCGTTAGGTCTTTTGGTACCGCCTGAGCCGCTTGATGCATATGCTGCTGTTGTGCAGGTGCGCAGATGGCTGAAGAAAAATGAGGAAGTAAATTAATGAATAAGCTTGGAGATTTAAGCTGTAAGGAATTTTTAACTGAGCTTGCAAGCGCCGCGCCCGCCCCTGGCGGTGGCGGCGGCGCTGCTATGGCCGGCGCGTTGGCGGCAGCACTTGCTTCCATGGTTGCTAATCTGACGATTGGCAAGGAAAAGTTCGCTGACCGCGAGCCGGAGGTCAAAGAGCTGCTTGTGCAGGCAGAAGCAGAGCGTGTGCGTCTTTTGCAGCTGGTAGATGAGGATGCAGCTGTTTTCAACAGCTTTATGAGCTGCTATAAGCTGCCTAAGGCTACTGACGAAGAAAAGGCTGCACGTACAGCGGCTATCCGTGCTGCAGCAAAGCAGGCAGCAACCGTACCGTTTAACATTGCCCGCAGCTCCTTTGCTGTATTGCAGCTTGCGGACAGGCTTGTAGTGGCAGGAAACCCCGGCGTGATTACTGACGGTGCCTGCAGCGGCCTGCTGGCACGTGCTGCATTGCGCTGTGCGGAGTACAACGTACGCATTAACCTGGGACTTACTAAGGACGAGGCTTGGAATGCACAGGTTGCAGCAGAGCTTCAGCAACTGCTGGCAGATGCTGAAGTGCTGGAAAACAGCTTGCTTGCAGTAACGGATAAAGCGTTGCAATAAGGCTTTATTGCTTGGTGCGGTAGAAGTACTTGACGTAAGCGTGTTTTTAAAGTATAATAAAATTCTGATGGAAAGGTGGCCGAGTGGTTGAAGGCTCTAGTCTTGAAAACTAGCGAGGGGGCAACTCCTCCGTGGGTTCGAATCCCACCCTTTCCGCCATTAAAAAATTATAATAGGGTCTTGCAATTTAGATAAGAATCTGTTATAATAAACAAGTAGTCTAATGGAGTGGTACTCAAGCTGGCTGAAGAGGACGGTTTGCTAAATCGTTAGACGGTTTACCCCGTGCGTGGGTTCGAATCCCACCCACTCCGCCAAACTCAAAGAAATTGCTCTTAAGCGAAAGCTTAAGAGCTTTTTTGTTTTTTGGGTTCTTTGTCAAGTTTTGTGGTTTAACATAATAGGTTTCTTTAACAAGGACTGGGGAGACCTGTGCGAAGAGAATATTCAGCTCAACGAGGAAGCAATGGAATACAAAGGCTTAGTACATGGAGCATATAATACTAGCGAAGCAAGAATCTGGATTATCGCAGAAAGCCAGAGCGGTGCAGAATACGATACCATCACGGTTTTGTTTCCGGAAGATTATTAAGGGGGCTGATTTACCATGGAGAATGTGAAAATTGCTAAAAAACTTGTAGCCGTTATGAATGAGTGTAGCCATGTCACTAAGAATGTTGTCAATACTTTCCAATTTACTAAAGCTTGCTTATCCTTACGTATTTTCCTTTTTTCCCCATCTTAGAGGCGCAGGCATTAGAGCAGTACACTGCATCGGCACGGCGGTCTGTGGATGAAAAGTATTTTCCGCATTGCGGATTGAGGCATTTCTTATATGTATCGGCATTGATAATACTGAAATACAGGTCTAAGTAAATAGCGTTCATTAAGTAGGTGGTGTGCCATTCAGAAACAGGAGCACCGTCTATAACGCTGATTTTTGAGGTGGACATACTGATACCGTCGTTGATAATGTGGTAAATTACGCTTTGGGCAAATTCTCGGTCAACGCTTTGAAAAGCAGGCTCTTCCGATCCTGTAATGATATTTAACTGCTCCTGAGTTATTATTCCCTTGTCATAGTCATGGATATTTCTGATAGTTTTTTCATCAAGAGCAGTTAGGAAGCTCCGTAGCTTGGCACAATAGGAAGAATCTATTTTTTCTATCTGCTCAAAAAGCTTAGCTTGGGATACGGAATGTGGAGGAGCAATTTTCTTGGCAAAGACGAGTGTAGGAGAAGCTATCTGCGGAATCAGATAGTCCGTGCCACGTGCGGCAAAAAACAGCAAATATGCCAAGGAATGAATAATACTGTTTGGGCAGCCCTCGTACCTAAGAAGCCAGTTTTGGATATTTAAAATGCTTCTGACCAGCTTTACGCAGCGGTTAAAAAGTATCAGCGGCATAATATCCTTATCTACAATTTCTGTGATCCAGAAGTGATATTGGGCATCGTCAAGGGCTTCACGGCTATGTACGGCGTAGTCTGCTTCTGTAAGCATTTCGGTTAGATACAAAGAATCAAAATGAAAGCTGAAGCTATCCTCTTGCGAGTTGATGACCTTGCGTAAAGTCAGGCATTTTTGTGCAGAGTAGGGAAGTCCATATACTTTGCAGAAGTCTAGGATTTCTTCTGTATTTTCAAGGTCGATATTGGCAAAGGCTGTAGCAAGGCTTTTGTTCGGTATAGCTTTTGATGATAAGCGGCAATCTGCCATAGGCTTGTCGGAGCAGATAAATTTATTACCGTTGTTGCCGGACGAAGTAAGGTGGTAGCTTCCGGTATAATTAGTCAGAAAAAATTCTGGGATTTTCATAACAGCTTAACCCTTTCTGAAAAGCTAAAGTTCATAAATAGGAAACGATAAAATATGTTAAAGTTTCCAGGAATATTCTACAATGATAAAAAAGAGCAGTCAAGCCGATAAAGTTACCAAACGGAGTATCTTTACTGCAAATGTTCAAGAGAAGTCAAATAAGAAGCACAAATATCAAATAAGAGGAACAGCAAAAGGGCGATAAATATTGCATAATATATAGTATAAATAGAATATGGGAGGAATAGGCGTATGTTTGCCATGGAATATAAGAAGATAGGGGCAAAATATTATATTATCGCCGCTTAAAGGGCTGGACGCAAGGAGAGCTAGGGATTATGTCGGGCGTATCACGTGCCAGAATTTCAGATATTGAATGCGGCAAAGGGCCTTATAATATAGAATCCCTTATGCTGATAGCCAAAGCACTTGATGTAGATATAACTGTGCTGATGGATAATAAGAACTGACTTAAAGATTAAAAAACGGAGGGATTAAGATTATGGAAAGCATTGTAGTTGAGTATATGTGTACTTACTGCGGCACAAGGCAGGCACGTTTTCAAAGCAACGGCAGACCAATGCCGGGAAAGTGTCCACGCAGACAAAATGGTATGCCGCATAGGTGGGTTATTAACAGAAAAGAAAAGAAGCGCTGTGGCCTATGTAGGTGATAAAGGTGCTGTATCTAATAGGCTTATTGGTTTTTGTAGGCATAATTGTTGGTGTAGCGTCATTTGCCAACTCTAAGCTGGCTGCTGTGATTGTAGGCGGTATTGTTTTTGGGCTAGCAGTCATGATTTTGGATCTTGATTTAGGGATTAACATTATCAGGCTGTGCGGATTTGGTTTTGTGGCGTTATTAGCCTGTGCAGTGTGTAAAGCTTTGTGGAAATAAAAGATGGGGTGAGATAAATGTATAGTATGTTCAAAATGTCAATGATTGAAAAAATAAGCCAGTATATGGACGCCGGATACCCGATTTTGTACATGAATACTTTTGAAGAATTAAAAGGCATAAAGAGTATAATTGCTGCAAGCGGGGCAAGGCAGGTACTGTCATGGTCTTATGCCGAGGGGCTTGTTCTGTATAAAAATGGAGAGGTTCAAGACTTATACAAAAATGATTTAGCAAAAACACCTATAGCTATTGTCTTAGAGCAACTGCTGACGGAAGGCTTATATGAACTAGATGGTAAAGTAATTGTATTCAAGGACATTCATCACTATCTGGAAGAGCCTGAAGTTATCTCCCTGTTGAAACAGCTTGTAAATGAAATCAATTTGGGGGCAGATTTTTCTATAATTTTCTTGTCGCCGATAGTTAAGATACCTAAAGAGTTAGAAAAGTTTATAACGATTATCGAAGCTGAATACATGGGTTATGATGCTATCAGAAAGGAAATCGTTGATTTTATAGAATACCAGGAGCTTCCCAAGGTAGCTGATAAGCTATTAGATGAACTGGCAATGGCTTTTAAAGGGCTGACGAAATTTGAAATAAATAATCTTTTGGCACTTGCCTATGCGAATGATGGCGAATTGACCAGAGCAGACCTTGGTTTAATTTTTGAACAGAAGAAACAGATGATTATGAAGTCTGGTATCTTAGAAATGGTCAATGTCAAGGAATCAGTCGATGATATTGGCGGGTTGGAAAATCTTAAAGAATGGTTTGCAAAAAAAGCCAAGGTTATAAAAAATATCCATGAAGCAGAAAAATTTGGTGTGGATATGCCAAAAGGTGTGCTGATAGCCGGTGTTCCAGGCTGCGGCAAGTCCTTGAACGCTAAGGTGGCTTCTACTCTTTTTGAAGTGCCGCTGCTTAGAATGGATATGGGCAGATTGATGGGAAAATACGTCGGCGAATCAGAGGGCAATATGCGTAGAGCTATTGCTTTGTCAGAGGCTATTTCCCCTTGCGTTCTTTGGATTGATGAACTGGAAAAGGCTTTTGCCGGTATCAACGGGCATGGCGGCAGTGAGGTAACTGTAAGGCTTTTCGGTAACTTTTTGACTTGGATGCAGGACAAGGAAAGCCCCGTCTTTGTGGTCGCTACGGCAAATAATATTATGGATTTGCCGCCTGAGCTTATGCGTAAGGGCAGATTTGATGAAATCTACTTTGTAGGATTGCCAAAAGCTGATGAAAGAAAGAAAATCTTGCAGATTCATATTAAAAAACGCCGTCCAAAGGATTTGGCAGGGATAGATTTAGATAAATTGGTCGGAAAGACAGAAGGATATAGCGGAGCTGACCTTGAAGGCGTGGTAAAGGATGCTGTAGAAGATGCTTTTGCCAATGGCAAGCAAGCTGTTACTACTGACGATATTCTGCGTATGATTGAAAATACACATTCCTTGTCAGAGATTATGAAAGAGCCGTTGGAAAAGATGAATAAGGAATATAAGGAACGTAAATTTAAGAACGCATCTAAATAGAAGTGATAGAAGAGAGGCTGATTTTAATGATAATGAGAAAGAAAATTAAATTGCCTTTAGAAATGGCAGACGGCGTTAAGGTACGTACTTTGGACGAATTAAAGGATAACTGGAGCTTGGAGAAAGTTGTTGAAAATTACCTCAACGGCAGACTTGCAACATGGTTAAATGATAGATACTACACAGAACTGGCAGAGCAGGTAAGCGCACTGGCAGAAGTGCAGGATAATACTGCCTTGCAAAAAGAGCTGTGCAGAATATTTGATGTTGATTTTGCGGACGAAGAAGATATAGACGTTGATGCAGTAAATGAACGTAATCGTAAATTGGATGTTCTGCGTCAGCACACGGCAGATGATACCGTCCTTAAAAATGTAGACATTGTAGCTTTTGACCAAGAGGAATTGGGAGATATTTTGGATTCTGGGGAAAATGTTATCTATTTGTTTAACAATACGTTTTCTATTCCGCTGTCAGTAAAAAATAAAAAATATATTGGCGTGGGCAAGGTAGAGTGCATTATTCACAGCAAGGATGTGGTGGATTTTCAAGAACTAGGTATCGAATTTGAGAATGTGGTGTTTGACGAAAAGTATAGGAAGATAGAGGAGGAGAAATCACCGTCTAAATTCTGTGATGAGGGTGATAAATTATACGATAATAAGGAATATGAGAAGGCTATAGAGTTGTATAAAAAATCAGCTGCTCTTGGTCATATTGGTGTACTGAATCTTTTAGGATGGATGTATAAATATGGAGAAGGTGTAGAACAGAGCGATACAGAAGCCGTAAAGTGGTATAGAAAAGGTGCAGAAGCTGGTAATGCTATGGCAATGAATAATTTGGGATTCATGTATCAAAATGGTAGAGGTGTAGAACAAAATTACAATAAAGCTATAGAGTTATATAAAAAATCTATTGATGCTGGCAATGGATTGGCTGCTAATAATTTAGGAAATATATATTATAATGGCAAGGGTGTAGAACGTAATTATGAAGAAGCCGTAAAGTGGTATAGAAAAGGTGCTGAGGCTGGTAACGATTGGGCTATTTTTAATTTAGGCTACATGTACGAGAATGGACGAGGGGTAGCACAAAGTGATACAGAAGCTGTGAAATGGTATAGAAAAGCTGCTGATAATGGACATGCTGCTGCTACTAATAATTTAGGAATAATGTATCAAAATGGGAAAGGAGTAGAACAGAGCGATACAGAAGCCGTAAAGTGGTATAGAAAAGGTGCAGAAGCTGGTAATGATTATGCAATGAATAATTTGGGATGGATGTATCAAAATGGGAAAGGAGTAGAACAGAGCGATACAGAAGCCGTAAAGTGGTATAGAAAAGGTGCAGAAGCTGGTAATGCTAATGCAATGTGTAATTTGGGGTTGATGTATGACAATGGGCAAGGAGTAGAACAGAGCGATACAGAAGCTGTAAAGTGGTATAGAAAAGGTGCGGAAGCTGGTAATGCTAGGGCAATGAATATTTTGGGCGTGATGTATGCTAATGGGCAAGGAGTAGAACAGAGCGATGCAGAAGCCGTAAAGTGGTATAGAAAAGGTGCAGAAGCTGGTAATGCTAATGCAATGAATAGTTTGGGATGGATGTATCAAAGTGGGAAAGGAGTAGAACAGAGCGATACAGAAGCCGTAAAGTGGTATAGAAAAGGTGCAGAAGCTGGTAATGATTATGCAATGAATAATTTGGGATGGATGTATCAAAATGGGAAAGGAGTAGAACAGAGCGATACAGAAGCCGTAAAGTGGTATAGAAAAGGTGCAGAAGCTGGTAATGCTAATGCAATGTGTAATTTGGGGTGGATGTATGAAAATGGGCAAGGAGTAGAACAGAGTAATACAGAAGCCGTAAAGTGGTATAAAAAAGCAGCAGATGGTGGCAACGCTTGGGCAATGAATAGGTTGGGAGAATTGAGTTCTAGTTATTCGGAAGAGTTAAAGTGGTATAATTTAGCTGCTGACAAAGGGAACAGTGATGCAATGTTTAATCTAGTATGGATGTATAGGATGGGAAATGGTGTAGATAAAGATATAAATACTGCCTTATATTGGGCTAAAAAATCTGCTAGTCTTAACAATGCTAGAGGAATGGTTGCTGTAGGAGATATATATTGGACGTGGAAAGATTATAACGAGGCTTCACAATGGTATAAAAAAGCTATGGATGTGGATCCCAGCAATAGTGAGGCTAAAGGTCGTTACAATAGATGTATTATAAGAATTCAAAATCCTGATTGGGATGGTAATGGTGTATTATTTCATTGACTTAAATCTTAGTAATAATATTAGCAAAAATACTTTGCGTTTTTGGATGAAATAGATACTACGATATTTAAATAAAAAGTGAATTGAAGGTATAATGTAATGGATATCAAACAATCATCGCCAATATTTGAAGATTTCCTTCAATCCTATTTAGAAAAGGATGCAGGAATATCGGATAAAGATTGGTTAAAAGAGAAATTAAAGCAGGAATCTTTAAATTTAACTGACGAAGCTTTAGAGAAGCTTAGCTCTGAACTTGCTGGTGGCGTGGAGAGCTTTAATGAAACCCTTGCTTCTATTGATAACGGAAGAAAGCAGGGGCAGAATGTGGAAGCTTGGCTGGAAACAAAGGCTGGAGAGTCTGCAAAAAATGTGACAGTCGATGAATTGCAAGCTGTGGAAGGTTTTCTGCAAGGGTCAAATGATAGATTGCTACGCAGCTTGAAAGCAGCGGAGCAGGTGAAGAGCGTAGCAAAGACTTCCGTTGAGGTAGTAGCTGAACAGATTCTGCTTGATGATTTTAACCGTAGCTCCGCTGATAGTAATGCCCGTTACGAAGCTGCTATTGATGAAGCAAGCGCAAATTCTGTCTATGGCCGTAATCTTTTTGACTTAGTTGTAAAAGACAAATTTACCGGTAAGCCTTTGGAGCATTATCAAGTAATGTTCGGTAAAACTGTGCAAGAAACAATCGACATGATTGCAGCGGCGGATGTTGCCGGACAAAAATTCATCGTCCCCCAAGAAATGGTGGAAGAAGTACAAAAGGCACTACCCGGTAAGGCTGTATTAGATAGGCTTGGCGGAAGTAAACTTATTAACCTTGCCAGCAATCCTTTAAGCAGTAAGATAATAGAAAAATGCCTTACAGGTGAATTGCCTTCTGTCATTAACCAAATAAGCTCTGCTGATTCCGGTACACTTATTAAAAGCATTGCCAATAATGCTGTTGCATCAGGTGTGTTATCATCGGGAATGCTGGACGGATTAGAAAAAGTTGTCGGCAAAAAGGTTATAAACGATTTTGGTGGAAGAGAGCTATTGGAACAAGCATTGCTGAGCGGAAACACGGAGGGAATTAAGGTGGCTGCTTCCGGTGCTTTGGCAACCTGTGTAAATAAGGGCTTGGTAAAAGCCTTGCCGGCGAATACTCCGGGAATAGTTGTTTCCGGTCTTGCTTCAGCCGGTATTGAAAACATAAAGGTGCTTTCACAGGTGGCAAGCGGTAAGATGACCATGCCGGAGGCATTGAACCGTATGGGTGATATGAACTTGGCTATGGCTTACGAATTTGTGTGGGGCAAATATGCTAAAAAGGTTGCTGCACTTGCTCTAAACTATATTCCCGTAGTTGGCCCTATAGTAAGTACATTGGTTACTGCCGGCACCTTACCCTTGGTTGGGGAAAAAGTGAGAAGCCTAGTGTTTCAGGGATTAAAAAAAGTTGTTCCAGTTGTAAAAACTGTAGCGAGGAAGGCATATAATACAGTAAAGAGCGTTTGCTCAAAAGTTAAGAACTTTGTTTGTAATCTTTTGTCGTGGTAGAAAACGTAAATTGCAAGAACAAGTTGCACATTTTCCTAATCAAGCAGAATAAATTTCATCCAATTTAGCCTCAAACAACTCATCAGGGGTTTTATATCCCAGAATCTTACGTAGAAGGTTATTACACCAGTCTTCTATTCGCTCTATTGCATCTATGCTATAGTCACTAATTCGCTCTCCCTTGGCTATAAAACGTCTCACCAGCCGGTTATGCCTTTCGTTGCTGCCTTTCTCCCATGAAGAGTACGGATGAGCGTAATATACTAGAGTTTTACTGCCTTTTTCAAGATTGCTCAACTCTGTAAATTCAGATCCGTTATCAGTAGTTATGCTCTTGAATACATCACTGAACTTGGAACCGAAGTATTTCCTAACCTTCTCAAATCCATCCATTACCGCAGCTGCTGTCTTGCCAGCTATTTTGACAAGTATGTACTTGCGGGTCTGGCGTTCAAGTAGGGTTAACAACGCTTCATCGTTATTGGTCTTTTGACCAATAACAAGGTCAGCTTCCTAATGTCCGAACTCTAGTTTGTCGTCAATAGCCGGCCTTTCTTCAATCGACCTTCCAAGTAACTTCTTGTTTTCTCGCACTCTTTTGAGCTTAGGTCTACGAGATACTTTCGCTGGAAGATGGTGATTGCGGTGCGGATACGCATCAAGCCTTTGTCTATGTAATTATAAATGGTCTTAGAGCAGAGCATCTGCTCTCTTGGGAAATAACCTTTTTCCATAGCCTCACCTACGCAGGCATCAATCGAAATACCAAGCTCAAAGAAGCTGTTCTCAACATGGGCAATAAATTCCAGCTTGTTGATATATTCGCAACGACGGCAGGAATTGGCTCTATTTTCCTCATAGGCTTTTCGACCAGCTTCTGCTTTGTAACGGGCAACTTTACCGTTATATAAGTATACGGTACCGCGTTTGATTTCATTGCGGATAGTATTGGGAGAACAGCATAACTCAGCAGCTATTTTGTTAGGAGAGTGCTTGTCGTTGAGCCTGGTTTGAATAATTACCCTTTCTTTGAAAGATAAGTGTTTACCCTTTTGACGTTGTGTGGTAGAATTAAGTTGATCTATAGTGATTCTCCTTTTTAGGTTTGGTGTGGTAACTTAATTCTAACACAAGGAAGAACGCTATGGATTTTTTTATTCTCTTTTTACTCACTTAGGTGTGCAACTTCATTATACAATCTACCATATTAACTGTAATCAGGAGGTTTAAGATGCTCTATTTCCGATTTAACACTGATAATTTCATAGCACCAAAGCAGATTCAATTTATTACACCTTATAAGGATGGGCAACCAATTTCAGAGACCTATACTGAGGAAGTTTCACTTAGCTTGGACGAAATAGAAACTTATTTTTTTGAGAAACTTCGTACAGAGCTTGGATTGAATGAGATTGGAATCGTTCATGCTATGTATGATGTTCTGGATATACCAAGTGACTCATTCAGCGTAAACGATGAGGCTGTAGGAAATTGTGACGGAGTATTGAAATATGTTTTTTCAGAATATACAAAATTACCTATCAAAGAGTTGAATGATAAGTCATTACAAGATTTAGGTATAGCAATAGAATTTTGTAAAAGGATTGAAAACGATAAAAATGAGCTACTGCTCAGTCATTATGTGCAACAAAATGGATTATCCTATATCACAGAAGATGTTTTATGGAAAAACATGACTGATGAAGAAAAAGCAAGGAAATTTTCTGCATATTTTGAGAAGATTTCATCAGCAGGAAAAGAGTTAATTATTGTAGATCCTTATTTGTTTAAGGATGAAAGCGATGATTATTGTAATCTGTTGACCTTGGTAATCAACAATTCGAAAGCGCAGTCAGTTATTATCATAACCGAACAAAAAAATTATAGGCAATCGAGTTATGATAAAATTACTAATAATTTGAATACAACAGTAACAATCAAATATAATAATGATTTCCATGATAGATTTTGGATTTCTGATCGAAAAAAAGGTTTTTACACAGGGACATCGTTCAATGGTGTTGGAAAAAGAATTGCTTTAATCAATTTGTTATCTCCAGATGACGTTACAGAGATTATAACAGAACTGACCAAACAAACTATAATATCATGAATTTATACATAGCAGTCATGCACTACGGTGTGTGGCTGCTTTTCTTTTTTGCTCAATTTCCGCTCAATCGTAAGCGTCAAATATAATGACGACTTGTTGTTTTAATTCACACATGTCATAATCAAACTATCACTAAAGACTACCATAGACTCTATTAGAATCCAGTAGACTATAATAGACTCTACCGTAGTCTTTGTACTCAAGGAGGATGTTTGATGTGACTAAAGAACTTATAAGCCTCAACAAAGAAGCTACTATACAGCTCTGGACGGAGCGGGTTAGCGCATGCCGAGCTAGTAATCTTACAGTAAAGCAATGGTGTCAACAAAACAATATTCCCTGCTCTAGCTATTACCACTGGCAAAAGAAACTTTTTGATACTGCTGTCGCAAGCAGTCAGGTGCCTGCTCCTCAATTTGCAGAAGTACCCGTTAGTGCAACAAGTTTTATATCTCAAAGTTCTGCTCCCGATGTCATTGCAAGTTTAGAAATTGATGGAATAACAATCCGACTTTATTCCAACGCTAATGCCAATGTAATTGCAGCTATTTGCAAAGGGTTAAGGCAATGTTGACGGATATTAAAGCGGACAAGATATATCTAGCTGTTGGCTATACTGATCTGCGTAGAGGTATAGATGGTCTTGCCTGCATAGTTCAAGACCAGTTCCGTCTTGATCCGTTTACTAATACCCTGTTTCTGTTCTGTGGTCGCAGACGTGATCGCATTAAAGGCCTGCTTTGGGAGGATAACGGATTTATCCTGCTTTATAAACGGTTGGAGCGCGGTGCGTTTTGTTGGCCTCGCAACGGAGATGAGGCACGTATGCTAACAGTGCAGCAGTACCGATGGCTCATTGAAGGGCTCAGTACCGAACAACCCAAAGCGTTAAAGCTTGTAACAGGGATTACATCGGTATAATGTATAATTGACTCTAAGCCGTGTTCGCACGGCTTTTTTTTGTGTATAATGGTACTCATGAATATGAACGTAAACAACACCAACGATACAATTACATTATCTCGTGCTGAGTATGAAGCATTGCTTGTGCAACAAGCTGCCATGTTGCAACAGCAAGCTGCTGTAGAAAAGCAAAATGCTGAACTTCTTAAGGAAAAAGCTAAGTTGGAGCACCAGCTTGACTACTTCATGGAGCAGCTCTGTATCTCTGTACAACGCCAATACGGCAAATCCAGCGAAAAACTTGACAAAGCTTTGGACGACAAGCTGATCCGCCTGTTTGACGAGGCAGAAGCTATGAGTGGCAAATCCGAAATTTTTGAAGCTGCCGAAGAGGAGCCGGTAGTTACTGTTGAAAAGCACACTCGTAAAAAACGTTCTGCTGATCTTTTGAACAAGCTGCCTGAAAACGTACCTACGGAAATAGTAGAGCACAAGCTTTCTGATGAGGATCTTATCTGCAATATATGTGGTGAAAAAATGCAGGTTATTGGCAAGGAAATCCGTAAATCTCTTGTCATTATCCCTAGACAGGTTATTGTCCGCGAGGACGTTTACTATACCTATGCCTGCAGGAACTGCAGCAAAAACTCCGAGAGCACTCCTATTACTAAGGTCCCCAAAGAAAATACCGTTATCCCCGGTGGCTTTGCTTCACCGGAGGCTATTGCTCATTTTATTAATGAGAAATTCGTTATGGGCACATCTATTTACCGTATGGAACAAAACTTGCACAGAGATGGGATTATGCTTCCCAGACAGACAATGTCTAACTGGATGCTGGGCGCGACCGAGCTGTGGCTAAAGCCGATTTATGAAGAGCTGCGCAGGCAGCTAATTCAGCATGATGTTCTGCATGCAGATGAAACCGTGCTGCAAGTACTCAGAGAGGAAAACCGCAAAGCTGAAGCACAAAGCTATATGTGGCTTTACCGCACTAGCAGCAATGCAGATCATGCAATTACACTCTATGAGTACGCTCTAGGCAGAGCCGGTAAATATCCTGAGGTCTTCTTAGAGGGATTTAAAGGATACCTTTTAACCGATGGTTATGAGCCGTACCACAAATTGAATAAAGACATTGTAAACGTTGGTTGTTGGGCTCATCTACGACGCAAGTTTATGGATGCGCAAAAGGCTATGCCCAAAGGAAAATCTGCAGCCAATACAGCAATAAATACGGCATTAGGATTTTGCACCAAAATATTCAAAGAAGATAAACGCATAAATGCGCTTGCCTTAGAAAAACGTTATGAAGAACGCCAGAAGCACTTAAAACCGCTTTTCGACGATTTTTACGCATGGGCAAAAACTGTAAATGCAGCTCCTAAAGGAGCGTTAGCTAAAGCCCTAACGTATCTTGAGAAGCAATGGCCTTATCTTACTAATGTTTTGCTAGATGCAAGATTGGAGCTTACCAACAACCTTGCCGAGCGAAGCATTAAACCATTTGTTATTGACCGCAAAAACTTCTTGTTTGCTGTGTCACCAAAAGGAGCACAAGGCAGTGCCATTATGTTTAGCATTGTAGAAACCGCAAAAGAGAATAAACTCAATCCTTACAATTATCTGTGCTATATCTTTAGAACAGCACCTAAGCTTGACCAAACAAAGCCTGATTGGATTAAACCATTACTTCCGGAAAACGCTCCTGACTGGTGTAAAGCTGGAGTACATTAATTGTAAGCCCGAACCGCCTATCCGGCGGTTCTATTTTTTTGCACGTCATTATATTTTACGCTTACTCTTTAACCAGGTTTACAAAACCATATTGACAACCATCATCAAAAGTGCTATAAATCTATATTCGATAGATGTTTTATGCACATGAGAGGATGAGTATATTATGAGAAAAAGTTTTGCCAATTCCTTTGCAGCCACAATGCTGGCTGCTAATATATCTTTTGCAGTCCCGGCGTTTGCCGATGACTTACAGACATACAATCTTGATACCATGGTTGTTACCGCGCAGCGCGAAAGCAAGCGTGATGTAGATACGCCTGCTTCCGTTACAACCGTATCACAGAAGCAGCTTGCTGAAACAGGCGCTTCTAATCTTTTTGATGCTTTGCGTCTGCAAAGTGGTGTAACTACCTATTCCTATGGCGGCAGCCAGTCCCTTGGCGGCATGAATGCCAAGGTTCTGATGCGCGGTGCGAATAAAGGCACTGTGGTGATGATTGACGGTATGCCTGCCAATATCAATGAAAGCTATTATCTGGACTCCATTCCTGTAGAATCTATTGCTCGCGTAGAAATTGTTAAGGGTGCTGCTTCTACACTTTACGGTTCCGAGGCTTCTACCGGTGTTATCAATATCATCACGAAAAAGAAAATGCCCAACACCTTGTCACTGACTAAGGGGGAATACGGCAGGGAAAAGGCAGCGCTGACATTAAATGCCAATAAGCTGAATTTTGCAGTGGCGCTGGAGCAGAGTGACCCGATGAAGGGATACAGCAGTAATTATAAGCAGATTAATGATTTAAACAAAAAGTCCTTTACCGCAAGCTATAAGTTTGATGATAATTGGAGTTTTTCACATCAGCACAATGACAGCAAGTATTCCTATGATCAGTATGACGAAACCTGGAGCAAGCTTACCGAGGATGCGAATTACCACTATATTGATGATTTTTCACGCTTGCAATATAAGGATGACAGCGTGAGTGCTAACTTGTTTTATAACCGCAGCAATCGCAGAAATCAGACCTATAGTGTTACAGAATCTAAATGGACGAAGCTTGATCATTTACGCTTTGATACTATAGGCCTTGATTTGCAAAAGCAGCTTACAGGTAATTTTGGTGATGTTATCGTTGGTACAACAATTTCCCGTGATTCCTATAAAAACGATATTACCGTAGCTAAAAAAATCAAACCCGGTACGAAGATTAACGAATTCAGAACAAATTATGCTGTGTTTGCGCAGCTGTCTAAGGATCTTGGCGCAGGCTATACTGCTACCGTAGGTGCCCGTGAAACTGTTGTAGAGGCCAATAAGCGTTACAATGCCTTTACACCGCAGTTTGCTTTGCTGAAGAAGCTGGATAACAACAGCAGCTTATATGCAAATGCGGCAAAGTCTTTCAAGATGCCTACCTTTACACAGATTTATGGCGGCGGTGGTGCTAACTTTACTGCCAATCCATTTCTGGAGCCTGAAGAAGGCTGGACCTATGAGTTTGGTTATAAAAAGAGTTCCAAGACCAGTATGTTCAAGACGGCGCTGTATTATATGGATTTAGACACAATTGAATATGACGGTGATGGAAGTATAGAAGATCCATACGTAACACGTAATATGTCTTTTAAAAACAAAGGCCTGGAACTGACCTATGAAAAGGATTTTGGCAGTAAATACAGCTATTCTCTGGGCGCTAATTTCTGCAATCCTATGGGCAAAAATAAAAAAGGCGTATGGGAGCGTAAATTTGCACGCGAGCAATACAATGCAAGTGTTAAATACCATGATGCTAAGTTCAATGCTGCGCTGACAGGCATGTTTACTACGGACAGAGCCAGTGGCTGGGGGGATTTGCTGCCGGTAAACTTTATCGCCGGCTATAAGTTCGATAAAAACAGCACGGTAGAGCTTGGCGTGGAGAATATTTTCGACCGCGATGATATCGTAAGCAATCCTGGCGCTACTACCAAGTATTACTGCCTGCCGCGCATGGTGCATGTGACTTACACTTATACGTTCTAAAAATAAATAGGCTGCTATGCTTCTAGGGCATTCTATTTGCAAAGCTTTTTATCTGACCATATTAAATATCCATAAATTGAGCTTATTCAGATGCCAGTCGATAGGTTATAATGATTACATTATTAAAGTGAAGGAGTGTGTCTTATGACCTTGATGAATAAAGCATTGACTATTGCCGGCAGCGATACAAGCGGCGGCGCCGGTATGGAAGCGGATATTAAAACTATGGAGGAGCTGGGCGTTTATGGCATGCCAGCATTGACCTGCATTGTAACAATGCATCCTACTACCTGGGAGCACAGCGTATTCCCGTTGCCCTTGGATTTGGTAGAAAAGCAGCTGGTGACAGCGATTGAAGGCGTTGGCATCAATGCGATGAAAACCGGTATGCTGGGAAGTGCTGAGCTGGTAGAACTAGTTGCAGCTACGATTGATAAGTACAATTTGCAGAACGTTGTTATTGATCCGGTTATGGTCTGCAAGGGCTGCGATTTGATTTTGGTGCCGGATGCGGCTGAAGCTATCAAAAAGCTGCTGATGCCGCGCTGCGATGTTATTACACCTAATACCGTGGAGGCTGCTTATCTTGCTGATATGCCGGAGGTTACTACCGTAGAACAGATTAAGGAAGCAGCAGAGAAGATTGTTGCTGCCGGTGCGAAGAGCGTTGTTATCAAGGGCGGCGAGCGCCTGAGCGATAATTCCGCTATTGATATTTTCTACGATGGCAAGGAATTCGTGGAAATGGCTGTGCCGAAGATTTATCCTTCCTACAACCATGGCGCTGGCTGCACCTTCTCAGCAGCAATTACCGCAGGTCTGGCAGACGGCCTGAGCATGAAGGAAGCTGTGCTGCAGGCAAAGAAATTTGTCACTGCTGCGCTCAAGCATGGCTTTGCTATCAATAACATTGTCGGCTGTACCAATCATACCGCGTATAGAAAATATAGCGAATAAAAGAAATAAAACCGTCATTTCCTCAGATTATTGTGATATGTACCCAGTTTTCTGGACACCGCTAAAAATTTGAATAATTATATTTA
>ERZ791912.119-NODE-119-length-55779-cov-23.887409_pt1 | contig 55779 bp, 35 predicted proteins | sample MGYA00510141_ERZ791912 | MGnify/ENA primary metagenome ERZ791912 (study PRJEB30046, sample SAMN00792082) | human gut metagenome | study: EMG produced TPA metagenomics assembly of the A metagenome-wide association study of gut microbiota in type 2... | reverse complement strand
GAGGCCTGGGGCGAAGCACTGTAGCTCACTTTGCTCGCAAAGTGAGGGGGCGAATATTGCGGCGGCCAAGCACGAGCTAAAAATCCAACGAAGATATGCTCCAGAGCGCTGGCTATATTCGCTACGTGTTCGTGGCCCTCACTTTGCAAGCAAAGTGAGCTACAATGCTGGCGCCGCAACAGACGATTATGCGGGCCAGCGCAAATCTCCGCTGCGAGGGCGCTGGTGCATCTTTACCGACCTTGATTTTCTTGGATTTTGAACACCCTACCTTTCAGGGGCAGCGGCGCAACTGCCATGTTATTTGGCTCAAAACCGCGCAGATATTTTTCATGGATTTTGAACACCCTATCAAACTGGTTTTTCCCTACTTATATACTAACACAGCGAACTCCCGCGGGGTGTGCCGCAGGAGTTCGCTGTGTTGTGTGAAAGAGAGAGGGCCTCTCTATGGTTGTCTGTTCGTTAGGAGCCACGTGTCATCTTCCCCGCCTGCGCTTCTCGTTGTGTGGCGGACGTTGTTGCCGGCCTTCGCGCTGAGGGCGCTCATGTTGCCTACGTTCGCGCTGGAACGCATTTTCGCGTTGCGGCGGCCGCTGCGGTGTGCGCTCGTTTTGCGGTCGGAATCCCACGTTGGCGCCAAAGAGACGCTGGATGAGGTCTGGGCGGTTGAGGCGTCGCAATTCTGTCATGATGCGGGCGCGTTCCTCCGGTTTATACCAGAAAAAGAAGAGGCGCTGGCGTTGTTTCTCCTCAGGCGTTTTGGCAGAGAAGACTGGTTCGAGCGTGTAGGGGTGGAAACCGCTGTACCACGTCTCCGTCGACACCGTCATCGGCGTCGGCGTGAAGTCTTGCACCTGTTCCAGGCGGAAGTCGAGGTCCTTGGTCTCCGCTGCCAGTTCGGCCATGTCTTCCTCCGTGCAGCCCGGGTGGGAGGAGATGAAATAGGGGATGATTTGCTGGTTGAGACCCGCTTGACGGTTGATGCGGTCGAAGATGGCCTTAAACTCGTGGAAGAGTTTGAAGGAGGGTTTGCGCATGAGGTGCAGCACGCGGTCGGAAGTATGTTCCGGTGCCACCTTCAGTCGGCCCGACACGTGGCGCAGGATGAGTTCGCGCGTATAGTCGTTGGCCGCCTTGCGCAGCGCCTCGTCCTTATAGGAATGCAAGAGGAGGTCGTAGCGCACGCCGCTGCCGATGAAGCTTTTCTTGATGCCGGGGAGGGCATCAACGGCGCGGTAGATGTCGAGAATCGGACGGTGGTCGGCATTGAGGTTGGGGCACACCGCTGGCGCGATGCACGACGGACGTTTGCAGCGGGCGCAGAGCGTTTGGTCTTTCCCGTGCATCATATACATGTTGGCCGACGGTCCGCCGAGGTCAGAGAGGTAGCCCTTGAAATCGGGCATGGCAATGATTTGCTTCACCTCGCGCAAGATGCTCTCTTTCGAGCGGCTCATGATGAATTTGCCCTGATGGGCAGAGATGGTGCAGAAGGCGCAGCCGCCGAAGCAGCCGCGATGGATGTTGACCGAGAATTTAATCATCTCGTAGGCCGGGATGCGTTTCCCCTTGTATTTGGGGTGTGGCAGTCGCGTGTAGGGAAAATCAAACGAGCGGTCGATCTGCGCCGTTGTCATTGGTGGGAAAGGCGGGTTGACCACCGTCCAACGGTCGGCCACGCGTTGCAGGAGGCGCTGCGGATGCAGTTTGTTGCTCTCTTCTTCGATGTGGCGGAAGTTGGAAGCATATTTCTTCTTGTCGGCCAGGCATTCCTCGTGGGAGAAGAGCGTGATGTCGTCGTCGCGGAAGCCGCCTGGGATGTCGGCCTCCGTTTCCAGCGTCACGGTCTGTTTCACCGGGAAGCGGCGCACAATTTGGCGGAAGGCGTCGGCCGTGCAGTGGGCCTCTTCGCGACCGTGCAGGAGTTTGTCTTCAAGCAGATGGCAGAGCTCCGCCGTTGGAAGTTCGCCCATGCCATAGACAATCATGTCGGCCCCGCTGTCGCAGAGCACACATTTGCGAAGGCGCTCCTGCCAGTAGTCGTAGTGCGTGACGCGGCGCAGCGATGCCTCGATTCCGCCGAGCACCACTGGCACGTCGGGATAGAGCTGCTTGAGGATCTGCGTGTAGACCACTGTCGGGTATTCTGGCCGCATGTCGTGTCGGCCGTCGGGACTGTAGGCATCTTCCGAACGTAGCCGTCGCGCGGCGGTGTATTTGTTCACCATCGAATCCATACATCCCGGTGCCACAGAAAAGAAGAGGCGCGGCCGCCCCAGCTTCTTGAAGTCGCGGAAGTCGCCATGCCAGTCGGGTTGCGGGACGATGCAAACGCGGAAGCCCTCGTCTTCGAGTAGGCGGCCGATGACGGCGGCGCCGAAAGAGGGGTGGTCAACGTAGGCGTCGGCTGAGAAGAGAATGACGTCGGCTTGTTCCCAGCCTCGCAGGTCCATTTCTTTGCGGGTGGTTGGCAACCAGTCGGAGAGCTTGTGTTGTTCGGTTGAATTAGCCAAGGGAGAATTTGTTTTATGGTTTGGGGAAGGGCGGGGCGTTTGATGATTGCGGCTGTCGTGCTTATTCCTCCGTCGTGTTTCCTTCCTCTGTTGTGTTTTCCGTTTCCGGATGCGTTTCACACCATTGTTTGTAGCAAGCCATCAGGTTTTTGAGTCCGTAGGCTTTCATCTTGTCGTGGTAGATGACATCGATGCAGAGGTCGAGCAGGTCTTTGCAGTTGTCTGACGCGTTGGCGATGAGTGCCCGCACCGTGAGTTTGAGTTTGTCGAGCACGGGTTCGGTGACATATCCAGTGGAGTCGACCAGTCCGTGGAAGAGGTTGTATTTTCTGATGGTTTGGAGGTTCTCGTCGGTGATGTCAAGGTGGCGCGTGCCGCTCTCGTTAAGTTGGATGTCGTACATGGTTGGATGTTGTGTTAGGTTTTCATACTGAAGCAGGTGCTCAGAATTAGTTGTCTTGAACTGCTTTTTCCAGTATTGATATTGGAAAATGCCTTTGAATACCTGCTAACGGGGCGCATGCCCTTTGCAAAGCTACAAAAAAGCAGTGAGTTATGGGGGGATTCCGAGGGATTTTTTAGAGGATGTGGCGTTTGCCTTTTTCTTCTCAGGACTATTGTGATGCCGCTGACCGTGCATCGCGACGTTGATTGTGGGCGTGTGCCAGGGGACGAAAAAAGCGAAGGCCACTACAATTGTAGGAGGGTCTTCGCTTAGGAGATACTTGTTGCTGCGACTGTTTTTGCCGTTGGCGATCCGTCAGTTCTTCCAGATGCCATAAAGCCGGCGGCGTATGACAAAGACGTTGAAGGCCGAGACGAGGAAGAGGTAGGCCAGCGCGAGAAAGAGCGTCGGGAGGACGGAGGAACCGCCGAGGCCGATTTCTTCCAGTTGCCCTTTCCATAGTTGGCGGCAACAGAGGGTGGCGGCAGTGGCGATGAGCGTGATGGCGGTGTTGGCGCCGATGACGATGACCTCATAATAGCGGCTGATTTCGAGGGGCGGGAAGCCCATGAACATCAGTTTGCGGATGGTGTCTTTGCTCTTCTGCAGCAGGAGGAAGATGGAGAGCGTGAGGATGAAGAGTGCGAGCATGCTGATGACCACACCATTGGTGGCCACAACGCTTGACACGACGCGCAGGAAGGCAGAGATGTTTCCTGTGCTTCCTTTGTCGCCCGCCATTTCCAGGTCGTGTTCTTTCAGATAGCGCTCCATGTCGGCAGCCGCGAGGCGGTCGATCTTCACGATGAGGCGCGAAGGCTCCTGAGGAGGCCCAGAGTAGTAGCGCTTGTTGGCCCAGTCCATGAAGCTCTGTGGCACGGCGATGGTGTTCAGGCGTGAAGAGAAGCCGACGACGGCGGCGGAGTAAGTTTCGGTGACGTTGCCTTCGCCCGTCAGCTGCAACGTGATGGGCACGGCGCCCACCATCTTGTCGCTCACTTGCGGGAGGCCCTGCGGGATGGCAAAGCCGAAGTTGTAGAGCGTCAGATAGTCGCGGCTCATGATGATGGGCACGAACTTCTCCTCTGGTTTGAAATACCAGCTGGAGGGCAACACGTCGAAAAATTCGTCGGGCACCGACTCAAAGAAGAGGTAGGTCGACAAGCCGCGCCCGCCCATGTCGACAGAACCGTTGACGGCAAACTGCGAGACGCTGAATTTCCCCACCTTCTGCACCCATTTCTGCTGCTCGAGGTTGGAAATGTCGTCAGACGTGAACCTCACGGGGGTGAAGCCGATGCCGTCCACCTTCTTCGAGAGCACGATGTAATCCTCGGAGAAAAAGGCGTCGCTGTCGCTGTTGCTGTGCTGGCTGTCGGCATAGAAGAGTGTGCCGATCAGGATGACCGACAGACCGACAACGTTGGCCAGAGCGTAGCCCAAGAGTTGTCCTTTTGAGATGTTCCTTTTCAGGAGACACCATATCTCCTTTCTGAATGGTTCTTTCATAGAAAAACGGAATGTGATGGAGGTGCTCGTGCTCTGCGCGGGCGCGGAACGTTGGGCGGAGGCTGGGATGCCAGTTACAAAGCGACAAATTCGGCGTTGCTGAGCAGCAGGTGGTTGCCAACGGAAGTGGCGATGATGCCTGCGCCCTGCCGCTGCGCTTCTTCCGAAACCATCTGAGCAACGATTTGGTTGTTGCGCGCGTCAAGGTGGCTGACGGGCTCGTCGAGGAAGATGAAGTCGAAAGGCTGGCAGAGGGCCCTGACGAGCGCCACGCGTTGCATCTGTCCGATGCTCAGTTGGCAGGCCAGCACATCGTATTTCTCCGCGATGCCCACGCGCTCCAGGCAGTCCATGATTTCCTGCCGCGTTTTGTGGTGCGTGCGGTTGTTCTTCAGGTCGATGTTTTGCCCGACGGTCAGTTCCGGGAAAAGCGCCATGTCTTGCGGCAGCAGGGAAATGTTTTTCGTTCGAATCTCACACCACTGTTCAACGCTGAGTGCGCGGGTGTCCTGACCATTGAAGAGAATCTGCCCCTTATAGTCCTGGCGCGTTCCGAAGATGAAACTCAGGAGAGAGGATTTCCCGCTTCCCGACTCCGCTTGGATGCAGAGGCGGCAGCCACGCTGGAATATAAAAGACGGCTCTTCCCAAATCTGGGAAGAGCTTATCTTTTCTGTCCGCTCCATCCCCGAGAACACCAGGGGGAGGAGGTTGCTGATGGTGATTGTTTCTAACATGAAAATGAGGTTCTGCTGTGGTAGGTGGTCTGGAATGCTTGGCGTTCCATTATATATATGGCGTTCCAGTCTATATATAATGATTTTGACCACCTACTTGCCATTACCTGCCTGCTTAGTAGGCAGCGTCGTAATCGTAGTCCTCTGTGGCGCATGAATCGACTTCTACCATGTCGTCATCATAGGCTAATGTGTCGGTGTCATCGTAATAGTTGTTTACGTAAGGATTGGGGTTCATGCTTTCAAGTTTGTCCTCGATTTTTCCGCTCTGCTCAACGATTTTGAAAATCATCTTGGCCACCTTGGAGATGATGCCGGCATCGGTGTCGCCATCAACTTCAAGCGTCATGACAGCCTCTGAAGTATTGGGCTTGCAACCGATGAGGAACTTGATGTTGTTATTGAGATTCAGGTCGCGCATGAGCTGGTTGTCTGGCGACAGTCCTGCGCAGAAAACGCTCAGGTATTCGTCGAGGTTGGAGCTCTTCACCAAAGGATTGTCGTTGCTCTCCTTGATTGGATGGTTGGCAATGACGATGAAGTTGCCCACGTTTTTCACGTAGAAGGCACCTGGTTTGCCGGTGAAGTTCTGAAGTTCGATGGTAAAGCCAGCAGCGTTGTCGGAGAACGGCACGCGAACCTTTTCCAGGAGACCCTTCATGTCGTCGATGAGGCGCTTGGCCTTGCCCTCCTTGGTTTCGATCACCATTGTGGTCGAGAAGGCCGACATCATGTCGTCTGTCTGATAAACGATGTTGCCGATGGATTTCAAACCATTGTTTATGCCGAAGCCCATAGCAACTGTGCCGTCAATCTTCTCCAAGTAAGCTGTCACGGCGCTCAACTGGGCGCCGTCGCCACGGGAGAGGCCTGAGCTTTGGGCGATGAGGTCGGTGTATTTGTCCCAGTTGACTTTCTTGGCGCTCATGGCGAAAACCATAAACTCGTCTTTGCCGAGCAGAGCTAAGGCGTCTTTGCTGACATTGGCCGAGAGGTCAAGATAATCCTTAAACTTGTCGCAGTCGAATTTCTCGCCCTTCTCGTCAAACAGTTGGACTTTGACGGTGGCTTTGTCCTTTTCCAGTTCGCCGCGCATGCAGACGTAGCCGCTGTAGAGGTCAGCGAGGTCGGAGGGCACACCATTGTTGCGCAGTTCACGTCTCAGTTCCTGCGGCAGGGCAAAAGCAATGCCGCCGGCGTTGCCGTCGAGGATGTAGTCGCCGAAGTTCGTGTCGGCAAAGTTGTTTTTCGCTGCGTCTTCAACGATGTTGGCAAGGTGGGAAGCCGGTTTGAAGTCAGAGCCGACCCAAACGCGCTCAATAAAGTAGGCATAATCGTCGTTGATGAGCAAGTAGCTGTAGTCGTCATACTCAGAACTGCTGCCCTCGTAGACCTTTTTCTTATAGAGCTTGGCATCTCCGTCGAAGTTCGTTTCTTTGTAGCCGTCCTTCTCGATGGAAGCGATGAACTGCGACTTGTCGGAAAGCGCAAACAGGACGATGGGGCGGGAGTCCTTGTAGTTGCCAAACACGGCACAGGCGTCCATGTCAATGCCTGATTTCTTTAGGAAATCGTTGGCCTTGTCGATGTCGTTGGCTTTTTGACGGGGAAGGGCGTCAAGCACGTAGGAAGGCAACTTGATTTTCGAGTCTTCGATGGACCCGCCTGCCGACTCTAAAATGGTTTTCACATTGCCCACACAGACAACTTCCGTGTTTTCGGGAATCTGCTCCAGCAAGGCTTTCATCTTGCCGTTGTCAGAGCAAGAAGTGGTCATGACCAGCGCCATGACGAGACAAATAAGTCCGCTTAAAATTCTTTTCATAATAAAGATACTCTTGCAACACTATGGTTAGGTAAATCAATGGTTTCTATGGACAGTTCCGCTGTTGGGAATAAACAGTGTTCACCCCATCCTGTTTCTGTATCGTTCAGTATAGGTATAGAGAGTATCTCCGTTTATACATTTATGTTATATATCTGTCCTGTGTTGTGCCACCCTTAAAGGCCCATTTGATTCAGTGTTGCAAAGATAATCCGATGAGCCTTTGATAATAACACACGGCAAAGTTATACTTTTTTTCAGTAATGCCGCATACTTTTTGAGGTTTTTATTATGAAATGCCAAGAGGATGTGGCAAAGGTTGCTGCGACGTGAAATTTTTTTAGAGCTTTATTGGGATTTTCGCCTTGCTGGAGAAAAATTGGTCGGTTGTTTGCCGTGAAGGAATCGGCAGAAAAGAGTATATTTGCGGAAAATCCCTATCGGTATGCATAAGACCTTCTCTTTCATCGTGTTGAACGCCTGCCTGGCGGCCGCCGCTTTGCTTTTTCTCGTCCCCTCCTGCCTCTGCGCCCAAGGGACGAGCACCGTTGACAGTCTCTTTCAGCGATTTAAGGCCGCTTCGGCTTTCGACTATAATTTCCCCCGCGAAAAAGTGTTCCTCCACCTCGACAACAATGCCTATCTCGAGGGCGAGACCCTTTGGTTTAAGGCCTACGTGGTGAGGGCGTCGAGCCTGAAGCCCAGGCCGTTGAGCCGTGTACTCTATGTGGAACTCCTCTCCGATGCGGGGGCACTGATGCAACGCAAACTCCTGCGCCTCGACTCCCTGGGGCAGGCCAATGGCGAGTTTGACCTCGAACTTCCCGTTCGCAGCGGCTATTATGAAGTGAGGGCCTACACGCGGGAGATGACCAACTGGGGCGCGGCGGCGTGTTTTTCGCGCGTGGTGCCAGTGTTCAGAAAGGGGAAAGACGGAAAGCTCGACAACGTGCCGCTTACGGAAATGCCGCGCAAGACGTCTCGCGCCTTTCCGCGTCCTAACGGTGTGCTCGACAGCGTGAAGACCATCGTGGAGTTTTATCCCGAAGGGGGCAATCGCGCGGAGGGCGTGGCGCAGCGCGTGGCTTTCCGGCTGACGAACGGGCGCGGGTTTCCTTCCCCTGGTATTCTGCACATCAAAAACGGGGCGGGGGAGGAAATCACTACGGCGCGGGCCGAACATGAGGGCTTTGGCACGTTCTTCCTGCCAAAGAGCGCAGGCAACGGGCTTTATGCCGTCGTGGACAACGACCGGAAACGCTACGAACTGCCCGATGCAATGCCTGGACTGCCTTATGCGATGACCGTCAATAAGCACCTTGACGGTGGGGCTGATATCATCATCGGCGCCAGCGAAGCGGCGGACGCCAGGAGGCTGCTCGGTCTGGCTGTGTTCTGTCGTGAAACGCCCACCTATTTCGACACGCTGAGCATCGCGGCGGGCGAGACTTTGGAGATGGCACTCTCCGACAGGGCTTTCCATCTGGGAGTGAACCGCATCGAACTTTTCGACGCAACGGGGGAGGGCGTTGCTTCGCGCCTCGTGTGGCACGGAACGATGTCGCAGGAGATTTCAACGGCGGTGCGGCAAAACGAAAAGGTGTATGCACCCTTCTCGCCTGTGGCCTTGGAGTTTAGTCTGAAAGACCGTCAGGGGAAGCCCGTGAGCACTACGTTCTCGTTGGCCGTGCGCGACGACAGCGGCGAATTGGTGGAGGGAGAGCATGCCGGCGTGCAGACCGATTTGCTGCTCTCTTCGGAACTGAAGGGATATGTTCATCGCCCTGGATATTACTTTGAAAAGGTCGACGAGGAGCATCTTGCGAATCTCGACCTTCTGATGATGGTGCAGGGATGGACGGCCAACAGTTTTTCCACCCTCTCCGGTCGCAACGCCTTCCAGGCCAAGGAACCCATCGAAGAGAAACTCACGCTCAACGGTACGGTGTTTCGCGAGAACAACAAGCGCCAGCCACTTCCCAATATGAAACTGAGCATCAAGATGTATAGCAAAGAGGGCGCGGCGCTGTCGGGAGAATGCGTCACCGACAGTGTGGGGCATTTCGCCTTTGTCTCTAACGAAGACTACGTGGGCAACTGGATTGCGCAGTTCACCACGCGTAACGAAAACGACAAGCGGCGATGGAGCCGTATTGCCATCGAACGCTGGTTTGAGCCGGAACCGCGGCCGCTTACGGGCGTGGAATTGTTTAAGGCACCGCCGAAACCTTGGACAGACTTGAAGGCGGGAACGGAGATGCCGGCCGTGAAGACCTTCGTTTGGAAAGACACCATCCCCCGTTTCGTCGGTAACAAATTGGGCGAGGCGGTGGTTGTCAGATACAACAAATATAAAGGCCTTACTGGCGGCCGATACACCTATAATGGCGGCGAGGCTTTCGGGCAGCGGCATGCCATCGCGCAATACAACGTGCTTATGGAGGCCGAGCGGGAGAAAGACGATGGTGGGGCCACGGGATATTTCTACGAGTTTCTGCCGAAAATCGACCCGAAGGTGAGATACGGCACCGACTATCCCTCTGCGGAGGCCGCGAACACCAGTGTCGGCATCACGAAGGAAGTGAGCCAAGACATAGGAAGCCTGAACGGCATTGAGGATTCGTTGCCCATTACCCTGTTTTACAAAAACCGTAAACCTCAGATATTCCTCAACAACGACGACCACATGAATGTTTCCCTCGTTGACCTTATGACCGACGAGGTCCAGTCGGTGTCCATCCTCAAGAACGGCAGCAACGGCACTTCCCTCGATCCCATGAAGATGAACGGCAAACTTTGGGCCATGTTCATCTATGAAGTGCCCGACTATTTCCGTTTTCTGGAAAAGCGCGGCATCAACAAACGGCGTGTCACGGGCTACAGTCAGCCAAAGCGTTTCTTCTCGCCAAGTTATCATGGTCTCGACACGCCGACGGACGAAGATGTCAGACGCACGCTCTATTGGAACCCCAACGTGAAGAGCGACGCGCAGGGCAAGGCCTCAGCCGTTTTTTTCAGCAACAGCCGCAAGAAACAATATCTGCGCATCTCCGTCAGGGGCATCACGGCCGACGGCCGCTTTGTGGATTTCGAACAATAGGGCCGTGAAAGCCGCGTAAGGTTCTGCACGACAAAACAATGGCGGATGTCCAAGACTTTCATCTTGAACATCCGCCTTTGCCGTATGTGGCAATCTGATAACCGTATGGATTATCCTTGTAATAGTATAGGCTATCCTTGATACAGTAAGGATAACCCTTGTAATCCCTCCTGTTGGAAAATCTCCGAGAACATGTTCTCCCTATACCTTACAGCTGTCCGCTTTCAACGAGGCGCACCACGCGCTCTGTATAGCGGTCGTCGCCTTCAGGGTCGTAGCGTTTCGTTAGGCTGTTGCCGAAGCAGAAAGCCATAGCCTGATAAATGTTGGCCTTGAAAGAACCGATGAAAGCCTGGGCGATATTATAGCCCGTTTGCCCACATTCGCGGTCGATGAGCTTGACGAGTAGGCGGCCTTGCGAGCGTGAGAGACGCTTCAGCGTGGGGGCATATTGCTTCTTCAGTCCGTCTTCAACGAGCTTGATGTGTTCCGCCTTTTCCTTCTTTGTTGGTAGCGTTTGCAGATAGTCGTAAGTCTCAATCACGGTATATTTTGCCAGTTTCGCCAGCGGCAGCAGTCGCTTCACGTTGGCAACCAATCGGTTATAGCGGTCGCGCTCCTTGTCGTTCTTAAATGTCATGGGGGGATACTTATAGAAAGTGGGGAAGATGATGGCGGGGATGCTGTCGCCGTGGAAGAAGACGCGACTATTCATGACCTTAATCTCCATATTCGTAGCGGGCGGCATCTCGTCGTCTGGCACGTTGTCAATGTCGGGAATGACCTGTGCAGAGGCCATCTCCGACCCCAATGACAGGAAGAGAATGAATATTATATATTTGAAGTACTGCATTTGCCCGCAAAATTAACAAGAATCTCTTGAGATGCGCGTTATAAATCCTTAATTGACTGCGAAAATCGCCAAAAAATAACTTACTTTGTAGTAATTATAACGATATTTCGACTCTGCCAGTGCATCGCAGCAGGATGCGGCTCAAAAATAGGGGCGGGCAGGGGCGGCAGACGTATCGCGAAACTTAAATTGAACAGTCATGGGTCGCAACAAGAAAGAACAGAAAAGCGGCGGACGCTTAACCAAGAAGCAGATCATAAAAAGACTTCTTGACCTCTTTGCCTCTGAGCCAGAGAGGGAATTTAGTGTGAAGGAAATCTTCGACTTTATACATGCCGCAAACCATCCGGCAAAAATGCTGACGATGGATGCGCTCTCAGAATTGGTGCTCGACGATTACCTCACGTCGGACAATAAAGGAAACTACCGAAATGCCGTGCGCTCCAACGTGATGGAGGGTACTTTCCAGCGCAAGCGCAATGGGCGAAACTCCTTCCTGCCCGACGATGGCGGAAAGTGCATCCTGGTTTGTGAGCGCAATTCGCTCCATGCCCTCGATGGAGACCGCGTGAAGGTCACGATGCTGGCACGCCGGCCGGGACACACGCGCGAGGCCGAGGTGACGGAAATCTTGCAACGTGCCAAAGACACCTTCGTTGGGCAGTTGCAGGTGGAGAAGGGATTTGGCTTCCTCATCACGGAGAGCCGTTCCCTTGCCAACGATATTTTCATTCCGAAAGATAAGCTCAAGGGCGGAAAGACCGGTGACAAGGCCGTCGTGAAGATAACGGAATGGCCCGACGGTGCGAAGAGCCCCATCGGAAAAGTGGTAGACATCCTTGGAAAGCAGGGAGAAAATACGGCCGAAATGCACGCCATCTTGGCTGAATATGGTTTGCCTTACACCTATCCTGCCAATGTGGAGAAGGCCGCAGAGCGGCTCTCGTCCGACATCACGCCCGAAGAGATTGCCCGACGCGAGGACTTCCGCGAGGTCACCACGTTCACCATCGACCCGCACGATGCCAAGGACTTCGACGACGCGCTTTCCATCCGCCGTCTCGACGATGGCAATTGGGAGGTGGGCGTACACATCGCCGATGTCAGTCACTACGTTCATGAGGGCGACATCATCGACCGCGAGGCCGAGAAGCGTGCCACGAGCGTTTATCTCGTTGACCGCACCATCCCGATGCTTCCGGAGCGCCTCTGCAATTTCATCTGCTCGTTGCGCCCCGATGAGGAAAAGCTGGCCTATTCAACCATCTTTGTGCTCAACGAAAAGGCAGAAATCGTGCGCTGGCATCTGACTCACACCGTGATTCGTTCCAACAGACGCTTCACCTATGAGGAGGTGCAAAATATCTTAGAAAGAAACAACGAGGCCTCGAAAGAAGATTTGGCTCTGCCAGGCGAACATCCAGAACCGCTGCCTGAGGGAGCGCCGCTGGAGGGCGAGTATGCAGAAGAGCTGATCAAACTCAACCAACTGGCCAAGAAGCTGCGTGCCGCCCGCTTCAAAAATGGCGCCATCGGTTTCGAACGCTCGGAAGTGCGCTTCGAGGTGGACGAGAAGGGACACCCCATTTCCACTTACGTGAAGGTGGCAAAGGATGCCAACAAGCTCGTGGAGGAATTTATGCTCCTGGCCAACCGCAGTGTGGCCGAAATGATTGGCAAGCAGCCCAAGGGCAAGAAGCCCAAAGTGCTTCCCTATCGAATCCACGACGTTCCCGACCCTGAGAAGCTCGAAAAACTGCGTGCTTTCATTGCCAAGTTTGGCTATAAAGTGCGCACGGAAGGCTCGAAGACCGACATCTCGAAGAGCATCAACCATCTGCTCGAAGACGTGAAGGGCAAGAAAGAAGAAAACGCTGTGGAAATCGTGGCGCTGAGAGCCATGATGAAAGCCAGATATAGCGTTCACAACATCGGCCACTACGGTTTGATGTTCCAATACTACACCCACTTCACCTCGCCCATCCGCCGTTATCCCGACACGATGGTCCACCGCCTCCTCACGCGTTATGCCGAAGGCGGACGCTCTGTGAGCGCCACGAAATATGAAGACCTCTGCGAGCATGCCTCCAACATGGAACAGTTGGCAGCAACGGCCGAACGCGCCAGCATCAAATACAAACAAGTGGAATTCATGGGCGACCGCGTCGGGCAGGAGTTCGATGGCAGCATCTCTGGCGTCACGGAGTTTGGCCTCTATGTGGAACTGACGGAAACCCTCTGCGAAGGCATGATTCCGCTCCGCTCCCTGCTCGACGACTATTATGAATTCGACGAGCGCAACTATTGTCTCGTGGGCCGCCGTTACCACAAATGTTATGCCTTGGGCGACAAGGTGCGCGTCAAAGTCGACCGTGCCAACCTCGAACGCCGCCAGCTCGACTTCGCTCTGGTCTCTGACGAAAGCGAAACGATGGAGCAGCGGCAGCGTGCTGGGAAAAACAACCAAGACAAAACCGAGGAGGGCAAAGCCGACAAGAAAAAGGGCCGCGGAAAACGCGGAGGCCGCAGCAAACGACATGGCGGAAAATAAAAGCAAAGGAGCGTTCTGGCCTGAAAATGCTGGAGCGCCCGCTTGTTTGAACGCCCCTCTTTCAAGATAACAAAGAAAACCTAATAATTTAATTATGAAGAAACTGAAAACCATTCAGTCGTTATGTGTCTGGCTCATGGTTGTGGCGTTTTCAACGGCCACTGCCCTGGCGCAGTTCACCCGTGGTACGCTCTACCACATCATTCCCGCTGCGGATGCCGGCAAGACCGTGTGCTACAACGAGAAGAAGCGGGTGATCTGCTCGCGCCTCGACGACAGCAACGCCGCGCAACATTGGACCATCACACCGCTGGCGGGTGCATGGCGTCTCATCAATCCGTTCTCCAACCTCGCTCTGCGCACCGCCGGTTCGCAGGTGGCAACGGGTGAGAACAACGGTTCTGACGAAGCCCAGCTCTGGAAAACAGAGAGCGTTGGCAAAGACCTCGTCATTCTCGTTCCCGCTAATCGCCCAGAGGTAGCCGCCGCCATTGCCCGCGACGGCAGTGTGTCGCTCATCGCCAAGCAGAAGGCAAAGACCGACAAGTCCGCCCATTTCTATATCCGCGAAGCCGCCAAGGCGGGATTTGACGTGGCCCTGAGCTACCGCATCCGCTCTGTTGCCCATCCCGAACTCGTTTTGGGCAACGGCGACTCTGGCGAAAACAGTGCCGCCATCATCGGCGAGAAAGCCGATTCGCTCAATCGTGGCCAATATTGGAACATCCGCATGCTCGACCTCGATCGCCGCATCGTTACCAACGCCTTCTACGACCAAAACTTCGACGACGGCGGCACCAACGCCTCCATCAAGCACCTCTTGCAGTGGCCGGCAGAAGAAGGCGTATGGAACAATGCCCAATTTCGCTTCGAGCCAGTTGCTGGAGAGAAAGGCGTTTACCTCATCGTCTCCAACGGCGCCTCGAAGAATGGCATGATGTATGCCTTGAAAAATGGGAAGATGATGTCTGTGGCGCTCAATGCCAAAGACCGCGACGCCTGGTTCTCTTTTGAAACCATCGAGAAGCCGAACATCGCCGCGCCCGACTGGGAGAATGAAGCCGTTTTCGGCATCAACAAAGAGCAGACCATTGCCAACTATATGCCTTATGCTTCGGAAGCCGAAATGCTTGCCGACAAGGAATACTACGCCACCCCCTGGACCACGCCGCGCTCTTCGCGCTATCTCTCGCTCAACGGCACGTGGCGTTTCCACTTCGTGAGCGAACCCTCGAAGCGTCCGCTCGATTTCTTTAAGGAGGGCTTCGACACGTCTTCCTGGGACACAATTCCTGTGCCATCCAACTGGGAAATGCAGGGCTACGACCGCCCCATCTATTGCAACGTGGAATATCCGCACTCCAATACCCCACCTTACATCAAGGCCCGCCCGTATTACAACGACGGCGGAAAGAACTACGGCATCAACCCCGTCGGTTCCTATGTCCGCACCTTCGACCTTCCAGAAGGATGGAAGGAGCGCCGCACCTATCTGCACTTCGGCGGCATCTATTCTGCTGCCTACGTTTGGGTGAACGGAGAATTTGTGGGCTACACGCAGGGAGCCAACAACGATTCCGAATTTGAAATCACCAAGCAGCTCCGTGCCGGCCGCAACTCCATCGCCGTTCAGGTGTTCCGCTGGTCAGACGGTTCCTACCTCGAGTGTCAAGACATGTTCCGCATGAGCGGCATCCACCGCAATGTCTATCTCTACAACGTGCCCGAGACCGCCATTCGCGACCATTACATCACCTCGCAACTTTTCGACGGCTACCAAAACGCACGCCTCAACATCACCTACGACACCGACACGCGCTGCAGCCAGTCGGCTCCGAAGGCCGCAACGCGCTTCGTCACCATCAAACTCTTTGACCCGCAGGGACGCTTCCTCCAGGAATCGACCGACACCATCAACCTCGCCGAAATCAAGGCAAAGGGCGACTGGAAACAGACCACGACTGCCAAGATGTTCGAACTGAAGAACGTGAAACTCTGGACGGCCGAAACGCCGGAACTCTACACCGTGCGCTTCATCGAGAAGGACGAGAAAGGCAACGACATCATGGCCTTCTCCACGAAATATGGTTTCCGCGAGATTGCCATCAGAAATTCGAAGGTGTATATCAACGGCAAATCGGTGTTCTTCAAAGGTGTCAACACGCAAGACACCGACCCATTGCGCGGACGCTCCGTCACAACCGAAGACATGCTCAAGGACGTGCTCATGCTGAAGCAAAACAACTTCAACACCATCCGCACGTCACACTATCCGAAGAACGCCCGCATGTATGCCATGTTTGACCATTACGGACTCTACGTGATGAATGAGGCCGACCTCGAAGACCACGCCAACCAGAGCATCTCTGGTCGCGAATCGTGGATTCCGGCTTTCGTTGACCGCATTGAGCGCATGGTGCTCCGCGACCGCAACCATCCGTCGATCATCTTCTGGAGCCTCGGAAACGAATGTGGCGGTGGCGGCAACTTCAAATATTGCTACGAAAAGGCCCACGAGCTCGACACGCGCCCTGTGCATTATGAAGGAACGCGCGACGGCAAGAGCTACGGCGGCAACCGTTTTTCAGACCTCTATTCAAAGATGTATCCTGGAATGCGTTGGATGGACCAGTATCGCAACTCCTTCGACAAGCCGATGTTCATCTGCGAAATGGCACACTCTATGGGTAGCTCCACTGGCAACATGACGGAATATTGCGAGAGCGCCGAGACGAGCACGAGCATCGTCGGCATGGCCATCTGGGACTGGATTGACCAGGCCATTTACGAACCTGCTGAAATCAAGGCTGGCACCTACAAGGGACGCCTCCGCACTGGCTACGACTTCCCTGGCCCACATCAGGGCAACTTCTGCAGCAATGGCTTGATTCCGGCCACGCGCACAGAAAGCGCCAAATTGGCAGAAGTGAAGGCGGCTTACCAGTATATCAAGTTCCGCCTCTCGCAGGTCAACGTGAAGAACAACACCGTCACCGTTGTGCTCCGCAACGCCTACGATTTCCAGACGCTCAACAACTTCAACCTTGTTTATGAGGTGATGGCCGACGGCCACATCGCAGGTTCCAAGACGCTCCGCATCGGCGCCGTAGCCCCAGGCGACAGTTTGACGCTCGTGCTCAAGATGCCGAAGTCGAAACTCAAGAAACTCGCTGAAGAAGGCAAGGAAGTCATGCTCAATCTCCGGGCAGAATATCGCCAAGCCACGTCCTACGCCCCGCAGGGCCACACGGCGGCCATTGCGCAGTTCTCCCTCCTCAAGCGCCCCGCCTTGGCAGCCGTTGAATACAACGCCCGTCAGGCCGCTCCCCTCGCCATGACCGACGGTGCCGGAACGCTCTTTGTCGGCAACGACCGCATCCAGCTCTCCTTCGACAAGCAGACGGGACAACTCAGCGAACTCTCACTCCGCGGACGCAACGTGATTGCTCAAAACGGCGGATTCCTCTACGACAACTTCCGCTGGAACGAGAACGACCGCTTCCATAACACGTCAAACGGACTGGACGCACAGGGCACCATCTCTGTCGAGAACCCCGGCGGCAACACCGTGGTGAAGACACACCGCGACGGAACGCTCTGCACGCAGGACATCGCCTATACCATCTATCCGGAGGGCGTTGTCGACATGACGGTGACGCTCACGCCGAAAACCGCCGACCTGCGCCGCGCCGGCCTCGTCTGCCTTCTCGATTCGGCCCTCTCGCGCGTCAGCTATTTCGCCCACGGGCCGTGGGAGAACTATGCCGACCGCCTTGACGGCTGCCCCGTTGGACGCTACACCACGACCGTGCCGCAGATGGTGGAATACAACCAGAAACCGCAGTCGACCGGTGGACGTGAAGGCCTTCGCGAGCTCACGCTGAGCGACAGCAAGGGCTTCCAGCTCCACATGCAGACTGAAGGCGAGGTGGCCTTCTCCATCCTCCCATACACCGACATCGACCTCATGAAGGCCAACCACTATTGGGAAATGAAGGCACGCCCCTACAACGTGCTCCACCTCGACGCCCGCACCCGTGGCGTCGGAAATGCCAGCTGCGGCGGTGCCGAAGCCGACACGATGGTGAAATACCGCGTGCCGCAAACCACGCTGACCTACAAGGTGAGAATCTACTAAGAAACTCGGTAAAAGAGTGTTCAACGGAAAAATCGAACAATCCGTCGGCGCTCCAAACCACCCTCAAAAAGCAAGGGCCGACACGCAAAGTGCCGGCCCTTGCCGCTTTTTGCCGACCTTGCCAACACAGAAAACGCCTCTTTACATTTTTTACATCACGCCACACAGAAAAAAAGCGCACAGACACTCGCTTTTCCATAAGTATTTTTGTATTTTTGCCTTCGAAAACAGAGCCGTTAGGGCAACCACTTGAAAACCACGCCCAACGGTGGAAAACGAAAATAATTCATTTCTAAATCATATACAATTATGGCATTTTTGACTAACGAAAAACTCGTGATTGTTGGTGCTGCCGGTATGATCGGTTCCAACATGGTACAGACCGCCTTGATGATGGGCTTGACAAACAACATCTGTCTCTACGACGTGTTCTCTCCGGAAGGCGTTGCAGAAGAAATGCGCCAGAGCGGTTTCGGCGATGTTAACATCGTGGCCACCACCGACGTTGCAGAAGCATTCAAAGACGCTAAATATATCATCTCTTCAGGTGGTGCTCCCCGTAAGGAAGGCATGACCCGTGAAGACCTCTTGAAGGGCAACTGCGAAATCGCAGAACAGCTCGGCAAGAACATCAAGACTTACTGCCCCGACGTTAAGCACGTTGTCATCATCTTCAACCCTGCCGACTTGACAGGTCTCGTAACGCTTCTCTACTCTGGTTTGAAGCCTTCACAGGTGACCACTTTGGCTGCCCTCGATTCAACCCGTCTCCAGAGCGCATTGGCCAAGAAGTTTGGCGTTATGCAGAGCGAAGTGACTGGCTGCAAGACCTTCGGCGGTCACGGCGAGCAGATGGCAGTGTTCGGCAGCAAGGTTAAGATTGCTGGTCGCAACCTCACTGACATCATCGGCACAGACGAATTCCCTGTTGCTGAATGGGAACAGATGAGAAAGGACGTTATCCAGGGCGGTGCCAAGATCATCGAGCTCCGTCGTCGTTCTTCTTTCCAGAGCCCGGCTTACCTCTCAGTTGAAATGATTCGTTCTGTCATGGGCGGCGAAACCTTCCGTTTCCCTGCAGGTACGTTCGTTAACAACGAGAAGTACAACCACATCATGATGGCCATGGATACCACTCTCGATGCCACTGGCTGCCACTACACCATGCCTGAGGGCACAGCAGAAGAACTCGCCGCTCTCGACGCTTCTTACGCTCACCTCTGCAAGATGCGTGACGAGTTGGTAACGTTGAACATCGTTCCTGCCATCGAAAAGTGGGGCGAAATCAACCCAAACTTGTAATCAACGCTTCCTTATAAACCAAGGAAAAAAGATAGCCCAATGCGCTCCTGCGCTTTGGGCTATTTTTTTGCCCAAACGGGTAGGGCGTTCATAATCAAGAAAAATAAGGTTGGCAGAAAGGCGACAGCGCCCCTGAAAGGTGGGGTGTTCAAAATAGAATATTAAATATTGGCAGCAGCGCCCTCGCAGCGTCGATTTGCGCTGGCCCACATAATCGTCTGTTGAGGCGCCAGCATTGTAGCTCACTTTGCTCGCAAAGTGAGGGGCACGAACACGTAGCGAATATGGCTAACGCTTTGGGGCATGACTTTGTTGGATTTTTAGCCGTGTTTGGCCGCCACAATATTCGTGGCCCTCACTTTGCGAGCAAAGTGAGCTACAGTGCTTCGCCTCAGACCTTCGTCGAATGTTCGCGCTGCGCCGCACCGCCATGCTATTTGGCCCAAAACCGCGCAGAGTTTTTTCTGGATTTTGAACACACCTACCTTTCAGGAGCAGCGCCACAACCGCAGATGTCAGCAGCAGAAGCGTCTTTCCCGTTTCAGTCCCTATACTTTTGGGCGAACGCGGGACGAGGCACGACCGAACGCGGGACGAGATACAATCGAACGCAGGGCGAGACGCGATCGAACGCAGGAGGGCGTTCGCTAAAAAGTAGTAAGATGGGAGCGAAAGACATAGTTATGAAGAACAGAAAGCGAATTTCTGAGGCGCTTATTATTTGTTCAACCATTTCATAGCCCACTCAGCTAAAGGCGAGGGGCAAGCTAACATCCCGCAGTTTTGCTGTAAATTGAGAAACGAGAAACGTATGCGGTTTTGGGGCTGATAGCGTTCATTATAAACAACAATACTTCTTCCGCTGACACAATTTTCGGCCTTTACCTCAACTGGAATTATCTCATCCTCTCGCTGTAACAGAAACTCTATCTCTGCTTTGCCTTCCGAAGACCAATAGTAAGGCATAGAACCATACGATGGCAACAGGCTTTGCAGCACTGCATTCTCTGCCATTGCGCCTTTAAATTCTGTGTAATTGGCAGTTGGGTCAATGACAATGCTTCCCGGTAGTCCGGCCAATCGTCGCAACAGTCCGCAGTCGCTGGCATAAACTTTAAATATGTCTGGTTCTTCGTAAGCACTCAGCGGCATTCCCGGTTTCGACACAGCATTCACCCGATATATCATACCAGCATCTTCAAGCCACAACAAAGCGTCTTCATAATCGCGACTTCTTGCGCCTTTCTTCACAATCTTATATATGAACTTTCTATTCTCCTTGGCAAGTTGAGATGGAAGTGAATGCCAAATGGCATGGATGCGCGGTATCTCGCGAGGTTCTGCATACTTGGCAAAGTCAAGCTCATACAAGTCTAATATGCCTTGCAATATGTCGTCCACTGCTTGCATGCCCTGATTTTCAAGCATACTTACGGCAGCTTCTGGCATTCCTCCAGACACCATATATCTGCGATATTCCGACTTCAACTTGTCAAGTATAATAAGAGGCAGTTTCTCTGGTCGCTCTATCTTCTCTACAAAATTGAATGTCTGGATGTCGCTGGCTCGCAGATACTCCTTGAACGTAATCGGATACATACGCATAACCTGCACCTTTCCCACTGGTACGGTCATTCTCCTCCTTTTCACAGCCACTCCCAACAGCGAACCTGCTGCAATAATATGCCATTCGGGAGCATCCTCGCAAAAATATTTCAACGAGTTGAGCGCTTCTTCACATTCTTGTATCTCATCGAATATGAGCAGTGTCTTGCCAGGAATAAGAGGAACTTGGCTATAAAGGGCGAGTTCCTTTATTATGCGTGCTGGCTCCTTTGACACAGTGAAAGCCGATTGCAGTTCTTTCTGGCGGTCAAAGTCAAACTTTGCCGTGTAATCGAAACATTCCCTTCCGAATTCCTCCATGGCCCAGGTCTTGCCAATCTGACGGGCTCCTTTCAAAAGAATTGGCTTATGCTTTTCAGCATCTTTCCATTCCTTGAATTTATTTATAATGTCTCTTTCTATCCTCATGTGTGCACTAATTACTTCTGATTTATGCCAAGCACGACACTTTTCCGAACTTGTTTGGTGCAAATATACAATATATAGAGGAATACTACAACTTTTCTGAAAGCTATTTCCCAATAATAACGAATCAGCTCATAGTATTAAATCCTTAGATACGGACTTATCGGAAGGATAATCAAGTGGTACGGAAAAAGCGGTATAGGAAAGTTGTCAAACAATTCCTATACCGCTATATTCAACGCTCTAAGCTATACTGAATAGCTGCTTTGAGCGATTAATATTCGTCCTCGTTAAAGTGAGACAAGACGTATTGAGTTTCAAGTGATTATATTGCTGTGTCAACCTTTTCGATCATTTTATTTCGTTGTGAAAGACCGTAAAAGGCAAAACTGTGCCCCTATTACAGACCAGAAAGACAATGCTATACACTAATTTGTAAATGATGGATTCAAAAGGAAGTCATAAATGCTGACTATCTGTATACCCTTCTCGTCACTCCATGATTTTGTATGTTCCCCCACCACTATTATTTTTCGGAAAGAATCATCTACAAGTTTTAGAGAACGTTTCTCTTGTTCCATCTTTTCCACATCTGGCATTTTGTAGGCAGACTGAATATAGATACGCTCACTCCCCTTATTACAAACAAAATCGACTTCAAGTGTTACACGTTGCTGCTTGCCTGCCTCATTCCTAACACGATGAAATATATTGCCAACATCAACAAGCCAGCCGCGCATACGCATTTCATTGTAAATGACATTCTCCATAATATGCGTTGTCTCGTTTTGGCGGAATGAAAGAATCGCATTGCGTAAACCTATGTCTTGATAATAGTATTTGCAAAGAGTACCAATATACTTTCTTCCTTTGATGTCATACCGTTCAGACTTCTCTATCAAGAATGAGTCTTGCATATATCCCAAATACGTGGAAATGGTCTTGACACTGAGGTCCTGTACCCTACTGACAGACTTGAATGTATTTGCTATATTCTGCGCATTAACTGGTGCACCAATACTTGATGCCACTGTCTTTGAGAGCTCTTCAAACTCTGCTTTCATTTCTATCGGATTTCTCTCGTAGATGTCTCTAAGGTACACGGTGCGATACAGACGACGCAAAAATTCTGCTTTTTTGTCGTCACCCACTTGTGTGAGAAGTTGTGGCAGACCTCCAAACATTAGATATTCAGCCCATCCTTCTTCCTTTGAACTTTCATAAACAGACATAAACTCTGCAAACGACAATGGCCAAACATGAATCTCATCACCTCTGCCACGGAACTCCGTAACCACGTCTGACGAAAGAAAGCGAGAGTTTGAGCCAGTGACATATACATCCGCTCCTTCTGTCACCGATAATGTTGAAAGAACCTCAACAAAGTCATTGACTTCCTGCACTTCATCAATGATAATATAATAAGTAGAGTCGTCCTTCATTTCTTTTTCAACCCAATCAAGCAAAAAGTCTGGGTCTTTAAAGTTCTTGTTCTTACGACTTTCCATATCAATGATTATGATGTGGTCTTCTGCAACTCCTTCATCAAGCAAATGCTGGCGAAAGAGTTTCTTTAGCAGAAAAGACTTACCAGAACGGCGTAGCCCGGTGACTATTTTTATCAGTCCATTCCCTTTTGAACGTACTAATTGGTCTATGTATTTACTTCTGTTTACTATCATATTATTCTAAAAATTGTCACTTGTGACAAAATTCAGAAGCAAAGATAATGATTTTTATATGAAAATGAGTCCAATATACTGCTTTTTAATGTTTGAAATATTCTTTTATTTGGCGCTAAGAGAACGTAAAAAGCGGTATAGGAATCTTGCTACAGATTTCCTATACCGCTTATATTCAACGCTCTAAGCTATACTGGAAGCTGCTTTGAGCGATTAATATTCGTCCTCGTTGAAGAGGAAGTCTTCTTTTGTTGGATAGTCTGGCCAGACATCCTCAATGGTTTCGTAGATTTCACCTTCGTCTTCAAGTTCCTGCAGGTTCTCAACGACTTCCATAGGAGCGCCAGAGCGCATGGCGTAGTCGATGAGTTCGTCTTTGGTTGCAGGCCACGGTGCATCTTCAAGTTTAGATGCTAATTCAAGAGTCCAATACATAATGGTTGTAAGATAAGTTTACTTGTTCGAAGCAAGTAATAGTTCAATAATACTTTTACACACAGCGGCAGGCGGTTTGGATGGGCTGCCAGGCGATGGCGGTTTGCTTATGCCAGCGCTTATATTTGGGCGCAAAAATACAATTTTTCGTTTATTACAGGCTCTTTCTCAGAGATTTTTTTCAGCCACACCGTAAAAAATATTTAATTTCAGGGCCAGGGCAAAGAAAAAGTCGGAGAGGCGGTTAAGGTAGGGCACGAGGTCGGTGCGGCAACAAGCCACGACGTGTCGCTCGGCGCGGCGGCAAACGGCGCGGCAAATGTGGCATTGGGCTGCCGACGGATGGCCGCCGGGAAGGATGAAGCCGTGGAAGGTGGGGGCGGTGTTGATGAACTGCTCCATCTGCATGATGTGCATTTCCGTGGGGAAGTCTTTGGGATAGGTTGTTCCCGACATAGAGGCGCCGATGGCGAAGAGGCGGCGCTGAATGGTGTTCAGCATGCCGGAGTATTCCTCGGGGAGGTTCATCGTGAGGAGCATTCCAACGTGGCAGTTGAGCTCGTCGAGCGTGCCGCAGGCTTCAACCTTTTGGTCGTTTTTCGTCACGATGGTGCCGTCGGCCAACGAGGTTGTGCCGTGGTCGCCCTGGCGGGTGGTGATGTTATTCTTCATGGCTTTTGGGGATTATGTGGGGAGGTTTTAGGGGGTAGATATATCCCGATAGTACATTACTAATGAATAATGCTCAGCATTTACTTAAGTAGGTGTTCAGAATTAGTTTATATTGAATTGTCGTATTATTTTGTTCCTACAGCTGTCTTGAAGAAGGAGCGTAGCGGGCTACGTGACTGATGAAAGACAGTTGTAGGGGCAAAAGAATGCGGCAAGGCAATATTAAATTGGCTTATTCCTATATGGATAGTATAAACTAATTTTGAACACCTACTTACCACCAACTTTACTATGTTGCGCCTTCAGCATGGTGTGGCGTTTCGGAAGCGCAGGTTGGGCGCGTCCTTTAAATATTGCACCTCCTTGAAGGCATAAGTGCGGATTTCCTGTTTGTCATTGCGGAGCATGAGGCGCCCGTCGGGCAAAACCGTCTTGATTTCCGCTTCAAAGTCGCCGTTGGCATCGCGAAAGCGGTGGCGCCTGCCGTCGCGGCGGTAGAGGCGACGGAGGTAGGCGCGATGGATGGTGCCTTCACCGCTGTTCAGCAGGCGGCGGTAGAGGCGGTGGAAGCGCCAGGCGATGTGTCGCATGAGCTGTTCCCGGTCGAAAATGCTGCCCGTGATTTGGCGCAGGGACATGGGATTTGGCGCATCGCTTTCAAAGACCACCTGATTGACGTTGAGGCCGACCCCCGTGATGGTGGTGTCGATTTGTGGACCGACGAGCGTATGTTCCAAGAGCATGCCGCAGATCTTCGTGTCGAGCCAATAGATGTCGTTGGGCCATTTCACGCGAATGCCGCCCACAATCTCCTCCAACGTCTCTGCCACAGCCAGCGCCTGCACCTCAGAAAGCAAAAACTGGCGGCTGGGGCGGACGGCGTGGGGGTGAAGGCGGATGCCGAAGAGTAGGTTTTCGCCGCGTGCCGCTTCCCAGTGCGTGCCGCGCTGGCCGCGTCCCGCCGTTTGGTAGTCGGCCGTTAGAAGCAAGAAAGGCGCAGTGGCGTTGGCGTATGGCGGTTGCTGGAGGTCGAGCATCGTAGACGCCGTTTCGTCAACGTGGCAGTGTTCCCATCCGGGAGGATATGATGTGATGAATCTCATGTCTTGAGTAGGTAAGTGGGAGTCTGGATAAGTAGGCTATTTATGCTTTATAGCCCAAGCCTCAGTCCTTTTGCAGGCAAACCTGTGCATATTCCGCTTGCGTGCGTTTGGGAAGTTTCTTGAGCACTTCAGAGAGCGAATGGTCGATGAGGTGTAGGATGAGTTCTTCGGGAACGTCGGCATCGAAATGTATTTCGTTCCAATAGCGTTTGTTCCAATGCCACGCCCCGCAGATACCATTGTATTTGTCGCGCAGGTCAATGGCATAGTCGGGGTCGCATTTGCACACCACCAAGTCGGGGCGTTCAAGGTCGAGGTAGGCAAAGATTTTGCCATACACACGAAACAAGACACCTTCTGGGCCGAAGGCGCTGTCTTCCGTTGCCAGTGGTTTGGAGAGGCAATATTCTCGGATGCGTTCGATGTTCATGATGATGAATGTTTTCGTAATGATTGCCAATTACTTATGGGGAAAAGAAATCCTCAGAAGGCGGCAACGAAATGCTGGAAGCGGTATGGCTTCTCCTCGCCCACCACCGTGATGATATCGAAGCGGTAAGGGCCGTCGAAGCGGTGCAGATTCATATAATGTTTCGCGGCCTCGCGCACATTCCTCCGTTTTTCCTCGTCAACAGCTGCGACGGCTGGAAGATAGTTTTCATTGCGTCGTGCCTTGACCTCCACGAACACCAGTTCGCCGTATTGGTCGGCAATGATGTCGATTTCGTGGTGGTGGCTGCGCCAGTTTCGCGCCAGGATTCTGTAGTTTCGCGCGGCGAGGAAGAGACAGGCTTGCTCTTCGCCCTCGTGTCCTCTTTCGTTATAGTCGAGCATGGCAAGTTGGGTTCAGAAGGTCAGATAAGTAGTGGTGAATTTCACCATTACTAAGTAATACTGAAAAAGCGAACGATGCTCCTCCGCTCACCTTTTGCGGCGGAAAAACTCCTTCATCAGTGCGCCACATTCATCGGCCAGTACGCCGCTGACCACTTCCGTCTTGGGGTGCATCGCTTTGGGCGCGAAAACGGCAAAGCCGCGCTTGGGGTCGGCGGCGCCATACACCACGCGGCCCATCTGCGACCATCCGATGGCGCCGGCACACATCACGCAAGGCTCCACGGTGACATAGAGCGTACACACATCGAGGTATTTCCCGCCCAAGGCGTTGGCGGCGGCGGTGATGGCCTGCATCTCGGCATGCGCCGTCACGTCGTTGAGCGTCTCGGTGAGGTTGTGGGTCTGTGCGATGATGTGGTCGCGATAGACCACCACCGCCCCCACGGGCACTTCGTCTTTCTCGAAGGCCATCTGCGCCTGCTTGAGCGCCAGTTTCATATAGTATTCGTCTGTCATTGCATTCAAAGGTTATGTGGGGCCAATGGTGTTAAGTAGGTTAAGACAACTTATCCCGCCACATCTTTCATGGAGAGCGCCACGCGGCCGCGTTCTGGGTCAATCTGTATGACTTTCACCATGACCTGTTGCTGGATGTGTACGATTTCCGATGGGTCTTTAACGAAGCGTTCCGCCATTTGCGAAACATGAACGAGGCCCTTCACCTTGATGCCCATGTCGACAAAACAGCCGAAGCGCGTGATGTTTGTGACAACGCCTGGCACCACCATGCCCACCACGAGGTCGTCGATGGTGTGGATGGAATCGTCGAAGGAAAACACCTGTGCTGTGCCGCGCGGGTCACGCCCCGGTTTGGCAAGTTCGCCCATGATGTCGTTGAGCGTCGGGAGGCCCACCATACCGCTGCAATAACGCTTCAGATCGATGCCGTTGCGCGTTTCTGTGGAGGCGATGAGGCGTTCCACGGTGCAGCCCGCGTCTTTCGCCATCTGTTCCACCAGTTCGTAGCGTTCAGGATGCACCGCCGTGTTGTCGAGCGGGTTTTTGCCGCCAACGATGCGCAGGAAGCCAGCACACTGTTCAAAGGCCTTCGCTCCCAGGCGTGGCACTTTGAGAAGTTCGCGGCGCGAAGCAAACGGGCCGTGTTCGGCACGGTAGTCCACAATGTTTTGCGCCAGAGAAGGGCCGAGGCCCGACACATAAGTCAGCAGACTCTTGCTGGCCGTATTGACGTTGACGCCGACCGTGTTGACACAGCTCTCCACCGTTTGGTCGAGCGATTTCTTGAGCGCACCCTGGTCAACGTCGTGCTGGTATTGCCCAACGCCGATGGCCTTCGGGTCGATTTTGACCAGTTCGGCCAAGGGGTCCGCCAGTCGACGGCCGATGCTGACCGCGCCGCGCACCGTCACGTCGTAGTCTGGAAACTCTTCGCGTGCCAAGGGAGAGGCCGAATAAACCGATGCTCCGTCTTCGCTCACCAAGAAAATGTCGACATTCTCCAAATGCGCTTCGCGCACGAGCTGTTCCGTTTCGCGGCCCGCCGTTCCGTTGCCGATGGCAATGGCTTCAATGGCATATTGGTCTGCCATCGTGGCGATGCGGCAGGCAGAGCGTCCCCACTGGTTTTGCGGTTGATGGGGATAAATCGTTTCATTGTGCAGGAGATTTCCCTGCGCGTCAAGACACACCACCTTACAGCCCGTTCGGAAGCCTGGATCGATGCCCATGATGCGGCGTTGTCCTAGAGGAGCCGCCAGAAGCAGCTGCTTGAGGTTTTCCGCAAAGACAAGGATGGCTTCGTCGTCGGCTTTCTGTTTCGACGATGTTGCAAATTCGTTTTCGATGCTTGGACGCAGGAGACGCTTATAGGCATCCGCCAGGGCCAGTTGCATTTGCGGTGCAGCAGGCGTGCCAGGTTTCACGTAATGGCGTGAAAGGCGTGAGAGCGTCTCCTCGTCGTCGGCAGGGGCGATGGAGAGGCGCAGGAAACCCTCGGCCTCGCCGCGGCGCATGGCCAGCAGACGATGGGAAGAACAGCGGCGGAGCGGTTCCTGCCAGTCGAAATAGTCGCGAAACTTGCCAGCCTCCTCCATTTTCGATTTCACCACCTTTGAAGAAATAACAGCCGTGCGCTCAAAAGTGTGGCGCAATGTCTGTCGCGTGCGTTCGTCCTCGCTGACATGCTCAGCAATGATGTCGCGTGCCCCTTGCAAGGCAGCTTCCACGTCGGGCACCTCCTCCGTCACAAATTTCTCTGCGGCCTTCATCGGATTGACGTGCGGCGTGAGCATGAGCTGTTGTGCCAGCGGTTCGAGTCCCTTTTGTCGTGCTGCTTCCGCCCTCGTTTTGCGCTTAGGCTTGAAGGGCAGGTAGATGTCTTCCAACACCGTGGCATCCCAGCACTCGCTGATGCGCTGTCGCAGCGCATCCGTCAGTTTGCCTTGAGCTTCAATCGTTTCGAGGATATATTCGCGGCGATGAACGAGTTCGCCCAACTGGGTGTTGAGGTCATTGATTTGTGCCACCTGCACTTCGTTGAGTCCGCCGGTGGCTTCCTTGCGGTAGCGTGATATAAAAGGAATGGTGGCGCCGCCTTCAAGCAGTTCCATGGTGTTTTCCACCTGTTGTTGGCGTAGGTCAAGGCGCTTGGCAATTATTTCAGAAATGGTCATGTTTTATATGGTAAGTAGGTTATGGTAGAGTTCCCCATCGTTGTTTCATTTCGTGGAGAGATACTTCCACAGTGGCGCCAACATCAGCGCCTGTTTGATTTCGTCGTTTTCGAGAAGTTGGCGCACCTCAGCTTCAGAGAGCAGGTGCACGGTGATGTCCTCCGTGGCTTCAAGATGCTGCGTCGATGTCCTTTCCACGCCCTCCGCCACGAAGCAGTGCACGAGGTTGTTCATGTTGCTCGGGTTGCACGAGATGACACTGATTTCGCGCCATGTGCCGCCCGTATATCCCGTCTCCTCGTAGAGCTCGCGCCGTGCGGCGGCCTCTGGCGAAGCATCGGTGGGGTCGATCACGCCGGCCACGATTTCGTAGCACGTTCGGCGCAGTCCCGGCCGGTATTGTCTGATGAAGATGAAATCCCCGTCGGTTGTCCGGGCAATGACGTTGACCCAGTCGGGAAATTCCAGAATGTAATATTCATCGTTGACAACGCCGTTCGGCAGTTGCACCGTGTCGCGCCGTGCCGTCAGCCAAGGCCGCCGGTAGAGATATTCGCTTTTGAGCACTTTCCAGGCTCGCGGGTCTTTTTCTTCCATAATGAGTTGTGGCTTGATGGAAATGGTTTGTCTGGCTTTGAGCGGTGTTCAAAACCTACCCTCAAATGTAGCCATTTCGTTTGACCCCACCAAACGTCTGGCACAAAAAGAAGCAGCGGGGGACGATGGTGGGGCCTGCCTGCTGACGATTGCTCGAAACAAACAGCGCGGAGAGGGACGGTGATGCCCTGCACGCCCTGCCTTCTCGTGGATTATCTCTCTCCCAGGTCGTCGTATGCCACCTGCAACAGTGCGTTGGCAGCTTGACGGCGTGAGGGAGAAGGTTGCGGCGTTTCGCTGAACACGCTCTGCGGTTTCGCGAGCAGGTTGATGGCCGACACGCCACTATCGTCCATATAGAAGATGCCCTCGCTCCAAACGTGAACGGCCGACGGACGCGTATAAGTGCGGCTCATCACGTCGCGGCTGAAGCGGAAATCATCGTGGGGAAGTCCCAACTGGCCGAGCAGGGTGGCTGGCAGGTCGGTCTGGTTGCAGATGAGGTCCACACGTTGCGCTTCCTTCACGGCCCCTCCCGTCCAGATCATCGGGATGTGGCTTCGGCGCGGGTCGGTATCGCTGATGCCCGCAGGATAGCCGATGCCGTGGTCTGTCAGGATAATCACCAGCGTGTTCTCCCATTGTTTCGTCAGTTTCAACTGTGCCACGAAACGTCCGATGCAGTCATCGAGATAGGCAAAGGCGTTGGCAATCGTGTCGCCCTTGATACGACTATAAGGCACGCCCCACGGCTCGTGGCTCGCCAGCGTGAGGAAAGCCGTATGCCAGGGCTTTCCCTGCGGCTTTTCGTTGATCATTTTCAAGAGGCGGTTGAAGGTGATGCGGTCTGTCACGCCCCAGTTGTGCGTGCTGCGTTCCTCTGCCGAAAACGATGTGTCGCCATACGTCTTGTCATAGCCCGTTGAGAGCAGATAGCCGTTGGTGTTCGTGAAATTGATGTCGCCGCCGTAAAGAAAGTCCGTGGCATATCCCGCCCGCTTGAGCGATGCCGCGATGGAAGGCAGTGTGGCACATTTGTTGGGGAGTTTCATCACGCTCACGTCGGGAAAGGCAGGATAGCCGCTCAGGGCGCATACCGTGCCGCGGTCCGTGCGAAACGAATTGGCGTAGCAACGGCTGAAAAACACCCCTTCGCGTGCCAGACGGTTGAGATTGGGCGTGATGGCGGCGTCGGCCTGTGGGTCAACGGCATTTACCAGAGTGCCCCCGCAGCCCTCCATGATGATGAGCAGCACGTTGGGACGCTGCGTCGTTAGCAACTTCTGGGTGTCAACACTCTTCGAAGAATAGCCCAGCGCCTCCCATTGTGCGGGGAGCTCTTCATCAGAAAAATAGTTGTGTTCGGCAGCGAAGTCGCGGGTTTTGAAGGCCGACGACACGAAGCTGAACACGGGGTTGACCGCTGCATGGTTGAGCACCTGCTTGTCACTGTAATACACCATGCCGACGTTGGCCGTCGACTTCCCGATGCCGCCGCGGATGGCCAGGAAGAGCAGACCGCCAAGGAGGAGCGCCACGCCAGTGCTGAGAGGGCGACGCGGACAGCGAGGCAATGTCTTGGGAAAGATGCGAAACAGGAGATAGAGGGGCAGGAGCCACACGATGAGGAAGTCGCGCAAAGCGCCAATCATAAAACTGACAGAAACGCTGGCGGCAGCTCCTCGGGGCGAGTCGAGATAGTTGAGCACCGTGCCGTCGAGTGGGAATCCCCAGAATGAATAGAGACGGAGGTTGGCCACGAGACCCAAGGAGACGAGCCCCGTGATGACCATGGCATATATTTTGCAGCCGAGGCGAAACTTCGGAATCTCCAGCCAGATGCTCACGGTGAGTGCGAGCCAAAGCGGTGCGCTGACATACGCGGAAGTGGCCAGGTCAAGCGGAAGTCCGTGCCAGATGACCGCCAGCATGTCGCCCACATTCTGTTCTCCCTGCAACAGCAGGAAGCATGGTTTTGAGAGGATAAAGAGAAGAAGAAATGCGCCATAGAATTTCAGCAGAAACGCCAGGCGTGCCTCAAGTTGTTTTCGTTTCATATTTTTTTCTGATGGGATAATCGTTTGGTGCAAAGTTACAGAAAAGCGGAAGGAAAAAGCCATCCTTACAAAATAAAAAAACAGTTGGAGCGTCTTCTGATACTCCAACGGTTGTGCTTATGAGGTTTAGTCATGCCGCCGTTATTCAAAACAAACAGCCTTGCTTTGGAAGATGGCATCGGCAGCACCAGCGTTGCCTGCGATATAGTTTGCCGCGGCGTCGCCAGCCTCCTTCAGTGCTGCTTTGTCGTTAAGCAGCGTGCTGAGCGTGCTGTTGAAATCTTCAGTGTCGTGAATTTCCTTCACGCCGCCGCAGGCGATGAGGTCGCGTGCCTCGCGAAACTTCTCGTTGTTGGGACCTATCATGACGGGACATCCGTAGACCGCTGCTTCAGGCACGTTGTGTATTCCCACGCCGAAACCGCCGCCAACATAGGCTACGGTGGCATAGCGATAGATGGAAGAAAGCAGGCCGTAGCAGTCGATGATGAGGCATTCCGCCTCCGCCACGTTAGCTTCCGTGGCACAGGAGTAGCGGAGCGTTTTGCGTTGCAACTTCCGTTCAATCTCCTTCAGATGTTCTTCGCTCACCACATGAGGCGCCAAGACGAGGCGCAGTTCGGGATGGGCGTTGAAGAAAGGAATGATGAGGTCTTCATCGGGCGCCCACGAACTGCCCGCCACGAGCACCTGTCCTTTGGCAAAGCGCTCAACGAGCGGCAGAGGCTTCGCAGCGTTGCGTATGTCGATGACGCGGTCAAAACGCGTGTCGCCGACAACGCTCACTGCCGTCACGCCAAGGCGCGAGAGCAGTTGGCGCGAGGCCTCATTCTGCACGAAGAAATGCGTCACGCGGCGCAGGCAACGTGCATATTTCTGGCCATACCAGCGGAAGAATACTTGGTTTTCGCGGAAGATGCTCGACACGCTGTAGACGGGAATCTCGTGGCGGTGGAGCACGTCGATGTAATTGCGCCAGAATTCATATTTGATGAGAAACACCGCCTTGGGACGCGCCAGACGCACGAACTTGCGGGCGTTGGCCGGCGTGTCGAAGGGGAGGTAACACACCACATCGGCCACCTCGTAGTTCTTCCTCACCTCATAGCCCGAGGGCGAGAAGAAAGTGAGGAGAATTTTGGCTTCGGGGTGTTCGCGGCGCAGGCGCTCCATGAGGGGGCGCCCTTGTTCAAACTCGCCGAGCGAGGCGGCATGAAACCAATAGTATTCGCCGTCGCCGATTTTCTGGCGCAGGATTTTCCAAGCCTGATGATGGCCGCGCATCATGAGTCGCGCCTTCTTGTTGAAGAGCGACACGATGTTTGCGCAGAGCATGTAGAGATAGATTGCTAATGAATACACAGCTCTTTTTTCTATGTGGGTAGTCAGATTTTTTGTACTCAGTACACTTGCTTATGCTTCTGGCAGAGCCTGCAAGGCGTTGTCCATGCGTCGCAGTGTTTCCTCCTTGCCGAGGAAAGCGGCGAGTTCATACATGTCAGGGCCCTTTCCTGCTCCTACGAGGCAGACACGCCAAGCGTTCCAGGGCTTGTGGCCTCCAGCTTCCGCCCAAGCGTCGATGGCCGTGCGCTGGCTTTCAATGCTGAAGTCGTCGAGTCCTTCGAGGAGCGTCTTGAGCTCGCGCATCTCGGCGGCGGCACCGTTCTTCCAGTTTTTGCGGGTGAACTTGTCGTCCATGCTGTATTCCGTCGGGGTGATGAAGAAGAAGTCGCAGAGCGGCCAGAGCTCTTTGATGAAAGAAATCTTCTTCATTTTCATCATGCCCACCACCTGCTCAACGCGTTCGATGGGCGCTTCGATGCCGTTTTCGCGGAGAATCTTGTCAAACTGCGGAGCGAGCACACTGTCGTCTGTTTTGAGAATGTATTCGCGGTTGAACCACTGTCCCTTGACATAGTCGAACTTCGCTCCGCTCTTAGAACACTTCGAGAGGTCAAACTGCTCGATGAGCTCCTGCATAGAAAGGATTTCCTGGTCTGTTCCTGGGTTCCATCCGAGCAGGGCGAGGAAATTGATGACAGCTTCAGGCAGATAGCCGCTTTCGCGGTAGCCAGAGCAGATGGTGCCGTCGGCGCCGTGCCATTCCAGCGGGAATACGGGGAAGCCAAGGCGGTCGCCATCGCGTTTAGAGAGCTTGCCTTTGCCGTCGGGCTTGAGCAAGAGCGGCAGGTGGGCAAAGCGTGGCATGGTGTCTTCCCATCCGAAGGCGCGATAGAGGAGCACGTGGAGTGGGGCACTTGGCAACCATTCCTCACCGCGAATCACATGTGTGATTTCCATGAGGTGGTCGTCAACGATGTTGGCCAAGTGGTAAGTGGGGAGCTCGTCGGCACTCTTGTAAAGCACCTTGTCGTCGAGTACGTCCGACATGATGCGCACGTCGCCACGGATGATGTCGTCAACGTGAACCTCTTCGCCCGGCTCGATTTTGAAGCGCACCACATACTGCTCGCCAGCTTCGATGAGGCGTTGCGTCTCCTCTTCGCCGAGGGTGATAGAGTTGCGCATCATGCCGCGCGTGTGGGCGTCATATTGGAAATTCTCGATTTCCTCGCGCTTCTTCGTCAGTTCCTCTGGCGTGTCGAAGGCGATGTAGGCCTTTCCAGCATCGAGCAGTAGTTTGACATACTTCTTATAGATGTCGCGGCGTTCGCTCTGTCGGTAGGGGCCGTGTTCTCCGCCGAAGCTGACACCTTCGTCAAATTGTATGCCGAGCCATCGGAACGACTCAAGGATATAGTCTTCCGCGCCGGGAACGAAGCGGTTGGAGTCGGTGTCTTCGATGCGGAACACGAGGTCGCCGCCGTGCTGGCGTGCAAAGAGATAGTTATAGAGGGCTGTGCGGACACCTCCGATGTGCAGAGGTCCGGTGGGGCTGGGTGCGAAGCGCACTCTCACTTTTCTTTCAGACATGTTTTTCTTTCTTTATGGATTTTATAGTGGATGGGGCTTGCCGCCTCGGAGCATAACGCTCCGTTGGCATGTGGCCAGCATCTTTGATGTTCTCGAAAGAACAACCGATGGTCTTGCCTGTCAAAGAGGGCAAAGCCATCTGCAAAGTTAACGACTGCTTGTGGGAGAGCCAAACAAAACGCCGATTTTCTTGTGTTTGCGGGCTCGGGTGTACTTCTGATGCGGCTTCAGAATCTTTTCATCGGCCGCCCAAACCCGTTTTTGCAGTGGGCTGCATGCAAAAAACGCCCGCTTTGCTTGGTCATCTTCGGCAGTTGCACTACTTTTGTTTGGAGAAAGCCTTCCCCTGACGCCCCTTGGTGTTCAAAATCCAGAAAAATCTCTGCGCGGTTTTGAGCCAAATGGCGTAGCGACATAGCAACAAGAGGCGCTGCGCGAATATTCGGCGAAGGTCTGAGGCGCAGCACTGTAGCTCACTTTGCTCGCAAAGTGAGGGCAACGAATATTGTGGCGGCCAAACACGGCTAAAAATCCAACAAAGTCATGGCCCAAAGCGCTGACCATATTCGCTACGTGTTCGTGGCCCTCACTTTGCGAGCAAAGTGAGCTACAATGCTGGCGCTTCAACAGACGATTATGCGGGCCAGCGCAAATCTCCGCTGCGAGGACGCTACCGCTAACCTTTAATATTTCACTTTTGAACGCCCTACCCTTCAGGGGCGCTGTCGCCTCTCTACCAATCTTGGGGATTCTAAATTTTGAACACCCCATCAATTAACACCTCAACCCCACACATTTATGAAACAAAGAAAATCCTTATACCATCTCTTGGCCCTCATCCTTCCAGGCCTTCTGCTGCTCGTCTCCGCCTGTTCGCGTTCCACCATCGGCCGCCTTGTCGGCAGCGACCGCGACGACCACGGCTGCCTCACGTCCGACGGTTATCAATGGAGCAATGCCCTACACGATTGTGTGCGTGTGTGGGAAGTGGGGGAACGTTTCGACGAGGGCGAGAAACCCGTATTCCTCGTTTATAGTCGCGACTCCCTCTTTGCCGAAATCTTTCTCGACGGCAAGCAACCCGTTTTGTGCAAGCGCGTGAAAGGCACACAGACGTGGCAGGCGTTGAAAGGCCGCCAGCGCGTGTTTGTCAGCAACGGCATCACCACCATTCAAGGCAGTGACTATAATTATACCAAGACGGTGAGATGAGTTGAAGGACGGACGAAGTCAGGCAGAAGCCAAACAGACGGAGGGGCGTATCGGGAGATTAGCCGCGTGCCATATTGTTATGACTCGCGGCGCATTCCCCACTACGCCCCTCTGCGTGTGTTCAAAATCCAAGAAAACCAAGGTTGGAAAAGAGGCGATAGCGCCCTCGCAGCGGAGATTTTCGCTGGCCCGCATAATCGTCTGTTGCGGCGCAGCACTGTAGCTCACTTTGCTCGCAAAGTGAGGGCCACGGACACGTCGCGAAAATGCTTAAGTCCGCTATAGGTTCGCCACAATCTTCGTCCCCCCCTCACTTTGCGAGCAAAGTGAGCTACAGTGCTGCGCCCCAGACCTTCGCCGAATGTTCGCGTAGCGCCTCTTGTTGCTGCGCCGCAAGCGCCTTGCTATTTGGATCAAAACCGCGCAGAGATTTTTTCTAGATTTTAAACACCCCGCCCAGCCAGCTGCGTCCTCTTGCCGTTTCCTGTCGTTCAACTCTCGGCAGAAGGCCGTTCCTCGTGCCAGAAAATTCAGAATCCTCCTAAAAATGGGCGCAAGATTCCGACAATTGAAAAAAAACGTGTATATTTGCACGTTCAACAAAGTAAATCCGTTGGAAAAACAAAATCAATAATTAAAAATCATAGTATCAATCACATGCAAAACAAAGGATTTGTGAAATTCATTGCTGTGCTGCTGACATTGATTTGCCTCTTCTATTTCTCATTCTCCTTCGTGACGAACAAATACAAGAAAGAGGCCGAAAAGATTGAAGCCACACAAGGCAAGGATGCCGCTCGTGCATTCCTCGATGCCAAGCGCAATGAGAAAGTTTATTTGGGCTGGAAAACGCTGGCCGACTGCGAAAAGCTCCAAATCGGTCTTGGTCTTGACCTCAAAGGCGGTGTGAGCTTCCTCTTGGAAGTGTCAGTGCCCGACATGGTATTGGCCGACGCAGGCAGCAAGGCTTACGACCCCGAATTTCAGAAAATTGTGGCTACAGCCAAGGCTGAGGCTTCACGCACAGGCAGTGACTTTATCGACATCTTTGCTGCCAGCTATCAGAAGGCCCACGGTGAAAACCAGCTCGGTGCCATCTTTGCTGAAAAGCTGGGAAGCGACGGTATCACATATAAGAGCACCGACCAGGAAGTGAAGGAACTCATCAAGTCGAAGGTGTCAAGCGCCGTCGACAATGCCTACGAAGTCATCCGCTCTCGTATTGACCAGTATGGTGTGGCTCAGCCAAACATCCAAATCCTTCGTGGTAAGGGACAGCTCGGACAGATCATGGTGGAAATGCCTGGTGTGACCGACCCTGAAGACGTTCAGCAACTCCTCACTGGTAGCGCCAACCTCGAATTCTGGACCACCTTCAACGTGGGCGAACTGGGCAGCGAATTGGCCGAACTCAGAAAACTGCCTATCAAGGTGGAACAGCCCAAGAAGGGCAACGCCAAAGAAACGGAAATCGTTGAGAAGACCGTTGGCGACGTGCTCAACCCGCAGGCCGCAGGTGGTTGCGTGGTAGGTACTGTTGCCACGAAGTCGGAAGTGGCAGCCGTTGAAGCTGCTCTCAAGAGCGAAACCGCCAAGGAAGTGCTCAAGAACGTGCGCTTCGCCTTCTCTGCCAAGGCTGAGGTGGGCAACCAGTTCGCGCTCTATGCCCTTAAGGGTGAACGTGCCGACAACGGCGCTTTGAAACCATCGCTCGACGGTGACGTGATTTCTGATGCCAAACCAGACTACGACTCTCAGCACGGCGGTCGCCCAGTGGTTTCTATGACCATGAAGACCGACGCTGCTCGCATTTGGGCCGACGTGACTGGCAAAAACGTGGGCAAGCCCATCGCCATCGTGCTCGACGGCCGCGTGTATAGCGCACCAGCTCCAAGCGAGAAAATCGCCGGTGGAAGCTCACAGATTTCTGGTAGCTTCACTCCCGACGACACCCGTGCCCTCTCCATCGTTCTCAAGAGCGGTAAGATGTCAGTGCCTCTCGTGACGGTTCAGACCGAAACGGTTGGTCCTTCACTCGGTGAAGCTTCCATCAAGGCTGGTTTCACGGCCTGTGTCGTTGCCTTCATCCTGTTGATGATCTTCATGTGCCTCTTCTACGGCATGATTGGCGGTATGGTGGCCAATGTCGCCCTGTTGATCAACTTCTTCTTCACCTTCGGTGTGCTCACCTCCTTCCAGGCAGCCCTGACCATGAGCGGTATCGCCGGTATGGTGTTGTCATTAGGTATGGCCGTCGACGCCAACGTGTTGATTTACGAGCGTATCAAAGAAGAACTCCGTGCAGGCAAGAACATCAAGACAGCGCTCGCCGATGGTTACGGCAACGCCTTCTCTGCCATCTTCGACTCCAACTTGACCTCTATCATCACGGCCGTCATCCTCTACAACTTCGGTACAGGTCCGATCCGTGGTTTCGCCCTCACGCTCGGCATCGGTATCTGCGCCAGCTTCTTTTCAGCTGTGTGGTTGACCCGTATTGCCTACGAACACTTCCTCAATAAGGACAAGTGGATGAACCTGACGTTCACCACGCCAATCTCTCGCAACTTCCTGGCCAACACCACTGTGAAGTTCATGGAGAAGGGCAAGAAGTCAATGGTTGTGTTTGGCGTGCTCATCCTCGTCTTTGTCGGCCTTCTCGCCGGTCGTGGCCTTTCAAAGGGCATCGATTTCACAGGTGGTCGCAACTACGTTATCCAGTTTGAAAAGAACATCACCGACACTCAGGTGAAGGAAGCAGTGCTCAGCGCCGTTGAAAAGAGCGACGAGCCTTCCGCTTCTGTCAACGCCATCAAGGTCGTGACAGCTGAAAGCGAGTGCATCCGTTTGACCACCAACTACCACATCAGCGACGACGACGAAGTGGTTGACAAGTTTGTCTACGATGCCCTCTACAACAGCAAGCTCATCACGGCCGACTATAAGGTGTTTAAAGACCGCGAAAACCGCGCTGGTGGTTCCATCGTGTCTTCTCAGAAGGTTGACTCTTCTGTTGCCGAAGACATGACCAAGGGCGCCATCATCAGCGTCATCCTTTCGCTCATCGCCATCTTCCTCTACATCTTGGTGCGTTTCCGCAACGTGGCCTTCTCAGTAGGTAGTGTGACCGCATTGGCAGTCGACACCCTCTTCATCATCGGTATGTACTCCCTCTGCTGGGGCTGGGTTCCATTCTCATTGGAAATCGACCAGACCTTCATCGGTGCCATCCTGACGGCCATCGGTTACTCAATCAACGACAAGGTGGTTGTGTTCGACCGTATCCGTGAGAACCTCGGCCTCTATCCGAAGCGCCCAACGATGCGCTTGTTCAACGATTCTTTGAACAGCACATTGACGCGTACCATCATGACATCGGCCACCACCCTCTTGGTGCTCCTCTGCATCTTCTTCCTCGGTGGCGACAGCATCCGCTCATTTGCCTTCGCAATGATCCTCGGTGTCATCTTCGGAACGCTCTCTTCAATCTTCCTCGCCGCTCCAATCGCTTACCGCGTGCTCGGCAAGAAGCGTGTGCAGGAAGCTGCTTGATGGCATAATGTCTGACCAAGAGACGACATAACAACATTCATAAATTCGGCGTGCCGCCAAACACATCCGTGTGTTTTGGCGGCACGCTTTCTTTCTCTGTCCCTATCAGAAGTCTTGCCAATTCCCATTCCTGGTTGTCTACTCGCGGCCGTTGGTAGCGCTACTCGCGGCCGCCGGTAGCGCTGCTCGCGGCCGTAGGTAGCATTACTCGCGGCCGCGAGTAGATGACTTTGTTTGCGGAGAGGGGGAATCTTTCTTTGGAAAATGATAAGTAGGTGGTAGCGGCATAGCTGCAGGCGGCGCCGCGCGAACATTCGGCGAAGGTCTGCGGCGAAGCACTGTAGCTCACTTTGCTCGCAAAGTGAGGGGACGAATATTGTGGCGGCCAAACACGGCTAAAAATCCAACAAGGTCATGCCTCTGAGCGCTGGCCATGTTCGCTACGTGTTCGTGGCCCTCACTTTGCGAGCAAAGTGAGCTACAATGCTGGCGCCGCAACAGACGATTGTGCGGGCCAGCGCAAATCTCAGCTGCGCCGCAACCGCCATGTTATTTGGCAAAAAAATCACGCCGTCACTTAACTTTCGAGTTTTTTTGCAGTATATATAGTTGAAATGAATCGCAAAGAGTTTGAAAATATCGTGCCAGAGCTGCGACCATTGATGGTCAAGGTCGCGCGTGATTTCTTTGGCAATCAAGATGATGCCGAGGATGTCGCGCAGGATGCGTTGGTGCGTCTTTGGAACTATTGCGAGCGACTGGATGCAAACAGGAATATGAAGCAGCTGGCCATTATGGTGGCCAAGAATTGTTGCATTGACACCTATAAGCGGAGGCAGATGATGGTCGAAGTGCCGTGTCCAGACGAACGAATGGCAGGCGAAACCTATCAGGCAGATGCCGAAGTCGTGGCGCAGGAGACGCGGGGACGAATCGACTCCGCCATCAGATGCTTGTCGCCACGCGAGCAGCAACTTGTGAGGAAGCGATATTTGGAAGACCATTCCGCAGAAGAAATTGCCAGAGAGACCGGCATTCCGAAACCATCGGTCAAAAGCATGCTCTCTGGCGCCAAGGCAAAGTTGATAAGAATACTCAAAAAAACAGGTCATGAAGCACAATGAAGACGATGCGCTCTACCAGCAAATCTTGGCCGAACTGAAGCCCGGGGCTGACGAGTACGACCGAATGGTGGCGCAGAAAAAACACCCCGCAGGCTTGAGACGCCGCTTCAGGCCTCGTTTCGGATATGTGGCTGCGGCGTGTGTGATGATAGCATTCCTGGTAGCGACACAGATTCTGTGGCAGACCAACGGTTTGCAGCAGCCCCCGCAGCTTGCCCGCCAGGTGTTGCCAACGCCAGGGGACGTGGCAACACGTGTTGCCGTCCCAAAGGACGCGCCGTCGGAAATCCCTGCAAAGGAACAGCGTTGTCAGCAACGCTTGGTTGCAGCAACCGTGGCAACTTCAAAAACCGAGGAGGAAGTCAAGGACAGTGCCAGCGTGAAGCTCGCGCCACCGACAGACCATGCAGAAGCAGACCGCGCCGCAATCGTTGCCGAGGTGGAGGCAAGGGTGGTGGAAGCCTTGCTGGAACAGCAGATAGCCGTTGAGGTGGTGAACGAAGCCATCAGACATCATGAAGATTCCCAACAAATACAATGCGCAATATGAAACGTACAATTTTTTCTGTTATTTTCGTTGCCCTCGCCACGCTGTGTGCGCAGGCACAGAATCCTTTCTCCTCTATCTTGTCAGCCTGCAAGGTGGTTGCTGTTAGCAATGAGCAAGGACGTGATCGGCTTGATTCAACCAACTGTCTTCAAACGCAAGTCTATGCTGTTCCCTACAAAGGCAAAAAAGCGGTGGCCAAAGCGGAGGCCATCATCAAGGAGATGGTGGATTGTTACAACAAGCAGATTGGACATTACACTGGGGGCTTTTGCTTCAGCGGCAAACTGGATGTGCATTCTCCGGCCGAGAGCCAGAAGGTCAGTGCCAGTTATAGTGAGGATGCTGCCCCGTTTGTTGTCGGAGGCGTTGGGCGAAACTATGCGCTCTTGCGCCAGCTGGACCCCAAGAACCCCCACTATCGCACGGTTTATGGCGTGGAGTGGTGGTTGCTCGAAAAGCCCCGGGTGGTGTATTTCAAGACGTTTCGCCTGTTTGGTCCTCTGACGGCGCGTAGCAACCCCAAGTACATCCTCGGCCAAACTGACTCCATGAAGGATTTTCTGGATACGTTCCGCTCGACAGACTGGCAGAACAAGAAATTTGATATGTTTGGCAAGGCCGATTCCTTGAAACTTGATATGCTCGGCAAAATCAATCCCTTGAAGCATGCCGATGATGTGGCGTGGTACTTGGGAAAGGTGTGCGACCTTTACAAGGGCGATGGCAGCGCGATGGACAGTGGAGTGGTTTCTGTGGCTGTGCGCCGGTTTATGAATTATATGAGTGAGAGCAACGTCTGGAAAACAGACGAGGGCGTGGTGCGGGTGTTGCGTGCATTCCGTCTGCCGGGCTGCTATGCTGAGGTGAATGGCAAGGTGGTGGAGCATGGCGACATGCAGTGGCTGGCCTCTCGCTGGAAAGATTTACACATCTCGAGAGTTTCATACGTGGAGAAGGGGGATCCCGAGTGCCAGAAATATGGTGAAAAGTCGAAGAATTTCCTCTTTCGGGTGTATCTCACCAAATAGCATGGCGGTTGTGGCATAGCAACAAGTAGCGCTGCGCGAACATTCGGCGAAGGCCTGCGGCGAAGCACTGTAGCTCACTTTGCTCGCAAAGTGAGGGGGACGAATATTGTGGCGGCCAAACACGGCTAAAAATCCAACAAAGTCATGCGCTAAAGCGCTGACCATATTCGCTACGTGTTCGTGGCCCTCACTTTGCAAGCAAAGTGAGCTACAATGCTGGCGCCGCAAAAGACGATGATGCGGGCCGGCGCAAATCTCCGCAGCGAGGGCGCTGCCGCCAATATTTAGTAATGGTAAGTAGGTAGTCTGAATGCAAAAAAAATATTCAGGCTGCCTACTTTGCATTTATCCTTTATTCCCTCAGTCCTCCCCACACCCTTTCCGCCAAAATCTTCCGTTTTTTGAAAATTCTTTCCTAAAACCAATGTGCATCATGTTATTATGTATATCTTTGTATTTCAATTTTAGCATTAGAAATGAAACACATCCTATATCCGATACCCGTTCTTCTTCTCATGGTCTGCTCCTTGGTGTTTTGCCAGTGTAGCAGCCGCCGTGGGCCGTATGATCCGCAGTTGATGCACATTGACAGTCTGCTAAACGAGGCCGATGTAGATACTGCCAAGGTCTTGGCAGCGTTTGGGCGTGTGTCAAAGTCTTTGGACACCGAAAACCGCATGTACTACAATTTGCTGACGCAGTATTATATGTTCAAGACATACCAGCCTGTGGAAAACGACAGTATCTTGCGAGCCGTTATTGAATATTATGGAGATAAACCTACAAAGGAAGGACTGTTGGCCAACTATATTGCAGCGGGAATGTATGATGATAGGAATGAATTTGCGAAAGCACAGGATTGCGCACTTAGATTTCTGAGAATGTCAGACCATACGTCGAAATTTGACAAGGTAATGCGTGCAAAATGCCATCTGCAGTTAAGTGACATTTATCAGAACCATCTCGATTCGCTTATGGTGTTGGAACAACGTAGGCAGGCCGTATATTGGGCTGAGCAGACAACAGACACCATGCTCATGGCAGACAGCTATTATTATTTGTCGAATATGTGTGAGGCCGTCGGGGATTATAAGCAGTCATTGTCTGCATGCGACAAGGCCTATGAATATTACTCGGTGGTAGGCTATCGCAACGGGGCTGCGCGGATATGGGTACAACGAGCCAAAAACTATATGGCGCTAAATGATTTGCCTTATGCAAAACTGTGCATGAAGAATTATGAGGCAATGACAACCGATTTGGATTCATCACATAGGATAAAGCCAGGACTTAACAACGAGATATATTATAATGTGATGGGGCGATTGTGTGAAAAATCGGGTGATATAGATTCTGCATTTATGTATTATAATCTTGAATTTGCAAGTCCTAATGAGGTTTTCATTCGTTTTGCAAGTGGACATCTTGCCAGACTGTATGAAAAAATTGGGAAACTTGACTCTGCCGGGAAATACAATCAGATAAATATGCAGTATCAAAAAAAGAGCACGTCCACATATAGTGATAAAAATATGCAGCGCAAGCAAATTGAATATGATTTGGGCGTTCTGAATGAAAAGAGAATTTCAAAAGAACATATGCTGGTGGCTATATCTGTTGTGGCGTTATTGTTAGTTACTCTCGCGTTTAAGAAATGGCCGTGGATAAAGAAGACGTTTTTATCGTTGCGCAACAGAAGTAATAGTAAGTTGGCAGACAAGACAAAAGATGTGAAGGCAGATGAAATAGAAAACCATGAAAACTCTGAAGTCTCCAATGAAAAACCTTTTTCTCTTGAAAGAAGAGAAGAGCAATTGGAAGAGACTGTTTCCACTGTGTCGACCAAAAATGGTAATGAAGAATTGGACAAGCTTCTTCCTCATGAAAGTAACGACAATCCTTTCATCGCGTTGCGCGGTGCGTATGGTTCCCCCGTTGATTATTCCTCTTCTCCAGTGGTTGGAAAATTAAGGGCAATGGTTGAAAATGACGAAGACGTAGCATTGAAAGAAACATCGTGGCGCGAATTGGAGGCGTATGTAAAAAAGAAAGATGCGGCATTTGCAGCTTTTATGGTATGCCTTAAGAAAAATTGCAAGCGTATAACGTCTGTGCACATACGCGTCTGCATTCTGCTTCGTGTTGGATTATTGCCTACGGGAATCAGTAAATTGATGAACGTGTCACAGTCCGCTGTTACAAATTTACGTCGTAATCTGGCTGTAAAGATATTGCGGAATCCACAAAGTAAGGCGGAAGACCTTGATGTTTACATCAGAAGTCTTTAAGTAATGGTAAAAAATAACTTGACCAATTTTGAAGGGTAAGGAGTTATATCTTTATACAGGCCAAAATTGCTCAACTTATTCTTTCACCATCACTAAGCCTATCGTTTTTTTGTTAGTTTTTTTATTTTTTCAATTGTCTGGATTACAGAGGGATAAACATCTAAGAGTGAAGTCGGGCAGGCTAAGAGTGAAGTCGAGTGAAGTAAAAGTGAAGTGAAAAATTTGGAACTTGATACGATTGTTCTTTACCTTTGCCGCCAAACAAAAAAACAAAATTATGAAACTCAAATTGAAATGTGCAATTGCCTTAATGCTTGTTTTTATACAAACAAGTAATATCATGGCAAATGGCGGCTTAAACTCGACTGACGAAGAAATATGCTTGGTTCATGTGAAAGTAAATGACGATAACAACAACAATTGGAAATATAAACGTAGTCCGCAAAAATGCCCGTTGCAGTTGTTTGTAGATGGCAATAAATTGCACTTCTTCGTTAAAGGTTTGCCAGTGACATCTTATGTAAGGATATATGAGTCTACGCAAGGAACAGAATGCGTTTCTTTCTGTATTGATATTACTTCACATGAAGAAGTACCTTTGCCCACGTCATTGACGGGTGGAAGTTATGTGGTCATTGTAACCGTATGCAATGAAATGTATAAAGGAACTTTTGCCATTCAGTAAAATAGGATGTTTAAATCAGAGTTTTTAGAATAACCCTATAATTATAAAACACAAATTTTATCATGCAGTCCGCAAGCAGCAAATATCTAACCGTCATAATTCCCTTTCTCAACGAAGGGGGGAAGTCGTCATGACCGTTAAAAGCGTGCGTGAAACTGCGGGCGACATGGTGGATGTCATCACAATAAACGACTGCTCCACGTGCGGCTTTCCGCTTCGGGAGCGTATCCAGTTCTAATTCCGTCATTTCTCTCGAAAATGAGGTGAGAATGGGCGTCGCTGCATCGAGAGATTATGGTATAAATTATTGCACGACGCCCTATTTTCTCCTTTTGGACGGCCACATGCGTTTTTATGACGCAGCGTGGAGCAGTCTGTTTTTGCCAAAAGATGGTATTCTGCCGTATCATGCTCGTGTGTGGGCACAGAATTGTTAAATAATAAAAGTTTATAACTGGTGATATAAAAATAACATCTAAAATTTGGATTTTTTTGAGATATCTAATAATTTTGTATCATAATAGAAAGGTTGGATTGCAAACATTTGCTTGATTTGTTTAAGCTATTGAGATTTCGGCTACTCTTGAATTATAATTATTTTCATTCTTAGGTTTGAGGCGAGAGGTTTAAATGGCATAATTTGTAATTTGAATAATGGCTCACCCTTTTAGTGTTATAAATAATCCTACAGCGATGATAAATATAGGACATATACCCCCTGAAATATCGGTTGTAATGCCGATGTATAATGCAGCTCCTTATCTCATGGCTTGCATTGATAGTGTATTGTCTCAAAGTTTTAAGGATTTTGAATTTGTTATTGTAGATGATGGTTCTACGGATGATAGTGTAAGGATAGTAGAATCATATAATGACTCCCGTGTTCGTTTAATTAAAAACGAACATGATTTCATAGGAACCTGTAATACGTATCTGAAAGAAGCCGTTGGAAAATATCTTGTCAGAATGGATGCGGACGATGTGATGCCGAAAGACAGGCTCGAACGTCAGTACCTCTATATGAAATCACATCCCAGCGTTGACGTCATGGGTGGATGTATGGAATATATTAACGGCGATAAGGAAGACAACATGATTGGTGAGGCAATGTCATGCACTGTTGACGCTATGCTGAAAGACAATATGATTGCAAATTCCACAACCATCGCCAGGCGCGAGTTTATAGAAAAGCATCATATACGCTTTGAACATAAATACGTCTATGCAGAAGATTATGGCTTTTGGATGTCCATGCTTCTGCATGGTGCAAATATTATGATTGAACCACAGCTGCTTGTTTCGTACAGATATTCAGACACCCAGACAACCAAGGTTCATTACCGGGAGATGCTTGAGGCAACGGAACGTGTCAAGGAAGATGCGCGTGCCATAATTTCCCAAAGACAGAATAATGGATACGTCAACCCTGCAATAAAGCCGACAGACAACAAACTCACTGTCATAATCCCTTTTCTCAACGAAGGGGAAGAAGTTGGTAGAACGGTCTGTAGCATTCGTGAAACTGTCGGAAATAAAGTTGACATTATAGTTATCAATGACTGCTCTACGGATGGCTATCCTTATCAAAAGGATTTGCTTTCCTTAAATGTTTACTATATAGTAAATTCAAAGCGCCAAGGAGTCGCTGCTTCAAGAGATATGGGCATTGGTTTGTCTAAAACCCCGTATTTCCTGCTGCTTGACGGACACATGCGCTTTTATGATAGCCAGTGGTGTGAGTATATTGTAAATATGCTAACTGGGAACGACAGAAGATTGCTTTGCACGCAAGGTCGCTACTTGGAAAAGGTTGATGGTGTTGTGCGTGAAATAGCTTCACGCACCTATAAAAGCTATGGAGCATATATGCCTTTAATAAAGGGACACACGCTGACTGAAATAGTGTGGAAGGGAAATGAATATGCTCCGGAAGCAGATACAGAGCCAATTTCCGTGGTGCTTGGTGCAGGCTATGCGGCGAGCAAGCGATATTGGAATCATCTGCGAGGCCTTGAAGGTTTGCGCTATTATGGCAACGACGAAGCATATATCAGTATGAAAGTGTGGATGGAAGGGGGCGAATGCGTTCTTTTGAAGAAAGTTGTAGTCGGCCACATCTACCGTAAGAAGTCTCCATATAAAAGGTATAGTGCAGATGAACTTTTCAATGAATTGCTGATATCCTATCTTCTTTTTCCGCAATCATTGTGGTGTGTTGAGTTTGCAACGCTCTGCAAAACAAACCGGGATTTGTTTTTGATGGCTCTTGAAAAATTCCAGGAAGAAAGCAAACGATGGGTTGCTCTGAGGGAATATTATCGAAGAAACTTTACAAAGACATTCCGTGATTTCACAGAAGTCCAGCAGAGATTATGTTCCCAGTTTTTGGAGGATTTCAAGAAAAAAGATATAGATGTCAAGGGTATAGCACAGTTTGTGTCAGAAAAGCCATTGGAGGAAAAAGGATTGTTTGATGGTACGATGGGGCAGATATTATGGCTGTGCATTTATGAAAACTCTTCAGAAGACCATACGTACAAAGATCATATCAAGGCTTTATGGGATGGCGTTGCTGCGGCCGTACACCACAAGAAGTTTCCATGTAATTTCAGCAATGGTCTGGCTGGTATTGGCTGGGGGCTCATTTTCTTGAAAGAGCACAATATGATAGAGGATGATATTTCAGAAGAATTGAACCTAATCGACCGACAGCTAAGTTGTTACGCAATTCAAAAAGACAAAGACTTGAGTTTGGCAACAGGGTCTGGCGGCATATTGGCTTATGCCACTGCAAGAAAAACGTATGGGATAAAGAATCATATACCGGCAGAGTGGATTGACGACAACGAGGAGATGCTCATGAAAGCGGCCCAAATGGTAATTGACGAATCAAGCGAATTGAATGCACTTGTCTATGCAATGCGTTATATCGCACTTTGCCGTGAAGGATATGACGAGCAGGATTATCCAATAAATTTGGGCGACTGGATGGATGTCAAGGATTTCATACCTAAAAATCCCAGGAGGTGGACATCTGTTTTGACAGACACAACGTTGACCACTTCTACTTTATATCTAATTTACCATAAGAAACTAAACAGACATGGGAAAATACAGTAAATACAATTTTCTTTTCCAGAACGGAAATAAGGGTGTGCTGTTTAACCTTACAACCAGCAGGGTTATGGTTCTCGATGAAAAAATCGTTGAGATTATCAAGCAACACAAGGAAAACATAGACTTCATGAAGGACATCAGCAGTCCTCTATATGAAGAAATGGAAAAGAACGGCATGATTGTCAATGACGAATGCAACGAAGCTGAGGACATCATTGCAAAATGGGACGAGGGAGACAAAAGCCAATCTGGCTATCATCTGACCATCCTCCCGACATTAAACTGCAATCTCCGTTGCTGGTATTGCTACGAAGAGCATAAGGCCTCGTCGCAAATGACAGACGAGACAATGAACCGGATTTTGAAGTTCTTGGACAAAAAGATTTCCTCTGAGGGGTTGAAAACATTTAATCTTGACTTCTTCGGCGGCGAGCCTTTGCTTCCGTTCAAGAAACGGGTATTACCCATAATTCAATATGCAGCCAATGCCTGTAAGGAACATGGTGTCAATATGTTCTTGAATTTTACGACAAACGGTGTGCTCTTGACGGAAGAAGTTCGTAAAGAACTGTTGAAAATACCTTTGGCCGACAAGCCGGGATTCCAAATAACCATTGACGGCAACGAAGAGAAACATAACAAGTCAAGATGCACTGCCAGTGGTGAACCAACGTATCGCATAATTTTGGACAATATATTCGGTGCCGTGCGTGCGGGAATGCGCGTTAATTGCCGGTTCAACTATACGGAAGACAATATCGATTCTTTGGTTGACGTGCTTGACGATTTTGAGGAACTTACCCCAGAAGAGCGCAAATTGATATATTTCGATTTTCAGCAGGTTTGGCAGGAAAAAAGCAAAACGGAAGTGCGCGAGAAGGCTTTGAAATTGGCAAATCTTTTCATGAAAGAAGACCAACAGGTCAGAATCGAGAAGAACTATAATAATCAAAGATGTCGCGACGATGCCGAGAATCAGGCTTCAATCAATTTTGACGGAAACGTATATAAATGCACTGCAATAAATATAACCCCTGACATTCGTGAAGGTGTGCTCAATGCAGATGGCGAAATCGAATGGAACGAGCGTTTCCATAAAAGAATGGCATTGAAGTACGGCAACAAGCATTGCAAGGCATGCGTGATTTATCCAATCTGTCACGGCGGATGCTCTCAGACAAAATTGGATGCAGACGAAAATGCGGAGTGTCTGTTCGGACTGGACGACAACGCAAAGCTGGAAAGAGTGCGTGGTCGTCTTGAATACATATTGAAAACAGGGCGAGTTTCATATTAGAATCTTGCTGGAATTTAAATAATTAACTTTTAAAAGAATGAGCTATGGAACTAAAATCTAAAGTTCAAGAACTCGAAATGTTGGAAATTGAGATTCCGGCATTGGTTGAGACAAAAGAGGGCAAACTCTTAGGTGGTTTCTGTACTATTGCAACTACGGGCAATGACGTTTTTGCAACTCAAAATGGTTGCAATGGCGTTTGTAATGACGTTTGTCAAGACGGTTGTGTATTAGGCACTTGTCAAGATAGTTGCAATGATACCTGTAATGATACTTGTAATAAAGGATGTCAGGTATCTCCAGCACCTACAAAAGACACAACTCCAACAAAATCAACTCAATCTTTAGTAGGTTTCTCATTTGTGTTCTGAAAAAAATGGGGTGTCTTGAATTTCTGAAACAATGTGTTTGGGACACTCCATTTTAGAGCAAAAGATTCTAAGTGGTGAAATAATTTTAAGGCCAATATTCCATGAGAAACAAATTATCGTATTTAATAGCCGCCCTATTCTTTATTGTAAGCCAAAACCATTCCTATGCTCAAAAACAAATCTATGGTGATGTGCGTGATTGGCTGACTAATGAGTTGTTAGTTGGTGTTAAGGGCGTTCTTATGACAACAGATAGTGTTGTTATAGACTCTGTTTATACAGGCTGGATGGGGCAGATAGTAACAACTCGCAAACCTTGGTTCTTTAAGGTGAAGGATAAACCTGCTACATATATCATCCAATTTTCATACGACAATTATCAAACACAGTATAAGAAAATTAATTTTAATCCAAGAGGCCGTATGAAACATTACGACTTCGGAACGATAAAATTGAAACGTCAGCGTGAGCAGAAACTCGGTGTGGCAACTGTGACGGCTTCACGCGTCAAGTTCTATACAAAGAAAGATACCTTGGTGTTTAATGCCGATGCTTTCCAAATGGCAGAAGGATCTATGCTCGATGCCTTAATCAAGCAATTGCCTGGAGTTGAACTGAAAAGCAACGGAGAAATATATGTGAACGGCAAATATGTTGAGAGCCTCTTGCTCAATGGCGAGGATTTCTTCAAGAAAGACAATACCGTGCTTTTGGAAAATCTGCCTTCATATACCGTCAACCAAGTGCAGGTATATAAAAAACAAGGTGACCTGAGCCGTTTTGCTGGCAAGAATTTGGGCTTTGATGAGGAATATGTCATGGACATAAAGCTGAAGAAGCAATATTCCATTGGTGTTTTGGCCAATGCCGAGGGGGCGGCAGGAACAAAAGACAGATATATTGGACGTCTTTTTGCTCTGCGTTTCACTCCGCAATCGCGTGTGTCAGCGTTCGCCAATTTCAACAATATCAACGAAACACGTAAGCCTGGAGAAAGCGGAGATTGGACTCCCTCAAACTCCTTGGATGGCTTGCAGACCACAAAAACTGGCGGAGTGGACTATCTGGTCAGCGACAAGCGTAAACGTTTTAAGGTTTCTGGTGATGTTTCATTGACGCATTCTGATGCCGACAATATATATAGCTCCGTTGGAGAACAGTTCCTGACGGGTGGTAACACTTTCTTACATAGATACAGCAGGAGCAGAAATTGCTATACGAATTTCTCAACGAGCCATAACTGGCGCTTTATGTGGAAGAAAACTGAATTGCAGTTTATGCCATATTTCCAGTATAAGAACTACAATAATTATGAAGTCTCCGCTTCTGCAAGATTCAACAGAGACATTACATCGATGTCTGGACTGACCGACAGCATAATGAATCCTGGCATAACTCCCTGGTTACAGGCGTGGGCAGTGAACAGAACCCTTGACGAAACGCAAAATGACGGTCACGACATGTTTGCATATTTGTATGCAAGCGTCAATCAGAAAATTCCTTTCTCTGATGATTTACTCAAAATCGATGCGTCTGCTTCTTTTCAAGACTATGTGACCCAAACCTACAACCGTTATCGTCTTGACTATCCACAAAACGCAAACAGCGTAAGCGACATTCGCAACCGCTTCTATAACGAAAAGCCATATAAAATATACTCCTACTATGGTCGGTTGAGATACTGGTATTGGTTGCCATTCAATATGGCGATTACGCCGTCATATAAATACGAACATATACATCTCCGCGATGACTATGGTATTTACCGTCTTGAGCAGTTGGCAGATTGGAACATCAACAACCCGTTGGGAATGCTGCCATCGGAAAGTGAATACCTCAATGTCGTTGACCGTGGCAACAGTTTCAACAAAACACTCAACACAGATAAAAATGAGATAAGCATACAATCGCATTGGGAAGGTTCGGTAGGTAAGAAAGGTGCATATATGTCCGTCAGTGCTGAGCTACCTTTGGTTATTACCCGACGCGAACTGGATTATCAGCGCGACATCCATATCGACACTTTGTTCAGCAAGACGGCGGTGACTTTCAATCCTTCTTTTGAACTTACGCACAACTGGCATAATTGGCAGCGTCAGGTGCAACTGCAATACAGTATGGAAGGGAGACTGTATGACCTCGTGCAGACTTTGGACTACAGAAGCGACAACAACCCGCTGCACATTGACGTGGGCAACGCACGCTTGAAGAACAGCTACCTCCACAATCTGTCGTTATACTATAAGAACAACAGTCCGCGCAAGCAGCGTTCCTTCAATGCCAGACTGGTCTACAACATTTCGAAGAACCAATTTGGCTATTCGAGACTTTATAACCGCCAGACGGGTGCTACCACGTTCCAGCAGGTGAATATCAACGGCAACTATAATGTTTCGGGAAGCGTGAACTACAATATGGCGCTTGACAAGAAACATCGCATATATTTCGGCACATCGACCTCTTCGCAGTTCTACAACAATGTCGACCTCATCACCGTTGAAGGAGAAAACATGAATCCGCGCAGCAAGGTGAAAACCCTGTTCCTCACTGAAACCTTGAAACTCGACTACAAAATCGGAAGCCAGAAAATCGGGGCAAAGGTGAGCGGAACATGGCGCAACGCCACAAGCGCTCGCGAGGACTTCTCAACGGTGAATGCCGCCAACTTCAATTACGGGCTGACAGGACAGTTTGAACTCCCGTTCGACTTCCAGATCTTCACCGACCTGACGATGTACAGCCGCCGCGGATATGAGGCACACGAGATGAATACGGACGAACTCGTCTGGAATGCACGTCTCTCGAAGAAGTTCTTCAAGAAACGCCTGACTGTTGCGCTCGAGGGCTTCGACATCCTGCACAACCTCTCAACCGTGACACATTCACTCAACGGACAGGGACGCACGGAGACCTACCGCAACGTGATTCCGAGCTACGGCATGCTGCACTTGATTTACCGGTTGAATATCCAGCCGAAGAAGAGGCAATAAATATGGCCTTACAGTAATGGTGAAAGAATAAGTTGAGCAATTTTGACCTGTATTTTTATTGGTTTTGGAATTTGGAAGAGGGAGCATAGCGGGCTATGTGACCGATGACAAATTTCAAAAACGGCAAAAAGACAGGGCATAAGAAATAACTCCTTACTCCACAAAATTGGTCAAGTTATTTTTTTACCATTACTTAAGTAAATAGGTCGTAGAATTTTGATTTTTAAGTAGGTGGTCAGAATTATTCTTACATATGTAAAAAATAAATCTGACCGCCTACTTATTTGCAAAAAACGATTGATGCTGAAAGATATATTCTCCCGCTCCAAATTGAAATTCACGCGGCAGTTTGACCAGATGGACTGCGGCGCGGCTTGCATACGCATGATTGCCTCATGCTATGGAAAGGACTACCCGCTGTCTTATTTGCGCACACTCTCGCATCTCACCCGCGAGGGAGTGAGCGTTGCGGGCATACGCGACGCCTTGGACAAAATAGGGGCGGAGAGCCGCAGCTTTGAAATGACATTGGAACAGCTGCGAGAAAAATGTCCGCTGCCGGCCATATTGCATTGGGAGCAGAACCATTTCGTTGTGCTGGAAAGCGTGGAGAGCAGCAAACTCACGGGACGCTGGCACTACAAGGTGGCCAATCCTGCATACGGCCGCCACCGCTTCACGGAAGAGGCTTTCGCGAAATACTGGCTTAACGGCAACAAGGGCGTTGTCGTGGCCATCGCACCGCGTGAGGATTTCTTCAGCCGTCAGTCTGTCAAGGAAAAGCACAGCTTCGTGCGTTTCTCAAAAAAATACGTCTGGCCTTTCAAGTGGCAGATGGCCTTCACGTCTTTCATGGTGCTCTTAGGCTTGTTGCTTTCGCTCGTCACTCCTTTCCTGACACAGAAGATGGTGGACGAGGGAATCGGCATGCGTAACATGGGACTGATCATCAACATCATGCTGGCGCAGGTGGCGCTCTTCATCGGGTCGTTCTCGATGAGCCTTATAGGCAGCTGGGTCACTCTTCACATGAGCACCCATATCAGTATGCGCATACTCGGCGACTATCTCACAAAACTCCTGCGGCTTCCGATGACATTCTTCGACACTAAGAGCGTCGGCGACTATCAGCAGCGCATCGGCGACCATGCCCGCCTTCAGAGTTTCGTGACACAGGGAACTGTGCAGACGTTTTTCTCCCTCGTTTCCGTACCTTTCTTTTTAACTATCATCGGCTGGTATAGCCCGATGATTCTGGCGGCCTACATTTTCTTTACCATTCTGAGCACACTGTGGATGACGTATTTCTTCCGCCGCCGGAAAGTGATAGACTATGAGCAATTCAAACTGAGCAGCGAAAATCAGAACAAACTCTACGAACTCATGTCGGGAATCACCGACATCAAGCTCAACGGATATGAGGACTACAAGATTGAAGAGTGGCGCACGCTCCAGCAGCGGCAGTATGCCATGAACCAGAAGTCGCTCCGCTTGGGGCAAGTGCAGAACACAGGCTTCACGCTCATCGGCCAGCTCCGGAATATATTGATCACCTGCTGGATTGCCGCCTCTGTCGTACACGGCGACCTCACCCTCGGCATGATGATGAGCATTTCGGCCATCATAGGGCAGGTTGGCGGTCCGCTTTCGCAGCTCATCGGTTTCCTCCAGCAGTTTCAGGACGCGAAAATCAGTTTGGAACGCTCGGAGGAAGTACATCTCTGTGAGGACGAAGACGGTGTGGAACTTCTTGGCGTCCCGACAGACACCCCGCGCGACATCGTGGTGAAAGACCTCTCCTTCTCCTATACGGGCAGCATCGGCCAGCCCGTGTTGAAGCACCTCAATCTCACGATTCCAGCAGGGCAGATGACGGCCATCGTCGGGGAAAGCGGCAGCGGAAAGACAACGCTGATGAAACTTCTTCTGAAATTCTATCAGCCCACGGAGGGCGAAATCCTTTTGGGCGGACAGCCGCTGACTTGCTTCAGCGCCAAATCCATGCGCCGTGTCACCGGTATTGTGATGCAGGATAATTTCGTGTTTTCTGACACGATACGCCGCAATATAGTTCTTGGCGAAGCGATGGACGAGGGACGGTTGGCAGCGGCTGTCAGTGCCGCCTGTTTGGAAGACTATGTCAAGGGGCTTCCCATCGGTGTCGAGACCAAAATTGGCAGCGAGGGAATCGGCGTGAGCGGCGGAGAGCGGCAGCGCATGATGATCGCGCGTGCGGTCTACAAGCGTCCGCTTTATCTCATGCTGGACGAGGCCACAAGTTCGCTGGATGCCGAAAACGAACGGAAAATCACGGAGAATCTGCAGGCGGTGTTTGCAGACCGCACGCGCATCGTGATAGCCCACCGCCTCTCCACTGTTCGTCATGCTGACAACATCCTTGTCTTGCGTCATGGGGAAATCGTGGAACAGGGAACGCATGAGCAGCTGGTGGCAAATAGAGGATATTATTTTGAGTTGATACATAATCAATTGGAACTTGCAGAGGATAAATGATGCCGCTTGAGCGTCTGAAAGGGGTTCATATTTAGGGTAGGGGCTTGCCCCTATCTCTTGGGGCCGATTTATGAACCTCGCCCCTGTAAGACAGGGTGTTCAAGAAAGCATATTAAATATTGACAGTAGCGTGTCTCGCAACGGAGATTTGCGTTGGCCCGCATAATCGTCTGTTGCGGCGCCAGCATTGTAGCTCACTTTGCTCGCAAAGTGAGGGCCACGAACACGTAGCGAACATGGCCAGCGCTCAGAGGCATGACCTTGTTGGATTTTTAGCCGTGTTTGGCCGCCACAATATTCGTCCCCCTCACTTTGCGAGCAAAGTGAGCTACAGTGCTTCGCCTCAGACCTTCACCGAATGTTCGCGCAGCACCTCTTGTTGCTATGCCGCCCTGTTATTTGACCCAAAACCGCGCAGAGATTTTCTGGATTTTGAAAACCCTAAAGTAATGCGTCGGCCTTCAGTCCCTATACTTTTTAGCGAATGCGGGACGAGGCACGACCGAACGCGGGACGAGACACATTCGAACGCAGGACGAGACGCAATCGAACGCGGGAGGGCGTTCGCTATATAGTATAGGGACAGGATTGGCTCGCCCTATTTTTGAGGAATGAGATACCCCCATTAATGTTTTAACGCCAAATGCTCATGAACCCGTTTGGGGCAACATTACTAAATATTCTGATGGTCGCTTTTCACCTTCTCGGAAGCGTCTTTCCGCAAGTAGCCTCAGTCACATAGCCCGCTATGCCCTTTCGTTTACTTACAAGATAACACTTCCGATACGGCACAAATCACCTCATCGGAATTATTAGCCCCATAAAAGATTTGCGCGTCAAACGGGCGTTTTATGACTTTACCTGTTGTCAGCCGAAAATAATATGAAAATTTTTTCTGCGTTTAAAGCGTTGTCGTGCAGCGCTTTAGTAATATCGCGCGAAAATTTCTTGAAAAATAATTGCGAAAACATTTGGTGGAAATGGAAAAAGTCCGTAATTTTGCACTCGCTAAACGGGACGAGCGGTACACCACT
>ERZ791912.117-NODE-117-length-56169-cov-23.421659_pt1 | contig 56169 bp, 40 predicted proteins | sample MGYA00510141_ERZ791912 | MGnify/ENA primary metagenome ERZ791912 (study PRJEB30046, sample SAMN00792082) | human gut metagenome | study: EMG produced TPA metagenomics assembly of the A metagenome-wide association study of gut microbiota in type 2... | reverse complement strand
ATGAGATAAAAACTTATCTCATTCTCAATTACTTATAAAAAATACGTACTTTCTTACTGAAAAAGCTGTGGATTTCTGATGGGATTTTTGTATCTTTGCTTATAGCTTTGAGTTTTTGAGTGGTGTTATTTATTATATCTAATTTACTCATTTTCCGTGATATACGGAAGTGCTCAAAGCCCTTTTGTTCAATGGCCAGTTCTAAATCCGAAATTTGAGTTATGACCACAAATGAAATAGATGAAAAGTCGTTTGATTACGCATGCCGCCTCTTTGAGTCTGGTGATTTAGATAAGATTCCTGTTGGCACTGTGGCTGGTCTTCAGCAGATACACCAATATCTGTTTGAAGGTTTGTATGCTTTTGCAGGCGTCATTCGCGACAAGAATATTGCCAAGGGTGGCTTCCGTTTTGCCAATACGCTCTACCTCGACGCTACTTTGGCTGCCGTGGAGCGGATGCCAGAAGACACCTTTGAACATATCATAGAGAAATATGTTGAGATGAACGTGTGTCATCCCTTCATGGAAGGCAATGGCCGTTCCACCCGCATCTGGCTCGACATGATGCTGAAACGCTCGCTCGGAAAAGTGGTCAACTGGCAGTATGTGGACAAAGACCAATATCTCTCCGCCATGGAACGCTCACCCGTCAACGACCTTGAACTCCGCTTTCTCCTCTCGCAGAATCTAACCTCCGATACGGAGAACCGCGAAGTGATATTCAAGGGAATTGAGCAGAGCTATTATTATGAGGGATATGAAAGGTAAGTTTTTCCGTTTCTTGCCCCCAACCTATTAGCCCCCCTATAAACCAAGCAGGTGGCCAGAAAGGTTTTGCCTTTCTGATCACCTGCTTCCTTATTATTCAACCAGTTCTTTTGGCGGTGCTTGCCAGAAATATTCGTCGTCGCTGGTTGTTTGCCCCCATTTGTATTTGAATCCTTCCGGAACGAGCGTGATGCTTTCCGATTTCTGGGTGCGGTCGTGCGATTCGGCTTCGCTACTTGAATGGAGGTTCGATGCTAAGATGTAAAGGTTCTTGGCCATATATTCTTCCAGGTAGCCTTCCACAGTCTGTTTGCTTTCGTGGTTCCAGTTGGCATCTTCGTTGAGAATGAGTTTCTTTCCAGCCTGCAGGCGTTCGCGCACCTCTCCCGGATGCAGCCAAAGGCCATTTTCGTCCGTCACATAGGCGCAGAAAGTGGGGTCGACCCACACCCATTTGTTCAGCTGGCGGCTCCAGGCAATGGTGATGACGTGGCAGTCGTTGTCAGTGTCGTATTCCCTCGACTGGCAGGTGATGTAGCGTGCCGGAATGTTTTCCGCCAAGAGCGCTTCGCAGAGCATTTCCGCCATGAAGCGGCAGTTGAGGCCGCGCTTTTCCGTTTGGCAGAGTTGGTAGAGGTCCACACAATTGTAACGGCATTTAGGCCAGCTTGAACTGCCATCGTGGCGCACGAGGTCGTGCAACCAATAGAGCAGACGTTTGATGCGTGAGAGGTCGTCGCCCGTTCCAGCCACCTCGTCGAGATGGAAGAAATCGCGGGTGCGGCTGAGCAGCGAATCGTTGGGCGAAGCGTAGGTGAAGGCTGGCATTGTCTGTCCCGTGCGTTTGTAGGGTGCCGATTGCTTAAGAATCTCCAGTTTGGTTTCTTTCTTCGGTCGCGCCGCAGCGGCCTCTTGGAATTTCTTTGAAACAGCCTCCAGCTGCTTCGTCATCGGGGCGTTGCCCGTTTTCTTTGCCATGTCGAAGAGCAGGTTGACAATGGTTCCCGGAGAATCGACAAAGAAATCCGAGGTGCCCGTCAGGCAGAGTTTTCCCCACGTCTCAACATACGCCATGCAGCCCTTCCAATTGCAGGCTTTGAGCGCCTTGGCGTCGGTGGTCTGCGGGAAAAACGCTGCAAAATTGCTTTGTAGCACAGGGGCCTTCAGCGTGTAGCCCTTCAGTTGCGGGCATTCAATGGGCTGTCCGTAGTATGTTGTGAGAATAGGCCCTTTGAAGACAACGCTTGTCAGCACGGGGCAGTTCTTGACAAACTGTGCGCCGCCCGTGCTCAGCACGCTTTGATGGAAGGTGATGCGGGAAAGTTTGGGAAGGTTGTTGAAGACGTAGCCATCGATGTGACCGACGTTTCCGATGAAATCCACGCTTTCGAGGTTGGGAAGCGCGGAGAACGTGTAGGCGCTGACGTAGAACACGTTGCCCAGCATCAACTTGCGGAGCGTTGTTGAGCCTTCGATGACCTCGGCCAGATTCAATCCGCTTTCCATATCGGTCAGCGTGGTTTTTCCCAAGTTGAGCACTTCCAACAGGCCGCCTTCATGCTTCTTCTCCGAATTGTTGCGTCCGGCAAAGCGCTGCAGGCTTTGCACATCGTTGGCGTTGAGCGTTCCGGTGACAGAGAGGCCCTTTATGTCGTTGTCGGCATAGCCTTTCAGCAGTTCCGTCAGTGTGCCGGGCGTCACGACTTTGATTTTTACGTTTTTGCCGCCCGCCAGTGCACTTGCAGCGCAGACACACAGACAGCAGATGAGAGAGAGGATTTTGTTCATACGGTGTGGTGTTTAAGTACAAAAGTAAATATTTTCTTCGGCGTCAAGAGATGCGACGGCATAAATTCTAGAAAGGAAGAAAAGGGGCAATACCTCCGAACAGGTTCTTCCGTATTGCCCCTTGGGGGTATGAATCACTAATTGTTGCAAGCAGGTGTTCAAGCTGATTATTTTTTCGGATTCCTGTTGAAGTGGTAAACGAGATGCCCCATTACGTAGTGCGGCAAAGAACGGTACCACGTTTCCGTGCGTCCTTGTGCATTGACCTCATATTGTGTGGAGGACAACTGATGGAGAAGGTCGAATGCTTCAACTCGGAATATCAGTTTGCCTTTCATGAATGGTTGCGAGAGAGAAGCATTCAATACAAAATCATCGGTGTTCAGTTGTGCGCTTCCGTATCCACGTCGCATGTACATTGTGCCGTGGGCGGCAAGTGTCGTTTTTACGGTCGGCAGTGTATAACGTGCTGATAAGCCGTATTGTAAATCAACAGCATTCAGTGTTTCGAAGTCACGCATTTTGCCTTCGCTGTTACGCCAGCTCACATCGCCATTCGCACGGATGCTTAATGCCTTTTTCTGAAACTGAACATACAATCCGTCGTGCAGGGTCAACGTATTTACCGTGTTTCTGCGGCTTGCGTTTTCTCCGCTGAGCACGGAATGGTCTATGGAGTGGTTATAATTGGCATCAGCATTCATCTGCCAAGTCCAATAGCGGTTTTTGTCAAGATGGGATGAGATGTCAAATTGCCCTTTCAAGTCGTAAGCGCCGCAGACATTCGTCGGTTTGTAAGTATGTACTCCTGATTGTGGATCGTAAGTGGTTGATTGCGCCACATCACGATGACGGAAATTTCCATTGGCACCGATATGCCACTGGCTGGATTTCTTACCGATTTTTCGTGTATAGTCTGCATAAATATGGGTGGTTGACCGGCCTTTCAGTGCGGGATTACCCAATTTGACCACCAATGGATTGCTGTTGTCGCGGTAAGCAATCTGGCTGACCAGGTCGACTGGCTCGCATTTGAAATCCGCACGAACTTCCAGCTGGTGTTTGGAACCCGGTGATTTGTAGCGATATGCTGCATAAGGCAGAAAGTAGACCCAGGTGTCGTTCATCAGCGTATCGACGGCCCCTCTTTGGTAATCGACAGTGTGGTGGAGCACAGGGATATCCAATCCCACTTCCCATCGTGTGTAAAGCGTATAACCTTCATGCCCAGTTTGGGAAAAGGAGAGACCTATGGTGTTTCCCCATTTGCGCACATGGCTGTCGTAGGAGTTCGACGGATCGGTGATGGCATGCAGCAGGTCAAGCTGTGAGGCCAGCAGCAAGGTGTCGGGATGGTACAAATAGTCGTGAGTGCGGCTCTCAAAATAATCGACCCCCTCCTTGACGCTCATATCCGTCTTGCCAAACAATTTCCCGAATCTCCATAGATTGCTCAACGATGCATTTGTCAAACGGTTGGAGACATCGCTGGCGTTATAGCGAACATCCTGGGTAGAGGTGGAAGTCTGCCAAGTCTTGAAGCGGTTGGACAACCAAGACTGGTCATCGCTATGCCGGAAAAAGAAAAAGGCATTTGTGTACCATTTTTCTTTGTCGAACGCGGCGATGGCCTGTTGGGAAACTGACCATCCACGGCCTTCGCTCAACGCATCGGTTCTCATGGAAGCTGTCAGTTCCTCGTCCCACTGTTTAAACTGAGATAAGCCCGTGCCGTTCCGCTTTTCATAGTCGAATTGGGTAATGAAATTGAGATACCCAGGTTTCAGCATTCTCAGGTTGTTCTGCAATTTCAAATTCCAATTGTCAGCCTCGTTGCTTGTCTCTGTCCGTGAAGTGGAATATCCTCCTTCAAAAAACTGTTCATGACGCTGTCGCATCTCGGAACGACTGTCCGAACAGGTGAAGTCTGCAGTAAAGTCATTGGTCAGTTTGCGTTCTTCCGAATGATAGTTCAGATTTGTCGCAACACTTCGCGTTTTAAGCAGCGAACGAGGCATGGTGGCGGGAGTCCAGTGTCCATCTCCGCCAACATGGCGGGTTTCATTCACGTTGTTCATATTGCTCATAATGGAATATCTCCATCGGTCTGTGAAACCCAAAAGGAAACCACGTCCCAGCCAACGGTGGCTTGTGCCTCCTGCCGCTTCCATGTTGGCGATATAGCCCCTGCTATATTCCTTCTTGAGGTTGACATCCATTACATATTTCCGGGCATCAACATCACGTCCGAAGGCTTCGCTCAGGTCCGAGCGTTTGTCGTAGATCTTGATGTCCTTGACCGTAAAATAGGGTAGGTTTTGCAGCAGAACCTTTTTGTTGCCATTCATAAACGAGCGCGAGCCGAGCAGTAGTTCGTCAACCTTTCGTCCGTTGACAAAAATTTCTCCCTCTTCATTCATCGTTACGCCCGGCATCTGCCTAATCAGCTCATCCAGCATCGAACCATCTGGCAACTTGAAGGCATCAGCATTATAGACCAAGGTGTCTCCTTTGTAATACATCTTCACCCTGGTCGCCGTGACAACGGCAGTACTCAGTTTGTTTTCTTTGATTTTGCGCAGTTCCAAAGCCTCGTCGAGCATCCAAGCACCTTCGTTTCCTCCGTCAATGTTCAGGGGCATCCAGGCATCCTCATATCCCTCAAGCGTGGCATGCAAAAGATATTTGCAGCTCTCCTTTTTCATATTCAGCATGAATTGAGCAGAGCTGAGCGTTCCGTCGTTTCTGCGGATTTTCTGTATAGGAACAGAATCGACCACAACAGAACTATCTTTTGCCAGTAGCAGCGATACACGGGCTTCTGGTAATGGAATCTTTAGAAAGCCGTCCCGTACTTTTCCGATGACAAGACTTTGGCCCAATAGGCTGACAGATAAATAAGGGAGCCATGCTATCAGCATTAGCACCGAGAGCTTCTTTTTCATATAAATACGTAGCAAGTGGGTGTTACATAAAATAACTTCAGTTAGGCTTTAGAATTTATGGCAATAAAAGTTTACGCTAAAAGAAGTACCAGTACCAGAGGAAAAAGTATATTCAACAGAACAAACTCCTGTATAGTTGTTTTCTCCACTTGTATACAGACAACTTTTTCCTACATTGTCTTTATTCCTAAATCCATAATGTTGATTTCTGGAAACGAGGTTAACCTGTTATAGATAGTTCCTATAGTAAATATTTTATTAAGCCTATGGGAGCAAAATTAAACAATATTATTGAGGTGATGAATTATTCTATAGGGAAAAGATGGAATAGACGATGTAAAAAGGCTATGTTTTACCCCCCCCTAAGTTATAGCTGAAAATGTTAAATTTATATTGCACCTTTGGGGGATGATTCACTAATTGTTGCAAGCAGATATTTAGTTATTTGTAGCCATATTGCGCGTCGAGCGTGGCCACGCGAGTTTCAATCCAATTTTTGATGTAGTCGGCTTCCGCTTCGAAGCTGAGGCCTGCGTTGCCTGCGCTGCCCCATTTCTTAGCTTCTCGCTTCATGGCGCCGCTGCTTCTCATGAGTTTCCAGTAGGCAGAGAAACGTTGGTTGAGGTTGTCGGGGGCGAAAACCGTGCGGCGCAGTTCGCAATAGCGTTTAGCCCGCATCTCGTTCCAATTGTTGGCATTCAGGTGCGTCAGTCGCTCGAAGAGCGCATTTTGCGTGTTGGAGTTGCGGAGGAAGTTGCGATAGTTGTCGGTGGCATCGCAGCCATATTGCCGTCCTCCCCAGTCGCGGCCAAAGACGCCGTCGAGGTCCCAGGGAATCGGCGTGAGCTTCTTCGATTTCGTCACGTCGCCCACCGCCCAATACATGTTCTTGCCGCTGTTGTCTGTTGCGTGAAGCAGTTCGATGAAGAGATAATAGTTGCAAACGGCAGAGAGGTCAAAGCATTTTCCCACGTTGGCAACAAAATCCTCGTCGCTTGCCGAAGCGGCGAGTGCCGTCCCGTCGTGGAGCGGTGTCCAGTCGGTTTTGTGGTTGTTTTCCACTTTGGGGTATTTGCATTCCCAGTGGTCCCAAACGCCGCTGGCGTTGTCGAACGAAGGCGGCTGGCTGCCGACGGTCCTGTTTGTCCTGCGGTCGTAGCCCAAGAGCGTCCATGTGCTCCATTGTTTCGACTTATAGAGTAGGCCGCGCGGCACGTTTTTCTCCGTTTTCGTCAGGTTGAGCTGCTTGCGGTCGATGCGTTCCGAGAAATTATAGATGCCCTGGTAGCTGCCGTTGACAAACACTTCCACCAGGCGGCCGCCGGCCCCCGTCTTCACTTTCCCCTTCGCATAATAAGGGCGCACGTCCATGTCGTTCCAGAGGTCCATCGCCACGCGGTTTCTCATGCGGGCGTGGTCAATGGCCATAGCGTCGAGAATCCAATAGTTGTCGGTGCGGAGGTCGAGGAAATGGCGGTCTTGCTTCTTGCCAGTGGCGTCGACGAACTTCACGGCGTAGGCCTTCTTCGGGAAGAGCGTGGCATAGTCGCCGCGGTGGCGCACGGCGGCAGTGAGCGTGGAGTCGGTGTCGCGGTGTTGCGGGTCGAGAAGGCGGAAGGTGGCCGGACTGAAACTGGATTTCGAGACCGCGCGGCTCGTGGTGAGTTCGATGACGGGCAGGAAGGTAAATGTCAGCCATGCCCCCTGCACCGTGTCGTTGTTTTGCACGAGGGCAAGACGGTAGGTGTGGCCGTCGGTGGGCTTCGTGAAGCGGAATGTACCGCCCGTTCCCACCTTCTTGCCGTCGACGAAGAGCGTTCCCTTCTTCTCAGTCGTGGCGATGCGTCCCGTAAATTCCTTGGCGTTTTTGCTTTCGCTGATGGCGAAGAGATGGGAAGACGAAAGGCTGTTGAACACCGGGCGGATGCCGTTGATGGTGAACGAGAGTTGTTGCGTGTTGTCCTGAATGCGGCGCACTTCTGTGGTGACGGCCACGGAGGGTGCCTTGTGTCGGACGGTCTTTCCGGTGTAGGTGCGCGTCTTGGCGTTGCCGCTGAAGCAGTTTTTCGGCAGGTTGACCTTTTCGCCGTCAAATTCCGTCACCACGCGCCCCTTCTGGTCGATGAGGAAAAAGCGCTCGTTGTCGTGTAGCGTGGTGCTCGTGTTGCCGTAGGTGCCAACGATGTGGTTGTTGAGGCGCACATCGAGATAGTGGTAGGGGATGTGAACGTTTTTGATGCCGAGGCCGATGCTGGCGGCATAAATCGTCCAGCGCGATTTGTTGCCGTGGTCGCCTGTGCTGAGATAGATGTAGCGGCGGTTGGCGGTGCGCTGTCCGTCGAAGGTGAAATAGCGGTTGGTGGCGGCGTTGCAGATGGTGTAGTTCCCATCTTTGTCTTTCGTGATGACCCACCATGCGCTTTTGTCGACGGCGACACTGCGCATCATGTTTTCGCCGTTGTTGAGATACATCACCGATTGGACCTGGTTGCCCTCGCATTCAATGTTGTATGTGATGGCCTGTTCGATGTAGCTCGATGGCATGATGCAACCGTCGGTTCGGCAGACCGTTCGGATTTGGTAAAGCCCGCCCGAAACGAATTTCACCTTGTCGGCGTGCAGCGAGAGCGTGCAGGCGGCGAGGAGGGCGAGCAGGAGCGTTTTGATGGATGCCTTGGAAAAGGTTTTCATAAAGGTCGTGTAGGGATGGTGGGTTAGTGAAGCGGAGGGACCATTTGCTAATTAATGGTCGACCATTACTTAGTATTTGTTTTCATTCATGCGGATGATGGCCGCGATGTCGGTGGTGCGGAGTTTTCCCGTGAGCTGGATGATGCGTGAACAATAGTTGCTGCGGAACTTGAAGATGAGCAGTTCGCTGATGTTTTTGCCGTGTGTGCGGTGAACGTACACAGCAATCTCCTTGTCGTCCCATTGAGAGTGCATCACGCGCTCGTATTCCTTTTTCGCTGTCACGCGTTCCATGTCCTTCCGCACGGAAGTCGTGGTGGAACGCGAATGCGTGTGGAGCGCCAAAAGACTTGTCAGCCGCGATATGACGCCCGACACGTCCCACACGTTGCTTTGCAGCATGTTGCTGTTTTTGGCCGCTTGCAGCATTTCTTCCGACACGTAGGTGCGGGCCATTTTGCTGTTGTTGGCATAATGGTCGAAGGAATAGAAAACTTTGACATTGCTGTCGGCCGTGATGGTCAAAACCACCGGCACTTCTTCAGCGTGGAGCGCATGGGGAAGGGGGAGCGCACCGCAGAGCAGGAGGATGGAGGAAAGGATGAATCGTTTCATGGTGGAGTTGGTTTGATGAGAATAAGTAATTACTAAAGAGGCGTGGGGACGGCAGGGCGGTTGGGCAAGCGAAACGGCGTATGAAATCTATGCAAAGAAAACCTACTTCGTTACCTTTGGGTGGTCGCGAGCGACCTGTGCAAAACAGAAAATATCGGCAGGTTTCTATGCCCGCCGCCTGTCGTGCCCCACGCTTTAAGTAATGGTGGAAAAATGCTGGACTTATTCTTTCAGCATTTCTAAGGGAAGTGTCCTGAGAATATTCAGTTTAAAACACTTCCAAACGGTTATGATAATGATTGTTCTGGGCAATGGATGGGGCGTAGGTTGGTAGTCAGAATTAATCTGCCACCAACTTGTCAAGGCATCGGGCCTCCCAAGTCCTCTTCGCCAGAGAGTCCCTGGCAGAGGTCGCGCGAGATGATGTTGAGCGTTTGGTGTACTTCCTCGATGGCCTCTTGTGGCGTTTGGCATGTGTCGGCGTAGACCGTCTGTTGCGGTATCATCCAGCACCACACGCCGACGGCGAGGGCAGCGACACTCGCGGCGATGCCCGTCATGGTCAGCCATCGCATGGCACGCTGATGGCGGCGGCGTTCACGCTTTCGGAGACGGTTTGAGATGCGCATCTGCAAGCCCACAGGCATAGGCACGTCGGCCGTTTCCGACAGGGCCATCACCATCTGGCGGTCGGGCTGCAGGTCTTCGGGGCAATCGTTCGTGCGAAACCACTCCCGCAGCGAGTGTTCCTCGGCGTGCGTCGTTTCTCCGTCGTAGAAGCGTTGCAAAAGTTGGCGTATGTCTTCAGATGTCATCATTTTGTATTGGGTTTTTGTGTTGGTTAATGATGGGGCCGTTGGATTATCCGTGTTTCATTTCCTCTTCGTAGGCCGCCCGCAATTGTCGGCGGGCGCGGGAGAGAATCATTCTCAGGTTCACCTCCGTTTCCCCCGTAATCTCTGCCATGTCGTGGAAACTGCATTCTCCAACGTGGCGCAGGGCCACAACGCGGCGCGACCGCGGGGAGAGCCGCGCCAGAAGGCGCTTTAGCAGGCCGTGCGTTTCGCGGTGTTCCATTTCAGCTTGTGCTGTGGCGGCGTCGATGTCTGTGAGTGCGTTGTGCGCTTCAGCGATGTCGGCGGCGGCGCGGCGGTTGCGTAGCATGTTGAGACTGATGTGGCGCAGCGTGGTCATGAAATAGCCCTCGGCATTTTCCATGCGTTCAAGTTCATTTCGCTTTTCCCACAGGCGGGCAAATGTCTCTTGCACGGCGTCTTCCGCATCTTCCGCATTGTCAAGGACAGAAAAGGCCACGCTGTAGAGGCGCGGAGTAAGTTGGAGATATTTCTGTTCGAAGCTTTGCGTGTTCATGCCGTTGAGGTTAGAGCCGAAGTGTAGGCTGGAGGTGACTGCCTTCTGTGGCGTGTTTCTATTGTTATAACACGAAGGGATGGATTTTGTGACAAGAAAAGGAAAGTTTTTTTAAGCCGGTGGTCAAAAATATTGTTTTTTGAAGGATCACCGAGAAAAAAAAGACAAGGGGGCGCTCCAAACCATGCGGTTCGGAACACCCCCATTGTCGAAAGCTTAGTGGTGGTGAAAGAATAATGCTTTCAACATTGCGTAAAACCACCTACTCAAAATAGAAGGAGAGCACCACCATTGAGGTCGTGGCGCGGTCGATGCTCTGTGTATAGACAAATTGCGTGGGGTCGGTGAGGTCCTTGCGGTTTTTCTCCAAAACGTTTCCCAGCCCGAAGCAGAATTTGATTTCTGGGATGAGTTTGAAGAAAGGAAGGTAGAGGTCGCATCCGATTCCCGTTTCAAGCATGAGGTTGAAGGCTTTGGTGCGCAGGAGCGTGTGTTTGTTGGCCGTCAGGTCGTACATCGGCGAGAGTCCTGCCACAACGTAGGGCCGATAGTTGTTGAAGCGCGGCGCACTCACTTTGAGGTCTATGGGCAGTGCCATGTAGGTCGACTTCATGTCTTGCGAATTGCGTCCTTCGTCGGCCAGATTGCGGAAGCGTATGTGCTTGCTGCCGAAGTGGAGCGAGGGGATGAGGCGCAGGGAGAACGTCGGATTGAGTTTCCATTCGCCGAGCACGCCGACAGAAAACCCGAAATTGTGGCGGTCGTTGGCGGCAACCCACTGTGCTCCCGTTGCGGGGTCGATGAAACCGTTGTTGGTCAGAGAGAGCCCCTGGTCGTGCAGGCCGACGGTGAATCCGTAATGGAAGCGGCGCTCATCAATAAACGGTTTGTTTTGCACCTTGCGTTGTTGGGCACAGACCGACAGGCTGCAGCCCGCAAAGAGCAGCAGCATCGCAATGCGGCAGACGCTCGGAAGGAGTTTCAAATGGTTGTGCATAGGCAATGGGGGAGGGTTGGCCTCCGAGAGGGAGGGGGTTAGTAATGTTTTCCATTACTTAGTTGACGTTCATGCTGAACGACCATGTGCCGTCGTTGTCGTAATATTTGCCAGAGTAGGTGCTGCCGTTGACGTAGCCTTCATAGCGACCGCCGCCATTCTCGTAGATGAGCAGTTTCTTCGAACCGTCATAATAGTTGCCCGAGATGTCCAGTGTGGTGTTGTTGAAACTGACCGTTCCGCTCACTTCGCTGTCGTTGTCAACGGTGAACACGAGGCGTACGTAGCACGATTTGTCGCCATCGCTGTGGTGGAGATAACCCGTGATGACGTTGGTGTTGTCGTCGCTGGAAGTGCTGGACGAATGGCTGTTTGACGCGTCGTCGGTGTTGTACACTTCTTCAACGTCGGGCTCAGCCAGCGTGTCGGCATCGTAGGTGTCCGATTGTGTCGGCGTGTCGTCGGTTTCATAATCCACTACTTCCACATCGCTGCCGATGCTGTCTTCGCTGTTGTCGCTTGATTTAGAATCGTCGCCCAGCACCTTGGTGGCGATAAACCACGTGGCACCAATAAGGATGATGGCGCTCAGAATGCCGATGACGACCCAGAGCACCGTGTTGTTGCGGCGCGGCGGCTGGTTGAAAGAACCAGAGGGCGGCACGGTTCCAGGATTGGAGGGCGGCACGGTGCCAGGGCTTGACGGCGGAACGGCACCAGGGTTTGACGGCGGCACGGCACCAGAGGCCACGGTTGCAGGGCCAGAAGGTGGCACGGCGCCAGGATTGGAGGGCGGCACGGTGCCGTTGCTGACGATGCGCGTTTTTGGTGAAGCATCGACTTCCGGCACCGGCGGGATGTCGTCGGGCACGGGGGGCGGCGTTGTGCCGTTGTTCGTGTTAATGGTGGTGTTGGCATCGGCGTCAGGGGCCGGTGCGCCACACACGGGGCATTCCTTCAGATCGTCGGGAAACTGATGACCGCATATAGAACAAGTCTTCATGATGTTTTTTGTTTTTTAGATGGCAGGCGCGGCGGCAGTTGCTTTCGGTTGGGGTATGCAATGCTTTAGTAATGGTGAAAGAATAAGTTGACCAATTTTGTGGAGTAAGGATTTATTTCTTTTTTACCATTACTTAGGTCGGCGCCTTGGCCTTGATGATGTAGGACAATAAATGGAAAGGGAGAATGGCTTCTTGGCAGGAGACAACAGAAATGCTGTGAGAATTGATGATGGGCATCCCTTGTCGTTCCGTCAGTATTTTTCTCCCGATTCTATGAACAAGCAAATTTAAGGAAAAGGCTTGAAATGGGCGAATGGTGGGCCGATTTTTTGGGGATGCTTTGGAAAACGAGGCGGGGCAAACGGGAGAGTGTGAACTTTGCACTGGGTGGTGCAATTAAAAGCGGGCGCCGTCCCTTGCTTGTCACAAGTTTGGTGGGCACCCGCTTTTGTTCCATGAAAACGCTGAGTGTGCCGTTCATCCCATTGTTCTGTGTGTGGCACACGAGATAATATATGAATAAATGTTCCTCAAGAATAAAAGGCTTTTGGCGGGAGCATTGCAGCGGCGGCTGCCGCATCCCTTTCTTGTTCTTTTAATTTGTGGGGGCATTCTTGACTTGCTCGTTGCCCTCATAAGTAGGTGGTCAGAATTATTTTTACATTTGAAATGTTCTATCGGGATGCAGATACGCCACCTTGGTTGAAGGAGCAATGCGGGCATTGCGACTGAAAACAAGGTAAGTAGATGCGCCCGAGAGGACGTTTCAAATGTGAAAATAATGCTCTTGGCACATATATAAAAATAATTTTGACCACCTACTTATAGCCTTCCTTCGCTAATACATTCTGAGAGGTCTTCGTCTTGAACAGCGGCACCTTTGCCGTTGTCCGATGTGCAAATTAAGTAAAAACGAATGAAACCGGGCAACCAAAAAGGTGTCCGGTTTCGTTCAAATGGTAAAAAAATGCCTGATTTCGTATCATTTGGAAGTAAATTTTACGATATGGAAGTGTGGCGGGAGGTCCTTTCGAGCGGATAAGTAGTAATGGTAAAAAAATAACTTGACCAATTTTGTGGAGTAAGGAGTTATTTCTTATGCCCTGTCTTTTTGCCGTTTTTGAAATTTGTCATCGGTCACATAGCCCGCTATGCTCCCTCTTCCAAATTCCAAAACCAACAAAAATACAGGTCAAAATTGCTCAACTTATTCTTTCACCATTACTTAGTATTTTGATTCCCTGTTTGTCTTGCCGCAAACGTGAAGCGGCATGGCTTTGCCGCGTCTTCCTCCTGCGGTTTGGCAGAGCTGGCGGCCCTTCTCAAAACGGCCAGATGAGCGGCACGAGCAACACCGTTAGGATGAGGGCGATGAGGTTGAGGGGAAGCCCCACTTTCACGAAGTCGGCAAAGCGGTAGTTGCCGATACCCTGCACGATGAGGTTGGTTTGGTAACCGATGGGCGTGGAGAAACTTGCCGATGCCGCCATGCAGATGGTCACGAAAAAAGGCATGGGGCTGACGCCGAGGTGTTGCGCCATTGACAGAGAGATGGGGAAGGCCAGGGCCGCCGCGGCGTTGTTCGTCATTAGTTCGGTGAACACGTTGGTGATGACAAACACAACGGCGAGCAACACCAGTGGCCCGTGGCTGCTGCTCAGACCCGTGGCGAAGGACGCCACGGCGTCGGCCATGCCGGAATTTTGCATGGCGCGGCTGATGGCAAAGGCCGAGGCAATGGTGATGAGGATGTCCCAGGAGACATATTTGGTGTATTTCCGTGCGGGGAACATGCCCAGCCATGCCATGATGATGGTCGTTATGCTCACGAAGAAAAACATGTCGAGCGTCATGCCAGGACAAGCCTGCTTCACGGCGGGCAGTTCGCCAATGGTGGCCCCCAACACCATCAGCACCATGAGGCCGACGGCCAGCCAGCGTTTCGATTTGTTCATCGGCGCTTCTTCTTTTCGGCCGTCCGACACCATGAGAAAGAACGAGGAGTCGCCCCAGTTTTCCATGAAAGACTTGTCGGCCAGCAAAACAAGCGTGTCGCCTTCGCGAAAGCGCTCCTTACGCATATCGTGGATGATGATGGTGTCGCCGCCGCGTCGTATCTCCAAGATGGTGGCACCATATTTCCGCTTGAAGTCGAAGTCGCGCACGCGACGGTTGATGGCTGGGAAGCGGGCCGCAAGCACCACTTCAATGCGTTGCAGACCCTCGCGCCGCTCTTCGCTCGTGACTTGCTCTTCGCGGTCTTCCCGACGGTCGGGGAGCAGGCGCGGCGAGGCGATGTATATATAAAGGAGTCCGACAACGGCAATGACGATGCCCACTTTTCCAAGTTCAAACATGGAGAAGCCGGTATATCCAGCATCAATGACCATGCCGTGGACAACGAGGTTTGTGCTTGTTCCGATGAGCGTACACACGCCGCCAAGGATGGTGGCGTATGACAAAGGAATGAGGAACTTCGTTGGCGAAAGTCGGTGGCGTTCCGCCCAGCGTTTAATCATGGGGGCAAAGATGACCACCACTGGCGTGTTGTTGAGAAAAGCTGAGATGAAGGCCACGGCGGGCAGCATGCGAGCCTGTACGCCCCGTATGGTGGCGCGACGTTTGGGTAATAGGTGCTCAAGGAGCGTACTGAGCAGTCCGGAGCGCCGCACGCCTTCGCTCACAAGAAAGAGCATTGCCACGGTGATCATGCCCTTGTTGGAGAAACCTTCAAGAAGTTCCTTCGGACTCAAGATGCCGGCACACATGAAGGCCACGGCACCCGAAAGCAGAATGAGGCCAGGGCGCATGCGGTCTTTGATGAGCGCGATGATGAGCACCGACAATATGATGATGACAAATATGGCTTGGAATCCCACGGTGGTTGTTTAAAAGAGGAGGTGAACGTAGCGTGTTTTAAGATACGGTATATTTTGGGGCTTACCCCTTCTGTGTAGCTGGGCGAACGATGAAGAACGGGTTGAGGAGGTCCTCTTTGTTGTAGACCACTGGTTTGCCGTCTTCAGCCTTCACCACTTCGCAGCCAGCACCGAGGGCAATGGCGTGTCCGGCAGCCGTGTCCCATTCCATGGTGGGGGCGAGGCGCGGATAGATGTCGGCCCGGCCTTCAGCCACGAGGCAGATTTTTAGCGAACTGCCCGCAGAATGTAGTTCGAGGCCAGGATGGGCTTCACGCTCACGGGCCACGAAAGCTTCCGTTTCCGGAGAGAGGTGGGAGCGTGAAGCCACCACGATGTAGGGCCGCTCGGCGTCATCGTTGAGCGGCAGGGCCGTTTGTCCGACGAGGCTGCCCGTTTCGTCCACTTCGCAGCGCCAGGCCGCGATTTGTCCGTTGAATGCCTCCGTGTGTCCCCAGAAAAGCGTGCGCGACACGGGCACATAGATAACGCCCATGACAGGCACACCGCCTTTGACGAGGGCGATGTTGACAGTGAACTCTCCGTTGCGCTTGATGAACTCCTTCGTGCCGTCGAGTGGGTCGCAAATCCACAGCGTTTCCCATTGTTTGCGAACGGCATAGTCCTCGTGACAGCCTTCCTCGCTGAGCAGAGGGTAGGGCGTCATGTCGAGAGCTTGCGCGATGACAGCGTGTGAGCGACGGTCGGCCAGGGTGAGCGGCGAATTGTCGGCTTTGCGTTCAACTTCCCAGTCCAGGTCGGGATGGGTGTATATTTTCATGATGGCCTCGCCAGCTTCCACAGCGGCGGACAGTGCTATTTGAAGAAGAGTTTCTGGTTTCATTTGTTGGGTGTGTGTTTGGACGAAGGGAGAGATGCGCTACGCAACCGTCAGGTGTTTGTCGCTCCCTTTCATTCCTATCTATGATCGTTGTGCTTCGCAACGCTTTGCGCTTTCTTAGCCGCGCTTTTTGGGGTGCAACACCACGAGCGGCACAATCATTTCCTCCATAGAGACGCCGCCGTGCTGGAAAGTGTTGCGGTAGTAGGTCACGTAATAGTTGTAGTTGTTGGGATAGGCGAAGAATTTGTCGCCCTGTGCAAAAATATAGGTCGTTGAGAGGTTGGGCGCTGGCAGTCCGAATCGGTCTGGGCGTTTCACTTCTATCACCTCCTTCGGGTTGTAGCTTAGGTTCTTACCCAGTTTGTAGCGCAGATTGGTGTTCACGTTGCGATCGCCAACCACTTTGATGGGCGACGTGGCGCGTATGCTTCCGTGGTCGGTGGTAATCACGATTTCATAGTCGAGTAGCGACAGAGCGCGGAAAAGTTCCTTGATGGCCGTGTGGCGGAACCATGAGAGCGTGATGCTGCGGAAAGCCGCCTCCCCGCCCGCCAGTTCGCGCACCATGCGCGATTCCGTTCTGGCATGCGAGAGGATGTCGATGAAATTGATGACGAGCACGTTGAAAGGCGATTGCGTTAGTTGCGGCAATGTTGAGAGAATATGGTCGGCCGCCTGCGAGTCGTTGATTTTGTTGTAGGTGAAATGCTCCTTTCGGCGGTAGCGCTCCAGTTGATGGCGTATGAGAGCCTCCTCTTGCAGGTTTTTTCCCTCGTCTTCATCCTCGTCCACCCAGAGGTCGGGATACATCTGGCGTATCTTCTCTGGCATCAGGCCTGCAAAGATGGCGTTGCGGGCATATTGTGTGGCCGTTGGGAGGATGCTGAAATAAAGGTTCTCCTCGATGTCAAACTGCTCGGCGAGCTCACTGCTCAAGGCCCGCCACTGGTCGAAACGTAGGTTGTCAAGCACGAGCAGAAACACCTTGCGGCCTGCGGAGAGCTTGGGAAACACCACCTTCTTAAACAAATCCGGACTGATGAGCGGGCGTTCGTCGGGATTGGCAATCCAGTTTTCGTAGTTTTTTTTGATGAACTTGGCAAAGGCAAGGTTGGCCTCCGTTTTCTGCATGCCCAGCATTTCGCGCATCGACTCGTCGGCCTCGTCCAGTTCCAGTTCCCAGTGAACAAGTTTCTTGTATAGCTCCTTCCACTGTTCAGCATTGAGGTCGTCACCGATTTGCATACTGATGCGAGCAAATTCCTGCCGATAGTTGGTCTGCACCACCTCCTGCTGAATTTCAGTGCGGTGGATGTTCTTTTTGAGCGTCAGCAAAATCTGCTTCGGATTGACAGGTTTGAGCAGATAATCGGCAATCTTCGAGCCAATGGCCTGGTCCATCAGGTCTTCCGCCTCATTCTTTGTCACCATCACGATTGGCACGTTGGGCGTAGTCTCCTTGATGGCCGCCAGCGTCTCAAGTCCGCTGAGTCCCGGCATATTCTCGTCGAGGAGGATAAGGTCGTAATTGTTTTCCCGGCAGAGGTCGATGGCGTCTGGCCCGTTAGAGCACGTTTGCACGGCATATCCTTTCTTTTCCAGAAAAACGATATGCCCCCTGAGCAGGTCAATCTCATCGTCCACCCATAGAAGTCGTCCGATATTGTTCATCTTCAATTATTTGTAATTAGAAATTCAGCCTGCCGGGCAGCAGCCCTAAATTTGGACGTCAGGCGGATTTACGGAAAATTATACCGCCTTTACCTCCCTTGCACGCTTATGCTGCGAAGTTAGGAAAAAAAGAGCAGTTTCACATTGATGTTCCGGTTAATAAGTCTTATTCTTGGCGCGTGTGGCGGTGCTGTCGGCCTTTCCTGAAGGATGGGAATCAGTGCAGGACTTTGATATACAATATATTTAAGCTAACTTTGTTGGTGTTCCTCAGTATGGGAAGTATGGAATCATGGGTGGTTCTAATAATTCTGGTTGAAATATTCTAATATTCTGCTGGTCGCTTTGCACCTTCTCGGAAGCGTCTTTCCGCAAGTAGCCTCAGTCACATAGCCCGCTATGCTCCTTCGTCTACTTACAAAAATACACTTCCGATAAGGCACAAATCAACTCATCAGAATTATTAGAACCACCCTTATGCCTTTCTTTTCTGCGATATGCTTCCCAGCAATATTCAACCACTAACCAATAATTCACATGAAAAAGTTTTTACTTGCTTCAGGAGCCGCCTTGGCCGGAACTATGGCCGCAGTCGCCCAAACGAGTGAGAAGCCCAACATCATTCTCTTCTTGGTGGACGACATGGGATGGCAGGAAACATCAGTGCCTTTCTATAAAGACACGACAGCGCTCAACCACCGCTATCGCACGCCCAACATGGAGCGCATGGCCAAGATGGGCGTGAAGTTCACGCAGGCTTATGCCAGTGCGATTTCTTCGCCTTCCAGATGTAGCCTGATGACGGGCATGAACCCGGCCCGTCATCGTGTGACCAACTGGACACTTCGATACGACAACGCAACTGACGCCTCCGGTGGCCTCCTGAAAATGCCCGACTGGAACTACAACGGTTTGCAGCCCGACACTGTGACGTCGGCCCGCAACCTTAAGAACACGGCATTGGCAACGACGCTGCCGCAGTTGCTCAAGAACAATGGCTATTACACCATCCATTGCGGAAAGGCCCATTGGGGTGCCATCGGCACAGCGGGCGAAAACCCGAAGGCATTCGGCTTTGATGTGAACATTGCAGGCGGTGCCAATGGATCTCCTGCCAGTTATCTGGCCCAGGAGAACTACGGTTCCGGACTTTCTCATGTGCAGGGCTTGGAGAAATATTATGCGAAAGGAACCTTCCTGACCGATGCCCTGACGCAGGAGGCCCTGCTGGCGATGGATGTGCCCATTGAAAAGAAGCAGCCGTTTTACCTTTATATGTCCCACTATGCCATCCACGCGCCATACAATCCCGATTCTCGCTTCACGTCCAACTATATGCAGGCCAACGGACAGGGCGTTTACGATGAGCAGTTACAAGCCAATCTCAACAAGCAGGAAATCAATCATGCCGCTTTGATTGAAGGCATGGATGAGAGTCTTGGAAAGATTATGGACTATCTGGAAGCACGTCCAGAGGTGGCGAAAAACACCATCTTGCTTTTCATGTCGGACAACGGCGGCCAGGCGGTCAGCGTGCGCCAGGGACGTGCCAACTACGACCAGAGCTATCCGGCACGTGCCGGTAAGGGCTCGGCTTACGAAGGCGGCATCCACGAACCGATGATGGTGTATTGGCCAGGCGTGACGCAGGGCGGTACGGAAAACGCCAACCGCGTGGGCATTGAGGATTTCTTCCCAACGATTTTGGAAATGGCGGGGGCTAAGGACTACAAATGTTCGCAGACTGTTGACGGCAAGAGCTTTGTTGACGTGCTCCGCAATCCGCAGCTTCGCCGCGAACGCACGTTGGTGTGGCATTTTCCCAACCGTTGGGGCGAGAGCCAGGACAGAGCGGAAGGATATGGCGCATATTCTGCCATCATGAAGGGCGACTACCATCTCATTTATTTCTGGGCAAACCAGGAGCGCCGGCTTTATAACGTGAAGGAGGACATCGGCGAACGCAACAACCTTGCCAAGGCGATGCCAGAACTCACGATGAGCCTGGCGCAGGAACTCACCGACTCGCTCATCAGCTATGGGGCACAGCGCCCGACCATCATCGCAACGGGAGAACTGGTGCCGTGGCCAGTTGACGGCCAACAAATCGTGAGCGCAGGCGACCCCGTTGAACCTTCAAAGGTGTTTGAATACAGCACGGCCGACAAGCGCCATTATTACACCATCAGCGACAAGCGTCCCACAGGGGCTTTCTATTGGACTCAAGGGAAACACAATGGTTACAACGCCCTGCAATGCACCACGAAAGCCTACAAAGACACCACGCAATATAAGCAGCTCTTTTACATGATGCCGGGCTCAGACGATATGCACTTTCGTCTGTACACCTACCAGGGGGAGCCGGTTAACTACGTAAAAGGCAAGGCGGGCTCTTCGTGGAACAAAGGCAATCCGTCGCCCATCGTGGAAATGCCTTTTCTGCAATACGCCACAGAAAAGGCCGGAGAGTTTCAGGTCATTATGACTGGAACAGAGGGATATTACAGCTTTGCCAGTAACGGCATCTTGATGAACGACCGCGGTACAGGAAATGGTGCGGCAGCCAATATGAAGTGGGTGATTTCCACCTATTCGGGCAACAATATTGCAGACCCAGGAAGCATCTACAAGTTCACCAGTGTGTCGAATCCCGTGACAGGAATTGAAACGCTTGAAGCCGATGTCCGCCACATGACGCGGCAGGAGTTGGCAAGTGTCGTTGGTGTGAAATTGTATGACACCAAGGGCAGACGCATGAAGAATGTCAACGCTGTGCCAAACGGCTTCTACATTGTCAAGGCATCCAGCGACAGTTACAAGATTTACCTGCATTGAACCTTTACCATTACTCAAACAAAAGCGGCAGGCCAACTCCAAGCATGAGTTGACTTGCCGCTTTTTATGTTTCAAGACAGAAGTCGGGTTTATTTCTTTACCACGATGGCTAATCCCTGCTTCTCGAGCGCCTTCACGGCTTTCTCGATGGCCTCGTAGTGTTCTGGTGCGATGCCGAGCGCTTTGAGATCGATGGTTGGCAGGGCCTCGTCGGCGTGCAATTCGTTTTCCTCCACGGGGGCTGCAATCATGCCGACGGCCGAAGTGTTGTTGGTGATGGGGTCGATGATGATAAAGGCGCCCGTTGGTTTGTTGTCCTTGTAGGCATCAAAGAAGAGTTCCTTCGACGTGACCATCACGGCGCGTCCGATTTCGTTGAGCGTCAGGCGGTCAACCTGCGAGCGTTCCAGCGTGTTGACGTCCACTTTATATTTGAAGTGGTCGAAGCGGCAGCGTGTGGTGTTGGTGGTGTGTTTGAGATAAAACGACTTGTTGGGGTCCATCGGTTCCTCGTCCATCCAGACGATGGTGGCTTCGAAATGTCGGCCGATGTGCGGACCGTTGGGCAACGCCTTGGGCGTTCCGGCGTTCTCCGCCATGTCTTCCGGGCATTTAATGATCATCTCGCCGCGCGAAATGTCGATTTCATCCTCCAGTTGCAAGGTTACGCTCTGGGGCGGGAAAGCATAGTCGAGGTCGCCGTCGTAAGTCACGATGCGCTTCACGCGACTCGTCTTTCCGCTGGGTAGCGCCATGATGCGGTCGCCTTTGCGCACCACGCCAGAAGCCACCTTTCCGCAGAATCCGCGGAAGTCGAGGTTGGGGCGCAACACGTATTGCACCGGGAAGCGGAAGTCCTGGAGATTGTGGTCGTTGCCGATTTCCACTTCTTCGAGATATTGCAGGATGCTCGGCCCTTCATACCACGGCGTGCGCTTAGAGTGGGTCACGACATTGTCGCCTTCGAGGGCTGAAAGCGGGATACACTTCACGTCGGGCACCTGGAAGGGCGCGATAAAAGTTTGGAAGTCGCTCACGATGTTGTTGAACACCTCTTGAGAGTAGTCAACGAGGTCCATCTTGTTGACCGCCAAGATGATGTGTTTGATGCCGAGGAGCGAAACGAGGAACGTGTGGCGGCGCGTCTGCGTGATGACGCCCGTGCGAGCATCCACGAGGATGACCGCCAAGTTGGCCGTTGAGCCACCCGTGATCATGTTGCGCGTGTATTGTTCATGTCCCGGCGTGTCGGCGATGATGAACTTGCGCTTGTTGGTTGAGAAATAACGGTAGGCCACGTCGATGGTGATGCCTTGTTCGCGTTCAGCTTTCAGACCATCGCAGAGCAGGGCATAGTCGATGTGTTCGCCGGCGTTGCCAACGCGCTTCGAGTCGCGTTCGAGCGCTGCCAACTGGTCTTCATAGAGCTTTTTCGAATCGAAGAGCAGGCGACCGATGAGCGTTGATTTGCCGTCGTCAACAGAGCCTGCGGTTAGAAAGCGCAGGAGATCCTTCTTTTCGTCTTGGTCAAGATATTCCTCGATGGAGAGCTTTTTGCCATCGATGACAGTTGCTTCGCTATTTGGGTTGTTCGTATTGTTCATTATATAGTGTGTTTATTGCAGCAGGCTGTTTGGCCCTGCCGTCAAATCGTTTTCAGCTTCAATTTTCTCGCGTGCATCGCGTTGCCCTTGCTTGACCCCTTCGCTGCGGGCGCAGAAAAACACGATGATGGCCAGCAAAACGGCCAGCGTCACGAAGAGAATGCGTAGGGGGATGTGGCGCTGTATGGCTTCGATGCGCTCCTCGGCCCTCTGTATTCTGTTGTGTTGGACGGTGGTGTGTGAAACAGACGCCGTGTCGGTGGAATGGTTGTTTGACATATTCAGCATGTATTGGACTTAGAACGCAAGACTGTCGGGGGTGGATTCATCAATGGCTTCAATGCGGTCGATGGAATCCGTTTGTGCGGCGCGTCTGATGTCGATCAGCGTGTCGACGGGCGTTTCCTCAATGGTGCCTTCATAAACGGGGTCGGGCGTGCGCTTGTTGGCCGCCACCGAACCGCCGCAGTTCCAGAGGTCGAGGCATTCGCGATAGGTGACATTGGCGTAGATGCTCTTCACCAGAAACGTCTCGCCCGTCAGCAGCAATGCGACCGCCGCGATGCTTGCGGCCCACAGCAGTGTCTTGCGGCGCTTGCCAGCCGGTTGTGCAGCGCGTTTGGAAGCGTTGCTCTTGGTGGCTTTCTGACTGTTGGTTGCGTCGCTTGGCGTGCGGCCTCCAGTCTGTCCGCCTTGTCCGTTGGCCAGTTCCCGGAAAAGCACCACGCTCGCCGTTTTTGGCGAGATGCCCTGTCCGCATTGGGGACAGTTGCGCAGGCTTGACGGCAACACCGTTCCGCAACGTTTACACCGCAGGTATGCAGGAATGGCTGCCCCCTGCTGGCATCCGCAGCGCGGACAACTCTTTTGGCTGTCAGGATAGACCTGGCCGCATACTCTGCATGTTGTTTGACTCATATTGATAAGTTGGTATTCAAATTTGCTAATGGTGAAAGAATAAGTTGAGCAATTTTGACCTGTATTTCTCAGAACAAGCGTCCTTGTCCCGTAATCTCGTCCAGGACGTCTCCGCGCGTTTCCTCGTTGTCTGACGTTCCTTCGGCCTCCTGCTTGTCTGGCGTTTCCTCGTCGCCCTCTTCCTCCTCGGCCCCCTCTTCAGGTTCCGGTTCCGGCAGGCGGAGCGGTTCGAGTTCTTCAATGTGGTCAACGGCACACGTGGTGAGGCGCTTTCCCTTGGCCTTGAAACTCTTCACGCCGATGTAGCTCTCCACGTCCACTTCCAGGGCATCGCGGAAGGCGTCGGCGCCGCCGTAAACCACTTTCAGGCGTGGATAAACCGTGTCGGTGAGCAAAACAAACTGCGAATTGGGGTTCTCGCCGAGGAAGTTCAGATGGCGCGTCTGCGCGGTGCGTTCCAGCGTGAAGCGTTTCACATAGGCAAAGCCCTGCTGGTCGGCATCAAAGAGTACGGCCGTCCACACTTTCTCTTCGTCGAACTTCTCCACGCGCAAGATGCCCGTCGGTTCGTAGTGGTTGTTGAGGTCAAAGTTGGTGGTGTAGAAATCCCCGTTTTTGAGCACAACGAGCACGAGGTCGTCAGAATGAAATTCTCCGAGATACTGGCCGCGCTCGTCATAGTTGAGGCGCTGCACGTCGGCATCAAACCACACCTTGCGGCCGCCCAGCGTTGAGGCACCATGTGCCTTGAGCGTCACTTTGTGAACGTCCAGTCGCGTGAGAAGATTGCCACGGCTCTGGCGCCCTTTGACGAGAATTTCGCCAAAGTCCTTTTCAAAGAAGATGCGGCGCAGTTTCGGGTTGGGTCTCAGTGTGACCTTCACCACTTCGGCCTCGCCGTTCGGGTTGGCGGTGAAATAGAGCACGCGGCTACCCGCTTCGCCCGTTGTCAGGTCGTATTCGCGGTCGTGCGTGATAGACGTCACGTTGAAGCGCTTGATATAGCACGCTCCAGCCTTGCCATCGCGATAGACCACATTATATATAGTGCGTTTGTCGTTTTTCTTGAACACGGCGATGTGTATCACTTCCGCCTTGCGCTTCTCGGCTTTCGAGCGTTCCGTTTCGCCGATGAAAACCTTCTCCTGCACGCGTGTCACCTTGTAGGTGCCGTCGCGGTAGAAAATAATCACGTCGTCGATGGGCGAGCAGTTGTCAACAAACTCGTCCTTTTTCAGGCCCGTTCCCATGAAACCGTCGGCGCGGTTGATGAAGAGCTTCTCGTTGGCCTCAATCACCTTCGTCGCTTCGATCGTGTCGAAACTTCTGATTTCCGTGCGGCGCGGATGCTCGTGGGCATATTTCTCATGGAGGAGTCGGAACCAGTTGACCGTCACCTCCGTCATGTTGTTCAGGTCGGCATCAATGCGTGCAATCTCGTCTTTCATGCGTGCAATGAGCTCATCGGCCTTGTCCTTGTTGAATTTCAGGATGCGGGCCATCTTGATGTCCATCAGTCGGAGAATGTCGTCCTTCGTCACTTCGCGCACAAACTGCGGATAGTATGGCGTCAGTCTCTTGTCGATGTGCTCGCAAGCGGCGTCCATGTTTGGAGCCTGTTCGAAGCCCTTATCCTTATAGATGCGCTCCTCGATGAAGATGCGTTCCAGAGAGGCAAAATGCAGGCTCTCGAAGAGTTCGCCGCGGCGGATGAGGAGTTCGCGGCGCAGAAGTTCGCGTGTGTTGTCGACCGAGCGGCGCAACACGTCAGACGCCGTCAGGAACTTCGGCTTCTTGTCGTCAATCACGCAGCAGTTTGGCGAAATGTTCACTTCGCAGTCGGTGAAGGCAAAGAGCGCGTCGATGGCCTTGTCGGAGCTCGTTCCGGGCGATAGGTGCACGAGAATTTCGGCATGCGCCGCCGTGTTGTCCTCCACCTTTCGTATTTTGATTTTCCCCTTTTCATTGGCACGCAGAATGCTGTCGATGACCGTGGAAGTGGTCTTGCCGTAAGGGATTTCGCGGATGACGAGCGTCTTGTTGTCGAGCTTTTCAATCGTGGCACGCACCTTCACCACGCCGCCGCGAAGACCATCGTTGTAGCGCGACACGTCGATGGAGCCGCCCGTCAGGAAGTCGGGATAAAGGTGGAACTCCTCTCCGTGGAGATAGCTGACGGCAGCGTCGCATATCTCTCCAAAATTGTGTGGCAGAATCTTGGCCGACAATCCCACGGCGATGCCCTCAGCCCCTTGCGCCAGCAGCAGCGGAAACTTCACCGGCAGGGCCACAGGTTCCTTCTTGCGTCCGTCGTAAGAGAGTTTCCATTCCGTGGTCTTAGGATTGAAAAGCACATCAAGCGCAAACTTCGAAAGACGCGCCTCAATATATCGCGAGGCCGCCGCCGAGTCGCCCGTGAGGATGTTACCCCAGTTGCCCTGCGTGTCGATGAGATAATCCTTCTGTCCCAACTGCACTAAGGCGTCGCTGATGGAAGCGTCGCCGTGTGGGTGGTATTGCATGGCCTGCCCCACGATGTTCGCCACCTTCGAGTATCGTCCGTCGTCGAGCGTCTTCATCGTGTGGAGGATGCGCCTCTGCACCGGCTTCAGTCCGTCAACCAAATGAGGCACGGCGCGTTCCAGAATCACATACGAGGCATAATCCAAAAACCAGTTTTGGTACATGCCCGTCAATTGGTGTTTGGCCGTTTCGGTCTTGGCATCTCCTGGTTGGTAGGAGCTGTGTGCCTCTGTCGTTGTCTCGTTGAAATCCTTAATATCGTCGCTCATGTGGTTGTTGGGTAGATGATCAAAAAGTTTTATGGAGCAGGAATCCCCTGTGGAATCCGTTTGGATTTACAGAAAATCCTGCCGTATGGCCGGCATTCTTTTGGCAAATGTCCCGGTGTGATGAAATGCGGTTCCTCACGTTGGGCCTACCAAACGTAAGTTACGGCAAAATTACAAATTTTATGCCATATGCGGAGTGCTTGTGGCGTATCAAATTGGAAATTACAGGGGAATGAAGGGAGTAATGGAGAGTGTGCAGCATACATTTATTGAAACTCATTTCGATTTTTTTTAGAAAAAGAGCGTTTCATAAAAAATATTTCATACCTTTGTGGCGGACTATCAAGCCTGATATAATATATGAAAAAGAAGGAAGACGCTTCCTATCTCTTCATATATGTGTTGGCAACCCACGCCGTGCGAAGCGTAACAGAACATTAAGGGCTGTACGCAAGAGGGTGTATAGGTGGGATTGAGATGGTCCAGACATAATGAAAGCGTTTACAAGCGCTAATGTTCAGCAGACACTCTGAAACGTGAGAAATTTTAGAAGCTATGCTGCCTCGAACTTAGCAACGGTAGATGCTCCGGGATGTGATTATTTCGTTTTGCGAAAAAATCCTTCTGTGCTTTATATTTGTCAACTCCGCATGTTTTTTATGCGGAGGCGTTGGCGTGTATATGTCGTTGAGGGAGAATATGTGCAAAATGTGTGGTATATCATATCGGCGTGGGCTATACTGTTGTTCGTTCAGCAGTATAGGGCACTTCTCACGGCCTCAGAGTGTGGATCGGACAACGGACGGTTCACGCTTTTTTTATGCCCTTCAGTTGCCGGAATAGTTCGGACCAGCAGAAAAATAATGGAGATTGGCTGAGGCAAAGTCTCAGTGCGCCCTGTCTGTTGCCAGTCAGGGCATTTGCGGAATTTAATCAAACAAGGGGGTATTGGCCGACGTACTGGCTGAAACCAGACTGCGTTCAAACGGAAGACCTTGTATCTTCATTAAAACTCTTAAGTCCAGGAATTTGTATAGATGGCATTGCGGCTTGTTGTTCCTCCGTGATTTTAGTGAGAAATAACTCCTTCCCTTTATAGTCGGCACCGTTGGTTATACATCTTCCCCTTTCATACGGGGGCACATCAAGGCAGACGTGAAACAGAGCAAGGAAACAATTTATATATTATATCACATTAACACATCAGAAAGATGAAATCATTAAATCTCAAATCCATCATTTTAGCCGTCGGCTTTATCGGCCTGGCAGGTTTCAGTTGTTATTGGACAGCAGAATCCCTCTTTATTTGGCAACCGTCAATCACCATCGCTGGAGCCTGGTTGATTGCCGTTGTCTTTTACATCATTGCCTCCTTGAGCTTTTCCTATTTTGTCAAGGGATTTGACAAGTATGGCGATTTCGGACAAGGTCTTTTCCTCAGTCGAGGGGGCCATTTGTTGTTTGGCTTTATCGGCTTGATTGTGTTTTGGCTGATGATTAGTCTTCCAACAAACACGCATACGCTTCTCTATCGGGCTTCAATCAAGGAAATTGTCAAGTCAGACCTGACGCGCACGCAGGGCTATCTTCAAGGACTCAAGGACAACAATGTTGAAATCAAGAAAATCGAAGACAAGTACAACGGCAAGAAGAATGCTGTCGATGCTTTGATTAAGAGTCTGATGGCAGAGATAGACAATCCCAGCGCCATCGGTATAGGGCCTCGTTTTGAAACTCTCCTTGTGCAGATGGACCGCATCCTCTTTGAAGGCGGACAAGACGATCGAAAAATCCAACGAGTGGCTCAAATTGGAAATACCCGTTCGCAGTGGCTTACGGCCATAAACTATTATCAGTCGCAGGCTTACGACCAGTTGAAACTCTATCGGGAACAGTGTGACAAGGAAATAGATAAGGTGAAACGCATGATGGGGTCGAAAACGCTTGACGGGCTCATCAAGAATTGCGAAATAGCTTTGTCTGATGTCAACAAAATGAACGGCATTGACAACGACATTATACAAGCTGCAACGGAGGATTTGGCCAACGGCTATGCCTTCATCAAGGCCAATTCACAGTATGTTTCGTTCAAGGGTGACGACCGCCAGCGTTATACACGAGACGGTGCCATGCCTGAGGCCAAGGAAATGCTCAGTGTGCCCGATGTCTGGAAGGATTTTTTGAAGACAGACAAATACAACGGTCATGGATTTATCTGGTGGGTTTTCATCGCCCTGTTGGTGGACATCGCCGCCTTTGTATTCTTCAATCTTCTCTGCAGCAAGAGCAGCAACAATGCGCTTTAGTAATGGTGAAAGAATAAGTTGTGCAATTTTGACCTGTATTTTTGTTGGTTTTGGAATTTGGAAGAGGGAGCATAGCGGGCTATGTGACCGATGACAAATTCCAAAAACGGCAAAAAGACAGGGTATAAAGATACAACTCCTTACCCTTCAAAATTGTTCAAGTTATTTTTTTACCATTACTTAATCTCGAACCCTAATTTAGTAAAGAAAAGAAACTATGGCAGATTTTGATAAACTCGTAAATGACAAGCCAGTCTCCGAGAATGGAGGAACGGAAAAGAAAAGTACGGTGTTGCAGGATACCTATACAGACGAAGAAATTCATGATGTCAATAACATCACGGTCACCATTCCAGACGCGAGTACACCCATTGTGGTGTTCTTTGGCTCGCCAGCTTCAGGAAAGACACTGACGCTTTTGAGAATGATTCGTTTTCTGGAGCAAAACAATTATCAGGTTGTTCCTGAAGCCCTCTTCCGTCCGCAGACCGACAAGCATTACACAAAAATGTGCGCCGGCTTGAAGGATATGGCCTATAGTACCTATGCTCCTGGCGGTACCGACATTATTAGCTTCATGCTTGTCAAGGTGCTTGACTCTATCGGTCGGCCCTTATGTCAGATTTTGGAGGCTCCTGGCGAACACTATTTTGATGGGCATGCCAGTTTGGAATTTCCCACTTATATCAATGCGATACGTACGTGCATGAATAAGAAAATCTGGGTGTTTTTTGTAGAGCAAGACTGGGGAAGCAATCAGGAAGAGCGCAATCTGTATGCCCAGAAAATATGTAGCATGCAGGGGCTCATCTCTCCTCAAGACCGGGTTGTTTTCCTTTTTAATAAGGCCGACAAACACCGTCATCAGTACAAGCCAAATGGGGAGCCGAACAAACAGGTGTTCTTCACCAATATCAAACAGCAATATCCTGGAATCTTTGCAAGGTATCAGAATACGGGATTGACCAAATTTATGTATGGCCAATATAATTTCAAGGCAGTCTGCTTCTCTTCTGGAGTTTTCAATCGCACTGGAGACGGACGGGAAGTATGGACGCCTGAAAAAGACTGGTATTGCCAGGAATTATGGAATGCGATAAAATAAAGGGAACCTTGTTTTATGTGTCAGTAGGTGTTCGGGATATTCTTGAACGCCTACTGACAAAATGTAAAAATATTTTTGATCACCTACTTAGAAGTTTAACCACTCTCCCCGAAAAAATAAGATGAAACGTATTATTTCGCTGTTGTTTGCATTCACCTTTTTCATCATAGCCAATGCACAGATAAAAGATGAATTTTGGGGGTGCAAACTGGGTACGACCACGAAGGCGCAGCTTATCAGCAAACTGCAAAGTCATGGCTTGAAATGCAAAGAAGACAAAGACAACGATGTTCTCTATATAGAGGATGTCACCTATGCCGGATATAAATGGGAATCTTGTTCATTCATGTTTTATAAGAACAGACTGCATTATGTTGGATTTGGAACCAAATGTGGCAAAGAAAATGCGACGCGCATTTATGACACAATCTTAGAAAACATCGTAAGAAAATATCCACGGGTCTCTCGCCGTATGGATATTGATAAACCCTCAGATAAAACGGCTTCCTTTGACGATGGAAATGTGGTCTTGAGCATTTCATATGATTTTGATGGTGAAGGCGAATTTGCTACGCTTCTTTACATGGACAGAGCGATAGCTGTCGAAATTAACAAAGACCAATTGAACGACTTATGAGAACATATATATATGGTGTTCCGCAAGGATTTGATTTCTATGAAAAGGACGTACAATTTACCGACTATTTCAAGAGTTTCTACATATCCTCGCGTCGTGGACGCCGATTCTTAATCAACCGGAAGGAAAACGGAGAAACCATTTATACCTATCTTCGATATGGTATGAAGGAAGTGTGTCGCCAACCGCAGCATGCTTTTTTCGGCATGTCGGTGGTCATGGAGAATGGAACTTATTGTCCGGATTTCAAGATTGTGCTGGAATATTTCGAATACCTCTTCGAACGCTTTGTCACCGAGCACAGTGTGATAAAACAAAATGAAGAAGGTGTGTTGGAATATACCGTACGGAAATTCGAGGAAAGGCCAGATGATGTGGATTGGTTGAAAACGAATTTGCCCAACATCTTCACAGCTGGAAGAACCCGGACAGAACATTACGACAGTTCCTTTGCAATGGGTAGTCTGGGACAAGTGGTTTCTTTCGTTAAGCCAATTGGCGAGAGCCAGTTGCAGGACGCTTTCAGAAAATACACCTGGCTTTCAATCTCGTCCGACATAGTGGACAAACCCGTATTGAAAGAGGAAACCTCTTCACAAATAGAATTGGATTTGCAGGAACTGATTCAGGGTCTTCATGCCTTCAATGCCTTCCTTTTGCCAATTGCCGCCAACCCAACGCGAGAAAATGCACGCGATTTGGAGCAGATTTATCGTAAGGTTAGCGAAATCCTGCTGAATTTGTCCAGGTATGTGCCAACGATTGAAGATGCAGAAGAGAATGCAGCCTTTCGGGATATATGGGGAAAATATGAATCTTTGTCGGGAATCATAAAAGGTCTGTATGAAAGAACGAATAGTGTCGCAGATGATATGAGGCATGACGAAGCCGAAACCCAATATTGTTACTCTTGCAAGCGAAACAAACCCCTGTCTGAGTTTGAATCTACAGAAGCCACCATTTGCAAGGAATGTCAGAAAAAGAAGCAGGTGGAGGAAAGACGGTTGTCCAGCCGCGTCTGTGTGAAGTGTGGAAAAACCAAGCCCGTTTCGGCTTTCAGTCAGACGGGTGGAGATGTCTGCAATACGTGCTTCCATAAGAATAAGGCCAAGGAGAAAAATAAGAAAGACGAGAAGAAAGAGAACCCGTTGGAAAAAGATCTTCTCGAACTCCTGCGGAAAAACAAGAAAATCTGTCTGGGGGCATTGGGCGTTCTCTGTATCTTCATTTGCTTCGTTCTCGCGCTTAGCATTCTTGGTTCAGATAAAGAAGAGGAATCGTCTGAAGTGGAAACCAATTCCACCTCTGCGCTTATTACGTTCGACGCACCTCCTACGTCAGACTCACGCCATGAAGCGGATCGTGAGATTGACGAAAAGGAATTGCAGCGCTTGCTTGACGCAGAAGCTTTCTCAGATGCCCTTGCGTATGTTGAAGGAAAGCCAAAGGCTGAAACGTTTAAGGGACAGATGAAACAGGCTTTTGAAAATAAGCTATGGAATATTATTGTTAGCTCCAAACATCAGCAGGATGAAATAATTCAATTATTCTATAAAATGAATCGGGATTTTATGGATTTCATCGGGTTTGGAGAAGAAGATAAAAAACGTTGGGAAGGCATTTGCAGGGACTATAACGAAGTTCGTAATATTCTCGCAAAAAATGAGATAAGCCAAAGGGAAATCGATAGGGGGAAAACATTGCTCAGACGGCATAATGGGTGGTTTTCTAACGACTGGAACAGACGCTTGAATGATAAGGAAAAAGTGCTGAAAGACAATGAGAAAGCAAGTCGAAATGGGTCTGAACGTACAAGAAACACAGACACAAAACCTACATCGCCTCCCACGCAGCCAGGTGAATCTTCGTCTAGTGCGTCCAAGGGCAAATAAACCGAATTAAAAAACCAAGAAAAATAATCTGCTGGAACAGGCTGTCAAGCAATAGACATGTATCCGTTTGGCACCACTGGCAGATATGATAAAACTAAAAAAGCATATTAATCATGAAGCATACATCACTCATTATAGCCTTAGCTGCCACGGGTGTTCTCACAGCGTGTGGCGGTGGTCAGAAACCCTCAAAGAGAGATAATGTTTGGGGAGAAAATGTCGATACCTCTGTCGTGGCAAAGAATCAGGTCAAGGGCGAGAAAGTTCTTGTGCCGTTCAAACGGATTAACAACGACTTGCTGGAAGTTCAGGTTTCTCTGAACGGCGTCCCCTTTAATATGTGGTGGGACACTGGTGCTTCTGTCACCTGCATCTCTTTACTTGAACTGCAAAAACTGGCCAAAGAAGGGAAAATTAGCATGGACGACTATCAAGGGCCTGCATTCTCGAAAATCGCTGACGGGTCAACAACCGAATCGGCTGTATTTACAATCAAGGAAATCTATATCCAGGGACGAGACAATAAATACATTGTAGTGAAGGATGTTGAAGCGTTGGTGACCCCCAATCAGGAAGCACCTTTGCTGTTAGGGCAAAATGTCATCAAGCAGTTGCCAAAACATGCTTTCGACGAATCAAACGGCGTCATCGAATTTGAAAAACAACCATGAATTTTAGCTTGTATATTTTCGGAACGCCCAAGGGACGGTATAGTCAGTTTCCAAACGACTATACCGCCTCGTTCCTGCGTTCGCTGCAAGAATCTTTTCAGGGAGATTCTTGTTTGACGGTTTTCCGCGACCACGACTTGGTGCACTATGCCTATGTTGAGCGTCTGACGGAAAAGGAATGTATCGGGTTGTGTCTGATTTTAAACAAGAGTCAGGTCACCTGCCCGCTGAAACTCAAAAAACTCTTTGGAACAGCCGTGGAGCAGTTGTTGGTGGAAACCGGTCGTATTCTCGGATTCGCAGATAACGGTGCGCTTCGCTTCTCGGTCAGCAGTTTCGATAATGAAGCCCCAAGGGTTGAAGCGTTGAAGGCGTTTCTAAATGCCAAGTTTGAAAGGCATGCTAAAGAATATGGCATCAAACCATTGTCGTCCACTTACAATGGCACACACACCAGAAAAGTTCTTGGCCATCTCTCTACGGACAAGCAGATTGTTGAGGCTACGTGCAATCACAACGTGGTGACGGTCAACACCAGCGACAACGAAATCGCAAACGGATACATGACCAGACTAATAGCGTCGCTCCATAAGGAAAAAGACGAAGCCTTGGCTGAGGTTGCCGATTTACACAATCGGCTGAGAAAGTCACAACGGAAACAGCAGCATACGCTGTGGCTCGGACTGCTTGGCATTATCACGATTTTGTTTGGCTTTGTCATCTGGAATAGGGTGCTCTTCCCGTCGGAGGTGACGCATTATGAAACAGGCGAATTTGTGTATTATGGTCCGTTGAAAAACGGAAAACCCCATGGAACGGGAGTGGCCATCTATCCCAAGAACGATCGGGATGGAAGAAAATACTATATCGGAAATTTTGTCAACGGAAAGCGGCAGGACGACCATGCCATCCTGTTTTATCAAGGCGGCGATTACTTCTATGGTGCCATGAATGGCGACAAGTGGACGCAGGGCATGCTGTATATGAACTCCGACAAATCTCATTTCTCTGGTAGTTTCGTGAATAACACTCCCTATACTGGTACATGGTACGACCATTCAAGGGTGTTGTATAATCTGGATAATGGAAATAAAATCTATCATCCTCATCGGTGAGCTTCGCTAACTTCGGTGTTGTAAGTAGGTGTTCAAAATTAGTTTATATTGATAATTCTGAACACCTACTTACCATTACATAAGAACCAATCGTTATGAACAAGACCATTTTATTCATCCTCTTGTCGGTCTTCTTGGCCTCAAACATGCAGGCGCAGAAAAGGCATACGGCCGATAGAACAAGAGTGGCCAAAGAACAAGTCCCAGTGGCTCCCGCGAAGAAGGCGGAAGCTGTTTCGCCCAAAAAGAAAAGTCAGGTGCGTTCCACAACGGCTGTTGCCAAAAGAAAAAGGAAAGCCACTGTGGCGGAACCGACAACCACGCCCTTCGCTATATCCCCAACGCTGGCTGCGTTAGACGCCGCTGGCGGAAAAAAGGTGTTTTATGTTTCGTCGGAAAAGTCATGGTATATTTCGACTTGGCCTAATTCGTGGGGGCATTTAAGCAAGGAAGGAAACTATCTGACACTTCAGGTTGACCCCAACACTTCCACAAATTCCAGAAAAGATTATTTCTGCTTGAAATCTAGGAATCAAGAAATCAGAGTCGATATCACTCAGAAAGGGGCCGATGAGCCTTCTCCTAAAGAGAACAGTCTGAGCGTTTCGGCATCCTCCCTAAGATTTTCTGCCGATAAAGGGACTACAGCCATAACGGTTTCTTCGTCGGCAGATTGGCACATTTCTGTCGGGACTGCATCGTGGGGACACCTGAGTCGTAGTGGAAATGTACTGACCATATCTGTTGACGAAAACAAAACAGGAAATGCTCGTATAGACTATTTTAAACTCTCCAACGGCACGGTGGAAAAGAAAATTACCATCACACAATCGGCTCGCAATGCCATTAGAATTCCGCTTTGTGGCACAACGAGAACGTATGCAGACAGCGCCATCGGACTCTCATTATTGACGAATTATATCAAGAAATGGAACGGAAAATGCCGGTTGGGCACTTTGACCGATGGAGGTGCTGGTGTTGTTGTTCACGGCATGAACGATTGTGCCTATAAACAGGCTTGGTCTGAGTTTGCTGCCAATTTGAAAGAACTGAGGGCAAATGGAAATAAGATAGCTTCTATTTGTATGACGCGTTCTGGATACCATTGTGTTGTTTTCGGACGAAACAGCTGGCGCGGGAATATTCCTGCGGCCATGAAGAAAGACCTCCTACAATATGAAATAAATAATGAGCAAATTTATTGCGTCTCCATTTCTGAAAATGGTCGGTATCTTATCATTACAGACAGGCATTTGACGGGCTCTGATACAAACGTTATTGCCGTTCTTGAAAAGGCTGGAAAAATGTACGGACACCTAAAATATGCTTGTGTGACCAATTTAGGCGTCGTCGTTGTATGTAAGAAAGGTATTTACTATCACAACATTCCGACAACGTTAGAGATGGCCATGAAGTCGCTCAATTTTTGGCCAGATAAGGTGGTCTTTACGGATGCTGGAACTTACTTGATTACCAACGAGAACGAAGATTGCAGGTATAACATGTAGACTTTTCGCTATCCTTTCGTACTTGCACCTTATCGATTCGCGGTCGCGAATCGTGCTACTCGCGGCCGCGAGTCGTGCTACCTTCGGTCGCGAGTAGCGCTACCTTCGGCCGCGAATCGACAACTTGTCAAGCTTTTCAGGAAGCCTTTGATATTTCAATTTTGAACACCCCAATTATTTTGTGAATCGAAATTAAGTACCTAACTTTGTGGCGTAGATATAACGCAAATTGTGTATGAGCGAAGAAAACAAAGCAAACGAAGGGCTGAAATATAGCTACAAATATCCGCATCCGAGCGTGACGACCGACTGTGTCATCTTCGGTTTCGATGGTGTCAAACTAAAGGTGCTGCTGGTTGAGCGCGGCATGGCGCCTTACAAGGGACGGTGGGCCTTTCCGGGCGGTTTCCTCAATATGGACGAGAGCGCCGAAGAAGGGGCGTTGCGCGAACTGAAGGAGGAGACAGGATTGGAAGGGGCTTACATCCGTCAGTTTCACACGTTTTCCAATCCGCAGCGCGATCCGCGCGAACGGGTCATCACCATTGCCTATTATGCGCTGGTGAGGATGCAGGAGGTGAAGGGAGGCGATGATGCGTCCGACGCGCGATGGTTTGCACTTGACGAAGTGCCGCCGCTGGCTTTCGACCACGACCAGATTCTCCGTAAGGCGGAAAAGACGCTGCGCCAACAGATTCATTTCGAACCAGTGGGGTTTGAACTGCTGCCAGAGAAGTTCACCATCAAGCAATTGCAAAACCTCTATGAGGCCATCCTCGATATGCGCTTCGACCGCCGCAATTTCTATAACAAGATGAGGCGCCTGGGCATGCTCGAGCTGACGGGCGACACTGCCAACCCTTCGCAGCGAAGGGAGGCTAATCTCTTCAGCTTCAATGCTGAGAAATATGCGGAATTGAAATCGAAGGGCTTCCAGCTTGAGTTTTGATGAAGGCGGGGGCGAGGCGGCCTGTGCCGTGTGTCTCTTGTTGGGAATGCGCTCGCGGCCCGTTTGTTGCCATGTTCGGCCCAAAAAAAGAAATCGCATTTGGAAATTTCGGGTTCCAAATGCGATTTCTTTTTGGGTTGTCGTGGAGATGCGGGCGTGGCGCGTGCGCTCTGTCGGCGGCCTGGCGGCCGCTTGGTGATGGTGAAAGAATAAGTTGATATTTTTTTGACCTGTACTTATTCCTTCTTTTTTCGTCCGAACGAGAAGCCGAACGAGCGTAGGAGTTTGTAGCCCGTCATGAAACCGTCGTAGAGCGAGAAGGCCGCTTCGGCTCGGTTTGTCCAGAGGTGGAGCGTGTCGTCGACTTCTGGCGGCGCCACGAGGTCGCGCCATTTTCGGCGTATCTCCTGCTCCTTCTTGTCGATGCGTTTGGAGAGCTTCTGCCTTTGGCGGTGGATCTCTTCGAGGGTATATTCTTTTCTTCTTGCCATAAATCAGTCCTCCTCTTCGTTGTCGTCGTCATCCTCCGTGTCCTTTTCGAGGAAGAGGCGTGCGACGAAGTTGGTCAGCGGTTGCACGATGAGCGGGCGTCGGAAGGCGTAGAACAGCGTTCCCAACACGATGCCGCCCGCAGCGATGATGGCGCAGGCCCAGTGGAGGCCGCCGACGTGTGGTGCCAGCGCTAACGCCAAGGTGTAGGCCACGAACAGAAACACCACGGCGAAGACCACCAGCAGGACGATGCTGACCACCAGGGCCGAGAGCAGCAGCGTCAGTTTGCTCACGAAATCGAGCTTCAGCCGTTGCAGTCGCAGGTCGGCATATTGCTTCGCTTCGCGCAGAAGATCGTTGGCGGCGTCAATCTTTTGGTCGTTAGAAAACATGGTTCTTGTCGTTTAAATTGGTAGTCAAAGTATTTTCTGACTGCCTGCTTATGAAAAAAGGGGAGGCTTTGCAGCCGTTCCCCTTTCTAATTGTTGTTAATAAGTTGAATGCGTCAGGCTCATTCTTTGATTTCGTCCGCCAAGTTGTCTAATTCTTGACTGCTCAGTTTGATGCCTTTTTTACGAAGGGCCTCTGCTATTTTTGCACGTGTATCTTTACCACTTTCTGGTGCGAAGAGCACACCACATGCTGCGCCAACGACAGCTCCGCCGAGGAATGCAGCAACGAGATTCAAACCTTTCATGACATTCGTTTTTTAGAGGTTACACATCTGCGGCCTCGCACTTTCGTGCTGCCCGCCTGTTCTGTTCTCTGGTTGTGATAAAGGGGCGTTGTCTGTCAGCGCCCGTTGTCTCAATCCATACCGCAAATATATGTGTTTGCTTCCGAATATCCAAAAAGAAAGGGCATATTTTTAGGGCAACATCGGTTAAATGCCTGTTCTTTAAAAATGTTTAACCATTGAACGTGGCAGAGACTAAAATATATAGGGTAACTTTGCAAACAAGCACGACCAGCGTTGAAAATATTTGGAAATGGCCAAGCGGCAAAGCGTGCTGAAACTAAACTGAAATATAACTGAAACATAACATTAAAAAATACGATTCATTCCCATGAAGAAAACTCTCATCTTTGGAATCTCTCTCTGCTCCATTATGCTGTTGGGCAGCTGTAAGTCTCAGGAAAGCGCCTACCGTCAGGCTTTTGAAAAAGCCAAGGCGCAGCAGTCGGCAAGCACAACAGACGAGGCCACCACTGTTAGCGTAACGACCACTCCAACTCAGAACGATGTGGCTGTCACGCCGGTTACGACAACTCCCACTCAGACCGTTGACAACAGCGACGTGCGCACCATCAGCGGCGGTTTCACCGTTGTTAATGGCGAAGCGCTCCGCACTTACAGTGTTGTTGTCGGCAGTTTCTTGACTCAGGCAAACGCTGAAGGTTTGATGACGCGCCTGAAGAATCAGGGGTATGCTTCACGCGTGGTGAAGACCAACGAGACCATCAATGGCCACACTGGCTGGTTCCGCGTGATTGCTTCTTCTTATGATGACAAGGCTTCTGCCGTTCAGTCGCGCAACCAGTTGAAGGAAACTTACGCCGGCGCGTGGTTGCTTTATAGTAAGTAATAAAACGTGTGCTCCTCCGACAGGCCATCGGCGCCTCTCGGCAGCATGCGGGAACGATGAATCCCAGTGACTAGCCACTGGAATTTTCAGAACGTCCATAAATGAGCCAATTCATCTCCAGACATATCCTTTTCTGTCGGGGCACCTTTGTTGCGCCTGTTTTGAAGGGGGAATGTCTGGGGATTTTTTTGTGCGTTTTGCTGAGCTTGATACACGCGGCGGCCTCTGCCGCCACTGGGAGGAAGGCAACGACTGAAGTCGACACCCTTGCCTCGGCTCTCTCCATCGCAGCGGAAACAGACAGAAACGAAACCATTGCCGCCACCTCGGCACGCCGACGCGACAGCATCAATGCCGACAGCGTGATGGCCCGCGTCTTCACTTTCACGCAGCGCTACGGCCTGCGTGCCGCCGCCTTCCGTTCCAGCGTTTATGTGCGGCACACGCTGGCCACCAAGCGCCGCAACATTTTCACGCGTTATATGCCCGACATGTTGCGTCTTGAGCGCGGCAGCCATGAATATTTCGGCGAGCAGATGTCGCAATATCAGTTTCGGCCGCCGGCAGAGGTCTACAAAAAAGACATCGCCTCGTTTTCCACCATGCCCTATCTCCGCCAGGAGAGAGACGGATGGATTGGGCGGTACAGCCTTTCCATCTACGAGCCGAACATTTTCACCGATCGCATCCTCTCGCCCGTCAACCGTCGCAACCGCAAATACTATCGCTACCGCTATCAGTCGTGCTACATCTCTAAAGGGCGACGCGTTGTTTGTGTGCAGGTCAAACCCCGCATTTCCAACACACAGCTCGTTAGAGGGACGCTCTCCATTGAGGAGCAGACGGGGCGCGTGGTGGCCTTCTCCCTCAGCTTTAGCTACGGATGGAGCCACATCCAGGTGGTGGGGGAGATGGGGCGCGACGGACAGAGTGCCCTGATGCCCAACCGCATTCTGCTCACCTCGCGCCTGCGATTCCTCGGCAACTGCATTGACGAGGCTTATGAGGCGAAGGCCAACTATCAGATGGAGAAATACACGGAGCGGGTGGAAGTGGAAAAGCAAAACCGCTTTGATTTGACAAGGCTTTATCAGCTCCACACCGACACCACCAGCATGCGGCGCGACAAGGCTTATTTCGACCAATATCGTCCATTCCCTTTGCAGCCGCGCCAGCAGGCCATCTACGACAGGGCCGCTTCGCGCGACTCCTTGCATGCCAACGTGCAGCCAGCCGATTCCGTTTCCGGAGAAAAGGCCGGCAGGCGCCATGTGTTCAGGATGTCGGACGACACGGAAAACCTCTTGTTCGACAGCCACACGCTTTCCATTGCTCCTTCAACGCGCCTCAAGCTCCCCGCCTTGCTCACGCCCTCGATGGTCCAGTGGTCGCGCTCGCGCGGAATGACTTTGCAAACACGCCTGAACCTTCATGCCGACTTTACGCGCCAACGCAGTCTTGAGTTTGCGCCGCGCGTGGGCTATAACTTCAAGGAACGGCAGGTTTATTGGCATCTGCCGTTGAGACTCAACGTCTTGCCTCGCCATGATGGTTGCTTCACGCTCGAGGCTTCCGGCGGAGACCACATCTATAACGCCCGGCAGGCCGATGAGGTGCGCCATCGCCTGCATGGCATCACCAATTACGACTCGCTGACGAAGGTGTTCGACACTTACGATTTCTCTTATTACCGCGACAACCGTCTTTTGGCCACCTTCGCCTTCTCGCCCGTCGTCGGCCTGCGTCTCAGTGCGGGCTGGCGTCTCCACCGCCGCAACCTCCTGCAATGGAACGAAGTGGCGGCGGCCAATGGCATGGCACGCACGCTGACTGGCTTTGCGCCGCGCCTCTCCGTCAGTTGGACGCCCGCGCTCTATCATTATCGCGACGGCAACGGCCACGCTGTGCCGCTGCGTTCAAAGTGGCCCACCTTTATGGTCGACTATGAGCGCGGCCTCTCCACCTTCAATGCTTCAACGAGTTACGAGCGCATAGAGACCGACGTGCAATACACGTTGCCGCTCTATGCCCTGCGTGCCCTCTATTTCAGAGGAGGCTGCGGATTCTTCACGCGCCGTGGGCCCGACTGCTTCCTTGATTACGACTATTTCCGCAACAACCATCTCTTCGGCAACTGGCATGACGAACTCTCTGGCCAGTTTCAGCTCCTCGATGCCCGATGGTACAACGAGTCGCGCCATTACGTGCGCCTCTCCGCTGCCTATGAGAGTCCCATGATGCTTTTCTCCCGCCTGCGTTGGCTGACACGGGTGGTGCAAAAAGAGCGTCTCTATATCAACCTCCTCAACGTCGGCACCTTGGGCTATTATAGTGAGTGGGGCTACGGCCTTTCCACCCCCATTGTCGACGTCGCTGGCTTCATCGCCCTTGCAGGCCACAGCCAAACGGGAATCGGTGTGAAGTTTGTCTTGCGTCTGGGCGATTGATGATTGCGGCGGGAAAGCGGTAGGCATGGGGATATGCCTTTTCCGTGGCGCGAAGCATTGCCGTTGTGGGCATAGGCAACTTGTTTTATTACTATTACTTATCATAGAAAATGCCCGGTTCGTCGAAAATCGCAGACAAAAGAGGTAATAAAAAATGCAAAACAGGGGAGGTTATTTCTCTACTGGAAAATTTATCCGTATTTTTGCAGACATTATGGTGGCGATTTGCGGAAAAAAGCGACAGTAAAACAGAGGTAAGTAATGTTGAAAGAATAAGTTCCGCAATTTTGCACCTGCATTTTTGAGCTATTTTTGAGCTTATTCGAAGGAGCAATGCGGGCATTGTGACTGAGGATAAGTTCGAAAAGAGCCGAAAAGGCAGGGGAGTATATAAAATATTTCTTGCCAACAGCAAAATTGCGGAAGTTATTTTTTCAACATTACTAAGTGTTGCCCAACTGGACAAACGTATCTTCTCAGCTCTGCCACGTTTCCTTCCGTCAATCTCTTGATTTGCCGACGTCTGCCGCCGTTTCCACCGTGGAATGTGCGTGGGAAGGAAGGCTCTGGCCATTCAGAATGAATCTTACAAATCGCCGTGCTGCTCTGCAGACGGCACTCCTATATATAAATATGAAGAATTTGAAATTGGCTCTGCTGCCGGTTCTGCTGGCAATGCTGACAATGGGTTTCGGAGCGTGCAGTTCCGATATGGAATATACCTCTAACGTAGACACGCACGATTGTGCTTTGACGAAGATTACGCTCGGAACACTCAAGCGTACGCTGCAAGTCACGCCCGACAGCACCTATACCATCACCCTCAATGGAGGATATTACCCGCTGACAATCGACCAGGTGAACAACCGCATCTATAATGTCGACTCGTTGCCAGTGGGCACCGATGTGGCGCACGTGACCTTCGCCACGCTCACTTCTTCGGGCGTGACAACCATCAAATCGCTGACAACGGGCAAGGACACGCTCTTCGCAACCACCGACAGCACTGACTTCACCGTGCCGCGTATGCTCACGGTGAATGCCTACGATGGTTTGGCCAAGAAACACTATGAGGTGAAAATCAACGTACACAAGGAAGAGGCCGACAGTTTCGTATGGAAAAACGTGGTGAATGCCAACAGCCAGTTTGCCGCCTTGCAGGGCGCACACCGCACCCTGGGACGCGCCGACAATGCGTTGCTCGTTTTCGGACACGCCGAGAGCGGGGAACAGGTGCTTGTTGTTGATCCGCTTGGAAATGTGCAGGCAAGCGCTTTGCCCGCAGGTTTTCAGATAGCTTCGGTGGTGGCCGACCCAGAACGCCGTAATTTCTACGCCCTTACTGCCGCTGGACTGGCTCATTCTTCCGATGGCGTGACGTGGAATGCCATCAATGCGATCTCAACTCCCGACGTCCTTCTGGCCGTTGGTTCTGCTGGTATCTACGGAATGAAAGACGGCGCCTTCTGCAGTTCTGCAAATGGCGGACAGACCTGGCAGGCCGATGAGGCCGACGAGCCAGACAGCCTTCCCGTCAAAAATCTTGCAGGAACTGTCAATGTCTCGCGCACCGACAGTCGCATGGAGCATATCATCGTTATCGGACAGACCCAGAAAGGCAAGCCCATCGTCTGGAAACGCGACATCGACTTGACGGGCACCAACGTCTTTGGCTGGTATTGCCTGCCGGAAATCACTGGTCAGCAGCATGCCAATCTGCCGTTTGTTAGCAATCCTGCACTCTTCACTTACGACAATACGCTCTGGTTGCTCGGACAGCAGGCCGACAACACTTTGGCACCTATCTATGTGAGCCAAGACAACGGCCGCACATGGGATGTCCCGGGCAAGCACGTGCGCAATCCGTTGGCCCATCTCGTTGGAAAAGCGGCGGCCGTTTCCGGTACCACCACGCCAAACAACTTTATATGGGTGCTCGAATCCACCACTGGTGCGCTTTGGCGCGGACGCTATAACCGCTTGGGATGGACTGACGAGCAGACGAAATTTGAGAAGAGTGCCCGTCAGCAGCTTGGCGGTGCTTTCTGAAGCAAGAAAAGGGTAGGGGCTACGGACTTGCCGGAAGGCTGTCGGTAGTGCCTGCTTATTTATTATATATATGTGTGAGCCCGTTTTTTAGGGGGTGAGGCCGGCGTCGGATATATCTGTCTGTTGTGCTGCCGCACGACGCACCGCTGAAGGGCCTTTCTCGCAACACCGATAAACGGAGCCTGTGGGGGTGTCCTTGTATAGCAAACGCCCCTCTCCATACGTTTTGATATTTACAACTGCATGATTTCCCATATCCTTCAACTTTCAAGACGGGTCGCCCTGCTCATGGTGCTGGCGCTCGTGGCACATCCGGCGCTCATGGCGCAGGATGAGGTGGAGTATAAGATGGAAATCGGCGGCGCCATCGGGGTTAACCATGCGGTCAACGACCTCAATTCCAAACTCTTCGGAGCGATGGGACTGACAGGCGGCGGCATGCTGAGGTTTGTCTTGAATCCGCGCATGGCGGTCAAAACGGCGCTGACGTACAATGCCTGGAACAATAATACCAACGGGCTCAAGGCGTTTTATCCTGCCAATGAGACGGGAGCGTCGGAAAACCGTTTGGAGTATAGCATGAAAGGTGGCATCGCCGACCTCTCTGCGCTTTACGAACTGCATTTTCTGCCCTACGGCTATGTGGAGGGCTATCAAGGCTACAAACGCCTCGTGCCGTATATCCAGTTGGGCCTGGGCTTCTCTTATTCCGACATCGGAAAGGCTTTCACGATGAATGTGCCGTTTGGGGCCGGATTGAAATACAAGGCGGCGCCAAGGCTCAACCTCGGGTTGGAATGGCGCATGCACTTTTCTCTGAGCGACAAGCTCGACGGACTCTCGGCACCGCTCGGCATACAGTCGTCGGGCTTCCGAAATAAAGACCACTACGGAATGGCGTTGTTCACCATCACCTACGACATCTCTGCCGTATGCCCGGCGTGCAACAAGGATTGAAACGGAAGGGCTGATATGCCGACATCGCGAACATAATTATAGAACGAAATAATTTTGATTACCTACTTATGGACAGTCAAAAGTCTTCTCTTCAGACGAAACTAAATCCCCAAGGGGAAACAGGGAATTGCGTCTCGACGGCAGCTGGAAATGGCGGCGAAACGACGGGGCGCAAATTGCCGCAACACGTGGCGATCATCATGGACGGAAACGGACGATGGGCCAAAGCACGCGGACTGAACCGCAGCATGGGACACCAGCAGGGCGTGGAAACCGTTCGCGAAATCACTACGGTGGCTTCAAACTTGGGCATTAAATATCTCACGCTATACACGTTCTCAACAGAAAACTGGAACCGGCCGCCGCAGGAAGTGGCGGCGCTCATGTCGCTCATCTTGACGGCGATGGAAGAGGAACTCTTCATGAAGAACAACGTGCGCATGCGAACCATCGGCGACCTCTCACGCTTGCCGGAGGAGGTGCGCAACGCCATCGTGGGACTGGAACAGCGAACGGCGGCCAACACGGGCATGACGATGGTTATCGCTCTGAGCTATTCGGCACGCTGGGAAATCACGGAGGCCGTGAAGAAAATGGCGCGACAGGCCGCTGCGGGCGAAATCAATGTCGACGACATCTGCGAAGACGACATCAGCCGCAATCTGGCCACGGAGTTTATGCCCGACCCTGACCTCCTCATCCGAACGGGTGGCGAGGTGCGTCTGAGCAATTATCTGCTCTGGCAGTGTGCCTACTCTGAACTGTATTTCTGCGACACGTTTTGGCCTGACTTCCATGAGGCCGATTTCATGAAAGCCATCGACACTTACTGCAACAGGGAGCGCCGCTACGGCAAAACAAGCGAACAAGTGCAGCAATGACGCGTTGAAAAAGGAGGAGACCGCTGGGGTGGCCTGCAACGACGAACCCGAATGGCAGAGGGACTGGTGATGTCCTGACGTCGGCGTGTGCGCTCGTTGCTGAGGCTCATGGGGCTTTCTCTCCTACATCTCTCCAACAGTAACAAACATACACAATGAAATATCTCAACAGATTGTTCTTTCTCTCCGCATTGGCAATTGCCGCCGTTCAAGGACGTGCGCAAACGCCAGTGCATGTCAAACCCGAAATTTCATACACGCAAGACCATGCCCGTTATATTTTGGGCGGACTTGTGGTTGAAGGAGACAAGAATTACGATGAAGATGTCCTGACGAGCATCTCCGGACTCACCGTGGGACAGATGTACGACGTGCCTGGCGAGGACATCAGCGAAGCCATACGCCGATACATGAAGCAAAAGAGCTTCTCGAACGTTCGTATAGAAGCCGACAGTATTGTGGGCAGCAAGATTTATCTGCACATCTATCTGCAAGGACTGCCGCAGGTGTCGAGCATCAATTATGGCGGCGTGAAGAAGTCGGAGCGTGAGGAAATCGAAAAGCGCCTCGGACTTCAGGTGGGTAGCTATATCAATCCCGACATCATTGACCGTGCCAAGATTCATATCAAACGCTACTTCGAAGAGAAGGGCTTCAAAAACGCGCAGGTCTCCATCGACCAGCGCAATGACGTTACGGCTGAAAACCGTGTGCTCCTTGACATCAACATCGATAAGAATGAGAAGATCAAGGTACACCGCATCTACATCGCTGGCGTGACGGAGAAGGAGGCGAAGAAACTCAAGCGTGCCATGAAGAAAACGCACGAGAAGAGTTTAGTCAATATCTTCAGATCGAAGAAGTTCGTGCCGGAGAAATATACCGAAGACAAAGACCATGTCATCAGCAAGATGAACTCTTGGGGCTACCGCGATGCCCTCATCAAGAGCGACAGTGTGGCGACCGTTGACGATGCCCACGTCGACATCTATCTCGATGTTTATCAGGGACAGAAATACTACCTGAGAAATGTTGACTGGGTGGGCAACAAGGTCTATGACTCTGCCGTTCTGGCCCACGTGCTCAGAATGAAGAAAGGCGATGTCTACGACCAAACGCTTCTCAACAAGCGTTTGCACGAGGACGACGATTGCATCGGAAACATGTATTACAACAACGGATATGTGTTCTACAACCTCGACCCTGTTGAAGTGAACATCGACGGCGACTCCATCGACCTCGAAATGCGCATCACAGAGAACAACCAGGCCACGCTCAACCACGTCCGCATTTCTGGAAATGAGCGCGTGTATGAAAATGTCATCCGCCGCGAACTCCGCACCAAGCCGGGCGACCTTTTCTCTATGGAGTCTATCAAGCGTACGGTGATGGAGCTGGCCAATATGAACCAGTTCGACCCTGAAGCCTTGCAGGCTGGTATCGGCAAGGGCATCAAGCCCGACCCTGTCAGCGGAACGGTGGACATCACCTATCCTTTGCAGACGAAGGGCGGCGACCAGGTGGAACTTTCTGCTGGTTGGGGACAGACGGGTATCGTTGGACGACTCGGCTTGAAGTTTACCAATTTCTCCATGCGCAACCTCTTCAACGGTAGCAAGAAACACGCAGGCTTCATCCCGCAGGGCGACGGACAGACCTTGTCGTTGAGCGGCCAGAGCAACGGTACGTATTTCCAGAGCTATTCGCTCTCGTTCCTCGATCCTTGGTTTGGCGGCAAGCGCCCGACGCAGTTCTCTTTCTCGCTCTCTTATTCTAAGCAGAGCGAAGTGAACTCTCACTACTACAACAACTACAATAACCTCTACAACACGATTTACGGCTACGGCACGAATAGCAACTACTATAACTATAGCAACTATTACGACCCCGACAAATACGTGAAGTTGATTGGTGTATCAATGGGTCTCGGAAAACGTCTTCGTTGGCCCGACGACTATTTCACCTTCATGGCGGAATTGTCGTACACGCGCTATATGCTGAAATCGTGGGAATACTTCCTGATTTCAGATGGTAACTGTAACAACTTCAATATCTCCTTCACCCTGAGCCGTTCGTCGAGCAACGAGCCGTTCTATCCAAGAACAGGTTCCGACTTCTCGGCCTCTGTGACGCTCACGCCGCCTTATTCGCTTTGGAACGGAAAAGATTACAAGCATCTTGCCACGACATACAATTCTTCTTCATACCAGCGCGAGGCGCAGGAGAAATATCGTTGGATTGAATACCACAAGTGGAAGATGAAGTTCCGCACCTACACGGCCCTGAGCAACGCCGTCAAGACGCCCGTGCTCATGACGCGTGCTGAATTTGGCATTCTCGGCGCTTACAACCGTTACAACAAGTCGCCGTTTGAAACCTACTACGTGGGTGGTGACGGTATGTCGGGCTATTCCAGCGGATATGCCACCGAGACCATCGGTTTGCGCGGTTACGACAACGGTTCTTTGGCTGGAAACAACAGTTTGAACGCCTACGCCTACAGCAGAATGACGCTTGAACTTCGTTATCCGCTTATGCTCGAAGCCTCCACCAGTATGTATGCTTTGGCCTTCGTTGAAGGCGGTAACGCCTGGGCCAATGTCAATAAGTTCAATCCCTTCGACATGAAGCGTTCGGCTGGTTTCGGTGTGCGCATCTTGCTCCCGATGGTCGGTTTGATGGGTATTGACTGGGCCTACGGTTTCCAGAAGAACATCAACGGCGTCAAGGCCGGTGGTTCGCAGTTCCACTTCATCATCGGACAAGAATTTTAGTAACCAAAAGCAAACGGATGTCTGGCCCGCGCAAAAGAGCGTCAGGCCAACAGCCATCCAGCATTGTTTTTGGCGTCAGTTTCAAAAGCATTAAAAGTCATGAAAAGAAAATTATTCCTGCTTGTGGCGTTTGTTGGCCTCTGCCTAAGCGCCTCCGCACAGAAGTTCGCGCTCGTGGATATGAGTTATATCATGAGCAACATACCAGCTTACGAACGCGCCAACGAACAGTTGAACCAGGTGTCGAAGAAATGGCAGAGCGAAGTCGAAGCCATTGACAACCAGGCCAAGACGCTCTACAAGAATTATCAAAACGAGGTGATGTTCCTCAGCGAGGCCCAGAAAAAGGAACGCGAGCAGGCCATCGTCAATAAGGAGAAGGAAGCCTCGGAACTGAAGAAGAAATATTTCGGACCGCAGGGCGAACTCTATAAGAAGCGTGTGGCACTTGTGGAACCCATTCAGGACGAAATCTACAATGCCATCAAGGGCATCGCACAGAGCAAGGGATTCCAACTCATCCTCGACCGCGCTTCGGAGACGGCAGGCATCATCTTTGCCTCCCCAGCCATCGATATCAGCAACGAAGTGTTGACTAAGTTGGGCTATTCCAATTAATTTGCTTAACTTTGCATAAGATAGGCTGCACCTCGGCATAATATTCGAGCAAGCTTGATATTCTGCTCTCGGTTTGCACTATCTTTGCAGCCGTTCGGCCGCTTCCGCGCCATCTGCTTCGCCATCCGCTTTCCCTTTTACTTTGAAAGAGACGGAATGCGCCGCCGCAATAAGTCTCTGGTATCAGGCCGCGGCCGACAGACATACAAGAAAACAATAAAAAATCATACAAGCAATGTTTAAGAAAATCCTTATCATGGTGCTTTTCGTAGCACCGCTGAGCCTCGCCGCTCAAAAGTTCGCTCATTTCGACTACGCCACCATCATGCAGTCAATGCCAGAATTTAAGAAGGCACAAACCGAAATGGAAGCCATCGGCAAGCAATATCGTGAAGAGCTCCAGAACATGGAGAAGGAAATCAACACGAAGATTGAAAAGTTCCAGAGCGAAGTGACCGACAAGACCCCTGAGAACATCCGCAACCGTCGCGCACAGGAAATTCAGGACCTCCAGCAGCGCTACCAGCAGGCTGCCCAGGACAACGAGCAGGCTTTCGACGAAGCACGCCAGAAGAAGTTCCAGCCGATCACGCAGAAAGTGATGGACGCTGTCAACGCCATTGCCAAGGAAGGCAACTTCGTTTACATCGTTGACAAGAACGCTTCTCAGCAGGCTGGTATCGTCATCAACGAAGCTTTGAGCGAAGACGTGACCAAGCGCATCGCTGCCAAACTCGGCATCTCTGCCGCCGCTTTGACCGCTGCTCCTGCCGCCGCTGCTGCTCCTGCTGCAGCACCTGCACAGCGCAAATAATTATTAGAAAATATCCCTTTTGGAATTAGGAATTGAGGCGCGAAGTTTTTCGCTCACCAATTCCTAATTTTCTTTATGCGGCATCGCGGATGCCGCCTTGAACAATGCTTGTGGAAGGATGGCGCAGACCTTCCGTATGATAAAGTGGATGGTCAGAATTAAGTTACTACCAACTTACGACCAACTTACCTTCTCGCCACCTTCAGCCCGACAAAAAATATTGCACATTGCATGAAACCATACAAGAAACTTTTTGCTGCTGCGTTGCTGGCTGTTGCCTCAGCAGGGCCCTTCCTGCCAACGGAAGTCGCTGCAGCCACGTCCAATGCCCTTGCCGGTCCGTCGTCAATGCCGGCAGGCGTGTCCTTCGTCGCGCGTGACACCATTGCCCCCGACACGCTCCCCGACATGCTCTCGTCAGACCAGAGCGCCATCACGCCAACCCTTTCCTCCATCCCCAACGACTCCACCACGGCCGCCATCGTCAAGCGTTTGCAGGCGTTGATGGAAAACACCATCTTCGACCGCACGCAGGTGGGCATCTATGTTTACGACCTCACGGCCGATGCCCCCATCTTTGCCCACGGCGAGCACCAGCAGCTGCGCCCCGCCTCGTGTGAGAAACTCGTCACCGCCATCAGTGCCCTCTACCATCTCGGCACCGACTATCGCTACGCCACCACCCTGAGTATCGACGGCGAAATCACCGACAGCGTCCTCCACGGCGATGTCTATCTTCGTGGCGGTTTCGACCCACTTTTCGACCGCAGCGACCTTCTTCAGCTTGTTGATGCCTTACATAGCAACGGCATCCGCCACATCGCTGGTCATGTCTATTTCGACCGTAGTTTGAAGGACACCGCCGCTATGGGCTGGGGTTGGTGTTGGGACGACGACACCACGCCCCTCACCCCGCTCCTTTATGAGCACCGTGCAGGTCTCGAAAAGCATTTTCTTACGGCCTTGCGCCAAGACAGCCTCTGTGATGCTTCGGAGATACGCTACGCAGAGACACCGCGCCGCGCCGTCTCGTTGGCACAGCGCATGCACACCATCGACCAAATTCTCCTGCCCATGATGAAGAAGAGTGACAATCTTTTTGCCGAATCCCTCTTCTATCAGATGGCGGCACAGAGTGGCCACCCATACGCCAACCACAAACGTGGCAGTCGCCTTGTCTCGCAGTTTCTTGGTCACATCGGCATTAGCAGCACCACCTACCAAGTGGCCGACGGCAGTGGGCTCTCGCTCTACAACTATCTTACGCCGCAACTCCTCGTGACGGCTCTTCGCTATGCCTATCGTGATGAGAGAATCTACCGCCACCTCCTTCCCTCGCTCCCCATTGCAGGCGAAGACGGTACCCTCCAGCGCCGCATGACTTCCGGTGCGGTTCGCGGCAACGTGCGAGCCAAGACCGGCACCGTCGAAGGCGTCAGTTCGCTGGCGGGCTATCTGACGGCCCCCAACGGCCACACCTTCTGCTTTGCCATCATCAACCAAGGCATCCGCCACACTTCCACCGGCCGCAACTTCCAAGACCGCGTCTGCCGCGCCATGACAGAAGAATAAGTAATCGTGCCATTACTAAATGTGCGCTTGCCTTCTTGCATTTGCTTTTCGATGGGGTGATACTAATTTGAAAATAATTTAGTATCTTCGCGACAGACAATTAATATAGAACATCATGATGAGGCAAGCATACAAACAAGTGCCCTACGGGGTGTCGGATTTCATAACGGTTGTGACGCAGAATCTCTATTATGTGGACAAAACCATGTATATCCCTCAGTTGGAAGAAGAGGCCCGCTTTCTCTTCTTCACCCGTCCGCGCCGCTTTGGGAAGAGCCTCTTCATCAATATGCTTCGTGCTTATTACGACAGCTCAAAGAAAAAAGATTTCCAAACCCTTTTCGGAAATCTCTGGATTGGCAAGCATCCCACTCCGCTGCAAGGTGCTTTTCAGGTCCTCTATCTTGATTTCTCGCAGGTGGGTGGAAGCATTGATGTCGTTGAAGAAAGATTCAATGAATATTGTTGCATCTGTTTGAACGACTTTATGGATTCCTACGGGGATGCCTATCCCGAAAACATGCGTCGCGACTTTTACGAAAGCAAAAGCGCCGGTGCGAAATTGGCCATGCTCGACAAAAAAGCTAAGGCCATAGGCTTGCCGCTTTACCTTATCATAGATGAATACGACAACTTCACGAACACCATTCTCAATGAAAAAGGCGAAGCCGTTTACCATGCCATTACGCACGCAGACGGGTTCTATCGTGATTTCTTCAAGAAGTTTAAGGGGATGTTTCAGCGCATCTTTGTGACGGGCGTGAGTCCTGTCACGCTCAACGATGTGACGAGCGGTTTTAATATTGGTTGGAACATCTCTGTGAAGGCGGAATACAACGAGATGTTGGGATTCAGCACGGAGGATGTTCGCGTCATGTTCAACTATTACAAGGAAATCGGCAAAATGCCTGCTGGTTGCGACGTGGAGTCCATGATCAACGAGATGAAGCCTTGGTACGACAACTATTGTTTTGCTGAAGGCTCGTTGAAAAATAAAAACCGCGTCTTCAATAGCGACATGGTGCTCTACTTCCTGCGTAACGTCATGAGTACGGGGCAGGCACCAAAGCAAATGATAGACCCCAACACCATGACCGACTACGGCAAGATGAAACAGCTCTTGCAGTTTGACAAACTGGATGGCGACCGCAAGGGCATGATTCGTGAAATTGCCGAAGAGGGGCAGATTGTCACGCCGCTCTATGAGAGTTTCTCCGCCTTTCAGATTCCCGACCCAGATATTTTCCCGAGCCTTTTGTTTTATTATGGCATGTTGACCTTCAAGGACACGCGTGGAGAATATGTTGTTTTGGGCATTCCCAACAATAATGTCCGGCGGCAGTATTATGGCTATCTTTTGGAGGAATATCAAGCCGTCAGTCCGGTAAGCACGCTGGATTTGGGTAAGGGCTTCTATGAAATGGCCTATGAAGGAGTGTGGCATCGCTGTCTGCAATTCATGGCTGATGCCTATGCCAAAGTCTCGTCAGTTCGCGACGGCATTGAGGCAGAGCGCAATTTGCAGGGTTTCTTCATGGCCTATCTCAACCTAACGAATTATTATTACACGGCACCTGAGTTGGAACTCAATCATGGCTATTGCGATTTCTTCCTTCTTCCAGACCTCACGCACTACAAGACGAAGCACAGCTATATTCTCGAACTCAAGATGCTGCCGAAAGGCGCTTCGGATGCCGCGGCCCGAAAACAATGGGAAGAAGCTGTTGAGCAAATCAACAGATATGCCGAAGCTCCACGCGTGGAAGCGTTGCGTCAAGGCACCACGCTTCATAAAATCATTATGCAGTTTGACGGCTACACGCTAAAACGCATGGAAGAGGTGTAGCCTTCTATCAAAGTAGGTGTTCAATACAGCAAAAGCAACAACAGCGAAGATGCCTGGGAAACGAAAACTCAAATCGTTTCCCAGGCATCTTCGCCTGTTTTATTGTGCTTGTAGGGCATGAGAGAACATCCCTACGGAATTTGTTGAAATCGTGATAAACGGTGTTCCAGTCAAGCTTAGAGCATCGCTGCAATGGCTCCGATGAAGGTGATGAGGATGATGATGATGATGCCGATGAAGGAGATGACGAGACCAGCGATGGCCAAACCGCGAGGAGCTCTAAACACACCGATAAAGGAGAAGATGACGCCGAGCAACCAGAGAATCCAGTCGAGGATGGGAATCCAGCAGAGGATGAGGCCGATGAGGGCGAGAACGAAACCGGCGGTGCCAATACCATTTGACTTGGGGGCTGGGGCCTGCTGGATGAATACTTGCTGATTGGGGGCTTGCTGATTTTCCATGATGATTGAGTTTTTAGAGTCGGTGGGCAATTGTTTGATGAGTATTGCCCGCCATGATGATTATTTTAATATGTATTTTTATATAAGTCAAGCAGATGTTGCAAAGGTAGGTAAAAAGTATTAAATAGGTATTGCTAAGGCCCCTGTTTTTACGTTTGTTGCAAAAAAAATCTGCGTTTTTTGCTAAATAATAAGGTGCAACGAAGCTCTGAGGCGAAGCACTGTAGCTCACTTTGCTCGCAAAGTGAGGGGGCGAATATTGTGGCGGCCAAGCACGAGCTGAAAATCCAACAAAGTCATGCCCCAGAGCGTTGGTCATGTTTGCTACGTGTTCGTGGCCCTCACTTTGCGAGCAAAGTGAGCTACAATGCTGGCGCCGCAACAGACGATTACAGCACTCCCGCCGCAGTTCATCAATTCTCGCTTCTGCCCTTTCAGGAGCGCTGGCGCCTCCCTACAAATAGCCCTATCTCCACCCACTTGATATGTTCAAATTTGAACACCCAACCTTTTCGCCTGCATGATGTGTTGCAGACAAGTGGCGGCGTCGGCATTTCTCGCGTTGGCATACGTGTCGGCCAGGACTTTAAAGAAATCCTCGTCGCCGATGAGCTGTGAGAGGTTGCGGCAGCCATGTTCGATGCTCACGGGATGTCCGGTGCGCAGACTGTTCGTATCGATGAGGGCGAAGTGGTAGCGTTCGTTCACTTTGTCGAAGAGGATGTTGCTGGCCGAGAAGTCGCGGTGGAGGAAGCCGTCGTTGTGCAGGCGTGCCGCAAAGCAGGCAAATTGTTTTGTGATTTCGCGGCGCTCTTCGTCGGAAAAGTCCATGATGCGGTCGAGCGAATAGCGGTAGGTCGACTGCAGGCAGACGAGGTAGATGACCGAAGAGAATAGGCCTTTTCGGTAGCGTACAAAAGCCACTGGCTCTGGACTTTCGAAGCCGCGCTCGCGCAGTTTGAAAGGCTTGAAATAAGCCTTCTTGCCTTTCGATGTCTTATAGATGCGGATGGCCAGATTGCCGCGCAGCGAAAGCGGCGCGTAGCGTTTCACGCAGAGCGTCAGTCCGTCAACGCGTAGCGTTCGCAGCACGTTGCGGTCGCGAAAAATCTCCTTGCCTTCCTGTTCAAAGTGGAAGTCAATGTGGGTGAGATAATCGCGCAGGCGTTCGTATTTGGGGTTGAGAATAATTTTCATGGTCAAGAGGTGTGTTCTTACAAGTAAAGATGTGTGGGGCAAGGTTGGTCGTTTGGGAAAGTTGCAGTTGCTTATACATCAAACAGGTGTCCGGCGTTGGCGTGTAAAGCCCTTTGATGTCGGCTTCTCCATGCCAAGGCAGGACACCTGTTGCGGGTGTTGCTTATGCTTGTGTCGCTACTTCTGCGTCATTCTTTTCCTGTGGTTTCGCATCGTCCTTTTTGTCGAGCACCTCATAGCGTGAGTGTTTGCTGACGTATTCTGGAACGATGTCCTTCATCTTGCGCACGGTTTCCATGTCGTCGTAGCGTGCGGCGATGTCGCGCAGTTCTTCCACGTCCTTCTCGGCATCTTCATATTCGTAGTTGCGCACCATCGCAATACGTATTTTCTTATGGAAAGAAGGCAGTGTGTTTTCGTTTTCGTTGAGCACCTCTTCAAAGAGTTTCTCGCCTTCGCGAAGTCCGGTGTATTTGATTTCAACGCCCTTCACTCCGCTGAGGTCAATCATGCGGCGTGCGAGGTCGGCGATGCGCACTGGTTCTCCCATGTCAAACACGAAGATTTCGCCGCCCTTGCCGTGTGTGCCAGCTTCGAGCACCAGTTTGCAGGCTTCAGGGATGAGCATGAAGAAGCGGATGATTTTCGGGTGTGTGACGGTGAGCGGTCCGCCAGCCGCCAGCTGCTCGCGGAAGAGCGGAATGACAGAGCCGTTGGAGCCGAGCACGTTTCCGAAGCGGGTGGTGACAAACTGCGTGATGCCCTTGATCTTGCCCTCTTTGATGGCTTTGTCGAGGCTTTGCACATAGATTTCGCAGATGCGTTTGGAGCAGCCCATCACGTTGGTTGGGTTAACCGCCTTGTCGGTGGAAATCATGACGAACTTCTTGACGCCATATTTCACGCTGAGGTCGGCAATCACCTTCGTTCCCCAGACGTTGTTTTGCACGCTTTCGCTCGGGTTGTCTTCCATCATCGGCACGTGCTTGTAGGCAGCGGCGTGGAAAACATAGTCGGGCTGGAATTGGTTGAAGATTTCCTCCATGCGGTCTTCCTTGCAAATGCTCGTCACCACGGTGTGCGCCGTGATGTCTGGGTATTCGTTTTTCATCATCAGGCGGATGTCGTGTTGCGGCGTCTCTGCCTGGTCGATGAGCATCATTTCAGAAGGTTTGTAAATAGCAATCTGTCGCACCATCTCCGAGCCAATACTTCCAGCCGACCCCGTGATGAGCACTTTTTTGCCGCTGAGCAGTGCGCCAACCTTTTCCATGTTCACTTCGATTTCGTCGCGTGGCAGGAGGTCTTCAATCTTCACCTCGCGAAGCTGCACATGCTCGTTGATATTCTGGTTTTTGCTCCATCGCTCGGCATTTTGTGCGATATAGATTTTCACGCCGGCACTGATGAGCGCGTCTTGCAGTTTGCGGTTGTTGACAAACATTTTGTGTTTGAGCGGGCTCACGAGAATGGCTTTGATGCCTTTGTCCTCGATGATTTTCACGATGTCTTCCTGCGTGGAATAGATGCGCTTGCCCATGAGGCGCTCGTCATAGTGTGGCTTGGAGTCTCCGATGTAGCCTTCGATGGAGAACTTCATCGGTTTGATGTTGCGTGCCTCGTTGGTCATGGCGATGGCACCAGCGTGCGTGCCGTAGATGAAGGCGCGTTGCGCATTGCCGCCCACCCGCAAACTTTCAAAAATCGACTTGATCATCACGCGCGAGATACACATGAAGAGTGCCGAGCTCAGATAGATGATGACAATCATGCGGCCCGTGAGGACGAAGAAATAATCGTTCCATCCGACTTGGTTGACGAAGAAGTTGAACACCTCTGCCAGTATGAAAGAAAAGGCACTGGCGTAGAGCACCTTCAGCAGGTCGATAAACTGCGAATAGCGCAGGATGCCCGAATAAGTGTGAAACAGCCTAAAGCCGATGAGGTTGATGGCGGCGAAGGCACAGAAGGTGCTAAACAGCGGCAAATGTTCCTCCGCCTTGATGTCGTAGCTCCTGAGCCAAAAGACAAAGAAGCCGCTGACGAAGCAGAGGAGAAGATCGAAGATGATGATGCACCAATAGGGTAGCTTTTTCTTACCAAAATACCAGTTAAAGAAATTTGTCAGAAATTTCATAATGTGATGATGTTTGGGCGGATGGCCTGCGGCCGTCCGCCAGGGTGATGTGTTTCTTTAGGGGAGAACTGAGAGACGCTTTTCAGAATCCCGAGGTTGTTTGGCCAGATGGCTTAAGTCCTCTCGGGAAATCACCTGCGGCAGATGGTTTCAGGCACATCGTTTTGCAATGTTCCTTCGATGCCTCCATGTGACTTCTGGCAACTTGCAGTCTGTTGCGTCAAATTTTTCAGACCCCCTTGTTTGTTTTGTTGATCTCTAATTCTGTCCTTTTCGTCTTGGTGGTCCTGGCATTTTCCCTTCGACCCCCGAAATCTTCGGGGGGGGTAAAAACGTAACTACTCAGGTAGGTTTGTCGTACTCCCCCATGCACAACTTCCCTCGTTGCA
>ERZ791912.115-NODE-115-length-56397-cov-43.391058_pt1 | contig 56397 bp, 50 predicted proteins | sample MGYA00510141_ERZ791912 | MGnify/ENA primary metagenome ERZ791912 (study PRJEB30046, sample SAMN00792082) | human gut metagenome | study: EMG produced TPA metagenomics assembly of the A metagenome-wide association study of gut microbiota in type 2... | reverse complement strand
TGCTCAGGAACTTATAAATAAAGTTAAATTATAGTGTTGCGGAATTAAGGTTTATTGGTAAGTGTGCCCTTAAAAATTGTACTGTCAATTTGTGCAAAACACGTTGTAGACAGCACTAAAAATAGCAATGTAAATAGTTTCTTTTTCATCATTTTATTGAATTACTGCGACAAAGTTATTTATTTAAATCAAGAATTCATTCATTTTTTTGAATTATCTTTTCAAATAATTCTTTTTTTTGTAATTATTTAATTATCTTTGCGGTGTTTATTAATATTTTATGGGAAAAGAAAAATTATTTCCAGATTATATATTTGAGTCAAGCTGGGAAGTATGTAACAAAGTAGGCGGTATTTATACTGTATTATCTACTAGAGCAAAGACTTTAAAAGAAAAACTGCAGGATCAACTAATCTTCATTGGTCCTGATTGTTGGAGGGACAAGGTTAATCCTTATTTCTCGAGAGATAATGCGCTTTATGCCGATTGGCAAAAGCTGGCTGTCGAAGAAGGGCTGAAAGTTAAAGTGGGTCGCTGGAATATTCCTGGTGAGCCTGTTGCAATATTAGTAGATTTTACTCCTTATTATGCTATAAAGAACGAAATTTATGGTAAGTTGTGGGAGAACTTCCAAGTAGACAGTCTCCATGCTTATGGAGATTATGATGAAGCATCTATGTTCTCTTATGCTGCTGCTCTTGTAGTAGAGAGTTTCTATAAGCATGTTGTGGGTGAAGACAAGAAAGTTATCTATCATGGTAATGAGTGGATGACAGGACTTGGACTTTTGTATATCAAGAAGCACCTGCCACAGATAGCAACCATCTTTACAACCCATGCTACCAGTATCGGGCGCAGTATAGCAGGCAACAATAAGCCTCTTTACGATTATCTTTTTGCTTACAACGGTGATCAAATGGCTGAAGAGCTCAACATGCAGAGTAAGCATTCGATAGAGAAGCAGACTGCATGGAATGTGGATTGTTTCACAACGGTGAGTGAAATCACAGCAAATGAATGCAAGGAACTGTTGGACAAGCCAGTAGACTTTGTCTTGCCTAACGGATTTGACAATAGTTTTGTACCAAAGGGTGCTGTTTTTACCAAGAAGCGCAAGGAGGCCCGTAAGCGTCTGCTTGATGTGGCGAATGCGTTGATGGGTACCGATTTGGATGATGATACGCTGATCGTATCCACCAGTGGTAGATATGAGTTCCGTAACAAGGGCGTCGATGTATATATCGAGGCAATGAACAGATTGTTGCGTGACGAGAAGCTTAAGAAGAATGTGCTTGCTTTCATTGATGTTCCTGGTTGGGTGGGTGAACCCCGTGCCGATTTGAGAGAACGTCTTGACAGTGGCAAGAAATATGATACGCCGCTCGAAGTGCCGGCTGTAACCCATTGGCTTAAGAATATGAGCCATGACAACGTGCTGGGTATGCTGAAGTACCTCGATATGCAGAATCGCAAAGACGATAAGGTGAAATTAATCTTTCTGCCTTGTTATCTTACCGGTGATGACGGAATTGTGAACAAGACCTATTATGATGTAGTTCTTGGCAACGATCTGTGTATCTATCCCTCGTATTATGAGCCATGGGGCTATACTCCCTTGGAGGCTGTAGCTTTCAAAGTGCCTTGTATCACTACTGATTTGGCAGGCTTTGGCTTGTGGGCTAATAGCGAGAAGGGTGGTTATTGCGAGATTTCAGACGGCGTGAAGGTGATACGTCGCACAGATTACAACTATTCAGAGGTGGCAGATGCTATCAAGGATACAGTTGCTGAATATTCCAACTTCAATGCAGCTGAAGTAAAGAAAAGTAGGGCTAATGCTGACAAGCTTTCCAAGAAAGCTTTGTGGAGCAATTTTATTGAATATTATTATAAAGCTTATGATTTTGCCTTACGCAAGGTCGAAGTACGTAACTAAAAAACTTTAACACAAAACACAATGAAAATTAAGGCAGATTACGCAAATGCTCCTCAATGGAAGGAGACAACTATCAAGTCAAGCCTCCCTAAGGAGTTGAAGTGCTTGGATGAAATCGCTCACAATATGTGGTGGGCATGGAACTATGAGGGTCGTGACTTGTTCAAGAGCCTCGATCCAGAACTTTACGAAAAGGTGAATGCCAACCCTGTATTGCTTTTGGAGCGTTTGAGCTATGACCGCAAGGAAGCTATTGTAAAGGATAAGGAGACAATGGCAAAGGTGAAGAAGGTTTACAAGATGTTCCGTGATTATATGGATGTAAAACCTAACGCTAAGCGTCCTTCTGTAGCTTACTTCTGTATGGAATATGGTATTAACCAGGTGGTTAAGATCTACTCTGGTGGTCTGGGTATGCTTGCTGGTGACTACCTGAAGGAGGCTTCTGACAGCAACGTGGATATGTGTGCTGTTGGTTTCCTCTATAGATATGGTTACTTCAAGCAGTCTTTGAGCATGGACGGCCAGCAGATTGCCAATTATGATGCTCAGAACTTCAACTCTCTTCCTTTGGAGCGTGTTCTGGATGAGAATGGCAATCCTGTGGTCGTAGATGTTCCTTATACAAACTATCAGGTTCATGCTTATGTATGGCAGATGAACGTAGGTCGTATCAAGTTGTATCTCCTGGATACAGATAATGATATGAACTCAGAGTTCGACCGTCCTATCACTCACTCTCTCTATGGTGGTGACTGGGAGAACCGCTTGAAGCAGGAAATCTTGCTCGGTATCGGTGGTATGCTCGCATTGAAGAAGATGGGTATCAAGAAGGAGATTTATCACTGCAACGAGGGTCATGCTGCACTCTGCAACCTGCAGCGTCTCTGCGATTACATCGAGGAGGATGGCTTGAACTTCAACCAGGCTCTCGAGTTGGTTCGCGCTTCTTCTCTCTATACTGTTCACACTCCAGTGCCAGCTGGTCACGACTACTTCGACGAGGCTCTCTTCGGCAAGTACATGGGTGGCTATCCACAGCGCCTTGGTATCTCTTGGGATGAGTTCATCGGTATGGGTCGTGAGAACGCAGACGATCACAGCGAGCGTTTCTGCCTCTCTACATTCGCTTGCAACACTTGCCAGGAGGTTAATGGTGTAAGTAAGCTTCACGGTTGGGTAAGCCAGCAGATGTTCTCTAACATCTGGAAGGGTTACTTCCCAGAGGAGAACCACGTAGGTTATGTAACCAACGGTGTTCACTTCCCAACTTGGACAGCAACAGAGTGGCGTAAGCTCTACGATACATATTTCGACAAGAACTTCATGAACGACCAGAGCAACGAGGAAATCTGGCATGCCATCTACAATGTTTCAGATGCAGAAATCTGGAATACCCGTATGGCATTGAAGAAGAAGCTCGTAGCTTATATCCGTGAGAAGTTCACACAGACATGGTTGAAGAATCAGGGTGATCCTGCTCGTGTAGTATCTTTGCTCGAGCGTATCAATCCTAACGCTTTGATGATTGGTTTCTGCCGTCGTTTCGCTACTTACAAGCGTGCTCACTTGCTCTTCACCGACTTGGACCGTCTGTCTAAGATCGTTAACGACCCAGAGCATCCTGTATTGTTCTTCTTCTCTGGTAAGGCTCACCCTGCTGATGGTGCTGGTCAGGGCTTGATCAAGAAGATCTTCGAGATCAGCCAGCGTCCTGAGTTCCTTGGCAAGATTATCTTCCTTGAGGACTACGATATGACTTTGGCCCGTCGTCTGGTTTCTGGTGTTGATATTTGGATGAATACTCCTACACGTCCATTGGAGGCTTCTGGTACTTCTGGCGAGAAGGCAGAGATGAATGGTGTTGTCAACCTCTCTGTTCTCGATGGTTGGTGGGTAGAAGGTTATCGTGAGGGTGCCGGTTGGGCTCTTCCAGAGAAGCGTACTTACCAGAACCAGGGTTATCAGGATCAGTTGGATGCTGCTACTATCTACAATATGTTGGAGAATGATATCGTTCCTATGTACTACAACAAGTGCAAGGAGGGTTACAGCAAGGAGTGGATTCAGGTAGTGAAGAACTCTATTGCAACTATTGCTCCTCATTACACCATGAAGCGTCAGTTGGATGACTACTATGATAAGTTCTACAACAAGCAGGCTGCTCGTTTCAAGAAGTTGAGCGCCAACGACAATGCTCTCGCTAAGGAGATTGCTCTGTGGAAGGAGTCTGTTGCCGAGCGTTGGGATTCTATCCATGTAGTTTCAAAGAATGATGCTTTGGTCAATGGTGTTGAGACTGGTAAGAAGTACAAGATTCAGTATGTTATCGACGAGCAGGGCTTGAACGACGCTGTAGGTCTTGAGCTTGTAGTTCTGAAAAATCAGGTAGAGGATGGCAAGCAGGTTTATGCTGTTTATCCATTCAAGGTGAAGGGTCATGAGGGTAACAACTTTACCTTTGAGGCTCAGATAGAGCCAGTAAATGCAGGTTCTTTCAAGACAGCTGTTCGTATGTATCCTAAGAACGACAAGTTGCCTCATCGTCAGGACTTCTGCTACGTAAAGTGGTTGGACTAATACGATAAGTGCAATATAGCAATAGTTTTTTAAGAATCCCATGTTTCGTTATGAGAAGCATGGGATTCTCTTTTTTTTCATTCGCCTATAATGATTGTCTCTCGGTCGACTGTCATATTGAAGTAAGCCTCTGCAATAGGCGTGCACCAACCTCTATAATAGCCTCTATAATAGCCTCTGTAATAGGCTAATCAGTAATAGCCATAAAAAAGCCTTCCTTGCAAAAACAAGGAAGGCTCTATGGTGAAGAATTTTGATGATTCTTTTATACGAGATACTGAGAAGAGATACTTTCGTTGTCCTCTACTCGGCGAATAGTCTCTGCGAACATATCGGCAATGGTGAGTTGTTTTACCTTTTCGCAACGCTTTGTGTAAGGGATAGAGTCGGTGAAGACAATCTCCTCGAGTGCTGAGTTCTGTACGCGCTCAGAAGCAGGGCCGCTCATCACGCAGTGAGAAGCACAGGCACGAACTGTTTTTGCACCAGCTTCTTTCATGATATCGGCAGCTTTTGTTATGGTTCCGGCAGTGTCAACCATGTCGTCAATGATGACGACGTTCTTGTCTTTTACATCACCAATGATCTGCATGCTTGCCACAACATTTGCACGAGCGCGGGTCTTGTTGCAAAGAACCAATGGACAGCCCAGATACTTGGCGTATGTGTTGGCACGCTTAGAACCACCAACGTCAGGAGAAGCAATGACCAAATCGTCGAGATGCAGGCTCTGAAGATAAGGCAGGATGACACCAGATGCATACAGGTGGTCAACTGGTACATCGAAGAAGCCCTGAATTTGGTCGGCATGGAGGTCCATTGTTATCAGACGGTCGATTCCAGCCACACTTAGTAAGTCGGCAACGAGCTTGGCGCCAATGCTTACACGAGGTTTGTCTTTGCGGTCCTGTCTTGCCCAACCGAAGTAAGGTACTACTGCGATGATGTGGCGTGCAGATGCACGCTTGGCAGCATCAATCATCAGGAGCAGCTCCATCAAGTTGTCTGAATTAGGGAAGGTGCTTTGTACGAGGAATACGTCGCGTCCGCGGATAGATTCCTCAAAAGAAACGCCAAATTCACCATCAGAGAACTTGGTAACAACCAAGTTACCGAGAGGGCAACCTAAACTTGCACAGATTTTTTCTGCAAGGTATCTCGAGTTTGTACCGGAGAATACCAAAAAAGAGTTTTTGTCACTCATTTCTTTTTTTCTTGTGTTATAGTGGATAATATTCTTTTTAACTGATAGCCTTTCTTAGTTTTTCGAAATGCCCGATGAGTTCCTTGAAATCATTTTCGTTGTGAATGTCGAAACGGTTCCATAGGTCACCGCAGATAACGACGCCTCCGAATCCTAAGCGTTTTGCTATGTGCAGGTTCTCAAGGCTCATGCCTCCCAAGGCATAGACCTTTTTGTCTATCAACCCCTTGTCGGCTGCCATTTCGAGTTGCTGCATAGAGAATGTGGACTTCTCGTCCTTGAATTCTATACAGTCAAATACATTTTTCAGGAAAACGTAGTTGGATTTCTTCTTCATCTCCTTGAGCATTGTCAGGTCGGAACAAGAACGGCTGAATTTTCCTTTATATCCATCCGGCACTGGTGCCAGTGGATCGTCAATATGAATACCGGCCAAATTGTATTCCCCCTTCAGGTAGTAATGATCGTGTACTACTATCTTGCGGTAATAATCTTCCGGCAAGAGGGTGAGTAACCGCTCAGAATACATGGGCGAGGTATTGGGTTTGAACAGGTGTAAGCTGTCCATACCCTCATCGAACAATGAGGCCAATATTTTGTCTTCTTCCACGAAGAATGTGGACTTTGTCATTATTACTAATTTCATCGTCTGTGTCTTTTGTGATGCAAAAGTATTAAAAAAAATGGTAACTTGCAATTTTATCAGAGATAAAAAGCTATCTTTGCACTCGAAAATTAATATTTATCAAGTTATGACCATAAATTTAGCTAATTTTAATGAAGTTCACGTTCCAATTTATCTTTTGGAAGAGGAACGTCTTCGTAATAATCTGTCGCTTATCAGGAGCGTTGCCGAGCGTGCGGATGTGGAAATCATTCTTGCCTTCAAGGCTTATGCTTTATGGAAAACTTTTCCTATATTCCGTGAGTATATTCATTCCACTACAGCCAGCTCGTTGAGTGAGGCGCGGTTGGCTTTCGAGGAGTTCGGCAGCAAGGCCCATACCTATTCTCCGGCTTATACCGACTACGAGATCGACGAGATAGCTCGGTGCTCCAGCCATCTTTCGTTCAATTCCTTGTCGCAGTACGCCCGTTATCATGAGCGGGTGAGGGAGGTAAATCCTGAGATCAGTTGTGGTTTGCGTGTCAATCCTGGATATTCCGAAGTGGGTACGTTGCTTTATAATCCATGTGCTCCCGGAAGTCGTTTTGGCGTTACAGCCGATCTGTTGCCCGATCAGTTGCCCGACGACATAGAAGGTTTCCACTGTCATTGTCATTGCGAGAGTGGGGCAGATGTCTTCGAGCGCACCTTGGTACATATCGAGGAAAAGTTTGCCAAGTGGTTCCCACAGTTGAAATGGATTAATTTTGGTGGCGGGCATCTGATGACTCGTGCCGATTACGACGTGTTACACCTTATTAATATAATAAAGGGATTTCATCAGCGTCATCCTCACCTCCAGGTCATCATGGAGCCTGGAAGTGCTTTTGGCTGGCAAACCGGTGCTTTGGTCTCGCAGGTTGTTGATGTGGTGGAGAATAGCGGCATCCGTACTGCTATCTTGAATGTGAGCTTCACTTGTCATATGCCCGACTGTCTTGAAATGCCCTATATGCCTGAAGTGAGAAATGCCAGGACGATAGAGGTAGACGATATGATGAAGGCACCCGATGGTGATCATGTCTACAGATTGGGAGGCAACAGCTGCCTGAGTGGTGATTTTATGGGTTATTGGCAGTTCGATCATGAGTTGGAGATTGGTGAGAATGTGATTTTCGAGGACATGCTTCACTACACAACAGTGAAGACAAACACCTTTAATGGCATCTCTCATCCCGCCATTGGCATCGTTCATCCCGACGGAGAAATGGAAATATTGCGCCAATTTGGATATGAGGATTATAAAAACAGGATGGATTAAGCAAACATCAAAAAAGTAGGAAAAAGCGCTCTTTTTAGCTTTAAAATGCAGTAAAAATGCTGTTTTTGTAAAAAAAGTAAACTAAAGAGCGCTTTTTTTGAAAAAAAACTACGAAAAAGTTTGGTGGTTTCAGAAAAAGCCGTACCTTTGCAACCGCATTTAGAGAAATGCTCCTAACAAATGGATTTTACTGCGGAAATAGCTCAGTTGGTAGAGCACGACCTTGCCAAGGTCGGGGTCGCGGGTTCGAGTCCCGTTTTCCGCTCGACTTTCTGAATGAACCAAAACAGGAGGATGACTTCTAAGCCCAAGTGGCGGAATTGGTAGACGCGCACGTTTCAGGTGCGTGTGTTTCACAACGTGCAGGTTCGAGTCCTGTCTTGGGCACTGATGTTCAAAATGGCATCTAAATGTTGGAGAGGTGGCGGAATTGGTAGACGCGCTACTTTGAGGGGGTAGTGACAATTGTGTCGTGGGAGTTCGAGTCTCCTCCTCTTCACCATTTATTTTTTTTTGTTGCGGAAATAGCTCAGTTGGTAGAGCACGACCTTGCCAAGGTCGGGGTCGCGGGTTCGAGTCCCGTTTTCCGCTCTTTTTTTTATTTTCTATTTTCAGAAAAATACACTTAACTTATGAATTTATATTTACGATATTTTGATCGAGAGGTATTCGTATCAAATGCAGACCAAGCAATAGATTTTTTAAAAAGTATTCCTGAGATTAGTGTTGATGCCGATTTGGAAGCCGATATTCGGGAATATGCAGCAAGTGATGTTTGTTATCCTAAGCGTTATAAGGTGCGTCCCCGCGTTTATTTTATTGTTATCAAGACTGCTGCTGCCAATATGCAGGATTTCAAGGATAAGAAAGCTGTTCGTCCTGCTTCCGTAGCGCGCGAGATGAATGACAATGTTTTCAACCGTCTTGTGGAGGAGCGTCCGGGTTGGTATGAGGGTAGCTTGGACTTTAAGCGTGTGGTATTGATTCCTGCTACAGGCAAGTTTGAATATCGTGACACTCATTTCGTAGCCAATGTCAAGGCAATGTCGGGACAGGATTGCTACGACAGAATTATAGAGCATCTGCGTGAGCGTGTGGATTCTCGCAGTCAATTTCCATCTGTAAAGGGAAAGAACTATCATTTCCGTTATTTGGGAATGTGGAAATAAAACACTTAAGCTTATGAATAAGGTGATGTTGATAGGCAATGTAGGCAAGGAGCCTGACGTGCGTTATTATGATGCCGACCAGGCTGTGGCTCAGGTTACTTTTGCTACTACCGAGAAGGGTTATACGTTGGCCAATGGCACGCAGGTTCCCGATCGTACCGAATGGCATACCCTTGTGTTCTATCGCACTCTTGCCAAGATAGTAGAGAAGTATGTCCACAAGGGCGACAAACTCTATGTAGAGGGCAAGATACGCTATCGCTTCTTTGCTGACAATCTGGGCAAACGTCGCTTTGTGACAGAAATTTATGTCGACAACATGGAGATGCTTACCCTCAAATCGGCTTCTGCTCATACGGATGCACCGGCCCCTAATGTCGAGACCAAGACAGAGGAGACACCCGCTTCGGATTCAGACAGTTTACCTTTTTAATTTTTAAAGATACTATACAACATTGGATATATCGACCATAACCGAGGCTTTTAGCGATGTCACAATCCAGTCGCCTACTGTAGGCGTTATGTTGGCTGGATTGTTGGCGGTAGCTTTGGTCTTTCTTTCTGCTTTTGCCAGTGGTTCTGAGATAGCTTTTTTCAGTTTGTCGCCTTCAGATGTGGCAGAACTGGAAGATGGCAAGAATCCGAGTGACAGAAAGATTCAGATGTTGCGAGAGGACTCTGAGCGTACTTTAGCAACGATTTTGATTACCAACAACTTTGTCAATGTCATGATTGTCATGTTGCTGAGTAATATTTTTGTCAGCATTGTCAAGTTCGGTCCCAAGGCTTATTGGCTTGAGTTCTTGATCATGACGGTGTTTCTCACTTTTCTTCTGTTGCTCTTTGGTGAAATCATGCCAAAGGTTTACTGTCGTCAGAATCCTCTTCGTTTCTGTCGCCGCTGTGTGGATGCCATTCTCTTTGCCCGTAAAATTTTCTGGCCTATTGAAACCATTCTTTTGAAGAGTGGAATGCTTGCCGAGAAGGTGATGAAGAAAGAGAATCATGTACTGAGTGTGGATGAGCTTGAACAGGCTCTGGAACTCACCGACAAGGACGATATCAAGAACGAGCAGAGCATGCTTCAGGGCATTATCCGTTTTGGCGACGAGACTGCCAAGGAGGTGATGACAAGTCGTCAGAACATTGTCGATTTGGATATTCAGAGCACCTATGCTGAGGTGCTGAAGTGTATCGTAGAGAACAATTACAGTCGTATACCTGTTTATCAGGACAATACGGACAATATCCGCGGCATTCTGTATATCAAGGACTTGCTGCCCCATTTGGATAAGCCTGCCAGTTTCCGTTGGCAGAGTTTGATACGTCCTCCTTATTTTGTTCCTGAGACCAAGAAAATCGACGATTTGCTTCGCGAGTTCCAGGAGAACAAGGTTCATATAGCCATTGTGGTCGACGAGTTTGGAGGCACCAGCGGTATTGTGACTCTTGAGGATATTATGGAAGAGATCGTAGGCGAAATCAATGACGAGTATGATGAGGAAGAGAAGTTCTACTCCAAGTTGAACTACAATACTTTTGTGTTCGAGGGAAAGACTCTGCTTGCCGATTTCTGTCGTATACTGAATATCGATGACGACGAGTTTGCCGAGGTGGAGGGTGATGCCGATACGCTTGCGGGACTATTGTTGGAGATAAAGGGCGACTTCCCCAGTATGCACGAGAAACTGGACTATAAGAACTATTCCTTTGAAGTGATGGGTATAGAGGAGCGCCGTATCAGTAAGATCAAGGTGACTGTGCATCCTGTCAGTTCTGGGCATGGTGATGACAAATAAAAATGTTGATGACAAATAAAGAGGAGTGTGAACAAAGATGGCAGTAGTAAACATACGTGAAGTATATCCTGGAGTGAGTTTAGGGTTATGGCAGATGGATGAGTCGCCCGAACAGTTGTTCGACCTTTATCCTCATCTCTTGCCTTATCGTTCCTCTTTGGATGATAAATACAAGAATGATGGCAGGAAACTTGAGTTTCTTGCCATTCGTGCATTAATGTATGAGATGCTACGGGTCAATGGAGCTTCCAAGGGGTTGCTGTCTCATGCTGGCGACTTTACCCACAACGGGCAGGGCAAGCCTTTGTTCAGGGGCTATCATGTCAGCATCTCTCACACAAAAGGCTATGCTGCCCTTATTTTGTCGAAAAAATCAGAGGTGGCCGTGGACATTGAGTATATGAGTGATAGGGTAGAGCGCATCGCTTCCAAGTTTCTCAGGAAAGACGAACGGGCAGACTCCTTGGATGCCAAGTTGGTGCATTGGTGTGCCAAGGAAACGGTGTTCAAGTTGTTCTCGGAAGAGAATCTTCTCTTCGAGGATATGCGCGTGAAGCCTTTTGACACGATGGCCGACTGGGCTTGCGATGTTGAGAACCTGAAGAGCGGTAAGACAGCACGGGTTGATTTTGAACTCGCTATGGATTTTGTGTTGACTTATTCGATGTGGACGAAATGACAGAAACTGGCAATAAAAACATATAAGTAATGGTAAAACATCATATATATAAGAGAGGTGTGCTGATGTGCGCTTCTCTTTTTTTCGGCTTGGTGGCTACAGCCCAAGTCTTTCAGGCAGAGTCTGTGTCTTCAGCCTGGCATGTCGTGAGGGAGAATGCTCAGAAAACATTTCCCAAGACGGTGGCTGCTGGCAACTATAGTGGTATCACGCATCTGCATGACGACGTCTATGCTGTGGTGAGCGATAAATCCGACAGCGCCTTGTTCTTCAAATTTTGCATACAGTTGAATCCTGTGTCGGGAGAGTTGGAGCACGTCGAGAACCTGGGCTTCAGTGAGACGGTTCGTGAGAAAGGGTTAGACCACGAGGCGATAGCCCGAGTGTCTAATTCTACTCTTGTTACAGTCAGCGAGGGCTTGTTCCGTTTTGCTGAATATCCTGTATACGGAATGAATAATGACCGTTGTGCTTTTCGTGTGGGCGAGTCGGTGGATGTCAGGAAGCAGAAGCCGGCAGACTTTGTTTGGTCATCGACTCATTCTCTTTCCGATTTTCATCCCAATTATGGCTATGAGTCACTTGCCTATGATTCTGTGCGTCATCTTCTGTGGAGCATTTCTGAAAGTACCTTGCGTAATGACGGCGAGCCTGCATCATGGCAGAATGGAGAAGCCAACAGGTTGCGCCTGTTTGCTTTCGACTGGAGCGAGCGTTCCGACACTTCTTCCATGTTTGGTTCCGTCAGGCATCCTATAGCAGTTTCATACGCTTACCGGATGGATGCGCCTGCGATTCGCAAGCGGCCTCAGACCTATGCCATGGGAGTGAGCGAGTTGTGTGTGCTTCCTGATGGACAGCTTCTCGTGTTGGAGCGTGAGGTGTATGTGCCCAAGTCCAAGATAGGTGCTTCCTGCCAATGCAAGCTTTATCTCGTCAATCCTGCCGAGGAACAGGTCTTCCCTATGTCGGCTTCGTTTGCCAGTGATGACGTTCCTTATGTCAGGAAGACTTTGCTTACTCAGTGGTCAACCCGTCTTACCCTTCTCGGACGTTCCTTTGCCAATTATGAAGGGATGTGTCTTGGTCCGCAACTGGCTGATGGCTCTCAGGTGCTTATTCTTCTGTCCGATTCTCAAGACCAGTATGCCGGTGTCTTGAAAGACTGGTTTAAGACAATCGTATTGGCCAAATAGGACTTTTTGGCTCAAACCAAAGATGAATCCGTAAACAAACAAAAAAGAGAGGTGTGCCGATAACGGTTACACCTCTCTTCGCTTTAACTCTCTAATTTGTTTAAACGTTTCGCATATTTCTATTTTAGTTTTGATATATCTACTTATCTGCTTTTCCTGCTTGTTTATTTATATTTGTTTTATCTGCGTCCACCGAAAGAGCCGCCACCATGATTGGATGAGCCTCCACGGTTACCGCCGAAAGATCCGCCTCTGCTTGAGTTGCCGAAAGAACGGTTAGAACTGCCGGAACTGTTGCCGAAAGAGCGGCTTGGACTGCTTGAACTACTTCCAAAAGAGCGGTTGTAATCTCTTGCACCGCTTCCGAAAGAGCGGTTAGGAGTGCTCGAAGGTGTTCCGAAAGAACGGTTGTTGTCTCTTGAACTGTTGCCGAAAGAGCGGTTAGGTGTGCTCGATGGATTACCGAAAGTACGGTTGTTGTTTCTTGAAGCATTACCGAATGAGCGGTTGTTTCCCGTCTGGCGATCGCGTGTCACGGTGGTGCGTGTGCTGCTTTGGCGTGTCATGTTGCCGAAACTCTGTCCTCGTCCGTAGTCACCACGGTTGAATCCGTCTCTCATTCCCATTCTTGGTCCGCCATCAGGATGTGGTCTGCCATAAGTACGTCCGCTGTACCAGCTTCTTCCTCCGTTCCTGTGCCAGCTGTGTCCGCCTCTGTATACAGTGTAGAAGTGAGGGCGTCCGAAGAAGAAGTAGTCTCGGCGAGGGTATCTTGCGTAGATGCCGAAATGCCAGTAGCCTCCGTTCCAGTAGAGTGGGCGATAGAAGTAAGTGGCATTCAGGAAGGCTCTGTATTGCCAGTCGAGGAGAATGTAGCTCAAGTCGGCGTTGCGCTGTCTCCAGTATGCTCCATACAGGTCGTCGTAAGTGTTTACCCCCATGAGGTAATCCAGGTTCACTTCGTATGCAGCCTCATATTGGTCGTCGGTAAGATTCAACTCGTATGCCATCTTATCGGTCAGAAAGAGAGCCTGCTGGCGAGCCTGCTCGTAACTCATGGCCGATGCGGTAGAAACTGTCATTGTGAACAGTGTCACCATAGCTAATATAAACTTCTTCATAATCGTATCGTTTTAAAGAGTTGTTGTTTCTTGTTCTTTTTGTTTTACGTTGCAAAGATAGGTCAAAATGCTGGTCGAAGAAAAGGTTTTTCCCTAAATGGGCAGGGGAAAATCCCTAAACCACCGTCTTATGGCATAAAAATGGGTCAGAAATCAATGAAAACTTGCCTTTTGCTTGGCTGAAAGTAAACTTTTTCCTAATTTTGCAAAACATATTAATCTTTACCCGATTTTAGATATCTCAAGAGGATGAATAAAATACACCTTATTATATTAGCGGCAGCTGCGATGCTGCCTCTTTCGGTTCGTGCACAGTATGCCTGGCAGGATGGTGCCGAGGCGGGAAAGCTCGACCTTGGCAAAGACGTTCGTTATCAAGTCGAGATGCAGGGGTCTTTCTCGCATGGCAAGACGCCGTTGTGGCTCAATGCCAACAAGTATGGCCTCTCTTCGCTTTCGTCGACCAATGGTTATCTGCGAGGCAGTCTTGTTCGCCCCTTGTCTCTCGACTCTGCACGCCGATGGGGAATAGGTTATGGTGCCGATGTGGCTGTTCCGCTTCATTACACCAGTCATGTGGTGGTGCAGCAAGCCTTTGTTGAGGCTCGCTGGCTGCATGGTGTACTGAGTGTGGGAGCCAAGGAATATCCTATGGAACTGAAGAACCAGACTTTGAGCAGCGGCAGTCAGACATTGGGTATCAACGCCCGTCCTGTGCCACAGGTCCGGTTGGCATTGCCCGAATATTGGACTATTCCTGCCTTCGGACGCTGGTTACAGCTGAAGGGACATGTGGCCTTTGGTATGATGACCGACGACAACTGGCAGAAAGACTTCACCCAGCGTCGCACCAAATATGCCGAGCATGTACTCTATCACAGTAAGGCTGGTTTCCTGCGTATCGGCAACGAGGATCGTTTCTGTCCCTGGAGCCTTGAGCTGGGGTTAGAGATGGCTGCCGAGTTTGGTGGCAATGTCTATCATCGTGGAGCCAATGGCGAGATGGTGCAGATACCTACGGGCAAGGGCTTTAAGGATTTCCTTCATGCCTTCATACCCAGTGGTGCTGATGCCACTGATGGAGCCTATGCCAATGTGGAGGGAAACCATTTGGGCAGCTGGCTGATGCGTTTCAACTACAAGGCCGACACCTGGCATATCGGTGTTTATGCCGATCATTTCTTCGAGGATCACAGTCAGATGTTTTTCCTCGACTACGACGGTTATGGCGAGGGTGAGGAATGGCAGGACCGCAAGAAGAGCAGATACTACCGTTATAAGTTGAAGGACATCATGCTGGGTGCCGAACTGAATCTTCCTCACGGCACATGGCTTCGCAATGTGGTGTTCGAGTATCTCTATACCAAGTATCAGAGCGGACCTTTCAATCACGACCATACGATGAACATTCCCGACCACCTGGCAGGAATGGACGACTATTATAATCACGGCAACTATCCAGGCTGGCAGCATTGGGGACAGGTGATGGGCAATCCGCTCTACCGTTCGCCTATCTATAATGAGAATGGCGACCTCTATGTGCACGACAACCGCTTCGTAGCCTTCCATCTTGGTTTCGACGGACAGCCAACTTCCCGTCTGGGTTATCGCGTGCTGGCCACCTACCAGAAAGGCTGGGGAACCTATCAGGAGCCCTTCACCAAGCCCCATCACAATGTGAGCTTCCTTGCCGAGGCCAACTATCGCTTTGCTCATGGCTGGCATGCCAAGGGCGGTTATGCCATGGACTTCGGCAGCGATCAGATGTTGGGTCATAATGCAGGTTTCCAGCTCACCGTGGGCAAGTCGGGCATACTGGATTTTGGTAAAAAGAAGAAGTAACGAATGGATAGAAATAACAGCATGACAAAGAACAATCAAAAACAAAATATGAAGTCGAATACGCAACGACAGCATCCTATTGCTACTCTTGGTGTGGCAGCAGTGGCAGGACTGCTGATGGCGTTGGGCTCACTTTCCTCATGTACTCTCGAGTCGAGTGGCAATGGCGATCTTGATGGCTATTGGCACCTTGAGAGCATTGATACCTTGGCAACTGGCAAGACGGGCGATTATTCCAACCGTCGTTTCTTCTGGGGCATAGAGCACCGGCTCATCAGTGTGTCTGATATCGACCGCGAAGGAAGACTGGGTTATTATTTCCGCTTCGAGCAGACTGGCGACAGCCTTTTCTTGGGCAAGGCCTATAAGAACAACTGGCACCAGGACAATGGCGAGGATGGTGGCGATATTCCCGTCGACGATGTTGAGCCTTTGCGCTATTATGGTGTCAACGAGTTGGAGGAGCATTTTGCCAAAGAGGCGCTTAGTGGAAGCAGAATGATACTTCGCTCCAAGACCCTCCGTCTGAAGTTCAAGAAGTTCTAATCATTGAATTTTTGCTGGTTTACAAAGTAAAAGTTCTTTTTAGCCTTTGAAAGTTCTGTTCATAGCCTTTGAAAGTTCAGTTCATAGCCTTTGAATGTCCGTTCAGAGCCTTTGAATGTCCGTTCAGAGCCTTTGAATGTCCGTTCAAAGCCTTTGAACAGAGATTTAATGCCTTTTGAATAGAAATTTACAACAAGAAGAAAAAACTATTTATAACTTACAGAAAACAATTCGACCTGTATGGTTGAAATTACCCAAAACGCCCTGAACCTTTCCCTTCGGCCGGTGACCGTTGGTTCAGCCCGTGCTGTTGGAGAGCTTCTGGATCTTCTGGGCGTGCCAACCGTACAGGTCGAAACATATTGTAGTATTCAAGTAATTACTCATTACTGTTTGGGGAACTGAGTAGTTGCCTTTGATTCCGAAAAAACAGAGTATACGCAAACAAAGAAAACGTTTGCGTTTCTTTTTTTTTGAAAAAAACATATTTTTGTTTGCCAATTATAAATAATGTATTATCTTTGCATTGAAAATAGCTTTGTAAACTCGACTTAGCAAAACAGCAAGTCAAACAGGGTTGACAAAAAGATACAAGAACAAGAATTACTGCATGAGCAATAAGATAAAACATTCCGGTGTAGTCGATGGCGTCGATGGCACAACAGTACGTGTGCGCATCCTCCAGTCATCGGCTTGTAGCGCTTGTAAGGTAGCTTCACACTGCAATGCCTCCGAAACCAAGGAGAAGTTGGTGGAAGTTACCACATCAGATGCTTCTCAATACCATGTTGGCGACTCGGTCAGAGTTTTGGCCGATACCAGTGTAGGCTTCCGTGCCAGTTGGTATGGTTATCTTCTGCCTTTGGTCCTGATGGTTGTAGCCTTGGTGACAGTATTGAAGGTTTCGGGCTCAGAAGGTATGGCAGCCCTTTCTTCTTTGGGCATACTTATACCTTATTATATATGTCTGTATCTGCTTCGTGGCAAGCTGAAACGCAGACTCAGCTTCTCCATCGAGAAGTAAAACTCTATAGGTCAATGGAAAGTAATAATATTAATAACTAAAACAAATACAAAGATTATGAACTTTATTATGATTGCAGTCTTGGTGCTCGGTGCCATTGCGCTTATTGCCGCATTGGTTCTCTTCGTAGTTTCCAAGAAGTTTGCCGTCGATGAGGACCCTCGATTAGGTCAGGTGGGCGAGATTCTGCCTGGTGCCAATTGTGGTGGTTGCGGCTTTGCCGGATGTTCCGGTATGGCAGCAGCTTTGGTCAAGGGAGCTGATGCCGGCAGCATCGAAGGACTGATGTGTCCTGTAGGTGGTGCCGACGTGATGGGCAAGGTAGCCGATCTCTTGGGTATCGCTGTGGCCAACACCGATCCTAAGGTGGCAGTAGTGCGTTGTAATGGCTCTTGCGAGCATCGTCCTCGCATCGCCGAGTATGATGGTTTGCATACCTGTGCAGCTATGAACTCTTGTGGAGCAGGCGAGACAGGTTGCGGTTTTGGCTGTCTGGGCTGTGGCGACTGTGTGGCTGCCTGTCAGTTCGGTGCCATCTCTATCAATCCCGAGACAGGTCTTCCTGAGGTGGATGAGGAGAAGTGTACTGGCTGTGGTGCCTGTGCCAAGGCTTGTCCACGCCACATCATTGAGCTTCGCAAGAAGGGTCCTAAGGGTCGTCGTGTGTATGTTCAGTGTGTTAATCACGACAAGGGCGCAGTAGCCAAGAAGGCTTGTAGCGTTGCTTGTATCGGATGCGGTAAGTGCCAGAAAGTCTGCAAGTTTGATGCCATCACCATTGAGAACAATGTGGCTTATGTCGACTTCAACAAGTGTCGCATGTGTACCAAGTGTGTTGATGAGTGCCCAACAGGTGCTCTCGTGAAAGTTAATTTCCCTGTAAAGAAGGCTAAGCCAGCCGATGCAGCTCCCGTTGAGGCTCCTGCAGCACCCAAGGCTGAGACTTCAGAAGTAAAGAAGGAGGAACAAGCATGAAATTGAGAACATTTAGAATAGGTGGTGTTCACCCAGAAGAGAATAAGATTACAGCCGAGATGGCTACTCAGGTGGCAGCCCTTCCTAAGCAGGCCATTTTCCCTCTTGGTCAGCACATCGGTGCTCCTGCAAAGCCTGTTGTTGCCAAGGGCGACAAGGTGAAGGTAGGTACTCTGCTTGCTGAGGCTGGTGGTTTTGTCAGTGCTCCTATCTACAGTTCAGTTTCGGGAACTGTGTTCAAGGTAGACCAGTCTATCGACGCTACCGGTTACCGCAAGCCTTGTATTATCATCAATGTAGAAGGCGACGAGTGGGAGGAGAGTATTGACCGTACTGAAAAGTTGGAGACGATAGCATCTCATCCCGAGCTCACTCCCGAAGAGATCGTCAACCGCATCAAGGTGGCTGGCGTCACAGGTATGGGTGGTGCAGGTTTCCCAACCTTCATCAAGCTGTGTCCTCCTCCAGGTGCCAAGGCCGAGTGTGTCATCATCAATGGTGTGGAGTGCGAGCCATACATCACAGCCGACTACCGTCTTATGATGGAGCATGCCGATGAGATTCTTGTAGGTTTGAACCTCCTGATGAAGGCTGCCAAGGTAGAGAAGGGCTATATCGGTATCGAGGACAACAAGCCTGCAGCCATCAAGCTCTTCGAGGAAAAGACAGCCGGCGATTCGCGTATCGAGATTGTGCCTTTGGCTAAGAAATATCCTCAGGGAGGTGAGAAGCAGTTGGTTGATGCCGTTATCCGCCGTCAGGTTCCTGCTCCTCCAGCTATCCCTGTCAATGTTGGAGCAATCGTTCAGAACGTAGGTACTGCCTTTGCTGTATATCAGGCAGTTATGAAGAACAAGCCTTTGTTCGAGCGTTACACCACAGTTACTGGTAAGCAGGTGAAGAATCCTGGCAACTTCCTCGTTCGTATGGGTACACCTTTCTCTCAGATGATAGAGGCTTGTGGCGGTCTGCCCGAGGGCGACAACAAGGTTTTGGCAGGTGGTCCTATGATGGGTAAGGCTGTGATCAGCCTTGATGTTCCTGTCACCAAGGGCACCAACTCCATCACCGTCCTGACCGATGCCGACGCTCACCGCAAGAAGGCTGAGCCATGTATCCGTTGCGCCAAGTGTGTGGAGGCCTGTCCTATGGGCTTAGAGCCTTACTTGCTTGCCACACTGAGTGTGATGAAGGAGTATGAGCGTTTGGAGGCAGAAGAGGTAACCTCTTGTATCGCCTGCGGTTCATGCCAGTTTACCTGTCCTTCTCATCGTCCTATCCTCGACAACATCATCGGTGGTAAGGCAGCAGTGATGGGTATTATCCGTGCTCGCAACACAAAGAAGTAATATATCGTAAACTTCCCAACAGAAATAAAAATGAGTAAATTAATCGTTTCATTATCGCCACATGCCCATGGCAACGAGTCGGTGGAGAAGAACATGTACGGAGTCATCGTAGCTCTCGTACCAGCCATCTTGGCCTCCTTCTATTTCTTCGGCCTGGGTTCGGCAGTAGTACTGCTTGCCTCTGTGGCTGCCTGCGTCTTCTTTGAGTGGGCTATCACAAAATATATTCTCAAGACCGAGACCAGTCTGCTCGATGGTTCTGCCATCATTACCGGTCTCTTGCTCGGCATGAACCTGCCCAGCAACCTTCCACTTTGGATCATCATCATCGGTGCCTTGTTTGCTATCGGTGTGGGTAAGATGAGTTTTGGTGGCTTGGGCAACAATCCTTTCAACCCCGCTTTGGTAGGTCGTTGCTTCCTGCTCGTCAGCTTCCCTGCACAGATGACCTCATGGCCTGTGGCTGGACAGCTGCTCAGCTATACCGATGCCACAACAGCTGCCACTCCTCTGGCTATCATGAAGACAGCCATCAAGACAGGCGACAGCTCTGTGCTTCAGCAGTTGCCCGACTCTCTGAGCCTTCTCTTTGGTGCTACAGGCGAGGGCTTCGGTGCCGGTACAACGGGTGAGGTTTGTGCCATCGCCCTCTTGCTCGGTTTGGCATACATGCTCTGGAAGAAGGTCATCACCTGGCACATTCCTGTAAGCATCATCGCTACCGTGTTTGTATTCAGCGGTTTGATGCACTTGGCCAACCCTGTATATGCCAATCCATTTGCTGTTATCCTCAGCGGTGGTTTGATGTTGGGTGCCATCTTCATGGCCACCGACTATGTCACATCACCAATGACCCACAAGGGAATGCTCATCTATGGTGTATGCATTGGTCTGCTGACAGTCATCATCCGCAACTGGGGTAGCTATCCAGAAGGTATGTCGTTCGCCATTCTCATCATGAATGCGTTCACACCTCTTATTAACACATACGTTAAACCCAAGCGCTTCGGTGAGAAGCCAGCAAAGAAATAAGGAGGATAGAGACATGCAGAAATTAGAATCATCATTGAAGAACATGGTTCTCGTATTGGTGGGTGTGGCACTCGTTGTAGGTGCAGTGCTCGCTTATGTGAACCATATCACATCAGGTCCTATCGCCCAGAAGGCTGAGCAGTCATTGGCAGCTGGTATCAAGAGCGTGATGGGAACCGACGACTTGCAGGTGGCTGCCCCAAAAAAGGTACCGCAGACTATAGACGGCAAGAAGGTTACCTTTATTGTTCATGCTTGTTCCGACAAGAGCGGCAACTCTCTCGGAGCAGCTGTAGAGAGCACCACAGGCGGCTTTGGTGACGACCTGAAGGTACTGGTAGGTTTCGACAAAGAGGGCAAGATATTGGGTTACACCCTTCTTCAGCACTCAGAGACTCCAGGTCTTGGTGCCAAGGCCAGCACTTGGTTCCAGAAAGACGGCAAGGGCAGCATCATTGGCAAGACACCAAAGGATGGCAACCTGCACGTGAGCAAGGACGACAAGAGCGGCAATGCTGTTGATGCCATCACGGCATCTACCATTACCAGTCGTGCATTCCTCAAGGCTATTAACCAGGCATACGCAGCCTATACCCAGCAGGGTACAGACGGTAAGAGCGGTGCCACAAAAGTAAAGAAAGGATAAGCCACTATGAGTAATATTAAGATTTTAATGAATGGTATTATCAAGGAGAACCCAACCTTCGTGTTGCTCCTTGGTATGTGTCCTACTTTGGCCACCACCACCAGCGCCATCAACGGTCTCTCCATGGGACTGGCTACTATGGCGGTGCTGATTTGTACCAACTTTGTGATTTCGTGTATCAAGAAGATCACTCCCGATATGGTTCGCATCCCTGTATTCATCGTAGTGATAGCAGCCTTCGTAACCATTCTGCAGATGTTTATGAGCGCCTATGCACCCGACAGCATCAACCAGGCATTGGGTATCTACATTCCACTGATTGTAGTTAACTGTATCATCCTGGGTCGTGCGGAGAGTTTTGCTGCCAAGAACTCGCCAGTGGCAAGTTTGTTCGACGGTATCGGTGTAGGTTTAGGTTTCACCCTCGGTCTCACCATTCTGGGTTGTGCACGCGAGATTCTCGGCTCAGGCAGCCTCTTCGGAGTAACTCTTTTGCCAGAGACCACCAACATTCTGGTGTTCATCTTGCCTCCAGGAGCCTTCCTCACCTTGGGTTACATCATTGCAATATTTAATAAGGTAAAGAAATAAGGAGGAGTAATATATGGAATATTTATTGATATTTATCTCTGCGATATTCGTCAACAATATTGTTTTGTCGCAGTTCCTCGGTATCTGCCCATTCCTGGGTGTATCGAAGAAGATTGATACCGCCATCGGTATGGGTGGTGCCATTGCCTTCGTCCTGACTTTGGCAACCATTATCACCTGGTGTGTTCAGAAGTACGTGCTCGATGCTTTCGGTTTGCAGTATCTTCAGACCCTTTCGTTCATCCTTGTCATAGCCGCTTTGGTACAGATGGTGGAGATTATCCTCAAGAAGGTTTCGCCAGCTCTCTATCAGGCATTGGGTATCTTCCTGCCTCTTATCACAACCAACTGTGCCGTGCTGGGTGTAGCTATTTTGGTTATTCAGAAAGACTTCAATCTGCTTCAGAGTGTGGTTTACGCCTTCTCTACAGCTCTTGGTTTTGCCTTGGCGCTCATTGTCTTTGCCGGCATCCGCGAGCAGCAGGCTTTGGTTCGCATTCCTAAGGGCATGCAGGGTATCGCCATTGTCATGGTAACAGCAGCTCTCCTGAGTCTTGCCTTCATGGGTTTCTCGGGTGTAGACGGTGGCTTGAGAGCTTTGTTCGGTCTCGAGTAAAGCAACGGTTCCGAACTCAGCAAAAGTTGAGTTGATATATTAAGTCCCACAGTGTAGTCGTTAGGCTACTCTGTGGGGCTTTTTTTTGAGTATGCATTTTCCAAATAGCTTGCATGATATGGGTTATTTTAAAAGTCTATAGAAAATATTTTTCTCGCAGACATGTTTTGTCGCTGAGATTTTTTATTTTTGCAGTATTAATTGGAATGTCAAACAATAAAGATAAAAAATATGGATATAAAAGAATTGTTAGATCAGTTTACACTCTTTGACCCCACAAAAGGGCAAAGAGCAGAACTTCCTGCCGTGGAAGGCAATTATATCGTGGTGTTAAAGGCTGGCTGTAATATTCCTGACGTTTTGGGTAATTTCAAATATACGGAAATCTCTTTGCACGGAGTGGATTATCGTGTGTTGTATACAGGTATAGCTTCTGATTTGAAAAGACGAATGTGGACAAATCATCTGCATTGTAATGGTGGCAATTCTACGCTCAGAAAAACTTTGGGCAGTCTGTTTGGATATCAGAAGATTCCTCGTGATAAAAATTACCAAATCAATAAAAAAACGAAGTTTGGTGCGGAAGATGAAAATAGTTTGACTGCATGGATGGAGCGTAATTTGCTTTTTGCTTATCTTGCCAATGACAAGAGTAAAGAGTTGGAATCTTTTTTAATCGACAGTCTTTTGCCACCTCTTAATGTTGAGGGCAGTAAGGCAGCAACTTTACAAAGAGTGCATGAACTGAGATGTGATAAGTAAGAAGTAAACAGTTCCTGTTATGGCAAGACAAATAGATGGCATTCGTCGAATGTTGCTTATCATCAATAAGATTTATGCAACCAATGGTCAGTATGGGGACAGCTGTGTTTCCGTACATGAACTATTGAGTTATATTAATGACCATGTGGATGCTCCTATCTCAGAAAGAACTCTGCAAAGAGACATCAATGACATAGAAATGCTGTTTCATATAGAAATTTCCTTTGATAGGGCAACGAATAGTTATCGCATCAATGAGAGGTTTTCGAGCAGGGAGGATAGGCTTTCTGAAATGCTCCTTAACTTCGAATTGCTCAATGCCGTGGATGAAAGTCCTAACATGAGGTCGTATATTTTGCCAGAGCATCATCGGGCTGTCTTCAGCAAGTATATGCCTCAACTGATATATGCGGTGAGGAATCAGCATACCATCTCTTTCCAATATGTCCTTTATCGACATGGAGGTGAGGTGATAACGAAAGAGAATATCTTGCCTTATTATATCAAGGAATCTAACCAACTTTGGTATGTTTTGGCTTATGATGCAGATGGATATCAGCTAAAGGCATATGGCATTGATAGAATCCGCAATCTGGTGGTGCATGATACCCTGTTTGAACGAAACGTAGATATTGATGTGAATGGGATGTATCGTGATTGTTATGGCATTTGGAATGATGAGAGTTTGCCCGTAGAGGAGGTTGTCTTGCAATATGATAATAGGGATGGCTATTTCTTGAAGGCAATGCCGCTGCATCATACTCAGAGGGTTTTAGTGGATGATGGTAAAGTGTTCAAGATTTCTGTGCATGTCAAGATTACCAACGACTTTGTGATGGCATTGTTGTCTCGAAGCCGTTCTTTGGAAGTGATTGCGCCGATGCATCTCAGAAAACGAATGATGGATGTTTATAGGGAGGCTTTGGTAAGAAATTCTGTACCAAATGATATGTTTAATAATAATGTAGAATCGAATAAATAGTATTGTTGCTTATGGATTACTTTTATGTTGATATAGAAACGGAACTGGGGGAGATGTTGACCTATTATGTCGCGGCGATGGATGAGGCTCAAGCCGAGGATTTTGCTACTGCTGCATTTGAGAATGGGGAAATAGAATGTATGGGGATACAAATCGTAAGCATTTATGCTCATAGGGCATGATTTTGAACATTCGGGTATTTTCCTGCCTCTTATCACAACCAACTGTGCCGTGCAGGGTTATCGCCATTGTCATGGTAACAGCAGCTCTCCTGAGTCTTGCCTTCATGGGTTTCTCGGGTGTAAACGGTGGCTTGAGAGCCTTGTTTGTTCTCGAGTAAAGCAACGGTAAGTTCCGAACTCAGTGAAAGTATCAAAGATAATGATTATCTTTGCAGTTGTATTTTCTCGTAAAAAGTTTGAAGGACAGAGCGGGTGATTTGTTTTTTAAAAGAACGGATATAGTTAGTGATTAATATATGGAGGATAGAATATGAATAAATTAACAAGAGAAGAGGCGCTTAGACGTTGGAAATCAGCCAAGGCATCAAAGAAAGCCATGGTTGACAAGATGCAGAAGATGCTTTATGAAGACTACAAATTGCGTACGGGCGAAGAACCTGTAAACTTTAAGGTAGTGTAAACAGAGCCGTGACACAGTTCGAAAATAAAAAAGGGCGCGTCACAGACTTATGACACACCCTCTTTTCTGTTTAATATACTCCTTCTTTTTCTCTTACCTTTCCTATCCAATCACCAGTAGAACTAGATTTAGTTATAACTAACTGGTCAAAATTAGGCTTACCTACTTGAATTTGCCCACTGGAAAAGACATACAAAAAAGCATTTTTAAAGGTCTTATTCCAGACTTTAGAACCAGAAGCATCAGTAACAGTAACTTTAACTTTGTATTTATCAATAAAGAAAAAATCTGGCTGATTAGACTTTAATGTTACTATAACATTATCATAATATTTACCTTCGACATCAAGAAAAGCACATTTGCGGACTATTTCTGTATCTGTCATAGGCTTTGCCTTCTCTGGCTCGCTATTTTGTGCAAAGCTCACAATATTGATTGTAAGCATCATTAAAAATAATAGTATTCTTTTCATATCTAACTCGTTAAATTCTACTTATGATTAATGAGCGTTATCTCATTTATTTGGTACGATAGTTTTTTCTCGACCAGTAAAAACGTTAATATGTTTTACGTCACAGTAATAAACACCTAAATTTGCTTCTAAACAATTACTTGTTAAATCTGGTGCAATAAAAGAATCTTTTGTCTCTAGACTAACATCCCATGACCAGTAGGAGCTTTCTTGTCCTAATAAAAAATCTGCAACTTGACTATTCTCTAGTCTAGAAACTATCTGTATTCCTTTTAAAGTATAAAGTTCATCTTCCTTTAATTGTGAGGCTAATGAATCAGGAACTACTGTAATTATGTCAAAATTCACTTCCTCTAATGGAGCTTTGTAACTTAACCCGTTACTGGTAAAATAAGAACCGAATTGAGCTACATATTTATCATTAACTTTATTGATAGTTTCCAGTTCAACTGGTATTCCTTCCATCCAGTCTTTATGTGTTGAATCATCAACTGCTTTAATGAAATCATCAATAGTTTGCTTTTTGGTAATTTCATTATTCATGCAGTTTGGATGTTTCTTTACATAATCCATAACCCATTGCTCTATTGGATAAATTTTATCCACTTCTTTTGTTTTAGGGGAATTGCATGATACTAAAGCAATAAGCCCTACAAGTAATAATAATAATTTTTTCATATCTAACTTATTAAATTCTACTTAAAAACTCTATTTCACTAAGAATCTCTATATCTTGCCCTTTATCTAATAAGGCTTTGGCTTTCGCTTGCTTTTTACTCATTCTATCCTCTCCAACAACACGATAATCTTGCTGTCCAACTACTAACACTTCTGTCTTCTTAGTTACAGAATCAGAAGGAATACCACCAACATCTTTTATCTTCTGTAGCAGTTCCTTTCTAGTGCCATAGTTACAAGTTCCAGTAAAGCAAACATTCTTACCATAGAAGTAGTTACCTTCATCTGCCAATTCTGGATGCTCCTCTAGACTTTCTAACATTTCTGTTTTACTCTTCTTATTTATAGCTAAATGTGCTATGAAGGTATCAGGTGCAAATTTACCTCTATGAAAATGGTACTTTTCTTCCAGTTCCTCCAGAGTGCTACCATCCATATCTAAGCACTTCAATAACAATTTAGCGCAACCTGCTGAATCATTATCAGCTTTATGATGTCCATCAAACTCTATACCTAGATATTTCAGTACCACATCTAAAGAATAGCTATAGCAGCCTTTAACTATGTATCTAGCGATTCTCAAAGTGCAAAAGTAATCAAATGTAGGATATTCTATCTGATAGTTATCTAAAGCATCACGCAAAGCATACATATCAAATGAAGTATTGTGTGCCACTACTATCTTATCCTTTAAATATGGATATACCTCTTTCCATACATCAGGAAATTTAGGGCTATTCTCGGTGTCTTCTGGTTTGATACCGTGAATATGTATATTGAAGGCATCATAGTCGTTTCCTTCTGGTTGTACGAGCCAACTTTTAGAAGGTTGTAAGATGCCATCTACTACTTCTGTTATACCAATTTGGCAGATGCTACTTCTATCTGCATTGGCGGTTTCAAAATCTATCGCCACAAAATTATTCATATTGCTTTGAATTGTTAGTTTGTAAATATGTTCCAAAAATAACGAAAATATTGCTATGATAGAAATGATAGCCAATTATTTAAGCTTCTTTAAACTAATTGATTAGAAACACGAATAAAAACTCTTATTTTAAAACTAGCAAGTGTGGCAAGTTAATTAAGATCGACAACCTGGCCATCTTCTCCGTGGGTATCCGCAACAAGGAGGGCGCCAAGACCGAGGCCGAGTTCACCGTAGCCGGCAACATCAGCGGACTGAAGTTGCGTGCCCGTGCCACGGGTACGCTGAGCAATGCCAACCTCTACAACCAGGCCAATGTGCGCAAGGTGAGTGCCACCGTAGGCAGCACCTCTACTGGCGACAACAAGCCTTCGGGCGGTGGAAGCACTCCTTCTACTGGCGGCAGCACTCCTTCGGGCGGTGACTCCACGGGTGGTACCAATCCTCCAGGCGGAGAAGGCACCGATGCAGAGTAATCAGCAGCCCTCAGTATCTTTTCCCCCCAGACCCTATATCAATCACCCAGGGTCTGGGGGATTTTTCTTTTACCAGATAAGCACGGAATTTGTCCGCTTAGGCATCTTTACTGATGTTTTGAAACCGTCTGGGCCGAAAGGCGTTTGCAGATGACAAAGAAATTGGCTATCTTTGTCATACATTCAATAAATGATAAAAAGCCTATGAAAAAGAAAATGACAAGCCTTTTGGCTTTGTTTTGCATGATGTTTTGTGCTGGTGCCTCAGCACAGAGTGCCTATCAGAAAGCCTACGACAAAGCTAAGTCGAAGTCGCTGGTGAATGCTCTTTCGTTCTCGTTGGAGAAGGATAAAGAGCGGCTGCGCAAAGCTGCCTACAAGTATCGTGAAGACATTCCGAAAGAGGTGCTCAAGATGGCAAAGAAAGACAATGCCATCCTGCATGGCACGTGGATACAGGGACAGACGAAGTCGTGGGACTTGTTTGGCAAGCCTTTGCCCATTCCTGAGGAATTGGTGCCCTTGTGCAGGTACAACGACTCCGTATTTGCCATACGCAATATGATGATGGAAACTCAGCCCATCCAATTGTATAATGTGAACAGGGGTGTGATAAATGTTCTTGCCTACAGTCTCGACGGAATCGTCTATCAGCCTTTTCTGAACAGTGCCCTGTCTAATATCAAAGAGTCTTTTGGTTATTCGAACGTTTTGGCTTCGCTCGACGACAAATATTTCTTTTCGGTTATCGATATCAATGCTTTGAACTCTCTGCAGGTTGCCGACCTTTGCCGTAAGGATAGCGCCAAAGCAGAAAGCATGGAGTATGCCGACTATATGGATCGGTGGAAGCATTATTATTACACGAGTAAGGTGTCGGACGACAGAGAACTATATAAGGATAATGTGTGGGTGCAAGATGCCGAAAGGTATTATGCCTTGGGCGAATACCGTAAGGCTTTGCACTGTATCGAGCAGTTTATGGCATTCGATATTGATGGTATGAACAACCGAAACGGAATGTTCGCTTATGAGCTGAAATATATGCAGCTGAAATGTTACAGGGAATTAAAGAAATACAATGATGTGCTCGCTGCTATGGACTATCTGAAGAGGGCCGACTATCTGGCCGACGGCATGTATTTTTCTCCTCAGTCGAAATCTATCGTCGTGTGTGCAGGCGTCTCGGAAGACGTAGAGACTAATTTTAAATCCAAGATGTTGACTTTGTGCAAGGAATGTCAGACTCTGCAGGAAGAGCGCGAACGCAACAATGCAATTTTTGCGGCAGCTCTCTTGGGTGCATTGGGCACCACGGTTTCCAACATCACTGGCAGCAGCAACCAGTCGTCTGGTGCGGCCTATTCGGGCGGTGGAGGTGCAGCCTCGTCGGCAAGTACGGCAACGGCTGGCAGTTCTGCTTCTACCAAGACCGCTACCAGGTGTACTGCATGCAATGGCAAAGGCGTATGCCAGTCTTGCAAAAACCATCCGGGCAAAGCCACTTCCAACTCCAAGGATCGTACTCCGTGTAAAGTCTGCGGTGGAAAAATCACCTGTCAATACTGTGGTGGCTCTGGATTCAAGAAACTCTGATCTCTCTGAATTCTCTTACTTCTGAACCTGCTAACCCTTCATTTTCCATATAAATGGGGATTGCACAGTGCAGAAAAACTACGTACCTTTGCACCCGAAAACAGAAAACAACGAAAAAAATAATACAAGAACTCAACTTTCGCAGGGTGGTTCAAGTACGGGCAGAAAGCCCAAAGCTCTTAGGAGCAGCACGCCCTGAAAGGGCAGAAGCTCTTAGCCCAGGGCATCGCCCTGGGTATATTGGCAATCGACAAGGCGCCCTGTAAGGGCAAAAGCTTTATGTATTGCCAGGAGCTTTAAAAGCTTTTGCCCTTACAGGGCGATAGGCTAACGTCTGGAATAACCCAGGGCGATGCCCTGGGCTAAGAGCTTCTGCCCTTTCAGGGCGTGTGGCGCTTTGTCCTTTCAGGGCGTTTGGAGCTTACTTGCGAAAGTTTACAAAAAAAGTAAAGGTACATGTCACAAAGAATCATGATGGGCGTTGCCATGATATTGGCAGCAGCAACAGGCAAGGCAGAGAGTATTTCGGTGGATAGCAGTAAGGTGTACGACATAGACGAGGTGGTCGTCGTGTCGCAACCCAAGGAGGCTTTCCGCCTGCGTCAGCAACCACTAAGCAGCACTTCTTTCGGAAACTTCGAGATGAACAGGTTGGGAGCCCGCGACCTGCGCGAGCTGTCGTCGTATATCCCCAACTTCGTAATGCCCAACTATGGCAGCCGTCTCTCGTCGGCAGTCTATGTGAGAGGCATAGGCAGCCGTGTGAACAGTCCTGCCATCGGTGTGTATGTGGACGGAATACCCGTGATGAGCAAGTCGGCTTTCAATCTGCACACCTATCAGCTGAGTCGTGTGGACGTGCTGCGAGGTCCGCAGGGCACACTCTACGGACAGAATACCGAGGGCGGACTGGTGAGACTCTATTCGCGCAATGCCTTCGACTATCAGGGCACCGACGTGAGGATAGGCTATGGCAGCCGTCGTTACAGCAATCTTGAGGCTTCGCACTATCAGCGCTTAGGAGACGACGTAGCCCTGATGGTGGGTGGATTCTACAATGCGCAGACAGGCTTCTTCCGCAATACCACCACGGGCGAGAGGGCTGACGACTACCAGGAGGCTGGCGGAAAGCTGATGCTGACCGGTAGATTGCATTCGGGATGGAAGGTGAATGTGACGGCCGACTATCAGTATGTAGACCAGAGTGCCTTCCCCTATGGATCGCTCGACCTGAATACGGGCAAGGCAGAGCAGCCAGCATCGACCTTCCCAGGCAGCTATCGTCGCAACAATCTCATCACCGGACTCACGCTGAGCTACGATGCCAACACCTTCTCGCTGGCATCCACCACGAGCTATCAGTATCTGAAAGACCACATGTACATGGACCAGGACTATCTTGAGGCTGACTATATGCGCATGATGCAGGACCAGTTGCAGAACGCCATGACACAGGAGTTCTCGCTGAAGAGCCGCAAACCCGTAGGAGGCGTGTGGCACTGGGCTGCGGGAGCCTTCTTCTCGGCACAATGGCTGAAGACCAACGGCCCCGTGTTCTTCGAATCTGCCATGACCACTCCCATAGGCAATGCCATACAGCAGCAGATGTATGGCGCCATGTTGCAGGCTATGGCCCAGCGCATGATGCGTCCCGGCATGACCCATGAACAGGCCCTCGCCCTGGCTGCACAGATGATAGAGAGGGCTGGAGGCGTGAGCATGAACGTGGAGATGGGAGCACCCGGAACCTACCATACACCCCAGTACAACATCGGCTTCTATCATGAGAGCAACATCTACATCACCCCACGACTGGTACTCACCCTCGGTGCCCGCTACGACTATATGCTCACCAAGATACACTATGAGAGCATGGCATACATGAAGATGAATGCCAACGTGATGGGCACAAAGGCCGAGAACACACTGCGCTCGATGCTCGACGGCAAGGCACACGATGGCTTCGAGCAGCTGCTGCCCAAGCTGGGACTGAGCTACCGCTTAGGCTCAAAGGGCAGCAACGTGTATGCCACCCTGAGCAAAGGCTATCGCGCAGGAGGCTACAACATACAGATGTTCAGCGATATCCTGCAGACCGAACTCAACGCCAACCGCCAGCAGGCCATGAGAGGAAGCTACGACGTGCCCCATACACCGGAAGACTATGACAACGTGAACCACACCATCGCCTACAAGCCCGAGACCTCGTGGAACTATGAGGCGGGAACGCATCTCAACCTCTTGGACGGCCAGTTGCATGTGGATGTGAGCACCTACTATATGAAGGTGAGAAACCAGCAACTGTCGGTGATGGCGGGCAACTATGGTTTCGGACGCATGATGGTGAATGCCGGCAAGAGCCATACCTGTGGACTGGAGCTGTCGGCCAAGGGACAGGTCGTGGACGGACACTTGGACTGGATGCTGTCGTATGGCTATACCCGTGCCGTGTTCGACGAGTATGTGGACGGTGAGGGCGATAAGGCTGTGAGCTACGAGGACAAGTACGTGCCCTATGTGCCACAGCACACCCTGGCAGCCTCGGCCGATTATCGTTTCGACGTGGAAAAGCCTTGGCTGAGAAGCGTCACCCTCGGTGCCAACGTCAACGCACAGGGAAAGACCTACTGGGACAACGCCAACACCTATGCGCAGAAGTTCTATGCCGTGGCAGGCGCACATATCGATGCCGACATGGGTAAGGTGGTGGTGAGCCTGTGGGGACGCAACCTGAGCAATACCCGCTACAACACCTTCGCCGTGGACAATGCTGCCACAGGCACCAAGCAGTACTTTGCCCAGAGAGGCAATCCCATACAGTGTGGAGTGGATGTAAGAATGCATTTTTAGAAAAAAAGTGCAATAAGAAAGTAACATTTTATACATAAAAATTCCATAATCGCAAATTTTGTATTACCTTTGCACCGGAATTTTGATTCTTACATACATTAACATAAAATTTTATGGGAGGCATTTTCGGGACAATATCCAAGAAAAGCTGTGTCGCAGACCTGTTCTACGGCACCGATTACAATTCACATCTCGGCACACGTCGAGGCGGTTTGGCAACATTCAGCAAGGAGAAGGGATTCGTACGGTCCATCCACAACCTGGAGAGTTCTTACTTCCGCACCAAGTTTGAGCCATCACTCGACAAGTTCGAAGGCAGCACATCGGGTATCGGAGTCATCAGCGATACTGATGCCCAGCCACTCATCATGAACTCGCATCTTGGCAGATTCGCCATTTGTACGGTGGCCAAGATTCTGAATATAGAGGAACTTACCAAGGACCTGCTCGACAAGAACATGCACTTCGCTGAAATGTCGTCGGGCAAGACCAACCCTACGGAGCTCATTGCCTTGCTCATTATTCAAGGCAAGACCTTCAAAGAGGGTATCGAAAATGTATATCACCACATCAAGGGATCATGCACCATGCTCATCCTGACCGAGGACGGCATTATCTGTGCACGCGACAGCTGGGGACGCACACCTATTATTATAGGTAAGAAGGAAGGCGCCTATGCGGCTTCGAGCGAGTCGACCTCGTTTCCTAATCTCGACTTCGAGGTGGAGTATAATGTAGGTCCGGGCGAGATCGTCAAGATCAAAGCCGACGGCATGGAGCAGATACGTCCTGCCAACAAGCGCATGCAGGTTTGCTCATTCCTCTGGGTGTACTATGGTTTCCCTACATCTACCTACGAGGGCAGAAACGTGGAGGAAGTGCGCTTCAAGAATGGTTTCAACATGGCTAAGACCGACGGAGTGGAGGTGGACTGCTGCAGCGGTATCCCCGACTCGGGCACAGGTATGGCGATGGGTTATGCTGCCGGCAAGCAAGTGCCTTACCAGCGTTGCATCGCCAAGTACACTCCCACCTGGCCACGTTCGTTCACACCTTCCAACCAGGCCATGCGCTCGTTGGTGGCCAAGATGAAACTCATCCCCAACAAGGATATGCTGAAAGGCAAGCGAGTGCTGTTCTGCGACGACAGTATCGTGCGAGGCACCCAGTTGCGCGACAATGTGAAGGTGCTCTTCGAACAGGCAGGACTCAAGGAGTGCCACATGCGTATCGCCTGTCCTCCATTGGTTTACGGTTGTCCGTTCATCAACTTCACCTCCTCCAAGAGCGACATGGAGTTGATCACACGCCGCATCATCGAGAAGTTTGAGGGCGATGCGAATAAGAACCTTGACAAATATGCCACCACAGGCTCACCTGAATATGAGCGAATGGTGGCAGAGATAGCCCGACAGTTGGGATTGACCACATTGAAGTTCAATACCATCGAGCAGCTCATAGAGGCTATCGGACTGCCCAAGTGCCAGGTGTGCACCCATTGTTTCGATGGAAGCAGCAAGCACTCACTTGAGCAGTTGGCCGACGAAGAGGAAGCCTAACAGAGCAAGAGAAAGAAGTCAGACAGAGCCCCAAGCGAAGGCTTGACAGGCTATGAAATATAAATCGGAGTCGGCTAAGCGAAGGCTTAACTGGCTCCGAATGTTTTTTTACTGTGTGTCAGGCGAAGGCTTGGCAGGCTCTGAAGTGGGAGCTTAGTTGAGGAAACCCAGCAAAGCTCCTGCGGCTACGGCCGAACCGATGACACCCGCCACGTTAGGCCCCATGGCATGCATGAGCAGGAAGTTGTGTCGGTCGTATTCCAAACCCAGGTTGTTGGAGATACGGGCGCTCATAGGTACGGCGCTCACTCCGGCATTTCCTATCAGTGGGTTGATCTTCTTCCCCTTTGGCAAGAACACATTCATCAGTTTGACAAACAGTATTCCGCTGGCTGAGGCGATGATGAACGCCAAGGCTCCGAGGGCAAAGATCTTTACCGTGTTGAGGGTAAGGAACTCTGAGGCCTGGGTGGAGCAGCCTACGGTAAGTCCCAAGAGCATCACTATCACGTCGTTGAGGCTGCTGCCTGCAGTTTTGGCAAGGCGTGTGGTCTTGCCACTCTCTTTCAGCAGATTGCCAAAGAAGAGCATTCCCAACAGCGGCAGACCGCTGGGCACGATGAAGGTGGTGAGCAGCAAGCCGATGATGGGGAAGAGTATCTTCTCGGTCTGACTTACCTGTCGGGCTGGCTTCATCTTGATGACACGCTCGTTCTTCGTGGTGAGCAGTCGCATCAGCGGGGGCTGGATAACAGGTACCAGTGCCATATAGGAATAGGCGCACACGGCGATGGCTCCCATGAGGTTAGGACTGAGCTTGCTCGACAGGAAGATGGCTGTAGGGCCGTCGGCACCTCCGATGATGGCGATGCCTGCTGCCTGGTTGGGCTCGAAGCCTAAAGCCAAGGCTATCATGTAGGCTCCGAAGATGCCAAACTGGGCTGCGGCTCCGATGAGAATCAACTTCGGATTGGAAATCAATGCCGAGAAGTCGGTCATGGCTCCGATGCCGAGGAAGACGAGTGGGGGATACCAGCCTTGTCGCACACCCTGATAGAAGATGTTGAGCACCGAGTTGTCTTCGTAGAGACCTATCTCCAGTCCGGCATCGGTGCGGAAGGGGATGTTGCCCAGGATGATGCCGAGACCTATGGGCACCAGCAGCAGCGGCTCGAAGTCTTTCTTGATGGCGAGCCAGATGCAGACGATTCCCACCAATATCATGATGAGGTTTCCTGCCGTGGCATTGGCAAAGCCTGTATAGGTCAGGAACTCCTGAAAATTCTGTATGATGAAATCCATAATAGTTGTTCGTTAAGTTGGGGTTTTGTGTTGATGGATTCTTGGCAAGAGCAATGCTCTCTGGGGTTAAGCAATCGTTACCAAGGTGTCGCCTTCCATGACAGCATCGCCCTTGTTGACATTGATGCTTGCGACGGTGCCCGAAGTCTCAGCCTCGATGTTGTTTTGCATCTTCATGGCTTCGAGAATCACTACGGTATCTCCTGCGCTCACCTTGTCGCCCACCTTTACTTTTATGTCGTTGATGGTGCCAGGCAGTGGAGCTACCACAGGCTTGCCACCAGCGCTTGCTGAGGCTTTCTTGCTGGCAGCAGCTTCGGCATTTGCAGAGGAGGCAGAACTGCTTGTTGGGTTAGTCTTGGCACTGTCGGCAGACGATACTCCGCCCTTGTCATCAGTAGCCTCATTCGCTATGCGGAACTTCTGCTTGCCAGCCTTGACAGGTTGCTTCATCTCCACTTCGAAGGGGATGCCGTTGACGGTTACATTGGCGATATTGCCTTCTATATCTTGTATCTCTACTTCGTAGTCTACGCCTTTTACTTTATATTGGTATTTTGCCATAGTTTTATTCTTTAATATTTTTATTTTGTATCAGTAAAGCTGTTGATTTTTTCACTTTTCGTTCTTTACCCTTCGTTCTTCACTTATTATTGAATCTCGGTTCGTTCCATCTCGTCTGCTTGGGCTTAATGGTGATGATGCCCGGTTCGATGTCGTGCACATCCTCCAAGTATTCTTCGAGAGCCAGCGAGATGACAGCCATATAGATTTCCTTGTCGATGCCCTTGGTGGTTAGGCCTTCCTTCAGCATCACGTTGGTCTTATGACCGATCTCTGTGGTCAGCTCGATGGTCTTCTTGCCCGTCTTATATAATAAGGTGGCGTGTTTCTCTGTGGCACGTGCGATGCGCTGCTTGTGCTTCATATAGGCACCGAAGAGCCAAAAGAAGACGAAGAGCAGGGCCAGACAGGAGAAGACAATGCCCATGGAAAGGGCTGCAATGCCGAAGCCATGAGGGTCTGTCGTCTTGAGAATCTGGGGTTTGCTCAGACCATTTGGCTGTGGTAGGTAACCTGGTGTTGTTTCTTCCAAATTGCAGATTTTCCAAGTCTTGAAATCATTGCTGAGAGCATATGTTTGGTCTTCTTGTAGCCATGGAACGCTGATGGAGTCAATCAGATCGACAGCGTTGCCATCATACAGGGCTATCCAGTTGCTCCTTTGATGATAGTAGTTGGCAGTTTTCTTTGATGGTAAAAGGTTGAGCTTAAGCTGAAATGGTCCAGTACCTGCTGCTAAGATTCTAACGAAGTCCAGGGCCTTGGGGCAGTCGTTGCAGTATGTTTCTGTATCCTGCCAATAGTAGCGGTCGTAGATGATCACGCTTTTCTTGCCAGCAAGGGTTGTGCGCGGCTCATTGTTGGGTAGGGGAGACATGAGTTTGCGACGTTCCTCGGGCGACATGTTCTTGTCGAGCACACGTCGGTCGGTGGTAAGGAACATGCCACGGATATTATAAGTAGTAAACGAGGTGTTTGACAGTTCCACCCATGCTTTGTGGGCACCATACTCGTCGACGATACTGGCTTGGTTGTTGGGCATCAACTCCGTTATGCGGATGCTTTTAGCTCCTTGTGCCCAAGTGGACAAGGTGGCAGTGACCAACAGGCTTAGTAGGATTCCAAATTTCTTCATAGGCTTTCTCTCTTTTTGAAGGTTGGTGTATCAATAGGTATTCTTACAGCCTCAAAGTTACAAAGATTTTTGGAATAAGCAACAAAAAAGGTGCACATTTTTTCTTAAATGTGCACCTCTTTTATAATTTATAAATTTTCGTTTATAAAAATTCAAATATAATAAGTGAACTTTCTGCTGTCGGAGAGTCTTTGCTTAGCAAATGATTCGCTATGCTCCGCAGAAGAAAAGTACCACTATCTGGGCTGAGAAGATTCTGAGGAACATACTCAGCGGATAAACGGTAGAGTAACCCACGGCAGGAGCCTCCTTAGAGCAGCAAGCATTGGCATAAGCCAGGGCTGGTGGGTCGGTATAGGTTCCGGCTATCATACCCATGATGGTGAAGTAGTTGAACTTGTACTTCAGTCGGGCTATGGTGCCCACGATAAGGATAGGAATGATGGTGATAAGGAAACCTGTGTACACATACTTGATACCGTCGCCCTGTACCACAGTGTCCCAGAAACCGGCACCAGCCTTGATGCCCACACTCGCAAGGAACAGCACAAGACCTATCTCTCGCAGCATCATGTTGGCAGAGGTGGTGGTATAGGTAACCAGTTTGAAGTGATAACCGAAACGGCCAATGAGGATGGCGATGATCAGCGGACCGCCAGCAATACCCAACTTCAGCGGAACAGGCATTCCTGGAACTGCGAAAGGCAGACTGCCGAAGATGATACCAATCATGATACCTACGAAGATGGTGGCGATGTTAGGCGCATCGAGTCGCTTTACAGAGTTACCCATCATTTCAGCCACACGGTTTACATTCTCCTCGGGACCTACAACGAGAATCTTGTCGCCCACGTGGAAGTGGTGGTTGCGGCCGGCAAAGATGTCCATTCCCTGGCGTGAGATACGGGTGACGTTGACGCCATACACACTCGAGAAGTGCATCTTGCCCAGAGTCTTACCGTTCATCTCAGGACGTGTAACGACAATGCGGCGCGACACGAAGTGCTGAACCTCATCTTTCTCGCGATCCCATTCGGCCTCTATCTCAGGACCGATGAAGGCCTTGATGGCTTCGGCGTCAGCCTCGGCGCATACAACGAGCAGCTCGTCGCCCACCTCGAAGGTAGTCTGGCTGTTAGGAATGCTCACCTCGCCATTGTGGAGCAGTCGTGAGCATACGATGTCGCGGTTCAGGAACTCGGAAACCTGTCGGAGAGTGCGTCCTGCGATATAGGTATTCTCCACACGAAGGTGCATGTTGTGCGCCTTAGCATGTGGGTTGGCTGCGTCTTCTTCGTTTAGTTTCTCCTCCTCATCCGCGGTGTTCACCTTGCAGATGTACTTGATGAGAATGGTGGCACCGATGATGCCTACCACACCGAGTGGATAAGCGCAGGCATAACCGTTGGCAATGCTTGGGGCACCATTGGGGAAGACGCTGAGCAGCGCCTCGTTGGCGGCACCCAGACCTGGCGTATTGGTGACGGCTCCATAGAGAGTACCCACCATCATTGGCAAGTTGTTGGGGTTGCTGGTGTCGAAGAAGAGATAATAGCATGCGAACATCACACAGACATTGAGGAATATCGCAGCCGTCGACAACAGGTTGAGCGTCACACCGCCTTTCTTGAAGCTTTCGAAGAAGCCCGGACCTACCTGCAAACCGATCATAAAGACAAAGAGAATGAGTCCGAAGTCTTGTATGAAGGTCAGAATGTCCTTGGGAGCAGTGAAGCCTACATGTCCTGCCAGAATGCCGGCAAAGAGCACGAAGGTAACGCCAAGTGAAATGCCACCAATCTTAATCTTGCCCAGATACACGCCCACTGCTATGACAATGGCATAGAGCAGGGCGATGTGAGCCACCGATTCGGTGTTCGTAAAAAGGTTGATAATCCAATCCATTAATCTGTCTTCTAAATGAAAATATGTTTATTTTAGGATTTTTAGTTGGGGTGAATAAAAATGGAAAAATCGGGGACACGTATAAAGGGTGTCCCCGACTTGAAAGTGTTTGATATATTGTAACCTATTGAATCCAATAAATCAATACTTCGTCACAACAAAACAAGATAGATATTTCTTTGTTCATCCATCAAGAATTGTATGTGTACGAATCTCCATTCTGATGAATTACTTCTCAATAGCAGCTACGCCTGGCAATACCTTGCCCTCGATAGCCTCGAGCAGAGCGCCACCACCTGTAGAGATGTAAGAAACCTGGTCAGCCAAACCGAACTTGTTGATACAAGCTACAGAGTCACCACCACCGATGAGTGAGAATGCACCTTCCTTAGTAGCCTCAGCGATTGCGTCAGCGATAGCCTTAGAACCACCAGCGAAGTTGTCGAACTCGAATACACCTGCAGGACCATTCCAGAGGATTGTCTTAGCGCCCTTGATAGCTGCAGCGAATGCCTTGCGAGTCTCAGGACCTGCGTCCATACCCTCCCAACCGTCAGGGATGTTGTTAGATGGGCAAACCTGGGTGTTGCAGTCGTTCTTGAAGTCGTCACCGCAGATAGAGTCTGTGCCGAGTACGAGGTTTACACCGTTCTCCTTAGCCTTCTTGATTACGTCGAGAGCTACATCGAGCTTGTCATCCTCGCAGATAGACATACCGATCTTGCCGCCGAGAGCCTTAGAGAATGTATAAGTCATACCACCGCAGAGAATCAGGTTGTCAACCTTAGTCAACAGGTTCTCGATGATACCGATCTTGGTAGAAACCTTAGAACCACCCATGATAGCAGTGAATGGGCGCTTGATGTTGCCGAGTACTGCGTCAACAGCCTTAACCTCTTTCTCCATCAGGAAACCGAGCATCTTGTGATCCTTGTCGAAAGAATCTGCGATGACAGCTGTAGAAGCGTGCTTGCGGTGAGCTGTACCGAATGCGTCCATTACATATACATCAGCGTAAGAAGCCAACTTGGCAGCGAACTTCTTCTGACGCTCCTTCATCTCAGCCTTAGCAGCATCGAATTCTGGAGTACCCTTCTCAACGCCAACTGGCTTGCCTTCCTCTTCTGGGTAGAAGCGGAGGTTCTCGAGCAAGAGAGCCTCACCTGGCTTCAAGGCAGCTGCTTCTGCATCAGCGTTACCGCAGTCCTTAGCGAACTTAACGTCTACGCCGAGAGCGTCTGATACGTTCTTAACAATCTGAGAGAGAGAAAGCTCTGGTTTAACCTTGCCCTTTGGCTTACCCATGTGGCTCATCATAATGAGCGCACCGCCGTCTGCAAGTACCTTCTTCAATGTAGGAAGGGCACCGCGGATACGAGTGTCGTCTGTTACATTACCATTTTCATCCAATGGCACGTTGAAATCAACGCGTACGATTGCCTTGTGACCGGCAAAGTTAAAATCTTCGATTTTCATTTTACCTAACGTTTTTATTATTAGTTATTTAATTTCTCTCTATATTATGAATAGAATGTTCTTTGTTGTAATCTGTCTCGTTCGTTCTGTCAGTTTATTGTTCTCCATGACAATGATGAACAGGACTTGTGTTTTAGACTTTGTGCCAACTGTCGTGGGTGTTGCCTTTTAGGCGTTTTACTCATGTGAAGTCGACTCTGCTGAAACTGTAGGCAAAGGTATGAAAAATAACTGAATGTTGCAAATTTTGGTGTTCTTTTAAGGTTTTTTTTTATCAAAGAGGCTGGTAATGTAATATCGGCTTTGCAAAATGTAACCTTTTGATGTGAAAGTGTGGCGAATATTTGGCGAAAGTGAAAAAATAATGTACCTTTGTCCTTGATTTTAATACTCATCAGAATATGGCAAAAGACAAGATAGCTTATGTTTGCAGCAACTGTGGTCAGGAGTCGTCGAAATGGATAGGCAAGTGCCCGAGTTGTGGACAATGGAATACGTTCAAGGAGATTCGTATAGCCAATGATACGGGCTCCCAGGCTGCCCGCAACGCTGGCATGAGCATGCGGCATGGAGGTGCTGCCACGATGTTTGGCGGCAATCACAGCGATGGGGGAGCAAGGCCTGTACGTCTGCGCGATATTTCTGCTCATGATGAGCCGCGCATTGATATGCACGATGGTGAGCTGAACCGTGTGCTGGGTGGAGGACTGGTTCCTGGCAGTATCACGCTCCTGGGCGGTGAGCCGGGCATCGGAAAGAGTACACTCACACTTCAGACCATTCTTCATCTGCCCGACATGAAAGTGATGTATGTGAGCGGCGAGGAGAGTGCCCATCAGATTAAACTGCGTGCTGACCGACTGGCTTCTGCATCGGTGGGCGATGAGAGTGCTGATGGCAGGGCCTCGCTCGACAATGTGTCTATTCTTTGCGAGACATCGTTGGAGAAAATCTTCACGCATATACAGGAACAGGCTCCCGGACTGGTGGTAATAGACTCCATACAGACGATTGCCACCGACGAGGTGGAGAGCTCGCCAGGCAGTATCTCACAGGTGCGTGAGTGCGCAGCTGCCTTGTTGAGGTTTGCCAAGACCAGCGGCATTCCTGTCATCCTTATCGGACATATAAATAAGGAGGGAACCTTGGCCGGACCGAAGATTCTGGAACATATTGTCGACACGGTGGTTCAGTTTGAGGGCGACCAGCATTATATGTATCGCATCCTGCGAAGTATCAAAAACCGATTCGGAAGTACCTCAGAGTTAGGTATCTACGAGATGCAGCAGGGTGGACTCCGACAGGTGAGCAATCCTTCGGAGCTCTTGCTTACCGACGATCATGACGGTTTGTCGGGAGTGGCAATCAGCAGTGCCATCGAGGGCGTCCGTCCTTTCCTGGTCGAGACACAGGCGCTTGTATCTACCGCAGCCTATGGCACACCACAGCGCTCGGCTACGGGCTTCGACCAGCGTCGGCTCAACATGCTCTTGGCTGTGCTCGAGAAGAGGGTAGGCTTCAAACTGATGCAGAAGGACGTGTTCCTGAACATAGCAGGCGGACTGCGTGTCACAGACCTGGCGATGGATCTCAGTGTGATAGCCGCCGTATTGAGCAGTAATGTGGACACGCCTATCGAGGCTGGCTGGTGTATGGCTGGCGAAGTAGGTTTGAGTGGTGAGGTTCGTCCGGTGAGCCGCATCGAGCAGCGCATCGCCGAAGCCGAGAAGTTGGGCTTTCATGACATCATCATTCCCCGTTACAACTATCATTCGCTCGACAGGTCGAAGTACAGCATCACCATCCATCCTGTGAGGAAGGTGGAAGAGGCGCTCCGCTGTCTGTTCGGATAAGTGTGCACGCAGATTTCGTGGAGTACGCAGATTTTGCTAATATTGGATTGCAATATGATTTTATAAATAATAATTCAAATACAAAATGAAGGATTCTGTAATCATTGTGAGCGGCGGTATGGACAGTATCACGCTGCTCTACGATAAAAAAGACGAGATTGCCTTGGGTATCAGTTTCAACTATGGCAGCAACCATAACGAGCGTGAGATTCCTTATGCCAAGATGCACTGTGAGCGTTTGGGCATCAAGCACATCACCATCGACTTGGGGTTCATGCATCAGTATTTCAAGAGCTCGCTCTTAGAAGGCGCCGATGCTATTCCAGAAGGACATTATGCCGACGAGAACATGAAGTCGACGGTGGTGCCTTTCCGCAACGGCATCATGCTGAGCATTGCCATCGGCATAGCTGAGAGCAACAACCTGAAGAAGGTGTTGATAGCCAATCATGGAGGCGACCACACTATTTATCCCGACTGCCGTCCGGAGTTTATCTCTGCCATTGACCGGGCTGCCCAGGCAGGAACCTTTGTCGATGTGCACGTGTCAGCTCCTTATACCAACATCACCAAGGCGGACATTGCCCGTATAGGCAAGCGATTGGGAATAGACTACTCTGAGACCTGGAGTTGCTATAAGGGTGGCGAGAAGCATTGCGGAAAGTGCGGTACGTGTGTAGAGCGCAAGGAGGCTCTTGCCGAAGCCGGCATCGAGGATAAGACCGAGTATCTGGAATAAAAAAATGAAGTTAGCTTCCATGACGAGTGAAGCTAACTTCCTTTTGTTTTTATATCCTTTTGTTTTTATATCCCTTTTTGTTTGCCTTGCCTTTTAAGCAGAGTGAGGATAGAGAGATTTATCAGTCTTTCGATACAGCCTGCAGGCGTGCGATGTATTTGCCCAGGATGTCGAACTCGATGTTGACAATGGTTCCCACTTCGATGTTGCAGAAGTTGGTGTGGTCGTGAGTATAGGGAATGATAGCCACGGTGAAGGTGTTGTCGGTAGGCTCACAGACAGTGAGCGACACACCATTGACAGTGACCGAACCCTTGTCGACAGTGAAGTAGCCCTTGCGAGCCATCTCGCGGTCGAGTCTGTATTCGAAAGTATAGTAGGTGGAACCATCAGCATCACGTTTGTCAATACAGGTGGCAGTCTGGTCTACGTGTCCCTGTACGATGTGTCCGTCGAGCCTGCCGTTGAGCATCATAGAACGTTCCACATTCACCTTGTCTCCCTCTTTCAGCAGTCCGAGGTTGGAACGGTCGAGTGTTTCCTTCATGGCAGTAACTGTATAGGTGTTGCCTTCTAAAGCCACGACCGTGAGGCATACTCCATTGTGCGCCACACTCTGGTCGATACTCAACTCGCCAGCAAACGGGCATTCCAGTGTAAGGTCGATATTCTCCTTGTCCCTTTTCACAGCCACGACAGTAGCCATGTTTTCTATGATTCCGCTAAACATGATGTGATATTCGTATGAATTTAAAATGTTGATGAATGTTTTCTATGATGTAGAATATTGTTCAAAGAATGATGAGAGTATTCAATGACAAAGTTCTAAGAATAAAAAGAAAAGGGTCGCCCGATGATGTGATGAAACTCCGAACTTAGCAATAAGTTTGAGAGCCCCCCGCTTTTGTAATCCACCGGCTTTGCAGCTTCACCGAACGAAGTTCGGCTTATTGTGGCCCGCCATAGGCAAGAGAAGTCTTCTCGGTTTCATAATTTGTAATGTGATGAGTATCCCAATCTAACCGAAACGACCCTTATGTATTTGCAAAGATACTGCTTTCTTCTGATGCAGCCAAATTTTTTGGCATTTTTTTACAGCATTCTTTCTGCTTGTTCTTCTTTTTTTTACAGCATTCCCTTCGATGAAGGCAGTTCGAAGTGATAGATATCTCGCTTCACTGCCATCTTGAGTGATCGTGCGAGTGCCTTGAAGATACCTTCTATCTTGTGGTGTTCGTTCTCGCCTTCTGCCTTGATGTTGAGGTTCATCTTGGCAGCATCGCTCAGACTCTTGAAGAAGTGCTTGAACATCTCGGTGGGCATTTCGCCTACTTTCTCGCGATGGAACTCAGCGTCCCAAACGAGCCAGGGGCGTCCACCAAAGTCGAGAGCCACCTGGCACAGGCAGTCGTCCATAGGCAGGCAGTAGCCATATCTCTCGATGCCTCTCTTGTTGCCCAATGCCTGAAGCAGACATTCGCCCAGTGCGATGCCTGTATCTTCGATGGTGTGGTGCTCATCCACGTAGAGGTCACCCTTGGTGTGGATGGTGAGGTCCATCATTCCGTGCTTTCCTATCTGCTCCAACATGTGGTCGAAGAAGCCCAGTCCTGTGGAGATGTCGCAGTGGCCCGAACCGTCGAGGTTCACCTTTATATATATGTCAGTCTCCTTGGTGGTGCGTTTTACCTCGGCGATGCGGTCGCCGGCAAAGAGAATTTCGGCTATCTTGTCCCAGTCCATGCCGTCTTTGCCCAGTATCAGACTCTTGCATCCCAGGTTCTCGGCCAACTGAGCGTCGGTTTCACGGTCGCCGATGACATAGCTGTTGGCCAAGTCGTATTCTGGATTGTCAATATAGTGGGTCAGCATGCCGGTGCCAGGCTTTCTCATGGGCGAGTTGTCCTCGGGGAAATGGCGGTCTATCAGCTGCTCCTCGAAGTGGATTCCCTCACTTTCCAGTGTCTGGATGATGAAGTTGTGCACAGGCCAGAAAGTGTTTTCTGGGAAGGAGTCGGTGCCTAATCCGTCCTGGTTGCTCACCATGACGAGCTGATAGTCTGTGTGTTGGGCAATGAAACTGAGGTTTCTCATCACGCCCTTGGTGAAGACAAGCTTCTCGAAGCTGTCAATCTGTTCATCTTCCGGCTCCTGAATCAAGGTTCCGTCGCGGTCGATGAATAGCAGTCTGGTTTGTTTCATGTCTATGTCTTTTTTATGTTGAATGATTTTTAGCATTTAGCATTTAGCATTTCAGTTTTCTTCATTTCGTCGTTCTCTATACTGCCATAGAGATAGATGTACGAGATAAACAACCAGTGCAGGATGTATGCGAAGATGAACAGCAGGAGAGCTGTCACGATGATGAAGAGGAAGGTGAAGTAGGAGGGCGTTCCTACCGGGTCGCCTTCGAGAGTGCCCATCTGTGCCGATACCTGTGCGCCTATCAGGATGGCGAGAGGAATGTAGATCAGGATACCTGCCACCAGGATGACAAGACTGCCCAGGAAACCCATCTTGAAGATGGAACCCATGTGGCGGAATCCGCACTTGAATGATTTCCAGGGGCGTAATTTTTCACCCTTTTCCTGCAACATGTATTTGGGAGTGAGATAGGCGAAAGGCAGACTCACCGCCATGCAGAGGGCGGTGGCAGCGACGATGGCGAGTGCAAAGAGCACGATGATGAGGAGCGAGGGCGAGCCTGCTGCCGAATCTGTCGTAGCAGCCGAGCCTGAGGCTGTGAGAAATGTCGTAAGGTAAAAGCAAGTTAGGGCAAACGTTGCGGCGAATGTGACGACGAAACTGACGACAGCCGAAGCGAGATAAATCGTAGTAAACCGCTTCAACATTCTGCCAAAAGGCTTGTCGGTCAGCCAGCGCCATGCTGCTGCTCCCATGAGGAAAGCCGCCACTATGACACCCAAGTAAACGACCGTCTGCAGGCAGAACGACAGCATCATGTTTTCCTCGCCCCAGTCGTGAAGCATCTTGTTGGGTGTGCGCAGGTAAACCATGAATGCCACCATGAATGCATAGATCATAAAAGCCCACCATGTACTTTTCAGCAGGTTCTTCACATTGCCAGTCATCAGACTGTAAGCTTCTTTCATGCAGGCAGTTACACTGCGATGCTTTATCAAATCATTTATCTTCATAGTTTCATTGAATGCTTAGTGTTTAATGTTTAATGTTTAGTGTTTAATTGTGGGATAACAACCTTTCTGCACATTAAACACTAAACATTAGTTTCATCTCCTTCCTTGTCTTCTGAATTCCGAGCAGGTGATGGCCGTGGCTATTGCTACGTTCAGACTGTCGGCAGTAGGTCTTTCTGGAGGGAAGTTGGGGATGAGCAGCCTGCGGTTCACCCTCTGGGTGAGTTCGGGCGAGATGCCTTTTCCCTCGTTTCCCATGACGATGAATCCACGGTTGTCGAGCTGTTGTGCATAGATGTCCTCACCGTCGAGCAGGGTACCGTAGACAGGCACGTCGGTAGGCAGCGAGGCGAACAGCGCCATCAGGTCGCCATACAGGACCTTCACTCTGGCGATGCTTCCCATCGTGGCTTGCACCACCTTGGGATTATACACATCGGCAGTTTCGGGCGAACAGTAAATGTTCTCTATGCCAAACCAGTCGGCGATGCGGATGATGGTTCCCAGGTTGCCCGGGTCCTGCACTCCGTCGAGGGCAAGGTTCAGACAGTTGAAGTCGATGTTGGCAGAAGCGAAGTCTCTGTTGTCCCTTTGGTCAAAGACGGCGAGCACCTGTTGCGGATGCTGCAGGAAGCTCACCTTTCTGAGTTCCTCCTCGCTTACCGTGACCACTTCCGTCCTTGGGTCAATGCTTTTGTCTTTGAGCCATTCTTCGGTAGCCACAATAAGCGATGCAGGCTGCAGCACTAAGAGGTCGTCCACCACCTTGTGTCCTTCAGCCACGAACTTACCTTCCTTGTTGCGGTTTTTCTTCAGTTCGAGCGACTTGATATATTTTATCTTGTTCTTGCTGATCATCGTTGTATTTCTTTCTCCTGAATTTTTGGGAGTTTCTTCTTTTTATCCTTTGGGCCGCATGGTGATTTTTTCAAAGGCGAATCTCAGCCCTCTCTCACCATAGCTCACCTTTCCACAAAGGCAGAATCCCATAGACGAGAGCAGGCTCACCATGGGCAGGTTGTCGTAGTTGGTGTCCACCTTGATGCTGGGCACGTGCTCCACTTCGCACAGGCTGCACACCTTGTTGATGAAAATGCGTGCGTATCCCTCTCTCTGCAGTTTGGGCAGGGTTGCGAACCGGTGTATGACGTAATAGTTGCTGTTGGTGAGCCATTTTCCTTCGAGAAACTCGTAGGCAGGTTCTCCGTTCAGCACCACCGCTCCGTAAACGGCTATCTGGTCGTTCACGGTGAGCACATAGGCATTGCCGTTGTTGATGTCTGCCAGGATGTCCTTGTAGGCAGGATATTGCTCTGTCCACTGGTGACGTCCCGACTTGATCATCTGTTCTCTGGCTTCGTTGATGACCGTCCAGCAACCGTCAAAGTCTTTCATGAAAGCTGGTCTAAAATCAATCTTCATGCTGTTTCTTTTTGTTGCGTATTATGTTGTGTTTAACTTCCGAACTTGCTGAAGTTAAGTTGCGTATTTATGTAATTTTTCTGCTGTGTGTCGACTTAATCCACGAGGCATTTGTCTAATTCCTTGCAGATGGCCTCTTTCTGCAGATGCTGACCGATGAATACGATCTTGATCATTCTGTCGCCCACCTTGTCGTCCCATTCCTTTCTGAGCTGTTCCTCACGTGCCAGCAGCTCGTCGAGTTGGTCTTTAGGCATGGTGGCTATCCATTGTCCAGCCTGCTTCACGGTCTTCTGTTTTCCAGCCTGTTCGAACACGTAGCACATGTCTCTCTCGTCGGCAAAGTAGCAGATTCCCTTGGCTCTTACCACGTCGCGTGGCCATTTGCGTGCCACGAAGTCGTCGAAGAGTCCCAGGTCGAAAGGCTTGCGGCTGTAGTACACGAAGGTGCCGATGCCGTATTCCTCAGCCTCTCCCTCATCGTCGTGGTGATGATGATGGTGATGGTCGTGGTCGTGATGATGATGCTCGTGTTCATCGTCGTGGTCGTGATGATGATGCTCGTGCTCATCGTCGTCATCGTCATCGTGATCGTCGTGCTCGTGATGATCTTCGTTGCGTTCTGCCTCAATCTCCTGGATCCATCCAGCCGATGTGGCCACGGTTTCCCAGTCAAACTTACGTGTGTTGACAATCTTGTCGAGGTCTACGTCGCCGTAGTTGCACTCGAAGATTTCAGCCTTTGGCTGTATGGCTTTGATGATGTGCTTCAGTTTGTCGAGGTCTTTGGGTTCCACCTCAGCAGCCTTGTTGAGCAGGATGATGTTGCAGAACTCTATTTGCTGGATGACGAGCGACGCCAGATCTTCCTCGTCGATGTTGTCCTTCATCAGGTCGTCGCCGCCTGCAAACTCGTCTTTCATTCTAAGAGCGTCCACAACGGTAACGATGCTGTCGAGTCTCAGCACTCCGTTCTTGACGTATTGCGGACCGAGTGTAGGAATCGAGCAGATGGTCTGTGCGATAGGCGCAGGCTCGCAGATGCCGCTTGCCTCAATGACGATGTAGTCGAACTTCTGCATGTCGACGATTTCCTTGAGCTGTTCCACGAGGTCCATCTTCAGCGTACAGCAGATGCATCCGTTTTGCAGAGCCACGAGCGAGTCGTCTTTCTTTCCTACCACGCCTCCTTGTTCTATGAGGGCAGCATCGATGTTCACCTCGCCGATATCGTTGACGATGACTGCAAACTTGATGCCTTTCTGGTTAGCCAAAATCTTGTTGAGTAGTGTTGTCTTTCCACTGCCTAAATAGCCTGTAAGCAACAGGACTGGAATTTCTTTTCTACTGTTCATAGTTTTATTTATTTTACTCGAGTTTTACTTTCTGTAGTTGTCGAGTCCCTTATTCAGGAACTCAAGATATGCGTTGACGTCTTCCTTGAAGCTGAAAGCTGCGGTGAGCGGATTGCCGTCGTTGTCGACAGCCACGTAGAAGGGCTGAGCGTTGGCACCAAACTTGCTTGCCTGCAGATAGCTCCACTTGTCGCCGATGGTTCGCAGGGTGCGCTTCTCGCCGTTGAAAGTCACTTCCATAGGCTGTGGCAAAGGTGTCTTGTCGTCCACATAGAGCGAGATGAGCACGTAGTCTTTGGTCAGTTTGTCAGCCACGTTGGCGTCGGTCCATACCGAAGCTTCCATCTTGCGGCAGTTCACGCAGCCGAATCCAGTGAAGTCTATCAGCACGGGTTTGCCCTGAGCCTTGGCAGCAGCCATTCCCATCTCGTAGTCCTTGTAGGCAGATTCTACGGTCTTATTGTTCAGATTGAAGTCCTGTGTGTTGATAGGAGGAGCGAAGGCACTTACCGCCTTGCAGGGAGCGCCCCAGAGTCCTGGAACCATATACACGGCGAAGGCCAGCGAGCACAGACCCAGCATGATGCAGGGCACGGGCATAGGCTTGTCTATCTCGCCTCCGATGGCGTCCACCTGGAACTTCAACTTACCGATGAGGTAGAGACCCAGGGCGCCGAAGATGACTATCCAGAGCGACAGGAACACCTCGCGGTCCAAGATGTGCCAGCCGTAAGCCAGGTCGGCTACAGAGAGGAACTTCAGCGAGAACGCCAGTTCGACGAATCCCAGTACGATCTTGATGGTTTCCATCCATGAGCCAGACTTTGGAGCCGACTTAAGCCATGATGGGAAGAGTGCGAAGAGGGTGAAGGGCAGGGCGAGTGCCAGGGCGAATCCCAGCATGCCCACGGTAGGAGCCAGCCAGTCGCCCGATGTCACCGTCTGAACCAACAGCAGTCCGATGATAGGTGCAGTGCACGAGAAAGACACCAGTACGAGCGTGAAGGCCATGAGGAAGATGGATATCAGTCCAGTGGTGCTCGATGCCTTGTTGTCTACGGCGTTGCCCCAGCGGTCGGGCAGTTTGATTTCAAACCATCCGAAGAATGAGAAGGCGAACACAGCCAAGAGTACGAAGAGAATGATGTTGAATACGGCACTTGTAGACAGGGCGTTGAGTGTGCTTGGACCTGCGATGGCTGTGACGGCGAGACCCAGAGTTAGATAGATAACCACGATGCTGAGTCCGTAAGTGCAGGCATCGCGAACGCCCTTCTTCTTGTCGTTCTTGGCACGTTTCAGGAAGAAACTCACCGTCATGGGAATGATAGGCCAGATGCAAGGCATCACCAGCGCGAGGAGTCCGCCCACCAGTCCCATCAGGAAGATATAGATGAGTGAGTGGTTGGCTATGTCGTTGGCGCCTCCAAACGCCTGCAGCTCTTTCACTACGGGCTGCCACAGCGCCTTGGTGTCGAGCTGTTCGGCAGCTTGAGCCAGGGCTGCGCTGTCCAAGGTGTTCTGCTGTGCGGTGTCGGTCAAGGCATCCTGCATCATGGCGATAGAGTCGGCTTTGGCCTTAGCTGCCATTGCAGCGTCCTGCTTGTTGTCGGTCTTGGCTTCCAGAGCAGCCTTGCTGTCTATGGCAGGCGCCTTGCCTGTGTGCTTGAAGTTGACCTCTGAAGGAGGAAGACAGCTCTGGTCGTTGCAGGCTCCGTATTCCAGGTATGCGTCGATAACATACTGAGCAGCAGTGAATTTTACCTTCTGCACGAAAGTGGCGCTTCCTTCGAAGAAACGCAGCTTCATGCCGAACATATTGTCGTATTTCGACACCTCGTTGCCTCGTGCCTGCAGTTTGCCGACGAGTTCTACGCCTTCCATTTTGTTGACGTTGAAGGTTGCCGAGATAGGTCCGTCGCTTCCCAAACCTGTAGAGTAGACGTGCCATCCTGGTTGAATCTTTCCGCTGAATACAATCTCAGCAACTGCTGTCCCGTTAGTTTTCAACTGACTGGTGAATTTTACAGGGCTTAGCAGTTGTGCCTGTGCAATAACTGCGAACAGCAGTAATTGCAGCGTAAATAACATTTTTTTCATCCTAATCTTTATCTTTTTTATATTTGAGTGCAAAGTTACTAATTTTAATTGAAATAGTAACCATTTAGGGCGATTTTTTGTTAAGAAGATAAAGGGGAAGAAGAGGCTGGAATATTTTATTTTTGTCAGGAATGCTTCTCAAATTCTTTACTTAAAAAATATTGGCTCGAATCAAATATCTCATTCAGAATAATTCTTGAGTTAGGATAGCCTTTGTTTTAACTCCATTGAATTCTCCTTGACTTCAGAGAATGCTCTCGTAAATCTTGTCGAATTCCTGTCTTAGCAGCGCTTTGTCCTCGATGATGTCGCGCAGCATTTTCAGTTCCTTCTCGTTGGGCGAGTTGGGAATCCAGAGTTTGATGTATCCATGTACTGAGTACTTCTCGTCCATGTGGTGGGCGAAGAGTTCCCATATTTGTTCCTTGTCTTTACCGGGATTGTTTTCCTTGGCATAGAGGATGGCACGGAGGAAGATCTCGTGGGTGTCGATGTCGCGGTCGGCTTCAGCCACGATTTTGCCGTAGATGCTTCTGGGCTGACGGCTTGACGAGGCCCTGTGGTCTTCCACCGCCTCTTTCATGATCTTTATCTGGTCTTGGGAGAACCATCGCTTCAGCCGGGCATCTGCCATGAGAATCTTTCCGCTCGTGATGTGGTGGATAGCTCTCGGTCCGCTCATTCCCAGGTCGTGGTAGGCAGCCACGACATACACCATGTTGATGTCGGCACCCGTGATGCGTGCCAACTCCAGAGAATTTTTGATCACCCTGTTGACGTGTCTGAGTCCGTGGCTTTCACCGAACTCTGTATATTTTGGCAGAATCTGTGTTTCCACAAACTCCATGATTTCCATACTTACTTGTTGTATCATTGCTTTTTCTCCTCATTATATTTCCAATGCAAATCCCAGGACGATGGTCAGGAAAACGATTTGTCCATAGATGAAAATATTGCGTGCCGTACTTCCCAACACCCTGTTGAGTTCCCTGCCGTGGTTGATGGCTTTCAGCTGCCGGTAGGTAGTATGGTGCATGGCTGCGTAGACGGCGTAGAGGGGGAGGGCGAAGGTAGAGGTGTCGCGCACTACGGCATCGTGGATTCCCATGCCCATCATGATGGCGAGGGGCACATACCCCAAGAGCAGATAGAGCCAGAGTGCACTCTTCTCGTCCCATCTGTCGATTAACTTGACGATGAGTGTGCGTTTGCCAGCCTCGCGGTCGTTGTCTCTGTCGCGGAAGTTGTTCACCACCAAGAGTGTGTCCACCACCAGTCCGCAAGCGATAGCGGCCATCACCACCTCAGTACTTACTGTCTTGTAGCCCTCGGGCATGATGACATAATAGGTGCAGCACGCCGGTACGATGCCAAAGAACAGCAGCACCAGTATGTCGCCCATGCCGTGGTAGCTGAAGGTTGTGGTGTAGAGGAAGCAGAACGCTACGCAGGCCACTCCCACCCATATCATGGCCATTCCTCCGTAGATGACGAGTGGCAGACCGATGGCGCATCCAAGGAGCGTGGTCACGATGATACCCGTCTTCATGGCGCGTTCGGTGATCCATCCTTCGGCGCAGGCCCTCTTGGGGCCTAATCGTGTCTCGTCGTCATTTCCCCGTTTAAAGTCGAAGTAGTCGTTCACGAAGTTGGAGTCTATCTGCATCACCCATGCGAAGAGCAGACACAGTAGGGCTGGTATGTGCAGGATGTGAGGCTGTGCAGCATCGCCAACAGTTTCCATCAGATAGCAGTCGCGCATAGCGAGTGCGATGGCTATCAGTACGGGTACAGCCGCAGCCGACAGCGTTTTGGGGCGCGCTGCCAAAAACCAGGCCTTTATCGAATTTGTTGCAATCATCAATTGAAGAAGTTCCAGCTAACACCGAATCGGAACACGCTGCCATTGAGCGGATAGTGGGGCACGAAGAAATAGTTCTTGTCGCCCGAACCCTTGTTGACGTGTGTCATCATTACGAAGAAACGTGTATGCTTGATGTGTACGTTGGCATAGACGTTGACGATGGGGTAGTTGCCCACTTTCACATTCTTGTCGCCATTGTCCTGTACGGTGTACTGACTCAGCGCAGGCGAATAGTCGGGGGCCTCATAGCTTGTGAAGTATCTCACGTCGGCACCCAGGTCGATGTTGAGCACCTTCACCACAGGGAATTTCAGATACAGGTTGCTGTACACGTTGAGCGCAGGCACGGGGATGACGTCCGTCTTGCTCGAGTGCTGATAGGTAATGACGTTCTCCCAGTTCAGTATTCCCCATCTCACGTCCTGGAACAGCTGGGCTGTCAGCAGGTTGACGGGGCTTCCGCTCTGCTTGGCCTGCACCGTTACTCCCGTACGTGCCGCCTGGTTGTTGTCCGTCACGTTGTAGCTCTGGCTCAGGTAGGCATAGTTCTTTATCTCGTCCACAGCCACTCTGAGCATCGTCTTTGTCTTGGCAAACTTCAGCGTTCCCATGATGCGTGTGTGGATAATCTTGTCGAGGTCGTTCTCCCACCAGAAGTGACGACCGTGATAGTTGCGGAAGTAGAACGAAGGAGTGATTCTGTGGAAGAAACCACTACCGATGACCGACAATGTGTCGCCGAGGAAGGGGATGTTCACGTCCACGTCGCCGTCGACCGCCAGTGTTCCTGCATCCTCGCCAGCCACACCGATTTCGGCCACGGCATTATAATGCAGCAGCTTGCCCTGTCGCTTGCTCAACTGTCCGCCCACACTCACCGAGTGCTCGTTGTATTTCATCACGCCGCCCTCGGTGTCAGGCAACTCGAAGTGGCGCAGGTCGTAGCTCACGAAAGCCTTCAGTCCCGCTTTAGCCCACTTGCTGAATCCCTCCAGCGTAGCCAGCGCCAGGGTGTTCTTCATCTCCCAGTGCTTGGTGTTGTCGTAGATGGAGTCGCCCTCGTATTTTCCCGCCGTGTAGTATTCGTTCAGATAGTAGTCGGCAGGTGTCTGATAGGCGATATAAGTACGGCTGTAGTTGTCGAACTTCAAGGTGTGTATAAAGCTTGTCACCGGCACGTATTCGTTTTTCATCCAGGCCGTGTCCTGAGCCGCCTTCTTCTCCTGTGCCATGATGCTGTCGGCGGCGCTCTTACCGTTCACGGCGATGCGCTCTGTCGGCTTGGCATCCTTCTTGTCGGCAGCAGGCTCGTCGCCCGCTATCTTTGCGTCGTCGGGTCGTCCGGCAAACTTAGGTGTCTTGCCGAAGGCATCCTCGTCGAACTTCTTGCCCTCCTGGCGAGCCTTTTTCCTTGCCTCCTCCTTGGCGTCCTCGGCGGCATTCTCCTTTTTCGAGGCCATGGCAAACTTCTTCGCCTTGATCTCCTCGTCGGTCATGCGCACCTTTCTGTTGAATCCCACATTGTACCTGTGGTTGAAGAACACGTGTATGCTGTTGTTTCTGTTCCAGTTTTGCTGCAGCACGGTAGGAATCTCGTTCTCGGCATAGGTGTCTTCGAAGAGTTCTGGGTGCTTGATGTAGTCGTCGTTGGTGATTCCGCCGTTCTCTGTCGTCTTTTGGTGCAGGGTAGAGAAGAGCAGGTGCGCCTGGTATCTGTCGCCTATGTACGATCCCCACATGGTGTACTTGAAGTGCGAGGTGCTCTGGCTGTCGTAGTAGCCACGTCCGTACTTATAGTCGAATCTGAATCCCATGCCCAGTCGTTTTCCCGCGTTGACGGCAAACATCGCCTTGAAGTCGTCCTCGCTGTTGGTACGGTTTCCGCAGCTGTTGAGCGTCACGTTGGTGATGGGCGAGTAGGTGTTGGTGAAGTGGAATTCGCTGACGGGCGTGCTGATGCAGTCGAAGGGCTGTGCGAAGATAAACTGCCCTTGGTCCAGCCGTCGGTCGATAAAGATACGGTTGATGCGGGGCGAGCCCAGATTGCCCAGCGAGTTGTATTCTCCCCTCAGTCCCGAGGTGAATGGGGTGTTCATGTACATGTGCTGCAGGGTGTCCACCTGTGCCTCCTGTCGGTCGCCGAATCGCTCGTCTATGGTCCACACCTTCAGTCCCTTGGGTATTTCTTTGTCCGACCCTAATGAGTCGGTTCTGACGTTCCTGTTGTTGACGGGTGCAAACATCGAGTCCTCGTTGTTGCTAAAATCGGTTTGTGCCACGACAGGCGATGTCGCAGCACAAAACAGAGTTATCGTAAGGATTACTTTACTTTTCTTCATCATTTTCTGAATAGTCGAATACATACTTCGGCGATTTTCACCACTACTCCTACGAGCAGAACTACGTAGGCAGGTGTGTGTGTGTCCATTGTGTACCACAGCGTGATGCCCACGATGACCAATAGGATGAAAGCCGAGTTCAACTTGTTGCGCACTTTCAGGTTGGTCGGGTCGCTGTAGTCCAGTCGTTTATAGTGGTGGTGAGGTCTCACGGCGTAGGTTGTCTTCTCCTGAGCCTCTTGCTGTTGCTGCTCATTGTTTTCGGCAGCATTGTTGTTATTTTGTTCTGTTGTCATATTGCGTTTGTTACTGTTCTGTTCCCTCGAAATTTATTTCACCAGAGCTGCTATTTCGTTGAAAATCTGGTCCTTTCTGTCGATGGTCTTCTTGCGGAACTTACCGAAGATGCGTGCCAGGTCGTTCTTTTTCTTGGTCAGCGCCACCTTGTCGATGATCACCTCTTCGGCTGGCAGTTTGAATCCGGTCTGTCTTCCCTCCTCATAAATATAATTAATGTGGTTGATCGACAGGCTTACCTTTCCGTCTGTTATCTTGGCGATGAGGTTATATTTGCATTCTGTTCTGTCGAGCGAGATGAAGGAGTTGCTGAACACGAGCCATTCGTCCATCGTGTTTACGATGATGTGTTCGTCTTTGTTCACCAGTGCCATTCGGCTTGCCTTGCTCTCTTTGTCCTGAGTCAGGCCGCTCATGTAGTCGAACACCAGGTCGTAAAGCTGGGCTGCGCTCTTGCCGGGGGCTTCTATCTCTGTGTCAAACACGATTTTGCCCTGTTCGTCGAAGGTGATGGCGCCTTCCAGGTATTTGGGGTCTTCCTTCAGTTTCGCGCCGTTAACCTGAGCTGCAGGTTTAGGTGTCTCCTTCTTTGTTGCCGTAGGGATTACCCATCCCGAGCCCTGCGATGCTGTAGTGGCAGGAGCAGGAGTCGCTGTGGTTGCTGCAGGAGCCGCTGTTGTTGCCGCAGCACCATTGGCTTCTGCGTTCAGTCTTGCCGCCTCTGCCTTCAGTCTTGCAGTCTCAGCCTCAGCTTCCTTTATCTGTTGCTGTATCTTTTCGGCCTTGGCTTTTGCCTCCTCAGCCGCCTTTCTCTTAGCCTCTTCCTCTGCTTTTTTCTTGGCAGCTTCGGCAGCAGCCTTTTGTTTGGCAGCTTCCGCTTCCGCCTTCTTCTTGGCAGCTTCCGCCTTCTGCTTGGCTTCCTCTACCGCCTTTTTGGCTTCCTCAAGCTTTTTCTGAGCCTCCTCCAACTGCTGTTGGGGTGTGAGGACACTTTGCGCTTGAACAGACATCAAGGGCAAAAATAAGAGTATGGAAATGATTAATTTTTTCATGATGGTTTCACCTTAGGTTTGCGGAAGATGAGGGATTCAAACCCCCGATACCCGGAAAAGGGTATACCGGATTTCGAGTCCAGCGCATTCGGTCACTCTGCCAATCTTCCTTTTCTTTAAAAAACAAATGCAAAAGTAATACTTTTTTCTTATTCCACAAAGAAAATGAACATTTTTAACACTAATAACTTGAAAAACGAAAACGCGAAGTGAAAGCCATATGTCTTGAGGGAATATTTTCCCCAAGGAGTTATGGGAAGTTAAAGGGAGGTTAAGAGAAGTTAAGGGATTAATGCCTTTATGGACATGCCCCAAACTCCCATTCCAAAAGGGCTGTTGTCCCTTAACTTTCCGAACGACCGAAGGGAGTGATAACTTCTTTAACTTCTATAACTTCTGAACTTAAAAAGGTTAGTGTTTGATTTTGAAGATGACGAAGCAAATAGTTTTTTTTATTTTCCCAACTGGGGAATTTTTTTCTCCAGTTAGGGAAGTGATTGAAGATGTCTTTTGGAATCATAATCAAATATTCGTAAACTGTCCTTTATTACGGCATGAATCAGCCACGAGGTTTTTCATCATACCGAATAATTCCTTCCAAATGAGGTCGGGATACATGAATTTGGCTCCACTGACGTGTGCTCCGAGAACAGGGAAA
>ERZ791912.114-NODE-114-length-56398-cov-21.774080_pt1 | contig 56398 bp, 42 predicted proteins | sample MGYA00510141_ERZ791912 | MGnify/ENA primary metagenome ERZ791912 (study PRJEB30046, sample SAMN00792082) | human gut metagenome | study: EMG produced TPA metagenomics assembly of the A metagenome-wide association study of gut microbiota in type 2... | reverse complement strand
GCCGTGCTTTTTGATTGTTCCGCTGATAACATCGGTTTGCATCTGAAGAACATATATGATACGAATGAATTGAACAAGGAGGCAACTACCGAGAAAATCTCGGTAGTTCAACAAGAAGGTGCGAGAGAGGTTCGGCGCAACACGTTGTTCTATAACCTCGATGCCATTATCTCCGTGGGCTATCGAGTCAACTCCATCCGTGCCACACAATTCCGCCAATGGTGTACCTATGTTATCTGGCAGTTCTCGATCCGGGGCTATATCATAGACAAGAAGCACATGGAGAATGGTTCATTCATAGGTGAGGACTATTTTGAGCATTTAACACCAAGTGAAACGCCACAAAAACACCAAACAGAATACTGCAAAAGCACCAAACGATTTGCAGAATCGACAAGAAGGCGGTTTCATTTCATATTATCATGACAGATATGATTTGGAAGCCGATGCCGTTCTCCATCTTGATGACGGACGATACGCTCTCATCGAATTCAAATTGGGTAGCCGAGAGATAGAAGAAGCAAAATATAAAAGTAAAGAAATAACTCCCGAACAAGAGGCACTTCTCAGTCGGCCCAATTCCGACCAATATCCTGCTGAAAGGGAGTTATCTACCAACAAAGTTACAGAATCCTCCCCATCACCCCAAACAAACGCCACCTTAAAAAATCAAAAGACTTGTACAAGAGCACAACATGACTGAAAAACAAATAAAGCTACGTGAACCTTTACCACATCTTTACACTTCTTAAACGCAGTTTTTTCATTGGTTATTCCGTGTTTCAAGATTAAAACGTTACATTTACGGTGTAAAATGTAAGACCTCATTGAGAAAGCCGTTAACATCGCCCTCAACGAGGCCAACTACGGATGGGACAAGGAGCACGGTGGCATCTTCTATTTCATGGACCGCCTCGGCCATCCTTGCCAGCAGCTCGAATGGGACCAGAAACTCTGGTGGGTTCACATCGAGACGCTCATCACCATGATCAAGGGCTACCAGCTCACCGGTCGCCAGGAATGCCTTGAATGGTTCAACCGTGTTCACGACTACGTATGGTCGCATTTTGCCGACCCCGAACATCCTGAATGGTTTGGCTATCTTAACCGCCAAGGCGAAGTATTGCTTCCTCTCAAGGGCGGAAAATGGAAAGGTTGCTTCCACGTGCCACGCGGACTCTTCCAATGCTGGCGCAGTCTGGAAGACCTGGCACAGAAATAACACCAGACGGCCCCGCGCCATCTAACGACAAACAGGGATTCCCCTGATGCCGCAGATTCAATTCTGCGACACCAGGGGAATCCCTGTTTTTTTTGTGAACTACCGCTAAATTATTACGTTCAGGAGGTAAAAATAACCTTGTACCTATCATTGCCCTACCGACAAAACTCTTTTACGAACGGCAGGTAATTACCCTCTGGATTGTGACTGCGGTGCGCATTATGGTCATCCAAAATGGCAAAACTGATAAGGCGGTACTTATCCTTAAACTCTGGTTCTTCAAACACCTCGTGGAAGAGCTGGGCTATATGCGAAGGGGGATTGCAAAAGGCTCCACAGCCCAATGCTCCAAGCACAAGTGAGTCGTGGCCATGACGTAATCCTATCCGCAGGATAGTCCGCATCTTATTTTTTGTCCCCTCTATCATATTGTCTGCAAGATGGGTTGCATCTTTCAGGTCAGGACGATTGATGCCCGCCACTGATATGAATGAGAGCTTTTGAGGAGAATCCATCAACTTGTAACCATGATGTTCGTCCTCACGAAAGAGTAAGGCTCCAGGTGTATAGATACCACCGAAATTTCGCTCCAAAGGATAACGCTCGCCTGTACGAACTGGCGTTATATGCTTTGCATACCATACATGATTGATGAAACACTCCGTGAACTGATAGAGCGAGCGGAACAGGTTCGTGCGACGGAAGAGAGTTTCTTCCTGTGCTCCAGATCCTGTCATCACTCCACCTCCTGGAATCCTGCGACTCGCCATATTTAACACAATAGGGTTGTAGCCTTCATGGGTAAGGCGGACACCTTCTTCCAAACAATCCACATTGCGGACAATAACCTGTGTAGCCATCGGTCTTACAGCGATGTAATCAACACGGAATGCACGGCTATAAAAAGTCGTTTCATGTTCCATGCGTGTAGGGATAGGAAACTGAACACGTCGTCCTTCCTCCGTTGTGTAGAATCCTTGATTTACAATCTCTATCGTATTTCGATACTCTTGGACACGCAGTTCCCTTACCTGATTATATGCAATATGATCACCTTGATTTGCCTTATACATTAAAGGAGCATATTTTGCAAGAAACACATTGGAGTTCCATGTAATTCCATTGTCCATCCTGGTTTGTGTCACATGCTTAACCAAGCACGTGACAAACTCAATCGGAAGGATGATATTTTCCACATCAATGGCATCCATAAAGAGTGGAGCAATCTCCTCATCGCGAAATCCGGCTATACCGCAACCTATTCGAGTGACCAGAAACGTGAGGCGGTTGTGTTCCTTGGCAAAACGGATAAACGCATCTACGTAAGGCTTGATGGGTTCCACACCACCCTGCATGGTAGGGATGGCGTATGTTTGGCCATGCAGACCAACGCCTTCGCCCCATACGGCACCAAATCGTTCATAAGCAAGCCGTGCAGCACCGCCACAATGTGCGCCTGCCAGATTGCTGCCAAAAACAAATATCTCATTCCCCTTTAATTCGAAAATCCTTTCGGGGGTATATCTTCTGTCGTACATAAATTCCTATATATAGTAATGATTAAAATGTCTCCGCCAACTTCAACATGTCATCTACCGTCGGCCGCAAATCGCGCTACTCGCGGCCGCAGGTAGCGCTACTCGCGGCCGACGGTAGATAACTTGTCAAGGACTTCGGGGAAATATTTTCTTAACGCTTGATGAGCCGAATGGTTTCGTGCTTCATTTTCAGGAAATAGACACCTCTGCTGAGTGTAGCCACGTTATAGCTGCAAATGCCTGGCTGGTTCACACGAAAGGCACGGACAGGAACGCCGCCAACATTGTAAAGCAGAGTTTCTTCGGGGGCCGATGTCTGCATTGTCAGGATGTCGCCTTGCAAGGCGGCATGCGGGGCGGATGCCGTTGTTGCGGGCGAGGAAATGCCCGTGACTTGCTCGCTCCCAACAACAACCAGGCGCGGCGCGAAGATATATCCTGCGGCATTCTCGCGCGAAGCAAATTCTGAAGTACCCTTTCCACCCGTGGCCCGGGCATTCTGGTAGATGTAAACCGAGAGGTCTTTGGCGCCGCTTTTATAGCGCGACAAGGCGTAGGACGTCACATCGAAAGTCACAAAATTGCTGGTCCAATCCTTGCTCGGGATGAAACACGGGGAAGTGGTCTGCTGCGAAAGCACTGAAGGGCCATTGTTCCATGTCACGGCGTTTTCCGTCCACGCTTGCGACTTGAGCGAGGAAACCGTCCACTTCACCTCACTGACCTTTTCTGAGCCAGAAAGCACCTGAAACAGGAGTTTCACTTCGGCTTTGCCAGCGGTTAGGTCAAGGCTGTCGAGGGCTTCGAGCGGGAAACGCACGTAGGCCGCACGGCGATAGTTTGTGCCGTCGTTGCGCACCACAAGCGTTGGCGCGGAACCGAAATTCGTTGTCCCTTGTTTGTCATAAACATAAGCATCGGCCGTTGCAAACGAAGTGGCCACTCCTGGAGCCACCACCACATGGCAGGTTGCCTCAAGGCCATCATCCACCGACACCTTGACGTCGGCTTCACCACTGCGCAAGGCCAAGACACGGCCATTTTGGTCCACACGAACTATCTGGTTGTTGGAACTCTCCCACTTCGTCAACGGACGCGAGGCATTGAGCGGCAGCACAGCGGCCTTGAGCTGAGCAGAGAGGGTGGAGTTGTCGAAGGAGAGTTCGGAGGCACTCAGTGTTAGCGTGTCAACGCGACGATAGACGGAATCGGGCGTCGATTCGTTGACCACGAAAGCCGACGTTGAGCCTTTGTACATCGTTTCTGTATTGAACTTGCACTTCAGTTCCTTATATTTCAGCGCGGGGAATTTGGCATAGATGGTCAGAGAATCCAACTCATAGGAGGGGTCGCTCACGAAGGCACGGACTTCCTTGGCGTTGACCTCGCGGAAGAGGGCGGCACAAGGGGCCGTTGCCGACACTTCCATTTCGCCCACTTTCAGTTTGGCGGCGCGATGGAACACGGCTTGCAGCATGTCCAACGAGGGGTTGAACACGGCCTGAACGGAATCGGTGTTCACGACCAAAAGACTGTCGATGCGTTCGCGGGCATCGCTGATGTTGCCGGTGTTGGGCACGATATAATAGGCGTATGTTGCGCCGGAGGGTTGCTTTCCGTGGTTGAGATAGAGTTTGAACACACGCTTCTTCTGCATCGTCGTGTTGGAAGAGGCGGAATCCACGGATTTCCACGTGCCGCTCTGCATGGTGTCGGAAAGAACGACATCCCCACCCTGCGGAAAAAAATAAGAGATGCTGTCGTGGTTCACCCATGCGACATCATTGCGCGACACCTGTCCCGCGGCAGTGAGGGTTTCGGAGGAATGGCTGCCGTTGGCGGCAAAGGAGACGGGTCCAGAAGAGAGACACTGGTTGATGGTGGTGTGGACCGCATTGGCGTTCGACGAACGGATGTCGCTGCCCAGACAAACCACCTCGTTGTCGAAGAAAAACCAGCTCTTCTTGGCCTGCGTGTTGAGGGAATATTCGGTGTTGTTCATCTGATAGGTCATCACGCCGTACGTGCCGTCGCTCACGCCGCCAGTAAAGGTGCTCTGCCCCTTCGTGCCCCACTGCCTCGGCTGGGGAATGGCAGAAACGGCCGGCACGGTTGTTCCCGGCAGATGCGCCCAATCCCAAACGACGGAGATGTCGGCATATTCCTTGCCTGTGCGTGCAATCCACGTGCTGCCCTCGGTCAAGAAATAGCCCTTGAGGTTGGCGCCGTTTCCGTTTTCGCAACGAAGTGTGCGCGTTGAAGCGGTGCGCACGTCGATGTTGTAGCCTGGGCGCTGGTGAACGGTGTAATCTGCCCGCCAATAGTGGCGATGGAAGGGCGCAACGCCATAATCCGGCTGCTTGCTGCCTTTCAGACGGAGCGTGGCTGCGTTAAATTCCTCTGCATGTGCGCGGTCGAGGTCGGCCATAGCTGTGGTTATCGTGGAGAAACTGCTGCGCAGCATGCCGTTTGGAAGGGCCACACTGCGCCCGACGTTGTTGAACGACATGTATTGGCCTCGCACGCTCGGCAGGTAGCCGTAACGCACAAATCCGCTGATATAGTCGAGATAGTCGCCTTGCTCGGCATAGGACGTGCCGACAAGATAATAGGCCACTTTGATGGTGGCTGTCAGCACCGAACCGCCATAACCACCGGCATAGAGCTGCATGCCGTGTTGGAGATAGCTATAATCGCTCTGCAACCCCTCTCCCATGTTGAACTTAACAGGAAGGAAAAACTGGTTGACGGCGAAATCCAAGTTGCTTTTGTCTTTCTGGAGCGCCGTGCGGTAAATCCATTGCAGGGCAATGTCCATTTTGTTGGCGCCAGAACCTTGCGACCCGCTTTGATTGGGCCCTTTGCTGATGCTCTTCTGCCAGGCAAGGATGTTTTTTTCCGTTGCTTCAGGAAGCTGCTTCTCGCCACTGCGCATCAGGCAGAGAATCACGCCCATCTCCTGCGGCCACCCGATTTCCCAATACCACCAGTTGGTGCTGACTGGCTTCTTGGCATACCAATAATTGAGTCCGCTGACAATCTGGTCATACAATTTCTCGTCTCCCTTCAACGCGCTCCCTGGCGACACGTAAGCCACGGCAAGGGTTTTGAGACGGTTGAGGTGCGTCATGGCAGGCCAGTTGGTCTGCGCCTTGGAGGCATAATTGACATCGGGCCAAGAGCCATCGTCTTTCAAATTGCTCATATAGGTCTTGGCCGAAGCAACCAACGAAGAGACTTTACTTGTGGAGAGTTCGCGGGCCACGACGTTGTCGATGATTTGCTGAAACACATCGGCACTGGCTGGCAAGGCAGCGCTGGAAATGGCCAACGTGAGCAGGGCACGTTTCGCGTTGCGTAAAAAGCCGCCACGCACGGAATAGCTGTTCTTTTTCATGGAATGTTTGTTATTGGTTTTGCAGAAACAAGCAGACAGTTGGTAAGTAGGTGTCAAAAGAAAATCTGGCATCTGCCTGCCGCACAAAATTACAAAAGGCTGGCAGATTGTCAAAATCATTTATGGCTTTCTTCAAGTAATGGTGGGACCTTTCCCCGTGCGTCGTAAGAACTGCCAAAACGTCTCTCCTATGAAATCCGAGAATGCCGTCAAAACGAATAATCCCCCTGAGGAAAAATTTCTCAGGGGGATTATTTCGTTTTTCTTAGTAATGATGGAATTACTTATCTCAAATCGAGCTCGTCGATGACATAGGAAGAACCGCCGAACTTGTCAATGATAAAGAGCACGTAGCGGATGTCAACGTTGATGCAACGCTGGAGTTGCGGGTTGAACTTGAGGTCGCTTGAAAGGCTCTCGATGTTGCCGTCGAAGGCCAAACCGATGAGTTCGCCCTTGGCGTTGAGCACGCCGGAACCGGAGTTACCACCCGTGATGTCGTTGTTGGAGAGGAAGCACGTGGGGAGCTTGCCGTCTTCGCGGGCATAGCGTCCGAAGTCTTTCTTCTCATAGAACTGGCGTAGGCGCTCGTTCACGAAGTAGTCGCTCTCCGTTTTGCTTTCTTTCTCAAACATGCCGTCGAGCACGGTGCGCCAATCGTAGCGAACGGCATCGCGCGGCTTGAGGTCGGTCACGTGGCCGTAAGTCATGCGGAGCGTGAAGTTGGCATCGGGGGCTTTTGCCCAATCGTACATCTCGCAAAGGCCGCGCACGTAAATACGGTCGAAGGCACGGCGCTTGGCGTTGTATTCCTTCATCGGCGCTGAAAATTTCTCAATATATTCTGCAATGGCCTTCTGTTCGCGCACCAATGGGTCGGCTTCGAGAAGGTCGGCATCGTTCTTGGCCAAAGCCTCAGCCAAGCGGGCGCTGTCGGTGAAGAGGCTCATGTTGTAGACAGAGTCGATGGTTGCCTCCCAGTTGCGTCCCTCGGCCAAGAATGCCGGCACTGCCGGGAGTTTGTGGGCCTTGAGGAAATAAGGGAAGAGGAGCTTCACCTTGCCGTAGTCGATGTCGTGCTTTGTCTTGTCGTGGTTGCCAGCAGCGGCGAGGATGGCCGCCTTGGCAGCTTCGATTTTCTTGGCCTTGCCGCCCTTGAGTGCCTCACGGTATTTTTCGATGAGACGAGTTGGGAAATGAAGTTCCTGCTCTGAAAGCGTGATGCGGAAGAGAGCGAGATCGTGTACGTTGTCGCCAAAGGTTTTGCAGAGCTGGTCGATGCTGTCGATGACATGCAGATATTCTGGTTTGCCAGCTTTGGCGGCGAAAGCGCGGAACTGTGCTTCTTCGGCCTTCTTCTGGTCGATGAGGCGGATTTTCTCAACGGCTTCGTTCATGCCGCCATAGTTCTTGACAGCATTTCCCCATGAGAAATATTCGTCTTCGAGCAAGAGACGAAGCTCGTCGCTTTGGTCCATAAGTTGCTTGTAATAGTTGAGCAACGGATTGCCGGCCAAAACGATGGGGGCGTTCATCTGCTGCGTACGCAAAGCCACTTCAGAAGCCGTCAAGTATCGGCTCGTACTTCCAGGGAAGCCCATGATCATGGTGTAGTCTTTGTCGTTGATGCCCTTGAGCGAAATGGGCAGATATTTCTTCACCTTGAGTGGCACGTTCTTCTCGCTGTAGGGCGCGGGCTGGCCGTTTTTGTCGGCGTAAATTCGGAACATGGCGAAGTCGGCGTTTTGGCGCGGCCAAATCCAGTTGTCGCTGTTGCCGCCAAACTGGCCCACGTTGTAGGGCGGGTTGGCCACGAGGCGGATGTCGCTATAGGTCTGCTCGAAGAAGGCATAAAACTGATTGCCGCCGAAATAAGGCACAATGCGCACATCCATACCCTTCTTCTTGGCCAAGTCGCTCTTCTTCAGCAACTTTTTGGCCATAGGTTCGAGAAACGCCTGGCTCTGACGCGTATAGTCGTCGGCCTTCTGCTTGGCTGCTTCAGCCTCAACCTCTGCCGTCACGTCAACGATGCGGACAACGAAGGTGAAAGTGAGGCTCTCCGGCGTGCGGAGCTCTTCGGCGCGGCTCTTGGCAAAATAGCCGTCCTTCATGTAGTCGTGGCCGATGCCGCTCATTTCGTGAACGTAAGAGAAACCGCAGTGGTGGTTGGTCAGGATGAGACCATCGGGGCTCACCACCTCACCGGTGCAACCGCGACCGAAGATGCCGATGCACTCACGCAACGAAGGCGACGTTTCGCTATAAAGCGCCTCTGGCGGCAACTGAAGTCCTGCGCGGCGCAGAGAGTCTTCAAGGTGCTGCTGCTTCATGAGTTTGAGCAACCACATGCCTTCATCGGCACGGGCGCTGGAGAGACACAGCACGAGGGCTGTGCAGAAGAGTAAGATTTTCTTCATTTGCAGTGTTTTGAAATTATTGATGATGTGTATGATTAATCTCAAATGACAGGCAGGGGCGTTCCAATGGTTTGGAACACCCCTTTATGCCTTATTATAGTTGGTCCAAATAAAGAGAAATGTAGGAGACGAAAAGCGTGCCGTTTTACATTCCTCGTTATATTTGGTCCAAACAACAGAGACCTACAATCGCACCTTAACTCCGCCCATCAACATAAAACCTGGCTGACGGACGTTGGCAAGGTCGTAATAGCGATGGGACGTGAGGTTGGTCATGTCAACGAATAGATCGTAATGGGGCTGCGTCCAACTAACGCGGCAGTCGAGCAAAGCATGAGCACCATAGGGATGCAACTCACCAGTCGAGATGCCGTTTTCATACCGCAGGTAGGCACCTTCGCGGTCTTGCACGCGGAGGGTCCAAAGGGCCGAGAGGTCGGAAATGATGCGGTGGGACAAACTGGCCGTGAACTTGTGGCGCAGATATTCCAGGGCATAGTTCGACTTGAAATAGTCTTCTCCGGCACGACGGTGTTGATGCAGATAAGCATAGGACGCCGTGAAACGCGTGAGCGGCTGGCGCGCTCCCAACCACTGATTGAAATCAACCGCCACGGAAGCCGAATAGCCCATATTGTCGAGGCTGAACGAAGTGGCGTGGTAGATGTCGGTGGCAGAACGCATCACCCAGTCTATCATGTTGGTGCCACGATTGAAATGGCCGTCAACGGAAAGCGCCACAACGCGCGTGTTCCAAGAGGCACCAAGGCGGAAGGAAGAACTCTCTTCGGGACGCAAACCGACGTTGCCTTCCTGGGTGGGACTCTTATAATAGAGGTCGGTGAATGTTGGCAGGCGCATCGACTTATTCCACGAAGCGAAGATTTTCACGCCCTGGGTGGGACGATAGCTCACGTCGACTCCCGGATAGAAGGAGAAATGGCGCGAGGCGGCGGTGTTCTTCTGCGCCATCACACCGGCAGAAAAGGTCCACTGCTGCAACACGACGTTGTGCTCCACGAAATAACTCATATTGGTGCGGCTGTCGTGCTTAGTGTAGAAAATCCCGTCTTCCCCTGGCACGGCAAAATGCTGAGAAGCGTCCATCGGACGTCCCAAGTTGGTGCTGTAAATGCCTTCTTCGCGCATCTCCGCTCCGACGGCCGTACGCCCCAAAGCCCAAGAGGTCCAGGCGTTGATGCCTGCGGTGTAGACATCGCTGCGGTTGAAATTCTCGCCGGTGTTGGTGTTATGGATGAGTTGATAATGGTCAACATTTCTCAACCACGACACCTGCGGAACGAGATGCACGCGTCCCTTCGTTTCGGCCTTGGCGCTCAAGAGATAGCGCCGCGTGGCTTCCCACTGGTTGGGGTAAGCACCGGAATAGAAGGTGTTGGCGCCGAAGTCTTGCGACGTGATGCCGGCCTGCGTTTCGAGTTTGAAGGCCTCGTCTTCGTAATGTCCTTGCCAAAAGGCCTTGATGCCATCGAAACTTCCGTTTTTGACAGCACCGTCGGAACGGCGGTAACCGACGGAAGCCGAAGTGGTGAAGCGCGGACCGATTTGCCAAGCCGTGCGACCCTCAGCCAATAGTGTCCCATAGCTGCCGCCCTGAACGGAGAGCGAGAGCGGACTGCCCCCATGCCGCGTCACGACATTGACGGCGCCGGAGAAAGCCTGACTGCCGAAGACGCGCGAAGCCGCGCCCTGAAGGATTTCTATGCGCTCAATGTCGTCGAGGTTTAGCGGGAAATCGGCGGCATTATGCCCCGACTGCGGATTGTTGACCGCCACGCCGTTGACCAAGATGGTGAGTTGGTCGAAAGTGCCGCCGTCTACGCTGAGATCGGTCTGGACACCGAAGCCGCCGCGCTGGCGGACGTCGACACCTGCTGCCAACTTGAGCACATCGTTAATACTCGTGACACCCGCCGCCGCGAGATCACGGCGTGTGAGTGTCATCACTTGTCGGGCAACAACATCTGTTGCCAAAGGTGCACGCGAAGCTGATACAACGGCTTCGTCGAGACGCGTGTCGTTGTCGTCGAGGTACGACGCCAGTGTGTCGCCTCCCTCAACGCTACAACCCGTTGCGGCCATCAACCGCGGCGTTGCGCTGAGCAGTGTTGCCACGCCGAGCACGCCGACACGCACCTCGCGTCCTAAGCAGGAAAAGAGGGCGTAGCCCTTACGGTTGAAATGACGGAACGTGAGCGTTGCGCCTTTCTGTGTTTGTGATGATAACATAAAATAAATTATTTAATTACACTGACATGCCTCTCCTCGGCAGCCTCAAACCGATGCCGCCCGAACGGACGCATATCAGCCCGCAAAGATAGTGAAAAAAGATGACATGGAGGGTAAAGCCTGCGGGGCTGCATTCCCCAACGCCCCAAATTGGTAGTTCTTGTTTTCAACGCGGAAAGATATCGTTGACCAAACGCCGGCCACGCCATCCCGTTTGCCCGAAAAAAGAATCCCCGCCTGACCGGGCTGCCGTAACGGCCCAGTCAGGCGGGGGTTATAAGTAAAGGTCGGCCATTACTTATCAAGCAATGCTCAGCAACTCCACATCGAAGATGAGCGTGGAGTTGGCAGGAATGTCTCCCGCTTTGCACGCGCCATAGCCAGCGGCGGCAGGGATGCAAATTTCCCATCGGTCGCCAGGAACCATGCGTGGCAAGGCAATCTGCCAGCCAGTGATGACATCCTTGAGACGGAAGGCGGCAGGGATGCCAGTGCGGCGCGTATCATCAAAGACGCGGCCGTTGATGAGGCGGCCCGTATAGTGTACGCTCACCACACTGCGGATGTTGGGGTGACGGTCGCCCTCGCCAGAAGCGATTCTGCGGGCGCGCACGCCACAAGGCATTTCAATAATTTCCTCGCCCTCGCCGAATGTTTTCACGAAGGCTTCATTACATTGTATGTAGTCTGTTTTCTTTGACATAAACGAAATTTCATATATACCAACCACCGTTTTCTCTCCCGAAGATAAAAAAACGGCAAGGATGCAGATATATCCCATCCCTGCCGTTGATTATTCTTTTCTACACAGGATTATTCGCCGCGCTCGATGTAAGCGATAACATCGCCCTTGCTAACGTGGGCACCCTGCTTGGCGTTGATTTCAACGAGCTTGCCACCCAAAGCAGCAGGCAGTTCGTTGATCTGGCCATGAGTGTTTTCGAGATAGCAGAAGCGGTCGCCCTCGGCGTAAGTCTTGCCGATGAACGGTTCGATGCTCTTCACGCACTCGCCGTCGCCACCGATTTCCCAAAGGATGATGCCGCTCTCAGGAGCCACGATGGCATCGGCCTTGGCGTGCTTGAAGGCAGCAGCCTCTTCAGGAGAAATGCCCTTCGATGCTTCCTTGTCTTTGGCAGCCTGCAAGTCGGCCAGGAAGCGCTTCTTGGCTGCACCATTCTTATAGTCGCGATACTGCGTTTCGTGCATGGCAAATTCGAAGAGCTCTTCATCGTCTTCACCGCGCTCCCATCCATTTTCTTCCATTTCCTTTTCGAAGCGAGCCAAATCGTCGGGATAGTAGCTCTGCGGGTCGGCCGTGGTGAACTCGAAGCCCTTTTCCTTGGCCAGTTCAATGATTTCCGGAGCCACCTCACCGGGCAACTTACCGCTCTTGCCGAGGATCATGCCCCAGATGCTGTCGTCCATCATAGAATAGCGCGGCTTGTGCATTGACTCGGTCAAGAGGTTCATGAGGGCGATGTTTTTCACATATTGTGAGAACGGCGTCACGAGGGGTGGATAACCCACGCGCGGCCATACATAAGCCACTTCGTCGAAGAGTTTCACGAGCAACGCGTCTTCAGAAAGCGGTTCGAGACCGTCCTTGGCGCGGTTGCTGTTGATGGCGCTCATCACGCCCGTCAAGTCGGCCATCATAGAGCCCATCATACCGCCCGGCAGACCGCAGCCCAAGAGAAGAGAGCTCATCAGTTTGTTGGCGGGGTTCATGAAGTAGCCCAAGAAGTCGTCGATGAATTCCTGCGTGAGCTTACGGGCTTCCATGTAGGCATCCATATTGATTTCAGGCACGTCGAAACCGGCGTGCTTCAACATCGACTGCACGGAGATCACGTCGGGATGAACCTTACCCCACGAGAGCGGTTCGATGGCGGTGTCGATGACGTCTGCACCGTTCTTGCAGACTTCCAGGATGCTGGCCATTGAGAGGCCCGGACCTGAGTGGCCGTGATATTCGATGATGACTTCAGGATGCTTGTCCTTGATCATCTTGGTGAGCTTGCCGAGCATGGCTGGCTGACCAATACCTGCCATATCCTTCAAGCAGATTTCAGGCGCACCAGCTTCGATGAGCTGGTCGGCGATATTGGCATAATATTCAGCTGTATGGATTGGCGAGGTGGTGATGCAGAGCGTGGCCTGCGGGGTCATGCCAGCTTCGAGGGCATAATGGATGGAAGGAATGATGTTTCTAACGTCGTTCAAACCACAGAAGATGCGCGTGATGTCGACACCCTGGGCATGCTTCACCTTATACATGAGTCGGCGCACGTCAGCCGGCACGGGGAACATGCGCAACGCGTTCAAGCCGCGGTCGAGCATGTGGGTTTTGATGCCCACTTCGTTGAATGGCTTCGTGAAGGCACGCACGGCCTTGTTGGGGTTCTCACCATAAAGGAGATTCACCTGTTCGAAAGCGCCGCCGTTTGTTTCCACGCGGGCAAAGCAACCCATCTTGATGATTACAGGTGCAATACGCTCCAACTGGTCTTTGCGGGGCTGGAACTTACCGCTACTTTGGAACATGTCTCGATAGACAAGACTGAATTGAATCTTACGTTTTGTCATAGGTGTATGATTTGTTTCTTAATTTGCTCAATATGGTGCAATTTGTGCACCAGCTGCAAAGTTACTGCAAACCTTGCTAAGAGCAAAACGAATGGGGGAAAGTTTTCGTGTCAACGCGTTTTTTTGTATCCTTTGGCAGTTTACATCTTGGCGTTCAGACGGATTTTTTCACCATTACTTAGCATCGAAGGCCGAAAGCGGAATCGCGCCGCGCCATCTTGCCTGCCCGTCAGAAAGGCGTGGCGAAGTCTGCATACATTGAGAAAAAATACGTAACTTTGCTACTTATATAATGAGCTAAACAACTAACAGTTTCTATGACAGAAAACCCAACCCAACATATCCACATCAGCGATTACGACTATCCGCTGCCCGATGAACGCATTGCGAAATATCCGCTCGCAGAGCGCGACACCTCGAAACTGCTGCTCTACCGCAACGGCGAAGTGAAGGAAGACACGTTTTTCAACCTTCCGAACTATCTGCCGAAGGGGGCCTTAATGGTGTTCAACAACACGAAGGTGATACAAGCGCGTCTGCATTTCCACAAGAGCACCGGCGCCCTCATCGAAGTGTTTTGCCTGGAGCCACACACGCCAGCCGACTATCAACTCTCGTTTGCCCAGACGGGCAGCGTGACCTGGACTTGCCTCATCGGCAATCTCAAAAAATGGAAGGAAGGACGCCTGGAACGCCCCATCAAGGTGGGTGGAAAGGAACTGACGCTGACGGCAGAGCGCCTCGGCATCAGCGGAACGGGACATGAAGTGCGTTTTGCATGGAACGACAACACGGTGAGCTTTTCGGAAGTGCTCGACGCCATCGGCGAGCTCCCCATCCCGCCCTATCTCAACCGAGACACGGAAGAGAGCGACCTGCGCACTTACCAAACGGTCTACAGCAAAATCAAGGGGTCGGTGGCAGCGCCCACTGCGGGACTGCACTTCACGGAGCGTGTCTTGAAGGCCATCGACGAGAAGGGCATCGAGCGAAACGAAGTGACGCTCCACGTGGGCGCAGGAACGTTTAAACCGGTGAAGAGCGAGGAAATCGCGGGACACACGATGCACGCGGAATGGATTGCCGTGAAGCGCGAAAGCATTGAGCGGCTGATTGCCCACGGAGGATGGTGCATTGCGGTGGGAACAACTTCCGTGCGCACGCTGGAGAGCCTTTACTACGTTGGCGTGATGATTCACCAGAACCCGAACGCCACGGCCGACGACCTGCACGTGCCGCAGTGGATGCCTTATGAATATGCCGCTTCTGAGGGCGACAAACTGACCACGCTGGAGGCGCTGCAAGAGATTGCCGACTGGATGGACCGCAACGCGCTGCCGGTGTTGCACACGTCAACGCAGATTATCATCGCGCCGGGATATGACTACCACATCGTGCGCACCATCGTCACAAATTTCCACCAGCCGAAGAGCACACTCCTGCTGTTGGTGTCGGCCTTTGTCAAAGGCGACTGGCACCGCATCTACGACTATGCCCTCGCCAACAATTTCCGCTTTCTCTCCTACGGCGACAGTTCGCTACTGAATTATTGAGAAACGTCCACTTATATATCTGACGGCTTCCGCCGCCACAAGTAGTCCCCCACCCAATCCCCAACAACAAACGCAACAAACATGAAACACGACAACATGGAAGAACTCCTGCCGCTGGTTGACGAAGAAGGCAACGTCGTCGGAAAAGCCACGCGCGGAGAATGTCATGGCGGCACGCGGCCGCTGCATCCCGTGGTGCACCTCCACGTTTTCAACTCCCAAGGCGAACTGTTCCTGCAAAAGCGCCCCGACTGGAAGGACATACAGCCGGGACGATGGGACACGGCGGTTGGCGGACACGTCGACTGGGGCGAAAGCATCGAGGAGGCGCTGGCGCGTGAGGTGCGCGAAGAAATCGGACTGACGAATTTCACACCGCAATTTCTCGGCCGCTATGTGTTTGAAAGCAACCGCGAGCGCGAACTGGTACACGTGTTCACCACACGCACCCACGCCAAACCGAAAATCTCGGAGGAGGTGGCCGACGGACGTTTCTTCTCTCGCACCGACATCCTCGACCTGATGCAGATGGGCTTCTTCACGCCCAACTTCGAGCAGGAATGGCTGCGGTTCTTCGGTAACGACTGACAAGGGAGAACGAAACCGAGAAATCATCGTCGCGCCTCACGATGCCCCACAACCTTCGCCGCTCCCCCCACCGCATCTTTCCTGCTTTTGCGCAGGGTCCGCCTGTCTTTTGCGCAAGGTCCGCCAGTCGACCATGCCGACAAGGAAAAACGCTTCCTATATTTGTCAGCGCACACGGGGCCAGACGCACCCGCATCTGCTCCCAGGCACGAACGAATCTGGGACGAGGCACAAACGAATCTGGGACGAGATTCGAGTGTGCACGGGACGGCGTTCGCCAACAGGGATAGGGAAAGAACTGACAACGAGGAGAAACGGCGGTGTTCCACCCGCGATTTTGAAACACTTCTCCCAACAAACATTTTTTCCAAATGACACTACAAGAACAAATCAGAGAAATAAAAAAGAACCTGCGCGGCGTCATGAACGGCCCCGTGAGCCAGTCGATGCGCGAAAAAGGACTGGCCTATAAGGTGAACTTCGGCGTGGAACTGCCCCGCCTGCGCGAAATGGCGGAAGAATGGCCACACAACTACGAACTGGCGGCGGCACTCTGGAAGGAGAATATTCGCGAATGCCGACTGCTGGCTGGCATGCTGATGCCGACAGAGGATTTCCCGGCAGACCTTGCGGAACTATGGGTGGAACAGATGAATTTCCCGGAGGAGGCGGAATGCACCGTTGTCCACCTCTTCGCACGCCTGCCCTACGCTTCTGAAAAGGCGTTTGCCTGGATTGCACGCGAGGAACCGATGTTCCGTCTCTGCGGCTGGCATCTGCTCTCACGACTTTTCATGCAGGGTGCCAAACCGTTGCCGCGCGATGCGGAGGAAATGCTCGACCAGGCCGCCTCGGAGCTGATTGGCACCGACATGGTGCTCAAACGCGCCGCACACACGGCCATCCTGCGCTTCATGAACCTCGGCGAAGAGGAAGAACGGCAGAGCGAAAAGGTGCTCACGGCATGCGGACTTTAAAGGGAAGAGGAAATTCGGCATTGTTTTTTCAAAACGCTCCTCACAACTTTTCAAGATTTTTTTCTTCCGTCACAATGATTTTCGTACCTTTGTGAGGCAAGCGATGGCGGGAATCTTCAGAATGCGGGCAAGGGCTGTCGTTTGCCCACAAAATGGAACGCCTCCAGTTTGCCCGTTCATCATCATTGAGAAAGGAAAGATTACATAACACACTCTATTATATATAGGGCTAAATATCATATATATGGCTAAGAAAGAAGAAGAATTGCAAGACGGCAATGTGAGCGGCAAGCTCCGCGCATTGCAAGCCGCAATGGCAAAGATAGAAAAAGATTTCGGCAAAGGGTCGATCATGAAGCTCGGCGACGAGCAAATCGAGAATGTCGATGTCATCCCAACGGGAAGTTTGGCGCTCAACGCCGCGCTCGGCGTGGGCGGTTATCCGAAGGGACGCATCATTGAAATCTACGGTCCGGAAAGCTCCGGTAAGACCACGCTGGCCATCCACGCCATCGCCGAAGCACAAAAGGCTGGCGGCATCGCGGCATTCATCGATGCCGAACACGCCTTCGACCGCTTCTATGCGGCCAAACTCGGCTGCGATGTCGACAACCTGCTCATCTCGCAGCCCGACAACGGCGAACAGGCATTGGAAATTGCCGACCAGCTCATCCGCTCTTCGGCCATCGACATCATCGTGGTCGACTCTGTTGCAGCCTTGACGCCGAAGGCGGAAATCGAAGGCGACATGGGCGACAACAAAGTGGGCTTGCAGGCACGCCTCATGAGCCAGGCACTCCGCAAACTGACTTCAACCATCAGCAAGACCAACACCACCTGCATCTTCATCAACCAATTGCGCGAAAAGATCGGCGTGATGTTCGGCAACCCTGAAACAACCACCGGCGGCAACGCACTGAAATTCTATTCCAGCGTGCGCCTTGACATCCGCCGCGTCACCACCATCAAAGACGGCGACCAGCCCATCGGCAACCAGGTGCGCGTGAAGGTGGTGAAAAACAAAGTGGCACCTCCATTCCGCAAAGCCGAATTTGAAATCACCTTCGGCGAAGGCATCTCCCACATCGGAGAAATCGTTGACCTCGGAACGGAGCTCGGCATCATCAAAAAGAGCGGCTCATGGTTCAGCTATGGCGAGACCAAAATCGGACAGGGACGCGATGCCGTGAAACGCATTTTGAAGGACAACCCGGAACTCTGCGAAGAAATTGAAGCGCAAATCACGGAAGCGCTCAAAGACCAGCAGGAGGCCTAAGAAACATCGGTGGCGCAGACAACGCCCCACCGCATCATCCATCCCGTGTAAACATCGAGGCTTACACGGGATTTTCTTTCCACAAGCAGTGCATTCTGTCACCCCCGACGCACACGAACGCTCTGCCCCAAACAACCAAACATCATGAAGAAGTTTTTGCTCCTCGCCGTCCTGTCGCTCACGCTGGCAGGATGCAGCAAAAGTCCTGACGAGAAACTCATCAGAATCATCAACGACGCCACCGAAAAAATGAAGGAGGCCAAGACCATGGAAGAGGCCGAGAAGGTGAACAAGGATTTCGTGGCCGACATTTCCGGATTTGAAAAGGAAAACAAGGATGCCTACGACGCCATCGAGAAAGACAAGGCGAAGAAGGAGGCGGTGGAAGCCGCCGGACAGGGATACACGAAAGTGATGATGGAAAAGTTTTTCGAACTGACCAGCACGAAGCAGTTGGCCCAATAGGAGAGGGCATTGCCTGTTTGACTTACCTTTCAACCACATAAAAAAATGAGGAAGCATCTTAATGATAAAGACGCTTCCTCATTTTCACAATATGGAATGCCTACGTTATTTTATGAATACCTTGCGCAAACTATCATCACTCATACGAATTAAATTTAAGCCACGCTGTGGCCGAGTGATACGTCGTCCGTCAATCGTATAGTAGGCTTTTTCAGACAGATTTTCTTTATCTCCCATTGTCACCTCCCCTATGGACGTTTCTTGTTGTTCAAGTCTAATCGAACAAGAATGGTCTATTGTAAATACAACGTCGAACGAAATATCGTTGTTAGCACCGTTAGCATTTACTGCTCTAAAGCGATATTTTCCTGGAAGCAACCTCATACTGCCTCTATTATATAGCAAGTTTGAATATCCAGTTAAGACATGAGCATTTCTCGTTAAATCAATCAACTCGAGATTTCCTTCTAATTCGTCTCTATAATTAGACAATAACTTGTCCTTATAGAAGAATCGAACCCTATACGCACCACTGAATCCAATAGAAATCGTGGTATCTTTGGATAGTTCCGATAAAGGATAACGGTAAAAACCTGCGTCATTGCGATATTCAGACCTTCCAACTATCAAATCAGCTTCAGAGTGTTCTTCAAGATAAATATGTCCCTTTTTATAATCGGAATATTCTCTTGAGGGTCGCTCAATAACAATAAATCCTTCGCTATAATCGCCCCATTCCTTATTCCAAGATGAAGCCAACGATAGCAACCGACGCTGTCGCTTTCCACGACTATTTCATGAAACTTGAGGGTAAATTCATTATACCCCGGCTTCACAGGGAATGTGCGATTAACAAGATACATATTGTATTTTGTTCCAGCTGCCGTCTCTTCTTTTTTATATTGTTTTCGATTATAGTATAATTCCGTCTCCCCACGATAAAACACGGTGTCGCAAGCGATTTCCGCGTCTTTTAGACGTACGAAGGAGAAATCCTGGGCCGATTTGATGCGGAAAACATGATTGTCAGAATTTCCTACGAAAAAGGAAGACACTGAATCGTTTTCACTTAAATATTCATAACGCGATTTCCCAGAATAGTAAAAATAAGAACCTTCTGGCAAGAGATAAGTAATCGTGTCGTTCGGCAACGGATCTCTCGATGCTCCTATAGGCTTGACGCATCCGTCATGATGGGTGTGTTCCTTACTATTATATAAGTCTGCGCCTTCAACCCCCATAAAAATCATGTTTCCATCTGCAAAATAAACGCACGGAGCCACAAAACGAACTGGATATATTTTTTTGAAATCTAGAGGCTGAGCACCACCAGTTACCCACACTTTAAAATCTTTTTCCGTCAAGTTTCTGTTTGCAGACATGGAAAATGAGGCATCGATGAATTCTGCATTCATAAAATCACAGATGGTGTCATTCTGATTTTTGAATTTTAAGAGACATATAGGATTACGAAACGCCGTCGCTGCCGCGTTCACCAATGTGGTCATCGAAACATCATCACCAACGATTTCCTTTTCAAGCATTCTAAAGTAAGTCGGGTCATTCGTGGGTTTTGGATCAAAGTCAGAAACAGACGTTCTCTCGTAAACAACGGTCAGTTTGTCGGCGTATTTAGCTGCTCCATGCAAAACGATATGGTCTCTCAATGGCTGACTGACACCAAGCACCACATCTTGCTCTGCAGCATCGTTTGTCACCGTGACACTCTTTATCACATGTTTATTGGAAGCATTATAAGGAGTCATAAAATCCTCATCGCAGGTTTCTACCACAGGGTCATACAGCTGGAAATATTGCGTACCCGGTAGAGCATAAATAGCTATCGTCCTGTTATCAACATTCTTTTGCAACCCGCACAGCCGTCCATAAAAACTGCCGTAACCATAGGCTGGAGCCAACGGATGTTTTTGATAGAATGTGGACGAGACGCCTTGTGCATTCACCACGCAGCATGGCTTTCCTTTAGAATCATTGATATAGAGACGACACTTCACGGCATTCCGATAGTCGGTATCGATTACCCTATCGGCATCTCCAACCACAATCGAATCGGCATGCAAGGCATACTCGTGGTTGTTGGGGGAGATGACATAGCGCACTTTTTCGCCAGGAGCAGCAAAAACGGAGAAAGACTCATCTTGAATTTCCACCGTATTCACATTCATCTCAGCGCCAAACACACCCGTTTTCAAGTCGGGAGCCAACGTGGCGCTCGTTGTCTTCCCGTCTCTATCAATCACTGGATTGAACGTCACGCGTTTGCAATTCTCCAATTGATCAATGATAACTTTTTGCACACCCGTTGTGTTTTCTGCATCAAAAGAGAGCTTACCAGTCTTGGGAAGAATGAAATGTGGATCGTAAAAACGATAGCTCACCTCATAATTTCTCAAACCAAGCTCTGTTTTAAGAGTTCGCAGACTAATCATGGGAGATACCCAAGCCCCCATATCGCTCCGAAAATTCAGCGTAATGGCTTTCGTTTTTACGCCTGAATAAACATCGTTCAAACTCTGCGAGAAGGACACTCCGCGCTTAATGTACCTGTCATTACTTTCGATGACACTGTTTCCAGAAACGTGGACCGTAAGTGTACGCAAGTTTTCCTGTTGCAAAGTCTCTCCCGATACTCCTGAAGGAGCGTTAATAACAATTCTTGCCGATTGGGCATTTACACGACCCCCACCAATAAAAGGAATAAGGAAGAGTCCCCCAATCAAAAAGGCATTACTACATAAGTTGTGTTTCATATTTATCTATGTTTTTATATATCAAGGGCAAAGGTACGATATTACGACCTACTACACAAATTATTTATTAAGAACTTTAAGATTTTTTAAAGTGCGTTTTTACTCTCTCATCGTTAAACAGTTTTTCCTTGCTTTTGGAGGTGCCGCCATATATCCATATCTTTACTCTTACTTAAAAAATAGACGAACATGACTTTACTCAAAGACAAGGAAAGAATACAGCAAACGGACGCTCATCAAAAAAGCGGCAGGAAATCGCTATCGTGACCGATTTCCTGCCGTTTCTTATTCAACAATTATTTTGTCTGTGAATACCCCTCCTTCTTGAGGATTTCCACCAGGCGCTGACGATGGTCGCCCTGGATGATGATTTCGCCATCTTTGGCCGAACCGCCGACGCCGCATTTCTGCTTCAAGAGTTTGCAGAGCGATTGGAGGTCGTCGGTCGAACCGATGAAACCGCGCACGAGTGTCACGGTCTTGCCGCCTCTTCCAGCTCGCTCCATGCTCAGTCGCAGTTTTTGCTGCTGCTTGGGCAAGGTCTCGTTTTCCTCGGCCTCGGCTTCTTGATAGGAGAAATCGGGGTTGGTGGAATAGACCACACCCTGACGTTTGCGACGTGCAGGCTCCGCCTTTGCGGCGTCCTGATTGGCTGGCCCTGGTTCGTTGTTTGTTTCTTCTGGCTCCGAAGCCTGGCTTGCCAGTGCGCTCAGAGCTGTTTTCCAGTCTGTCATAAATCTTTCTGATATAAGGGTGATTCTGATTATGCTGATTTTTAGAACTACCCATAAAAAACGGGCAACCCCAAAAGCTTTATCGGTCTTTGGGGCTTGCCCGTTTATTGGTTGTCAGAACGTCAAGCAGATGGCCAAATGTGTTTTATAAGCAGATGGCCTCCGCCTGAAAATCCTGCACGATGAATCACTGCAACTTGGCCAAAGCCTCCTTGATGCGACGCATGGCCTCAACGATGTTTTCGTCGCTTGTGGCGTAGCTCATGCGGAAGCATTCAGGCGAGCCGAAGGCGGCACCGCCAACGGTGGCAACGTGTCCTTCTTCGAGGAGATACATGGCGAAGTCCATAGAGTCGTTGATGACGCGGTCGCCGAAGTGCTTGCCGAAATAAGAGCTGCACTTAGGGAAGAGATAGAAGGCACCGTGGGGCTCGTTGACTTCGAGGCCGGGGATTTCCTTGGCGAGACGAACGATGAGGTCGCGACGGCGCTCAAAGGCCTGACGCATTTCCTCCACGCAAGCCTGCGAACCCGTGTAGGCTGCTTCGGCTGCTTTCTGGGAAACAGAGCAAGGACCGCTCGTGTACTGTCCCTGGAGCTTGTTGCAGCCCTTCACAATCCACTGCGGACCAGCAATGAAACCGATGCGCCAGCCTGTCATGGCATAGGCCTTGCTCACGCCGTTGACAATCACAACGCGGTCGCGCACTGACTCAAATTGGGCAATGCTTTCGTGACGGCCCACATAGTTGATGTGCTCGTAAATCTCGTCGGCAACGACGTAGACCTGCTCGTGTTTTGCCAACACTTCTGCCAGGCCCTGGAGTTCTTCCTTGGAATAAACAGAACCCGTCGGGTTGCTTGGAGAGCAGAGAATCAAAGCCTTTGTCTTCGGCGTGATGGCAGCTTCGAGCTGAGCGGGCGTAATTTTGAAATCCTGCTCGATGCCAGCTTCAACAATGACCGGTTCGCCGCCGGCAAGCTTCACCATTTCGGGATAGCTCACCCAATAGGGGGCAGGCACGATGACCTCGTCGCCGTCGTTGACCAACGCCATGATGGTGTTGCAAACAGATTGTTTGGCACCGTTGGAGCAGCAGATCTGGTCGGCAGTATAGTCCAATCCGTTTTCATTTTTCAGTTTCTTCACGATGGCCTCGCGCAGAGCCGGGTATCCGGCAACGGGAGAATAGCGTGACCAGTTTTCCTCAACAGCCTTGATGGCTGCGGCCTTGATGTGGTCGGGCGTATTGAAGTCGGGTTCACCCACACTCATGTTAATGATGTCAATGCCTTGTGCCTTGAGTTCACCGCTCTTCTGTGACATAGCCAGCGTGGCGGAAGGAGAAAGGCGGTTCAAACGATTGGAAAGTTCGTTCATTGTCTTATTGTTGTTTTATAGAAGCGGCCCGCGGTTGTTCCGCAGACCGCTTCATAGGTTTGAATTTCAGATTAATCCCTGTTGCCACCGACAATGCGGAGGATGAAGAGGAAGAGATTGACGAAGTCGAGATAGAGCGTCAAGCTGCCCATCAAGGCCATCTTCATGGTGTCGTTGTTCACTTCGCCGCCATATTGCATGAGCATCATCTTAATTTTCTGCGTGTCGTAGGCCGTCAGTCCGGCAAAGAGGAGCACACCGAGATAAGTGACACCCCAATAGAGCGCACTGCTGGCCACGAAGATGTTGACGATGGAGGCGATGATGATGCCGATGAGCGCCATCATGGCGAAACGTCCAACGAAACTGAGGTCGCGCTTAATGAGGAAACCGACCAAACTCATGGCGCCGAAGGTTCCAGCAGTGATGAAGAAGGTCGTGGCGATAACCTGCGGCGAATAGGCCAGGAATATCACGGAGAGAGTGGCGCCGTTGAGGATGGAGTAGGCAGCAAACATCAGTCCGGCGGCCATAAACGACATCTTCATGATGCGCGCGGAGAGAATCCACACCAAAGCCAGTTCGGCGATGATGAGAATCATGAAGGAGCTGCCAGTGAAGATGCTCTGCATGAGGGCCACGTTGTTGGCAACGTAAGCAGCCGTGAGCCCTGTCATGGCCAGTCCGAGGGTCATCCAAAGATAGGTCTTGCTCAGCAATGCTGAAAAGGCACTCACACTGCTCGACTGAGAGTAGAGGCCAGTTGTTCTTTCTTGTTCCATTTTTTCTGATTTATTTTTTGAGATGCAATGTGTGTCCCATGCGCTCCTGCTTTGTGCGCAGATAGCGTTCGTTGTACCGGTTGGGCTTGATTTCGATGGGCACGTTTTCAACGATTTCCAAGCCATAGGCTTCAAGACCGACGCGCTTGACAGGATTGTTTGAGATGAGACGCATCTTCTTTACGCCGAGCAGGCCGAGAATTTGTGCGCCCACGCCATAGTCGCGCTCGTCGGGGTCATATCCCAAATGCACGTTGGCGTCAACCGTGTCGTAGCCCTCTTCCTGGAGTTTGTAGGCGGCAATCTTGGCCATCAGGCCGATGCCGCGTCCTTCCTGGTTGAGATAGAGCACCACGCCCTTGCCTTCCTTTTCGATCATCTCCATCGACTTATGGAGCTGCTCGCCGCAGTCGCAACGCTCGCTGCCGAAGATGTCGCCGGTGGCGCATGAAGAGTGAACGCGCACCAACACGGGTTCGTCGGCTTCCCATTCGCCCTTGATGAGGGCGATGTGTTCCAAGTGGTTGCTCTTCTGGCGGAAAGGGATGAGGCGGAAATGACCATACTCTGTCGGCATGTCCACTTCCTCGCCTTTCTCGACGAGGCATTCGTTTTTCAGACGGTAGGCAATGAGGTCCTTGATGGTGATGATGTGAAGGCCCTCCTTGGCTGCAAATTTCTGCAACTGGGGCATACGGGCCATCGTGCCGTCTTCATTGAGGATTTCGATGAGACAGGCGGCAGGATTGAAGCCAGCCATGCGGGCCAAGTCGACAGCGGCTTCGGTGTGTCCCGCACGCGCCAACACACCGCGGTCTTGTGCGTAGAGCGGATTGATGTGGCCCGGGCGTCCGAAGGTTTCCGGACGGCTGTCGGGGTCGGCCAACGCGCGGATGGTGGCGGCGCGGTCGTGGCATGAAACGCCGGTGGTGCAACCTTCGAGTTTGTCAACGGTCACTGTGAACGGCGTTCCGAGCATACTGGTGTTTGACTGCACCTGATGCTCGAGTTCCAACTGGCGACAACGCTCGATGGTTACAGGCGCACAAAGCACGCCGCGTCCGTTGCGCAACATATAGTTCACCTTTTCGGGGGTAACGAGTTCCGCCGCCATAATGAGGTCGCCCTCGTTTTCGCGGTCTTCGTCGTCAACAACGATGACGAACTGTCCTTTTTTGAAGTCCTCAATGGCTTCTTCGATAGTGGCAAGTTTGAAATTGTCCATATTCTTATGGGAGATATTTGCTTATTATATAATATGTAGGGGTTCAATATTATTTATGTAATATATGCAGGGGAAAACCAGTCTGACGACACCGCTTGGCGCCCGAGGGCTACTGGCTCATCACCGACTCTCCTGAAGCCGCTCTGAAGCACCGTTGTCGAACATGAGGTTCCTCGTTTTCGGCAATGCGGCATCAGAACCGCTGGGGGAGGTATTGTCTGTTGGCGATGCGGCACGTTGTTCCGTATGTGCCTTGGCACGGAAATATTTGCGAAGGTAACGTTGGGCATACCATCCGGCCAGGAACACGATGACGAGGGCAACGAGAAGGGCCCCCACCCTGCGCACTGACCATCTCCGTCTCCAACCTGCTTTTCCGGCAGACGCTCCGCTGGCGGATTCGCCGCCTTCTTCGTCGGGGAGCGCCGTGCCTTCAATCATACCATCGGCATTCACGTGGCGCAGCAACGGGGAAAGACGCTCGCAGGTTTCGGTGATTTGCTTCATGTCGCGAAGAAGACGGAAACGGAAGCGCCAGATGCGACACCAGAGCACGAAACCCAGAGGGAAGAACACACCGGCTATCTTGTTGGCCCTGTTGCCTTCAAAGGGCGACGTGTGGGCGTGGACGTAGACGACAGGAAAACTGTTGAGCATCGAAACGATGCGCGGGTCCTTGGCGTTGGAGAGCTCTTCGACGATGGTTTCCAATCGCCCGCCGATTTCTTCAACGTGGTGGTCGGTGTTGTGACGGAAGAACACGTCGACATAGCTGGGTGCCGACTTCAATCGGGAAACGCGTGCATATTCGCGGCAATCGTCGCGCAAGGCGTCAAGTTGCTCGCTCATACGGGCGTAGTCGGGATCGTGGATGATCACTTCCTTGCGGTTTAAGTGTCGGCTCGTTCGCAGGCCCAAAAGGGCACGGAAGAAGTTGAGATACATCTCAGCGTTGAACACAACGGAGTCTTTATTGGCCTTATAGGTTAGGAACACGCCGAAGGGCAGCAGCACAACCGAACTGATCCACATGCCGTAGACCATGTTCCACGAACCGTCGCGTGCCATTTTCATGCCCGAGGTGTTGATGATGTAATAGAAAATGAAAATCAACACCGATATGACCGCTGGCAAGCCGAGACCGCCCTTGCGGATGATGGCACCGAGGGGCGCACCGATAAAGAAGAAAAGGAGGCAGGCCAAAGAGAGCGTCATCTTCTGATGCCATTCCACCCAGTGGCGACGTATTTGGTTGTCGCCCGTCTGTGCGGCCAGGCTTTTCCACTCCAGTTCGGAATTAACCAACCTCACCGTGTTGAGCGCCATCTGGCGGGCTGTTCTGACATCGGAAGGCGAAGTGCGGGCCAAGATGCTGTCGAAAGGAAGGGGCTTTGCCGCGCGGAGGGCGGCAGCGATTTTCTTCGACATGATTCTCTTATCAAACCAGCGCTGGCTCACATCGCGATAGTATATCTTTCCGATGCTGTCGAGCTCTGCGTTCATGGAGTCGACCGAAGCCTCGATTTCCCACATGCTCTTGGCTTGCGGCATATCGCGCAACATATTTTTGTCCATCATGGCGAAGTTGCTGTCGAAATCAATCAGGAAGCGCTTGTAGGCAAACGTTTCCCGGTCAAACGGCACGTGGGCCGATTGCATCATCGACATGCCCTGCGACTGCAGGTTTTCAAACTGCTCGCCGTTCCAGAGGTCGAGGCGCAGATGGAGCTTGTCGGCCGTCATCTCGAGTCGACCGGAGTCGGCCAAAACGATTTGTGCGCGGTCGAAACCCTGGTCGGTCTTATAGATGATGGTTTGGTAAAGCATGCCGGTCTCTGCATTCTTCCGCTGCACATAGAGGTTGAGGTTGGGGATTTCGTTGTAAAACACTCCCTCTGGAATCTCCACGGCCGGCTGCGCCTGCTTCATGCTGAACAAAAGGGTTCGCAAACTGATTTGGGCATCGGGCGCCGTCTTGTTTTGGAAATAGAACGACATGCCCGTAAACACGATGACCAGCATCAGGATGGGACGCATGATGCGCACAAGCGGAACGCCCGCGGCCTTCATGGAAAGCAGCTCCAACTGCTCCCCCATGTTGCCAAACGTGATGAGCGAAGCCAACAAAATGGCAAGCGGCAGCGACATGGGAATCAGCGTGATACCCATGTACCAGAAGAACTGCCCCAAAATATCCAGCGACAGTCCCTTGCCTATCAGTTCGTCGATGTAACGCCACGTGAACTGCATCATGAAAACGAACAGGCAAATGAAGAAGGCGCCGAAAAACAACGGCAGAAACTTCTTTAATATATAGAGGTCTAATTTCTTTATTCCTAACATCACTGCAAAAATACTACATTTTTTTTATCCGCACCACCCGAACCACCTATTCTACACGCCAATTTGATATTTCTCAAAGAAAATTCAATATTTTTCTTGGTTTCGCTTGGTGGTTTCAAAATTAATTTCTAATTTTGCACTCGCAAACGAGAAACAACATCTCCTTGCAAATGGGTTAGACAATGGCGAGATAGCTCAGCTGGTTAGAGCGTCGGATTCATAATCCGAAGGTCAAGGGTTCAAGTCCCTTTCTCGCTACGAAGCGACTACTTCTTTTGAAGTGGTCGCTTTTTGTTTTTATCTATACTCTCTGTCTACGCTGCACGGGGCAACGGCCAGCGACACACAACCAAACTGCCGACTATACGTAATGGCACCATTACTACAAACACAAAAAGGAAAGAGGATTCTACAGCAATGTAAAATCCTCTTTCCTTTTTGTGACCCCGCTGGGATTCAAACCCAGGACCTTCAGAACCGGAATCTGACGCTCTATTCAGCTAAGCTACGGAGCCGTTGATACCTGCGGAACACGTCTCCGCAAAATCCACCTGCAAAGATAAGGATAAATTCCGAATCACGAGCACGCGGTCAGAATAAATTTCAGACATGGACACCTCGCCCCCGTTTTCTCTTCATTTTCTCCCCAGCGAAAGTCAGAGGGACTCCCTTGGGGAAGAAAGGAAACCATTGGTGGCAAGAGGCGTCTCCCGTCCAGTGGAAAATTAGCGGTTGCTCACTGCCCAGCAATCTTGAGTATCGCCTCGCGGCAATCTTCCATCAACCATTTCGGCGTGGAAGTGGCGCCGCAAACGCCGACACTGCCCGCACCATCGAACCATTCCCGACGGAGCGCCGCCGGCGTGTCTACGAGATAAGCACGTGGATTGACGCGACGGCAGGCCTCAAAGAGAACGCGACCATTGCTGCTTTTGAGGCCACACACGAAGATGACGACATCGTGGCGCACGGCAAAATTGCAGATATTCGGCAGGCGATTGGCCACCTGTCGGCAGATGGTGTCGTAGGAACGGAATGTGGCAGGCGCCTGAATGTGTGCCGTGATATAGTCCACAATCTGGCGGAACCCCTCCAGCGGTTTGGTAGTCTGAGAGAAAAGACGGATGTCGCGTGTGAAGTCGAGTTTCTCCGCGCCCTCCAGTCCCTCAATCACAATGGCCGTCCCGTCGGTCTGTCCAACGAGGCCGAGCACCTCCGCATGGCCGGGCTTTCCGTAGATAACGATTTGCGGGCGCCCTGGCTCCGAAAACACCTGCTTGATTCGCCGTTGCAATTGCAACACCACAGGGCAGGTGGCATCGATGATGTTGATGCCGTTGGCTGACGCGGTGGCATAAGTCTCGGGCGGTTCGCCGTGGGCACGCAGAAGCACTTTGGCATTGCGAAGTGAGCGAAACGCCTCGTGGTCAATGGTTTCCAGTCCCATTCCCCGCAGGCGTTCACACTCACTGCCGTTGTGAACGATGTCGCCGAGGCAATAAAGGCGCTGGCTATGTGCCAACTCTTCCTCGGCCTTACCGATGGCCGTGGTCACGCCGAAGCAGAAACCGGAGTGTTCGTCGATTTCGATGTTCAGCATGCCGATGCGTTGTTCTTTCGTTCCACAGCATCTTCAAACTTGGCAAGCAGCCATTCTCGTTGCTGCGACACGGTCATTTCGCTGTTGTCAAGCACCACGGCATCTTCAGCCTGGCGCAAAGGAGCCACGTCGCGGTGTGAGTCGATATAATCGCGCTCCTTCACGTTGCGAAGGATGTCTTCAAAATCAGCAGGCATTCCCTTAGCCTGCAATTCGTCGAAACGGCGCTGGGCACGCACTTCCGCCGAAGCCGTCACGAAAATCTTGAGTTCGGCATCTGGAAACACCACCGTTCCGATGTCGCGGCCGTCCATCACGATGCCGCGCTTGCTCCCCATGGCCTGCTGTTGGCAGGTGAGTGCTTCGCGAACAAAAGGAAGGGCCGCCACAGGACTCACGTGGGACGACACTTCAAGCGAACGGATTTCTTTTTCCACACACTCATCGTTGAGATAGGTCTGCGGAAGATTGGTTGAAGGGTCAAGACGGAAAGAAACGATGGCGTTTTCCATCTGGTTCTCCAGCGCGGCCGCCTTCACGCTCCCGTCGGCCTCGAAGAGGTTGTTTCGGAGGGCGTAAAGTGTCACGGCGCGATACATGGCGCCAGTGTCGACATATATATATCCAACTGCGCGGGCCAGATCCTTGGCCATCGTGCTCTTTCCACAAGAGGAGTAGCCGTCAATGGCCACGATTATTTTTTTCATACTGATTAAAGATATTCTGGTAATTGATATAAGCGGGTTGAATTGCTTCCTTTGATGAGCACCATGCAACCATTGAGCGGCGTCGCCTCGAGTTGTTTCTTCACGGCTTCCACATCGGGGAAGAAGCGGTGTGCGCCAGCACAATCTTTGAAGTTGTCGCCAACAAACCAAAGTTCGTCACACCCCAGCGTCTCTGCTTCAGAGACCACACGGCGATGTTCTTCCTCCGATGCCGCACCGAGTTCGCGCATCTCGCCAACAATGGCCATCTTCTTGGGATGGCTGATGAGGCGGAAACTGTCGAAGGCCGCCTTCATGCTCGTTGGATTGGCATTGTAGGCATCGACAACGAGCGTGTTATGCCCCGTTTCCAGCAGTTCGGAACGGTTGTTGGTGGGCTGGTAATTGGAGATGGCGCGGGTGACAGCCTCAGCGCTAACCCCGAAATGCAGACCAACAGCTGCCGCAGCCAAAGCATTGGTCACGTTGTACGCCCCGATGAGGTGTGTATGGATTTCCTGCCATTCGCCGCCCTTTTGCCGCCAACGGAGGTTGACGAACGGTGTGCACGAAACGACTTCGCCTTCCACATCATAGCCTTTTCCGGGCTCACCGTAAGTAACGGCTTTCAGTCCGCCGGCAATTTTCACGAGGTGTTCGTTGTCGGCATTCAAGAAGATGAACGTGTCGGGGCGCTGGCGCAAATCGTCATAGAGTTCGCCCTTCGTATGGATCACGCCCTCGAAAGAGCCGAAGCCCTCCAAATGGGCCTTACCCACATTTGTTATCAGTCCGCAATTGGCTTGCACGATGCGGCACAGTTCGGCAATCTCGCCGGGATGGTTGGCGCCGGTTTCCACAACGGCGATGTCGTGTTCTGGCCGCAGGCGCAACAAGGTCTTCGGCACCCCGATGTGGTTGTTGAAGTTCCCCAAGGTGTAGAGCACGTTGAAACGTTCAGAGAGCACTGCCGAGGTCAGTTCCTTGGTTGTTGTCTTGCCGTTGGTGCCCGTCACCTGCAAAATCGGCGTATGGAGTTGCTGGCGGTGGTAGGCGGCCAACTCTTGCATCGCGGTCAAAACGTTGGGCACATGAATGAGGCGCTCGTCGCCAACCACCCGCTCGTCGTCGACCACTGCATAGGCGCAGCCGCTTTCCAAGGCTTTGATTGCAAAGTCATTACCGTTGAACGAAGCACCCCGCAGGGCGAAAAACATGGAGTTCTTCGGACAGTCGCGCGTATCGGTCGTGACAACAGGATGCTTGAGAAACACTTGATAGAGTTCTGAAATTTTCATTGTTCCTAATGGTTATTTGCCCACAAATTTAGTGAAATTTCGCGAGAGAGGCGTGAAGAGCAAAATATTCTATGTAAATTTGTGTCCCTGCGAAATCATCCAGCCACGCAGATGCGCACACGGAGATTAAGTAATGGTAAACTCTCCATTACTAAGCAGGCAACATTTTCAGCGGACAGCTACAACTTGTGTATCGCGTTCCGCCCCACTTATTAAACCCAAACTCTGATGATGACTCTCAAACCATATTCCATCAATTGCAACGGACGACTGTTTGCCCTCGACAAACCGCAAGTCATGGGCATCCTCAATGTCACGCCCGATTCTTTTTACGCCGACAGCCGCAAGCAAAGCGACGAAGCCATCGCGGCACGCGCTCGCCAGATTGTGGCCGAGGGCGGCACGATGATTGACATCGGCGCCTATTCGTCGCGCCCTGGTGCCGACGAAGTGTCGGTGGAAGAGGAAATGGAGCGCCTGCGCCACGGCCTTGCCATCGTCAACAAGGAAGCTCCGCAGGCGGTGGTTTCCGTTGACACGTTCCGCGCCGACGTGGCCAAGATGTGTGTGGAGGAATATGGTGTCGACATCATCAACGACATCTCTGGCGGCATGCTCGACAAACACATGTTCCGCACGGCCGCCCAACTGGGCGTGCCTTACATTCTCATGCACATGAAGGGCACACCGGCCACCATGCAATTGGCGCCCCACTACGACCACTTCATGCGCGAGGTGTTTCTCTATTTCGCGGAACGCGTTGACCGCCTGCACGACCTGGGCGTGAAAGACATCATCCTCGACCCTGGGTTTGGTTTCGGCAAGACGCTGGAGAACAATTATGAGCTGATGAACAAAATGGGCGACTTCCGCGAATTTGACCTCCCCATACTGGTTGGCATCTCGAGAAAGTCGATGATTTACAAACTCGTTGGAGGCACACCAGCAGACGCGCTCGGAGGCACCATCGCGCTCAACACCATCGCGCTTGAAAGGGGCGCACACATCCTCCGCGTTCACGATGTGAAGGCGGCCGTTGAAACGGTGAAAATCGTTGAAGCGTTGCAGGCGACGTCGGCCAACGAAGAATAGTGCATTTCTGCTCATACATAATACCGACTCACACCACTCCTCCTACTCATTATATATGATCAACTTCGGCATCATCGACCTCATCGACATCGTGTCGGTGGCGTGCATCCTTTACTATATCTACCAGTTGATGAAGAAGTCGAGCTCCGCCAACATCTTCTACGGCATCCTCGTCTTCATCGTTGTCTGGCTCCTCGTTACGCAGGTGTTTGAAATGCGCCTCCTGGGGGGCATCATGAACAACATGGTCAACGTGGGAGCACTGGCGCTCATCATTCTTTTTCAAGAGGAAATCCGCCATTTCTTTTCAAGCATCGGCACGCGCCGCCGCGCCAACGTGCTCATCCGCCTGTTTTCAAGAAAACGCAAGGACGACATGACGCACCGCGACGAAATCATCCCAATCGTCATGGCCTGCATGAGCATGAGCAAACAGAAGGTGGGGGCCCTCATCGTGGTGGAACGTAGCGTGGGGCTCAACGAGGTGATACGCTCGGGCGACCTCATCAACGCCAACATCAACCAACGGCTCATCGAAAATATCTTCTTCAAAAACTCGCCGCTGCACGACGGCGCTATGGTCATCAGCCATAAACGCATCTGCGCTGCGGGATGTATTCTTCCAGTGTCACACGACCTCGACATCCCCAAAGCTCTCGGATTGCGCCACCGCGCCGCGCTCGGAATTTCGCAAAAGAGCGACTGCCTGGCCATCGTTGTCTCGGAGGAAACGGGAGGCATATCGGTGGCCGAAAAGGGGCAGTTTCAGCTGCACCTGTCGCCAGAAAACCTGGAGCGCATCTTGACATCGAAGTGGGAAGACTAACAATGAAGCCGCTCTCCCTCCCCCGCCCTACGCGTTGAACGATGGCGAGGAGAAACGACGGCCAAGATTCCGCACGGCAGTTTACTTATGACACACCATTAACCAAACATACATTTATGAATCCAACTACTTACAGCTACGAAGAAGCCTTCCAGGCAACATTGGCCTACTTTGACGGCGACGAACTCGCCGCCCGCGTATGGGTCAACAAGTATGCCATGAAAGATTCCTTCGGCAATATCTACGAGAAATCGCCGGCCGACATGCACCACCGCCTGGCTGCCGAGATGGCCCGCATTGAGCGCAAATACCCCAACCCGGTTCCGGAAGAGGAAATCTTTTCTGTGCTCGACCACTTCCGCTTCATCATCCCCGCGGGCAGTCCGATGACGGGCATCGGCAACAACCACCAGGTGGCCTCGCTCTCCAACTGCTTCGTCATCGGCATTGACGGTGATGCCGACTCTTACGGCGCCATCATGAAGGAAGACGAGGAACAGGTGCAGCTCATGAAGCGCCGTGGCGGCGTGGGACACGACCTCTCGCGCATCCGCCCGAAAGGTTCCCCAGTGAACAATTCCGCCCTGACTTCAACGGGTCTGGTGCCCTTCATGGAACGTTTCTCCAACTCCACACGCGAGGTAGCGCAAGACGGACGCCGCGGCGCCCTGATGCTTTCGGTGAGCATCAAGCACCCAGACGCTGAGGCTTTCATCGATGCCAAGATGACGGAAGGCAAGGTGACAGGGGCCAACGTGTCGGTCAGAATTGACGACGACTTTATGCGTTGCGCCACGGAGGGACGCCCCTACCGCCAGCAATACCCCGTCGACGCGCCGGAGGATGAATGCCTCACGAGCAAGGAAATCGACGCGCAGAAACTCTGGAAGAAAATTGTCCACAACGCTTGGAAGAGCGCCGAACCGGGCGTGCTTTTCTGGGATACCATCACGCGCGAAAGCATCCCCGACTGCTATGCCGACCTGGGCTTCAAAACGGTGTCAACCAATCCTTGCGGCGAAATTCCGCTCTGTCCCTACGACAGTTGTCGTCTTTTGGCCGTCAATCTCTATGGTTACGTTGACGACCCATTTACGCCGCAGGCTTCTTTCAATTTCCAGCGCTTCCGCCAACACGTGCGTCTGGCACAGCGTTTCATGGACGACATCATCGACCTCGAGGAGGAGAAGATTGACCTCATCCTGAAGAAGATCGACAGCGACCCGCAGAGCGAGGAGGTGAAGCACACGGAACGCCGCCTCTGGGAGAAAATCAAGCGCAAGACGGGACAAGGACGACGCACCGGACTCGGCATCACCGCTGAAGGCGACATGCTGGCGGCGCTCGGACTGCGCTACGGCACACAGGAGGCTACGGATTTCGCCGTCAAGGTGCAGAAGACGCTGGCTCTGACGGCCTATGCCGCATCGGTGGAAATGGCGAAGGAGCGCGGAGCATTTGAAATCTACGACGCACAACGCGAAGCCGCCAACCCCTTCGTGCTGAGAATCAAGGAGGCCGACGAGGCGCTCTACGCCGACATGGTGAAATATGGCCGACGCAACATCGCGTGCCTCACCATCGCGCCAACTGGCACAACGAGCCTGATGACGCAGACCACCTCTGGCATCGAACCCGTGTTTATGCCGGTCTACAAACGCCGCCGAAAGGTGAACCCAAACGACCCAGAAGTGCGCATTGACTTTGTGGACGAATCGGGAGACGCCTTTGAAGAATACATCGTTTACCACCACCACTTCCTCACATGGATGCGTGCCAACGGCATCGACACGGAACGCCGCTACACCCAGGAGGAGATTGACGAACTCGTTGCACGCTCGCCCTATTACCTCGCCACGGCCAACGATGTCGACTGGCTCATGAAGGTCAAAATGCAAGGGGAAATCCAGAAATGGGTGGACCATAGCATCAGCGTGACGGTCAACCTCCCGAACGCCGTTGACGAAGCACTGGTCGACCGCCTTTACGTGGAGGCCTGGAAGAGCGGATGCAAGGGATGTACCATCTACCGCGACGGTTCACGCGCCGGCGTCATGGTCAGCGTAAAGAAAAAGAAGGAAGACAAGGGGGCCAAACTGCAAACGCTCTCGCCCGTTGTGGAACGCCGCCCGGAAGTGCTTGAATGCGACGTGGTGCGCTTCCAAAACAACAAGGAGAAATGGGTGGCTTTCGTCGGACTGCTCGACGGACGGCCCTATGAGATCTTCACCGGACTGCAAGACGACGAAGAGGGCATCGTCCTGCCGAAAACGGTCACCAAAGGCCGCATCGTCAAGCATGTCAACGCTGAAGACGGCACGAAGCGCTACGACTTCCAATTTGAAAACAAACGCGGATACAAGACCACCGTGGAAGGTCTTTCGGAGAAATTCAACAAGGAATATTGGAACTATGCCAAACTGATTTCGGGTGTGTTGCGCTACCGCATGCCGCTGGAAAACGTCATCAAACTCGTTGACAGTCTGCAGCTCGAAAGTGAAAACATCAACACATGGAAGGTCGGTGTGGCCCGTGCCCTGAAAAAATACATCACCGACGGCACGGAAGCCAAAGGCCTGAAATGCCCCAACTGCGGCCACGAAGCCCTGGTCTACCAGGAGGGCTGCCTGATATGCAAGCACTGCGGCTCAAGCCGTTGCGGATAAACAACATCATTACAACTCCACTAATAAAGCCGGAGGCGGTCCCCAACAAGGAACGCCCCCGGCTTTACGTTTCCGCTTTTCCACAGCCCGAAAAAAGTCTTCCCCAAATGCCTTACGTGTTATCGACCCGCGGCCGCCGGTAGCGCTACCTTCGGCCGCGAGTAGCATTACCTGCGGCCGCGAGCAGCATTACCTGCGGCCGCGAATCGATAACTTGTTAAGCAAAAAAGAAAGAAACCTTGTGGTATCATCTACACATGACGCCACAAGGTTCCCAGTATCTGCAAGGACTCTATCTTGCGTTTTTTCCATAGAAATCGTAGAAAATTCCGTAGCAACATTCGCGTTGTTTCCCAGCTTAAGCCATGTCTCGATTCTATCAGGATTATTCTTTTCCTCAACCATTAGTATACTCCAACCATTATCCTTCCATCCTTTTGCAATCACATCAGCGCCTGTGCCACTTTTCTCGCCAAATCCCATAAACACAAACATCTTTTGGATGACTGGATTTCTGCAAACACTGTGCCCTCCTTCGTAGTATTCTTCCATGCTGATAAGCATAGTGCCTGGATTTGACAAAAGTCCTGCCTTTTTGTACAGCATCAAGCGAGATACAATCCCATAAGGATAAGGATAAAGTATTGTTGAAGTTCAAATCACGTCATATCGTAGGCGATTACACATGATATTTTTTGCTAATCCTACAAACGATTCTATCCAACACCTTTCTTATTATACAATTTGTCTTATGGTGTCGTTTTAAGCAAGCAACCATATGCGGAGAAACAGTATAGTAGATTTTGACAAACAACTTTCCTAACGCTGTTTTAAGTAAAACATCATCGCGATACTTCCTCAATACTAACACTTTAGGATGGTTGTAATTTCCATACGCCATAGTTGCAATATAACAACCTTCTTTGGTATTTTTCCCAGATGTATACAATGTTGTATTATTGGAAGACTTGGCATTTTGGGCATTCCGAGAAAGACTTGGGATATATGCTGGTTTTTGAGTAATGTGTCCATTCGTTACAACAGGACCTGTAGGCTTACTGAACGTTATCCCATCAACCTTTTGGATTCTCGAAATTTTAAAAGTTCTATTCTCATTTCTCAGATGACAATAGGCACTTATGTAATCTGGGCCAAATTCATCAGAGTACTTTATATCACTTATCTTTCTGGTAGAAAACTCTCCTCCGTATTTTACGTATGAAATTGTTATGGATCTACCATCTTTTATGGCTTGATCAATATATTCTTTGAGGCTCATATAGTTTTAGTTTTTTATCGATGATGCTTTCACTCAATAGTTCGTTAAAGATGCATTACATTGGAATTAACGGAGTATTGAATTCAAGTTTGGCATAAGTATTCCAATACTCTATGATGTATTACTAAACAGAAAACACTTTCAACACTCTCGTCCATTTGTTACTACAGCCTGTCGAATCGTAGTCACGACAAGACAGGGCTGTTCCATGAGAGAAGTGTCCTTTTTTAAATGAGTTATTACATTGCCAAAATTCGCCATATTTAGTATTTTCTACATCATGATACAATACAAATGTAGGTTTATTTCTAAAATGCATCATAAAAGAATTAAGTCTGGCTGTTTTTATATCGTCAATATACGGACTGACGCAAACAAAATAATTACAGCAAGTTATAATGCTATCAACAATTGAAAGCAGATGTTGACTATTGTAGTCATCTATGTCAAGTATATTTGAAAACAGATGAATTGTGGGCACATCACGTTGCACTTTTATATCGGAAGGTACTACATCGTCTAACTTCTTACATACAGTGTTAAGTTTAGCACTTGTAGTAAATTTCCTGCAATGTAGGGCAGCCCTCTTTAGAACAATTTCTGATGGCTCAATCAATGTGATACAACCAACGTCTAAAGATTTGTATTTTTCCAATAAGGTAATAGTCGCCAATCCCTGTCCGCATCCCCAATCCACTATATTCACCTGAGTGTCAAAATTTTGAGGAAAAGCAGATTCAAACGAACTTATAAGTTTTGCATAATGCATTTTCCCATAGCGTTTTATATACTCAAACATTTCCTCTTCCGATTGTAATTGATTTACACCTCGTCCATTGAAGATGCCATTTGATCTGTCAACACTAATTTTACGAATTGATATAAAATCATTTGGCACACGAGAGAGGGCATCACAATATTCGGTACCTTCTTCGATTAAGAGGTTTTCTTTTGACTCGGCTACGCCATTTGTAACTTTCGTGGTTAAAGCATCTATTCTCTTTTCAATTTGTTGATAAACTGACTGAGGATTAGAAACATCAAGAAGAGAAATATCTTCTATTTGTTTGAGCCAATTGTATTCACCGTTATTATTAAGATCGCAAAGTTTTTGATTTGCTTTTGTCGCATAAACAACATTAGTATCGTAAACTATGTGACCATAATAATTAAGAAATGTTACAAGTGCTTTGGAAGGGTTATCCTCTTCTTCAACAACTGCCTCATTCAACAATTCACATATTTCATCGAAGCGACCAACTAATTCTTCATTTGAAGAGGGACGTGGAAACAGAAACTTTAAAGCTGCTGTCATCCTCTTGTTGACAACAATGTTATTCCTTTGGATAATAGTCATAATGCGAGGAATACATCCATGCAAAGCGAATCTTTCACACAAGTCGAGAAGGATAAGCACAAAAGAACGACTTTCTACGGTTTGAAAATCATAATGAGAAATGATGCTATTCTTGAGAAGAATCAATCGTTCAATATCATCCTTCTGTTGATACTGTGTTTGATATGATGCATTAAAGAAATCTTGGATGGTCAAAAAATTTCTTTCAAGACTATCCGTAAACGATGCCACATCACTGGTTTCCTCGAAAAGAGTTTTGAATACTTCATCCATAATTATAATAGCTTACTACCTTGGCGTTTTTTCTGCACGAACAATTTCAAAAATCAATTGGATTTTTTTGGTTTTTCCTTTGACACTACAACCAATTTCTTTTGCCATAGCTTTTAATTCTTTCATTGTCATATCGTCTAAGTCATAGCATCTTTTCATGAATTCCTCCTCATTAAACATATGTGTTTGATTATTCACTGACAAAGAGGGAGTTACGGAGTTTCCTTTAATAGTTACCTTTTTATCTTTATTTTCCATATAACTGAGTTTCTTTTTCAGAGCTTCATTCGTATCTTTAAGCTTCTGAATTTCCTCTTCATATTCACGCGATATTTCGTTCTTCACTAAAGTAACAAATGGTTTTAGAATTTTATCTACTATGAAAACTGGTAAGAAATTGCTCCCGAGAAAAGAGAGCCTGTCTTTTGAAAGAAAAGATGAACAAATAGTTTTCCACCATTCTTCGGAAAGAAAAATTGCCTTTTTTTTATCACATACAAGCGTATCAAGTATCAAGTATTCTCCTTTCTTTGCTTTTTTCGAAGGCAAAGTCTTAACCCACGAATCAAACAAATCAAACTTTGATGAAACCTCCTTGTTGAAGCAATATCTATAAATACTTTCTATTGTATAATAGTCAAGTAACGAATTGAGCTGGAATTTTACATTTTCTGTTTTGCCTTCCTTTCTATACTGATTATTAAAAGATGCATACCCTCTGTTATATCCATAATACAAAGCGCAGCTTTCTTCATACCCTTGTTTAAGCCCTGTAAAATTATTCAAAATGAGTTCGTCTATTCTATGACGATGTGACTCCTCGCCTACTCCATAATCATAAAGGACATAGCATACATACACATTTTTATCAAGGTTGTCGGGAATAATAACCTTAGTCAATTTGTCCTTACTGATAGTTTGGCTACATTCTCTTGCTTCACTTTCTAATATTTCAAAAGTAACTTTTTTATCTAGAAAAGCTGGATGGGTTTCAAAGACTCTGTTAAATTTAGCATCTATTACTGCAATTTTGCGTTTTTGACTTTCAATATAAGAATTGAACTTTGAGAGTAGATCAATATAATGTGCTGAGAAATTACACCCTTCATCATGAGCAGTTTTCATCAACGCCATTGCACCTAATATCCTATTATATTTATCATAAGAGGCTTTTATATTATCCACAGATGAAACAATATCTTCCGGAACATGTACAATATCAGAGGTCTTTTCGAACGTGTTATCCTTTTCATCTATCAGATCGCTGGGAATGAACGCTGTAGAAAGCGTAATATTGGAGATAGTTCTATATGCCTGATTCCTTTTTTTAAAATAGATTTTCTTTATTCTTGTAATAGGAATTGCACTCTCAAACAAATAGAAACCACCGTTTATGTCAACTAAGCTTTTTTCTTCTTCAAGAGTCAATATAATTTGAAGACAGCAATCCGACTCTAAACAGCCGAAATTCTTCGTGAGAAAGATAAAGTTCTCAAATTTGTTTTGAATATCTGGCAGTCTGTTTTCATACAAAGAAGCAGGCAGGATACAAGCTTGTCCAAAAATTGCAGCTAAGGAGGTTGACGATATTGGATAATAATATTTTTTTTCCATAAAACTATAATTTATTCTACAACATCAGATAATGAAGAGATAGGATAATCGCTAAAAAGATATAAATTTGTTCTCGTTCTTGTAACAGCAACATAGAAATCTTTCCAATTCAAAATTTCATATCTACTACATAAATACTCCATTGACCCGAAATCAGGAACTAAAACAGTATCAAATTCAAGTCCTTTCGCGGATTTATATGTAGTTATATGAACATTGTCAATAGGAGGACAACCATTACGGAAAGTATTCTCATCTTCATAATACATGCTATGAGCTATATCAAAGTCTGACAATATCTTATGGTATTGTTCTACCGTTTTCTTAAATGGGACTAGAATCGCAATATTATGTGTATCGGCCCTAAAAGTTTCAATAATCTGTTTTATTGCATCATTACGAGTATTTCTAGCATTAACATTGAAAAATGGATTACCATCAGTCACTATCAATGTTGGTTTCTCTCCAGGATTACTGACTAATGCATCAAGAGTATTCCGTGGAATATATGCATTGGGAAAAGCAATCCGAGCAAAATTCATTATTGCTAGTGTGCTTCTGAAATTTTTGTCCAACACATATTCAACATTCTTAGAAAAACGACTTTGCAATTCAGCTTTGCTTGAAGAATGTTCAGGATAAAGTATCTGTGCATCGTCAGCCCCATATGAAACATTAAACCTTGAAATTTTATCAAAATATTCATCGTCCAAATCTTGTGCTTCATCTATGATAACCTCTTCAAAGTTTTCATTTCTGCCTGGACACCCAGCATATGCAGAACGCACACTGCGAGAAGCGTCTACGTTTCTAAGACGGCAACATTCTGATAAATACCTAGCTAAAGTTGTTGTGTAAGTGAGAAGCAGACTTCTATTATTATTTTCGTGGTTTGTTAAATGACGGTAAAGTGAAACTACACTTTTCCCTGTACCTGGTCCACCAGAAAGTGCAATCTGCTCAGTTTCATTGAGCGCTGCTTGTTGCGACAGTGTCAATTGTGTTATGGGTGGTAATCTGAAATAGTATGACATAATTCTATAATTTATTAGACAATCATTTCCCTGTAATAGTATCAGCATAAGGGTTTTCTTTATGCATCTTCCAATTTTTGATAGCTAATTCTTTGGATGCATTAGCATAGCAATATTCACAAAGATGTGGGCAAGTGTTGTATTCCCCTATGTCCTTTGATGCCATGCATTCACAGAATTGTCTTTGTCCAGACTCTTTCTTGTGTGCACTGACAAAATAATGATTATTCGGTAAGAGTATTGCACCATCGGGCAACTCTGATTCACCAAACAATGATGGGACAGGAATATTTTCTATCTTTACCTTCATAAAATCCATCAGTTTTTTATCGTTCCACGCGAGGCGAGTAATTAAATCTCCATCAATACAGCGGTTATGAAGAATTCCATACTTGGAAATATCTATTTTTTCTCCGCATGTAGCGAGTTGGAAATTCCAACCTCGTTCGCGATTCATGAGCGATAGTTTGTCGGCAAATTCTTCCATCTGATCTGTTTCCCATTCGTGGTAAGGAATGCCGCTTACTTCAAGATTATGCTTTACCTTCTTGTACATGGCTATGTCTGCATAACTGAATACAAGTTTTTCTGTGTAACCTTTCAGTTGATCACCAATATTTCTAATCTTACACAACAAATCATCTATGGAAATATCATCTGTAAGAATCAACGGATCAAATCTCCATACAACAGAACCAAATCCTAATCTGTCCACCAAAAGTTTGAATGTCTCAATACGCTTTTCTAAAGATGGAACTTTCTCCAAACTCTCTGTTTCGTAGTCATTAAGCGTGTATTGTATATAGCATTTGATGTTTCGTTCTTCTAAAATATGAAGATAGTCAAGGAGTGGTCTAGGATTCTTAGACCAAAACACGACAAAACGTGTTTCATCATAGGAAACATAAGACTTCACCCCATTAAAAGGATTTGTCCAAGCGGAAAAGCCCATTTCAAGACGCTTGAAAAACCAGTCTGCATAAAATGCAGGAATATCTGTACTTCGACTTGCAGATATGATGATAGGGGCTTGTGCTTTAACAAGCCTTCCATCAATATTTATTTCTGTATGTTTCCATGTTGCCATATCTAATATTTTTGGGCATCTCAACAATTGATGCTCGTATTTATTCTACTTATAAAGCTATCTAAAATGTAGCTATTATCTCAGAGTTTTTGAAATCCTCCTCTGTCGGTATGTAATACAGACTATCATAAGCCCTTAGCTTCTACAAATGCTTTTGCCTTGATGATACGCCCATACGTAACTCGAAGAACGAACCATTGTTTATTTGCGTCAGGCATGTTCTCTACCGACACCCCACCTTTGTTTTTTGAGATGGAGGGCGTACAAGAGGTAAGTCTTGCACTTGGACACGATGAACCTGTGTCGATAGGCTGCCCATTATACAATGAAGCGTTTGCCGTTGAAGGCTGCTTGGTATTATCTTCCAATATTATTATTCAGAGGTTAGATTAAACCAACCGATTTTTTGTTAACAGGATAGCCAACAATTGATTACAAAAATAAGGAATCTTATTTAGACGAAAGGGGAAATCATTAAAAATATTTACATCGACTACCGCTTTCACATTATATGAGGTGATTTGCAGTGCCGAGCGCTACAAATCACCTCATATAACACCTAAGTCCAAAAGGAGCCTCACGAGTTTTATCCGTACAACGTAAAAGTGTCGAAAGCCTTTTTCGGATGATTTTTAAGGAACTGGGAGGAGCAATGTAAAGCGCATTACGGATGCCTGCCAGACGCAAGGCGTGAAATTTCCTACATGCTCCTCCGATGGTGACCTTGTTACGATTACATTCAAGCAACTTAATTTTGCATCCAACGCATTAAAGACAGACGAGGGGGGGGGACATGAAATCGACCAAGAAGAAATGCCGCTCAATCCAAGAAATAAATCTTTCAACGAGTGAAGACCATAATAAAAAAATAGGTCGGGCTATTCATGACATGTTTTTAATCTTTCAAACAAGCAAGCGGTATGACTTTGACTCCGTCTGGGCGTGTGTAAGCCATGCTGCCACCTGTCATGACAATCATCAAGTCGGGTTCGCGCAGCGGCACCTGCTTTTCTGTCTCATTATGCACTTGAATGAGTCGTTTAATTTCCAAAAGATGTTTGGCTCCTTCTTCTATCTCACGGCTACCAAGCTTGCACTCTATCAGAGCATAGCGTCCATCGTCAAGATGAAGCACTAAGTCGGCTTCCAGTCCGTAGCGGTCGCGATAATATGACAGATGATTGCCAAAACCTGGAGTATAAGCCCGAAGGTCTCGTGCACACATTTGCTCAAAGATAAAACCAAAGGTTTTGAGCTGCGTCATCAATGCTTCTGGGGAAAGTCCTAATAATGCAATTGCAATGGACGGGTCTACGAAAGCCCGTTTTATACCACTTCGAATTGCTGTCTTGCCTCGGACGGCAGGACACCAAGCTTCGATATTATCAAGCAAAGTTAGTGATATTCAGTTATATACGCAAGCAAAAACTGATATTTGTGGGTATTTAATACTATGAATTGCGCTATTTCATTACTAACTTTTGTGGCACTTCATTTGTAATTTTTGAGGTGTTTCATTTGTAGTTTTTTTGGTATTTTGGCGGACAGCAATAATAAAAAATAGGTAGTCAAAATTATTCTGACTACCTATTTTTTATACCATTATATCAACCCCAACTGATTGAGGAAAATCGCCACGATGCACACCGGACATACGTAACGGATGAGCAACAGATAGACGCCAAACAAGGTGGAGCGCAGCGTACCCTCGTTGGTAAATTCGTCTTTCACTACTTTGGTCGGGACAACCCAACCGAGGAAAAGGCAGGTGAGGAATCCAGCCACGGGCAACATGATCTGCCCTGTGACGAAATCAAAGAGATCAAACAACGAACGGCCACCGATTATGAGCCAATCGCGATTGCCTACCGACAAGGAACAAAATGCACCCAAAATACAGAGCGATGCCGTGACGCATGTGGCGGCTTTCTTACGCGAGATGTTAAACTCTTCGTGGAAGAAGGCTGTCGACACTTCATGCAGGGATATCAGCGATGTCAGGGCGGCGAGCGACAACAAGACGTAGAAGAGTACGGCAATGGCGGTTCCCACTAACGGCATCGTAGCAAAGGCTTCCTTGAAGACGTTGGGGAGGGTGATGAAGATGAGGGAGGGGCCGGAGTCGGGGTCGACGCCGACAGAGAAGGCGGCGGGGAAAATCATCAGTCCGGCAAGGATGGCGATGAGAGAGTCGATGGCGACAATGTTGCCCGCCGACTTGAGAAGGTTGGCCTGGCGGGAGAAATAGCTGGCAAAGGTGCAGATACACCCCATGCCGATGCTGAGCGAATAAAACGACTGGCCCATCGCGGCGAGGAACACGGAGGAATCCACGTGTGAGAAATCAGGACGGAAAAGAAACTCCACACCCTTGCCTGCCCCAGGCAGCATACACGACCCGACGACCACCACAATGAGCAGGAGGAAGAGCGTCGGCATCATCAGTTTCGAGGCCCGCTCAATGCCGCTGCGCACGCCGTGGATAATCACGTAATGGGTCATGAGCAGAATGGCAATAGTCCACAACATGGGGCGGAAGGGCGATGACGAGAAGTCTTGAAAATACTTGCTGATGTGTTGCGGGTCGCCGTTGAGCTCGCCGCCGGCCGAAGCGAAAATGTATTGCAGACACCAGCCAGACACCACGGCATAATAGCTCGTGATGATGAAACCCGTCAACACGCTCATACATCCGATGAAGCGCCACGAGCCCGCCTTGCCCATCTTGCCATACGCACGCCCAGTGTTGGAAGCGCCATGACGTCCGATGATAAACTCATTCATCATGCACGGTATGCCCAGCAACAGCACGCAGCCTATATAAATCAAAATGAAGGAGGCGCCGCCGTTCTGTCCAGCCATATAAGGGAATCGCCACACATTGCCGAGGCCCACTGCCGAGCCTGCCGTGGCGAGCACCATTCCTAACTTACTTCCAAAATTTACTCTCTCTTGCGACATATTATTATACGTTTAAAATTTTCTTGTATATCAGAGACGCTCATGTCTCTGGTGGGCATACAAAAAAACAGTTAAGAGCATGCTCCTAACTGTTTTTCATATTGTGGTGCCACCAGGAATCGCTACGATTTACCAAGTGGTTGAATATCGTTTCTTTTCAGGAATAAAAAAAATGGTAATCTTCTCCTATTTCTCCACCTTGAATTTGCGCTGTTCTGCACATCGTTGCATGGTGGTTTCCTATTGCAAAGGTAGTGAATTACTTGGAACTACCATCATTTCTGTCTTTTAATTTCTTGATTTCCCTATCAAAATCGCTTTCAAGCAGTTCCATTTCACGTTTGCGGTAGATTTCAAACTCCTTTTCTGCCTTCTCAACGGCTTGCTTACGCGAAATGTTCCCCTTGCCAATCAGCACTTTCCGTTTGTGTGCAATAATCTGGTTATCCAGTGCTTCTATCCAGTCTTTCATTGTCATGGGATTCATTTCCAATGCTTGAAACTCGGCAAAGTCCAAGAAGCCGGAAACAAGCAGATTCAAACGCTGGAGTTCAATCTCCGACAGAGAGTTCTTGGCAATCTTCACGTCATCCTTGGTCACATAGTTACCCTTGAAGTTCGTCATACCCACAAACGGCTTTTCGTTGTCCACACGATTGTAGATAACTTCCGCCACAGTATTCTCGTGAACGGCATAATGCAACTTGTTCTGCACAGTGGCAAAGAACATCCTTGTCATCTCATCCCGCGGGTCATAGTCAGTAGCCGTGGCATATATGTCCGTAACCTGCTGGTAGAAGTTACGCTCGCTACTGCGAATATCCCTGATGCGCTGGAGCAACTCACGGAAATACCTATTGCCCCCTTGCTTCAACCGCTCATCATCCATCGCGAATCCCTTTTGGATATACTCATGAAGCCTCTGAGTAGCCCAGCGACGGAAACGAGTAGCCACTTGGGACTGCACACGATAGCCCAAAGCGATAACCATGTCAAGATTATAGTGGTCGATGTTACGTTTTACCTGACGATTACCTTCCTGACGAACTAATAAGAATCTCTTATAAGTTCGGTTCTCATCCAGCTCGTGATCTGCATATATATTCTTAATATGCATAGAGATATTCTCTTGTGTTGTACAATATATCTCCGCCAACTGATTTTGTGTCAACCACAAATCTTCGTCAGCAAAGCGCACCGACACACGAGTTATCTCGTTATCATCCTGATAGAGTATTATTTTATTTTCCTCTGCCATACCTTATCTTTTCCAAACTGTTGCAAATTTTTCCATTCCGCCAGAAAACAAAAATCCCGATTTCGTTTTGAAATCGGGATTTAATTGTTTTTTTAAGTGGTGCCACCAGGAATCGAACCGGGGACACAAGGATTTTCAGTCCTTTGCTCTACCAACTGAGCTATGGCACCTTGTTGCTTACTGTTTGTTTCTGCGTTAGCGTTGTTTCTTGTTTGCGAGTGCAAAGGTAGCAACTTTTATAATACCGGCCAAGCCTTTTGCAAAAAAAATTGCGAAAATCTTGAATTTTCTTTGTCTCCTTGGAAAATCGCTGGATTTTGCCCCTATTTTAGCACACAGCCATATCACTTTGTGCAATAAAAATAAGCAAATAATGACGAGTTATTTTTCTGCAGACGCAAAAAATTTGCTTCTGCTCTCTCCGCGCACGTCTCTATGTTGTCTTTTACGGTCCGAAACCTATAGAGCATACGCCACGTTGAACATCAACGAGGATGTTGACAAATGATAGCGAGCGTAAGAAACGCCGAGTTTGAAACGATTCAAGTTCAGGTTTCCCCCGAAGGTCAGTCCGGCGCCATGAGCGCCATCGGCCGCCTTGAGTTCGGAGGCGCGGCGAAAGTTATATCCGGCACTGAGCGTCAGAGTGCTTGACGGCTGCACATCAACGCCAACCACGAAATGGTTGATAAATTTCTTTCCGAAGCTCATTTTCTCTCCCTCGGCATGATAATAGTCGCTGGATTTCCAGCGCGTGAGGTCGGTCATGGTCAGAGAGAAACGCACTGGCGCATGATCCATGCCCTTCGTCAGGCCAACCTGCATGCAGAAAGGCACACGCTCTGTGCGGCCGTCAAACGACTTCACCTGCGCGCCGATGTTGCGCATCGTGGCCGACAGGGAAAGGTCGCGCTCCTCGTCATAATAATTCAAACCCAGGTCAACCGCCACCGCAAAGGCCGAATAGCCGGCATACGAAGAGGTGACCATCTTGAGCGAGGCGCCGCCAGCCCAAGCATCGGAGAGCAGATAACTATAGCCTGCGCCAACGACGATGTCCTTCGGCGAAAAAGAACCAATCACTTGTCCGTTTGCGTCGGTTTCGTCCATCGAGCCGTAGCCGAGATACTGCGCGGAAAAAGCAGCCGTATGTCGCTCGCCAAAACCTTTGACAAACTGGGCGCCCATCCAGCTGCTGCCACTGGCATACGTCATAAAGGAAAGTCCCAAACTGCGGTCGCTCACCGAAGAATAAAGCGCCGGATTCGACCACCCGACCCACGGCGCGTCTTCGATGGCCGAGATATTCTCTCCGCCGAGCGCACTGGCATGGGCCGACACGGGAAGTTTGAGCACCGTATAGGCCGACGACGATTCCTGAGCATAAGAACCGAGACTATATAGCAAGCCAACTATGGCATATAAACACTTTTTCATTTAGAGAAATAAAAATTGTGTCCAAAGGTACGACAAATTTTAGATTTCGCGTGTACTTTTGCAGGAGAAATACTGGAGACGCGCTGCAAGAACATTTGCGACGCGGCTTCGTGGTTTGAAAAAGAACAGGCCGTGGGCCTGATTTCCTGTTGCCAGAAGAATGCCTCGGCATTCGTAAAGCAACGCTCGCGAAGAGACTGCCGTACACCTTTATATATAGGTGGTAAACGACACATTCCCGCTCGCGAGACATTATAGAAGTATAACGTGAAGAATTCCGAATTATTTTCCAAAGCATGGTGCGACCTTATCTTCAGCGGCCGCAATCAGAACTATGGCGCATACAAGATACGCAAGAACATGGGCCGGCGCTACGCCTATGCGCTGACCCTGGTGTTCGTGGGCGCTTTCCTGACCGCCGCCGTCCCCACGGCCTTCACCCTCTATTTCCGATATAAATTCTACCAGAGTTTCAAGGACGCCGCCACGGAAGTGCGCCAACTCAAGAAACTGGAGCACGAGAAGGGATACACCGTCAAGCATATATCGGCAGGACGAGGCGCTCCGACGTACACGGTCATCAAGGGCGCCACGGAAAAGGCCCCCGACATCGTTGAATACACGAAGAAGGACATCGTCTTCGGAACCAGCGGGGCAGAAACTTTCATCGTTGACGACACCAAGACGACCTTTGAAGACCTCGACCTACAGCACAACCGCGACCGCGAAGACCTCCCCATTGAAGGTCCGCAAATCGTGGCGACAGAGGTGGTGAAGGAGATGCCGCAATTCCCAGGCGGCCCGACGGCTTTCATGAAATGGCTCGACACGAATATCGGCTATCCGAAACACTGCATCGACGAGAAGACTGAGGGCGACATGGAAGTGGTGTTCTACATTCTCAAGGACGGAACGGCCAGCGACATAAAAATCACCAAGTCCATCGACCCGGAAATCGACCGCCTCGTTCTCAGAGTGCTAAAGCGCATGCCGCGATGGACACCAGGGAAGGCCGACGGCAAGAACACCGCCGTTCAGATTACGCTGCCGATACATTTCCAACTGCGATAGCTCCCAGAGGAAACATGATAAAACGCTGAAAACAAGTTATCCACATAAAGACAGTATATTATGATTACCACGCAAGATATCCTGCAACGCATTGAAGACGAATTGGCAACGACCAATTACCCTTCAGAACCCGAAGGTCTTTACGAACCCATCGAGTATGTTCTTGAGGAAGGCGGAAAGCGCCTGCGCCCCACCCTTCTTCTGCTGGCCTACAGCATCTACCGCGAAGACCTCAACCGCGCCATGCCCGCAGCCATCGGTCTGGAGACCTACCACAACCACACGTTGCTGCACGACGACCTCATGGACCATGCTGATATGCGACGCGGCCGCCCGACGGTACACCGCAAATGGGACGAAAACACGGCGGTGCTCTCTGGCGACACGATGCTCATCATGGCCTTCCGCCATGTCATGGAATGCCGCTGCGAGAAATCCACGGAGGCTCTGCAGCTCTTCGCGCAGACAGCTCAGGAGATTTGCGAAGGACAACAATATGACGTGAATTTCGAGACGCGCAACAACGTAACGGTTGGCGAATACCTTGAAATGATCCGCCTGAAAACCGCCGTCTTCCTGGCCTGCGCCGCCAAGATGGGCGCACTCATCGCCAATGCCGACGCTGCCGACTGCGAAGCGCTCTACGCCTTTGCTGAACGCATCGGTCTCGCTTTCCAGATTCAAGACGACTATCTCGACGTCTACGGCGACCCGAAGGTATTCGGCAAGAAAATCGGCGGCGACATCCTCTGCGGGAAAAAGACATTCCTGCTCATCAACGCGTTCAACAAGGCCGACGATGCCACGCGCAAACGCCTGCAAGCGCTTCTCGACAACCACGAGATGCCTGCCGAAGAAAAGATTCAGGCCGTAACAGAAATCTACAACCAGCTCGGCATCCCGGCTCTCACGCTCGACGCCATCAACCATTTCTACGACGAAGCCAACGAAGCCCTGAAACGTGCAGCCTCAGCCGCCGAAAAGTTCGCCCCACTGGTTGCCTACACACAGTCGCTCTTGGGACGTAAAAACTAAGCCCATGTTTATCGACACGCACAGCCATCCTTATACGGAAGAGTTTGACGACGACCGCGAAGCCGTCATCGCCCGTGCCCGTGAGGCAGGGGCGGAAATGATTCTGCTTCCCAACATCAACGAGGCATCGGTTGGCCCCATGCTGGAGCTTTGTAAGAAGCATCCCGACTTCTGCCGCCCCATGATGGGGCTTCACCCAACGGAACTGCCCGACACGGCGGAAGAGGTGGAAACGGCGCTCAACCACATGGAGCGCCTGCTCGAAGCGCCCAACCATCCCTACATTGCCATCGGCGAGGTGGGCATCGACCTTTATTGGGACGAATCGCGGCGCGAAGAACAAGTGGCCATCCTGCAACGCCAGGCTGAATGGGCCGCACGCTTCCACCTGCCATTGGTCATCCATAGCCGCTCGGCCCACCGCCTGCTCGTTGACACACTCCTGCCGTTTGCCGACAGAGTGCCAGGCGGCGTTTTCCATTGCTTCGGCGGAACAACGGAAGAGGCGCAGGAACTTCTCACGCGTTTCCCGCGCTTCGTCTTGGGCATCGGGGGTGTCGTAACCTTCAAGAAGTCAACGCTCCCCGCCACGCTCCGCGCAGCAGTACCGCTCAACCGCATCGTGGTGGAAACCGACTGTCCCTATCTGGCGCCAACGCCCCACCGCGGCAAGCGCAACGAACCGGCCTACGTGCCGCTGGTCATCGAAAAACTGGCCGACATCTATGAAGTCATGCCAGAGAAGGTGGCACAACAAACCACTGAGACGGCCAAGCGCCTCTTTCATCTTTAGGAATGACACCTTTAGTAATGATACTTAGGGACGTTCCAACAGTCCTTCTTTTCACAAGTGGAGATTAAAAATCAAGTCATGCTGAAATACATCACTTTTATCTTCGCGCTCTTTGCCTCCATTGAGGCCTCAGCGCAAAACGCGGAAACTCAGACGCTCATGCAGCAGCCTGAGCAGATTGCCGACACATTGCTTCAGGGCGACATCACGCCCCGGGCGGAGATGACGGGCGAAGAAATGCTCGTTCCCGACAGCATGACGCGCTATGCATTGCCGATGCTTCATTTCTCAGCCCCGGGCTTCAACGGTTTCTCGCCTTGGAACTATGGCGCGATGCCAGTGTGGCAGATGCACGAGGGCTTTAATGCTCAGCTCGGCCTATCGCTGACGGCGGGCTTCGGCAAAGGGGCGCCACACGGCGTCGGCTTTTCCCAGCAAGCGGCCTTCGGATATGCCATGCCGCTGAGCAAGCGCTTTGCCGTGGCCGCAGGCATTTATGCCAACAATATGGACTGGGGGGCTTTCAACGACCGCGAAGTCGGTCTGGCGGCAGCCGTGCAATACCGCGTGAACGATGCCGTAAACGTGTATGCCTACGGCGCCAAATCGTTCTTCCCGAACGGCCGAAACCGACAACTCCGCTATAACTTCCTCACGGGTTATGCCACCCCTGCCCCGCTCCCCACCTATTTCTGGGGCATTCCTTCCGAACGCTTCGGCGCGATGGCGGAGTTTAAATTGGGGAAGAACGCCATGATACAAGTGAGCGTGGAACACCAAAAATATTGAAAACGGCCGAGAAGCCAGCGACGAGGGCGCACTCATGTCTTATATAAGGGGCGACTTTTGTTTAAGCCCCCGCCTTCCACAAAGGCACCCCGTCCGTCCAAGAACCGTCTTCTTTGAACACCTACTTACCTATTTATGTCAAAAGCAACCCCTCTCTTGCGCCAGCGCGAACTCCTGCACAAGGAATATGAAACCGAAAAGGCCGCCTTTGAGAAATCGGCGGAACTGATGGGCGTCGGGCGAAAAGTGAAGCGCGGCGACTGCTGGTTTCCAATCACAGCCGGGCGCAGCTATTATAATTCGCTCGACCGCCTGGTGGTGGAAATCACGCGAAGCGAAGACACCGACATTGAGCACAACTTTGAATACGGAAAGCCCGTTGTTTTCTTCTCGCAAGATGCAACGGGCTCTTTGCATTACCTGCCCTTCACGGCCACGGTGAGCTATGCCGAAGCATCGCGCATGGTGGTCTGCCTCAACGACGAGCGCCAACTCTCGCAGATTCTCTCGCTGGAGCGTCCTGGCGTGCAACTCTATTTCGACGAGACCACCTACCGCCTCATGTTTGAAGCCCTCGACCGCGTGATGAATGCCAAAGAGGGCCGCCTTGCCCATCTGCGCGACATCTTCCACGGCTCCCTCCGCCCGCAGTTTGCCGCCGGAGGAAGCATGCCGCTGAGCCTTCCCTGGCTCAACGCTGCTCAGGAAGCGGCCGTCGGCGAAGCCTTGAAGGCCCGCGATGTGATGGTGGTTCACGGTCCTCCGGGAACGGGCAAAACCACCACACTGATTGAAGCCGTCTGCGAAACTCTACGCCGCGAACCGCAAGTGCTGGTTTGCGCACAAAGCAACACGGCCGTTGATTGGATTTCGGAACAGTTGGCCAACCGCGGCCTCAGCGTGCTCCGCATCGGAAATCCAACGCGCGTGACCGACGCCATGCTGCAAAACACTTATGAGCGCCGCTTCGAGGCCCACCCCGACTATCCGGCGCTTTGGCAAACGCGCCGCACCATCCGCCAGCTCTACAGCCAACCGAGGAAAGGGCGCCCAGCGAATTTCCACCAGAAGATTGCACGCCTCAAGGAGCGGGCCGATGAACTGGAAATACGCATCCGCCACGCGCTCTTCGATGGTTGCCGCGTGGTGGCGGCCACACTGGCGGGCACAGCCAACCCCGTGCTCACGGGCCATCATTTCCACACGCTCTTCATCGACGAAGCGGCGCAGGCCCTGGAAGCGGCCTGCTGGATTGCCCTGCAAAAGGCCGACCGCGTCATCCTGGCGGGCGACCACTGCCAACTGCCGCCAACCGTGAAAAGCCAAGCGGCCATGAAGGGCGGACTGGCGGTGACGCTGATGGAGCACGTGGCAGAAACGCGTCCAGAATGTGTTCGACTGCTCACGCTGCAATACCGAATGAACGAAACACTGATGCGTTTCTCCTCCGACTGGTTTTATGGTGGCCAATTGAAAGTGGCGCCGGAGGTGAGCCATCGCAGCATGCTCGACGAGCTCGACTGGCCGCTGGTGTGGGTAGACACCGACGAAATGCCCACCCTGAAAAACGAAGCGAATGAAGGAGAGGGAACGGCGGACTATCACGAAGCCTTCGTGGCCGCCTCCTACGGCCGCATCAATAAGGCCGAAGCCCAACTGACCATCAACACGCTGAAAGCCTACGTGGAACGCGTTGGCCGCCACCGCCTCTTGGAAGAACGTGCCGACATCGGCATCATCTCGCCCTACAAAGCGCAGGTGCAATACCTCCGCTCGCTGATTCGCCGCGAGAGTTTTCTGCGCCCGTTGGCATCGCAAATCACGGTCAACACAGTCGACGCCTTCCAAGGACAGGAGCGCGACATCGTGCTGGTGTCAATGGTGCGTGCCAACGAGAGCGGACAAATCGGTTTCCTCTCCGACCTCCGCCGCATGAACGTGGCCATCACCAGAGCGAGAATGAAACTGATTATTCTCGGTTCGTCGTCAACCCTCGGCCACCACGCTTTCTATCGCGACCTCTACGAACGCTGCCACAAAGCGGAAATGCCCAACGAAAGGGAAAGCGAACAGGAGAACGCATAAGACATTATATATAATCCCTTTACAAAAGCAGGCCATCTCTGTAAACTATTTTTAAACAACCGCCTGCCACAAATATCTTGATAAAAAATTGGATGTCTCAAAAACTTTCTATAATTTTGGGACATCCAATTTTCATTTGGACGGCACCCCATCCACCCCACGACACGGGAAGGCATGGGCGGCCCATTGAAAAACATCTAAACACCAAGCAGAAACGCCCAACATGGCGTTTCTCTATACTAACCAAAAACACAATATCTGTATGAAAACCGAACAGATTCTCACCGCGCTCGAAGCCAAACACCAAGGCGAAAAAGAATACTTGCAAGCCGTGCGCGAAGTTTTGCAGTCCATCGAACCCGTCTATAACGAGCATCCTGAATTTGAACGCGTCCGTCTCGTGGAACGCCTCGTAGAGCCCGACCGCATCCTCACTTTCCGCGTGCCTTGGGTGGACGACCACGGCGAAGTCAACGTCAACATCGGCTATCGCGTGCAATTCAACAACGCCATCGGCCCATATAAGGGAGGCATCCGTTTCCACCCCTCTGTCAATCTGAGCATCTTGAAGTTCCTTGGCTTTGAACAGACTTTCAAAAATGCCCTGACCACCCTGCCGATGGGCGGCGGAAAAGGCGGTTCAGACTTCGCACCCCGCGGACGCAGCGAAGCGGAAATCATGCGCTTCTGCCAAGCCTTCATGCTCGAGCTTTGGCGCAACCTCGGTCCTGACCAAGACGTGCCAGCAGGCGACATCGGCGTGGGCGGCCGTGAAGTGGGCTATATGTTCGGAATGTATAAGAAACTCACGCGCGAACACACCGGCACTTTCACCGGCAAGGGTCTCGACTTCGGCGGCTCCATCCTGCGTCCGGAAGCCACAGGCTTCGGCGCGCTCTATTTCGTCAAGCAGATGCTTGCCGACCGTGGCGACGACATCGCAGGAAAAACAGTTGCCATCTCCGGTTTCGGCAACGTGGCCTGGGGTGCTGCCAAGAAAGCCACAGAGATGGGCGCGAAGGTTGTCACTTTGAGCGGCCCCGACGGATACATCTACGACCCCAATGGCGTCAGCGGCGAAAAGATCGACTATATGCTTGAACTGCGCCTCTCTGGCGAAGACATCGTGGCGCCCTATGCAGAACGCTATCCGGAAGCCACTTTCCACGCTGGCAAGAAGCCCTGGTGCGAACACGTTGACATTGCCCTGCCTTGCGCCACGCAAAACGAGTTGGGCGAAGAAGACGCACGCCAGTTGGTTGAGAACGGCGTGAAGCTCGTGGCTGAAGTGAGCAACATGGGATGTACGGCCGAAGCTGTTGACTATTTCATCCAACACCAAACTAACTTTGCACCGGGCAAGGCTGTAAACGCAGGTGGCGTTGCCACTTCTGGTTTGGAAATGACGCAAAACGCCATGCACATCTCTTGGTCGGCTCAGGAGGTCGACAACCGTCTGCACAGCATCATGAGCGCCATCCACGACCAGTGTCTGCGCTATGGCCGTGAAAACGGATACACCAACTACGTGAAGGGCGCCAACATCGCCGGCTTCATGAAGGTGGCACACGCCATGATGGCACAAGGCATCTTGTGATGCAATGAGATTTTAGGAATGATAAGTAGGTGGTCAAAACCAGTTTTGGCCACCTACTTTTTATGTTAACCACAAAACCATAAGGCGGGCAGAACGCACAACGATTTCTCTCCGCCAAAGAATATAAATATGAAGAAGTTCAATCTGTTTTTAATCGGGCTCTCCATGATTTTGATGTCATGCGAAAACGTTCAAGAGAAATCCGAACAGTTCAAACAAGAATTTGCCACTGCAATCACAAACGGAAAATTTGAAGATGCCGAACGCATTGCCAACGATGCGCAAACATATTACGAAGGGCTTAGTGACTCCAACAAAAAGAAGTATGAAACTTGCTTCCCCAAGTTCAAGGTCATATTGGCTGCAAAGAAATTCAACAAGCAATGGCGAGACGCTTGCTCTGTCGTTGACCCCACGAAGACATTAGAGTTTCCGTCGCTCAATAAGATTGAAAAAGAGGCTAAACAATACATGGCAGGACTTGACCAACAAGACGCTGAGACATTTAAAGCCGAACTTACAGACTTTGAAGCAGACATCATTGAATATCATGCCATGTACTATACAACCAACATATTCGATGCTCTGCAAGAGGGCGATGAAGACAAGGCTCAAAAACTATCGGACCTTTCCGATGAATATCTTGAAACTCTCAACGCAAGGCTCCAAGACGTGTATAAAAAAGCAGCCAAGGCCCAGACGGAGAATCTCATCAAAATCATGAACCAATACTAAGTAATGGTAAATAGGATATAGAACCACCTAAAAATATCCCCATTCCCTACGCCCTGTAAGATAGGGTGTTCAAAATCCAGAAAAAATTCGGCTCGTTTTTGAGCAAATAGCAAGCGAGAGCGGCATCGTTGCAAGGGGCATCGCTGCAAGAGGCATCGTTGCAAGGGGCATCGCTGCAAGAGGCATCGTTGCAAGGGGCATCGCTGCAAGAGGCATCGCTGCAAGGAGCATCGCGCGAACATTTGGCGGAGGCCTGGGGCGAAGCACTGTAGCTCACTTTGCTCGCAAAGTGA